>ENA-OWZH01000019-OWZH01000019.1-human-gut-metagenome-genome-assembly--contig:-NODE-19-length-177410-cov-28.7395_pt1 | contig 177410 bp, 156 predicted proteins | sample MGYA00249761_ERZ652108 | MGnify/ENA primary metagenome ERZ652108 (study PRJEB26925, sample SAMN05827255) | human gut metagenome | biome: ENVO:2100002; feature: ENVO:00000062; material: ENVO:00002003...
GCACAAGGGGGCAGAATCGCTTGGTTTTAGGGGGCAGCTTACACTGGATTTTCCATGGAATGTATTTTTTGTTTGAATGAGAATGCCTATTTCGATGGCGTGAATTATGTTTGTCCGGATTGTGGAAGAGAATGGCCATGTGATGAAATTGCGGATGACGATGATGATAACAACAAGTTGCGTTGCCCTGAGTGTGGCTCGCATTTGGTCTATCCTGATTCAAGTGGTATTAATGATTATGCTTGTGATGCTTGTGGGTGTAGATGGGATGGTGACGATGATGACTACGATGAAGATTATGACGATGATGATGAAGATTAATTATTGCAATTATGGAACTGGGCAAATAGCGCTATTATTACCGCATTATTACATGCTTCAATCTGAAAAAGATTAGCATTCCTTTGCCAAGCCCCCTGCTTTTCATTATCTTTGCCTCTGTAGTTTGTAGTTGCGCACAGTCGTGGAATGTCTTTCTCATAGTTGTGAAGAAGGTGTGTCACAAATATGAAGAAGATGAACCACAGCTGTGCGCATCTTTTGTTGATAAGCTTTCAGCAGAAGGAAGAACGCTTCTTTGCGTAAGGAAGACCCATGCTCTGCCTAATGAAAGCCGGTACTTTGCATGAGCGAAACCTGCAGACAGCAACAGAAATGAATCTAAAAATGGAGGAAAGAATATGGCAATTTTATTTGATTGGTACGAAAACCCGAAAACGAAGGATAAACAAGGGGAAGAGCTGACCCTGCACCCCCGGATTAAACTGAACGGCTCCACAACGACCGATGAACTGCGCAGGCATATACAAGAATACTGCTCGCTGACCGAGACGGATGTACTGGCGGTACTCGATGCTTTGTCGCATTTTGTGGGACGCGAGCTGGGGGAGGGCAGGCAGGTTCATTTGGACGGCATCGGTTACTTTGTTCCCACGCTGACCTGCACGGAACCGGTGACACTGGAGACAAAGCGGAAAAGTACTAAGGTAAAGTTGAAAAACATCACTTTCAGACCGGACAAGGCGCTGCGCAGTGAGATAGGAGTATTGAAGATAAAGCCGCTGAAATTGCGGAATCTCACGAAAAAGAGGCTGACGGATGATGAGGTGAAGCAAAAAGTGGTGAACTATCTACGTAAGAATGAGTTCATCACCCGCAGTGTTGTACAGTCGATTTGCGGCATGACCCGTATGACTGCGACGCGGCAGATTCGTCGTCTTTGTGAGGAGAATGTGTTGGTGAACAAAGGGTTGCAGAAACAGCCGATTTATTTTTTGAAGGAAAAAGAGTAGGTTGATGCGTATAGGGCTTGCATGGATTGCGTCATGTAGGCAAAATCTGCCTGCATGCTTGCATGAGGTCTGCTTGCATGGCGCAATTTGTTGTAAATTAGTGCGATATGTCATTTCATGCAAGCATGTAAGTAAAACATGCGATAAAACTACAGTTGTAGATTAGGAATACCTATAATCGGCAGACGAGAAATTAAAGAATGAAAACAACGCGGCAGAAGGATAGTTTTTATTATTTTTGCAATCAATTCTCAATAGTTATTTAAAAAATATGGCAAAGAAAAATTCAACAGCTAAAGATACGGAGCTGTCACTCTCGTTTTTTGGGAAAGTGGCAGCGTTATTTAGAAGTGAAACTGTTCATTTCGTTATCGGCTTGGTACTGGTAATCTTTTCGGTTTATTTGTTGCTCGCCTTTTCGTCGTTCTTTTTCACGGGAGCGGCAGACCAAAGCATCATTGACGGAGGCAGTGCGCAGGAGCTGATTTCCACCAATAATGGGGTGAAGAACTACGCCGGTAGCCGCGGTGCGCAGTTGGCCAGCTATCTGATAAATGATTGTTTCGGCGTATCGTCTTTCCTGATTCTCGTGTTCCTGGCTGTGGCGGGATTGAAGCTGATGCGGGTGCGTGTGGTGCGCTTGTGGAAGTGGTTCATCGGCTGTTCGTTGATGCTGGTGTGGTTCTCGGTATTTTTCGGTTTTGTGTTTGTAGACCAGTACAAGGACTCTTTCCTCTATCTGGGCGGTATGCACGGATACAATGTCAGCAACTGGCTTGTGTCTCAAGTCGGTGTGCCGGGAGTATGGCTGCTATTGTTGGTAACTGCCATCTGCTTCCTCATCTATCTGAGTGCACGGACTGTCATCTGGTTGCGCAGATTGTTCAGTCTCAGCTTCTTGAAGCGTAAGGAGAAGGCGGAAAGCGTGCAGGGTGAAACGCCGGAAGAGTTCAAGACCTCTTGGGGTGCAAAGGAAAAGACTACTGCTCCGACACCGGAAGCTGCGGAGCCGGAAAAGGTTCTTGAAAAGGAGGAGGAGGTTGCTACAGAGGAAGAAGAGGACGAACCGCTGAATGAAATCACCCTTGACTTGGGTGGAAGTGATGGAAAGGTAAAGCCAGCCAAGTCTGCGGATGAGGATGTTACCATGACTTTTGAGACTCCTGCACCGGAGCCGGTGCCCCCTTTTCGGGAACAGCCGGTAGAGAAGGAGCCGGCATTCCAGGTTGAAAAGGCCGAAGAGGAGGAGTATGTGGGAACGGAGAAGGAGCCGTACAATCCCCGTCTGGATTTGGAAAACTATCATTACCCCACAATAGACTTGATGAAGCATTACGATGACAATGGTCCGACCATTGACATGGTAGAGCAGAACGCGAACAAGGATAAGATTATCAATACTCTGCGTAGTTTCGGTATAGAAATCAGTACCATTAAAGCGACGGTAGGTCCTACGGTGACGCTGTATGAAATCACTCCCGAGCAGGGCGTCCGCATTTCGAAGATACGCGGTCTGGAAGATGATATTGCCCTCAGCCTTTCGGCGCTCGGCATCCGTATCATCGCTCCCATTCCGGGAAAGGGTACGATTGGTATCGAAGTGCCCAACTCCAATCCGAAGATTGTATCCGGTCAGAGTATTATCGGCAGCAAGAAGTTCCAGGAGTCTACTTACGACTTGCCCATCGCACTGGGTAAGACGATTACGAATGAAGTGTTTATGGTGGATTTGTGCAAGATGCCGCACGTGCTCGTTGCCGGTGCTACCGGTCAGGGTAAGTCCGTGGGGTTGAATGCCATCATCACCTCCTTATTATATAAGAAGCATCCGGCAGAGCTGAAGTTTGTGCTGGTAGACCCCAAAAAAGTAGAATTCAGCATCTACTCCGTAATTGAGCATCACTTCCTCGCGAAATTACCCGACGGGGAAGATGCCATCATTACGGACGTCACGAAGGTGGTGCAGACTTTGAACTCCATCTGTGTGGAGATGGATACTCGCTATGACTTGCTGAAAGCTGCCCATGTGCGCAATATCAAGGAGTATAACGAGAAGTTCATCAACCGTCGTCTGAATCCGGAGAAGGGGCATAAGTTCATGCCTTACATCGTAGTCGTTATCGACGAGTTCGGTGACTTGATTATGACAGCCGGTAAGGATGTGGAACTGCCCATCGCACGTATCGCCCAGTTGGCGCGTGCCGTGGGTATACATATGATTATCGCTACACAGCGACCGACAACAAACATCATTACGGGTACGATTAAGGCCAACTTCCCGGCGCGTATCGCCTTCCGTGTATCGGCAATGGTCGATTCGCGTACCATCCTCGACCGTCCGGGAGCCAACCAGCTGATAGGCCGCGGTGATATGTTATTCCTACAGGGAGCTGACCCGGTGCGTGTGCAGTGTGCCTTTATTGATACGCCCGAAGTGGCGGAGATTACGAAGTTTATCGCCCGCCAGCAGAGTTACCCCACTGCTTTCTATCTGCCCGAATATGTGGATGAAAATACAGGAGGTGATTTGGGGGATGTGGATATGGGACGTCTCGATCCTTTGTTCGAGGATGCAGCCCGTCTCGTTGTTATTCACCAGCAGGGTTCCACATCGCTCATTCAGCGTAAGTTTGCCATCGGTTATAATCGTGCCGGCCGCATCATGGACCAGTTGGAGAAAGCGGGGATTGTGGGACCGGCGCAAGGTAGTAAGGCGCGTGAGGTGTTCTGTATAGATGAGAGCGACCTGGAAATGCGGTTAAACAATTTGCAATAAGGAATGGTTATTTATAGAATGATGAAACTTGATAAGCTTTTACTTGGTGTGCTATTGCTGTTGTTTGCTGTGCCGATGTCGGCACAACAACCGGATGCCAAGAATATATTGGAGCGTACAGCCGAAGCCTTTCGGAAAGCGGGAGGGGTGAAGCTGGCGTTTACCGTGAACGAACAACAAGGCTCTTATGCGGGAGTTCTCTATCTGGAAGGTGAGAAATTTGTGGTTGAGACCGAGGGAATGAAGACTTGGTTTGACGGACATACGCAGTGGAGCTATGTGGCTTCGGCAGATGAGGTGAATGTATCGGAACCTACGCAGGAGGAATTGCAGACTCTCAATCCGTATGCCTGGTTGTCCCTCTACAAGCAGGGATACAGATTGAAGTTGAGCAGTGTCGGTGGTAAGCAAGACAAGTCTGTTTATTACATCACCATGACTGCTGCCGACAAGAGAAAAGACCCTGAAAGTGTCTATCTGTTTGTGACAAAGGATACGTATCGTCTGCATCAAGTGGACTTGGCACCACGGGGGAGTAAGTATATGACTACTATCCTTATTGATAGCTACCAGACAGGACAATCCTATCCGGATAGTTTCTTTGTCTTTGACAAAAAAGCCTATCCTACAGCTGAAGTCATCGACATGCGCTAAATAGTAAATTGTAAATAGTCAAATAGTAAATAATATAATGATGGAAACAGAAAAAGTAAAATGTCTGATTATCGGTTCGGGTCCTGCCGGCTATACTGCCGCTATTTATGCAGGCCGTGCCAATCTTTCACCGGTACTTTATGCAGGATTGCAGCCCGGTGGCCAGTTGACAACCACTACTGATGTGGAGAATTTCCCCGGTTATCCCCAAGGTATCGGAGGTCCGGAATTAATGGAAGACCTGCGGAAGCAAGCCGAACGTTTTGGCGCAGATTTGCGTTATGGAGTTGCTACCGCAGCCAATCTTGCTGAAGCACCTTACAAGATTACGATTGATGACGAAAAGATGATTGAGGCTGAAACGCTGATTATTGCTACAGGTGCCGCTGCGAAGTATCTGGGGCTGGAGGATGAAAAGAAATATGCGGGAATGGGTGTCAGCGCTTGTGCCACTTGTGACGGTTTCTTCTACCGCAAGAAAACGGTAGCTGTTGTAGGGGGTGGAGATACTGCCTGCGAGGAAGCTGTTTACCTTGCCGGACTGGCTGCCAAGGTTTATCTGATTGTCCGCAAACCTTATCTTCGCGCTTCCAAGATTATGCAGGAGCGTGTGATGAAGCATGACAAGATTGAAGTACTGTTCGAACATAATGCCGTAGGCTTGTTTGGAGAGAACGGTGTGGAAGGTGTACATTTGGTACAGCGTATGGGTGAACCTGATGAGAAGCGCTATGATGTGGCTATTGACGGTTTCTTCCTGGCTATCGGCCATAAACCCAACTCAGATATTTTCAAACCTTATGTAGATACGGACGAAGTAGGTTATATCGTCACCGAGCCGGGAACACCGCGTACCAAAGTGCCGGGCGTATTCGCCGCCGGAGACGTTGCTGATCCTCACTATCGTCAAGCCATCACCGCTGCCGGAACTGGTTGCCAGGCAGCCATTGAAGCGGAAAGATATTTGTCTGCGAAAGGACTGATTTAGTGATTAGTGATTAGGGGTTAGGATGGTAACAATGTGTTTTTATTATGCTAACCCCTAATCGCTTATCCCTTGTCACTTATTCCTTATCCTATCTTGCTGATTTTCTTCAGCTTTTCTTCGTCTATGATTTTGATTTTACGTCCGTCGATGGTGATTAACCGTTCTGTGGCAAACTGTGACAACGTACGTATGGCGTTGGAAGTGGTCATGTTTGACAAATTGGCCAGATCTTCACGCGAGAGATAGATACTCAAGGTGGAGCCGTCTTCCTCCAAACCATAACTTTCTTTGAGGAACAGCAGGGATTCTGCGAGTCTTCCGCGGATATGTTTCTGCGTCAGGTTTACGGTACGTTCATCGGCAATGCCCAAGTCAACGGACAATTGCTTGATGAAGAACATGGCAAGGTCGTTGTTTTGTGTGAGCAGAGTCATCAAGGCAGTCATGGGGATTTGGCAAACAAGAGACGGCTCGAATGCAGATGCTGCCGTGACATAGTCTGTTTTTGCAAAGTAAGGGCGGTAACCGAAATATTCGACAGGTTTAATCATACGGATAATCTGGCTTCTACCACCGACTCCGTCTTTATAGATTTTGACCTTTCCACTCAGCAGACACATCAAATGCGTAGGTGTCTCGCCTTCGCAATGGATGACTTCGTTTTTTTTGTAGTTCTGGAGTGTGAAGTGGTTGGCGAGGAATTCCCGTTGTTCGTCATTCAAGGGAGACCATATATCTGCAATCAACTCCGGAACATTAATATCAGACAAGTTTACTTTTACCATAACTGCTGCAAAACTGTGTTATACAGCACAAATGTAAAAAGAAAAAATTAAATATTGCACAAATATGACAAAAAGATGTCGTAGGGGGGGAGATAAAGGAAAATCTATATATTTACGATTAGACGATTTACGATTGAAGTTTGTATTGTTAAACAACTGCTCATTAGCAGGTGGGTTTATGATTGTATGAGTAACTCCAACCGTAAACCGTCAAATCGTAAATCGTAGTAACTTAATTGTTTATCGTAGTATCTCTATCCCCCTCCCTACGGGGGAGGGGCTAGGGAGAGGCCTACTTTGTAAACAGCAGCTCCCTATATTTCGGAAGCGGCCAGATTTCATCATCAATTTCCATCTCAAGGTGGTCGATGTGGTCACGGATACTTTCCAGATAAGGGCGTACGGTTTCTTCGTAAGCGAAAGCCTTGTCTTTGTAGTTATCCATGTGGTTGGCTACTTTGCGGGCTTCGGTCATTTCGCGTACTTGTACCTTGATGGCTGTTACGCGCTTGGAAATTTCGCGTACAAGCTCTTTCCGGTCGGCACTGAGGACTTCGTATTCTTCGGGAGAGAAGGTCTCGCGCAGGCCACGGAGATTTTCCAGCAGACGGTTTTGGTAGATAACGGCAGTCGGTACGATGTGGTTGATGGCAAGGTCGCCCAGCACACGGCTTTCTATCTGTACCTTCATGGTGTATTTCTCCAGTTCTACTTCCAAGCGGCAGGCAAGCTCCGTTTCGTTGAAGATACGTTCGCCGATGAGTACGGAACGGGACTGGTTATCCATGTAGTGCATCAAGGCTTCGGGAACGTGGCAGATGTTGGTCAGCCCACGGCGGGCGGCTTCCTGCTTCCATTGTTCGGAGTAGCCGTCACCCTCAAAGCGGATAGGCTCGGAGGCGATGATGGTCTCTTTCATAATGCGGAAGATGGCTTCATCCTTGCCGACTCCTTCTTCCATCAGTTTGTCGATGGATACTTTGAACTCGTTCAGCTGATTGGCCATAGCCGCATTGATGGCAATCATGGCGGCGGCGCAGTTGGCAGATGAACCTGCGGCACGGAACTCAAAGCGGTTGCCGGTGAAGGCGAATGGAGAAGTACGGTTACGGTCGGTGGTATCCAGTAATATTTCGGGAATACGTCCGATGCCTAATTTCAGTGTTGTCTTTTCTTCCGATGTCATCTTGCTGCTGCTTATCTGGCGAGCTATCTCGTCGAGGATGGAAGACAGCTGTTTGCCCAGGAAGATGGACAGAATGGCGGGAGGCGCTTCATTGGCTCCCAGACGGTGGCTGTTTCCGGCACTCATGATGGAGGCGCGCAGCAAGTTCTGGTTTTTGTATACCATCATCAGTACGTTTACCAGGAAGGTAAGGAACAGCATGTTTCCTTTCGGATTCTTGCCCGGTGCAAACAAATTGATACCCGTATCGGTGCAAAGCGACCAGTTGTTGTGCTTGCCGGAGCCGTTCACGCCGTTGTAGGGTTTTTCGTGAAGCAGTACGGCGAAGTGATGCTTGCGTGCGATGCGTTTCATCAGATCCATCACAAGCTGGTTGTGGTCGTTGGCAAGGTTGGCATTCTCAAAGATAGGCGCCAGCTCAAACTGGTTGGGAGCTACTTCGTTATGGCGGGTCTTGACCGGGATACCCAGTTTGTGACATTCGATTTCCAGTTCTTTCATAAAAGCTGTGACACGTGGGGGGATGGAGCCGAAATAGTGGTCCTCCAGCTGCTGGTCTTTGGCCGAGGAGTGTCCCATCAGGGTACGTCCGGTTAGACAAAGGTCCGGGCGGGCATTGTACAGTGCCGAGTCGACGAGGAAATATTCTTGTTCCCAGCCTAAATTGGTATAAACGCGTGTGATATTCTTGTCGAACAACTGGCATACGTCTGTCGCTGCTTTGTCTACGGCTGCCAAGGCTTTGAGCAATGGAGTCTTGTAGTCGAGCGCTTCGCCGGTATAAGAGATGAAGATAGTGGGGATGCAAAGTGTGGTATCTACCACAAAGGCAGGTGAGGAAACATCCCAAGCAGTATATCCTCGTGCTTCGAATGTGTTTCTGATACCTCCGTTGGGGAAAGAGGATGCATCCGGTTCCTGCTGGATGAGCAGTTTGCCGGAAAAACGTTCAATCACTTCCGTTCCTTCTCCGAATTCGATGAAGCCGTCATGTTTCTCGGCTGTTCCGTCCGTCAGAGGCTGGAACCAGTGCGTGTAGTGGGTGACGTTGAGGGATTTTGCCCAACTTTTCATGCCGTTGGCAATCAAGTCTGCCATTTCGCGGTTGATGGGAGTGCCTTTTTCGATGGCGTCGGTCACGGCTTTGTAGGCTTCACGAGGCAGGTATTCCTGCATTTTCTTACGGTCGAAGACATGGCTGCCGTAGTAGTCGGACAGTTTGTTTGAAGGGGTGGTCACTTCAAGAGGTTGCCGATTGGCAAGTTCTTGCAAAGCAAAAAATCGCATTTTTGACATATAAGTCTCTCCTTTTATTGGTTGTTGGGCGCAAAAATACATGTTTTTTCTGAACTACCCCCTCTTTTTTAGGGGGTATTCTCGAAAATATTAGTGTTTTTTGAGAATAGACCCCCTGAAAAAGCCTGCTTGTTATGGAAAAACGACCCAAAGCTTGCGTTTGTTACATGCCATGATTAGTAATCTTTCCGCATCACGATTAGTAATCTTAGTGCGTCGTGATTAGTAATTTTCATGTGTCACAATTACGAATCATTCTGTACATGACACTTGTGGCACCCTTTTTATAACAATTAATATAGGTTCGTATTTATCTCGCACAAACTATGTGTGCTTGTGTATTATTGTCTCTCGCGCGTAACATATGTTTTATAATAAAGGGTGTCACAAGTGTCATTCCCGCTTCTTTATGGAACATGTTTTTGCATTACACAAATTCTTCCGTATATTTGTCCCGATTCTATAAGGAGAAATTGCGGTTGAAACGTTTGTTGTTTATATGGATTTGGATTTGCTTCTTGTTTTCTTTTGTACAGAAGGCAGGGGCGGAGCGTGTATCTTATCCGGTTGACAAACATGTGAGTTCGGCAGACTCCATCATGGAGAAAGTCATCTTCTTTGCCCCCCTTTATGAACGTATTATTGAAAGTTACAAGGCTGAGCTTTACATAAAGGGCTGGGTGAATATCCGTAAGAAGAATCATATTCTCCGCTACATCCCTTCCATGTTCCGGCCCAAGAAAGGGGTGCGGGAATATATGATGGAAACTTATAGCGATTTGCATTTTACTGCTCCCGACATTTATGACCAGAAGGTAAAGGCAAGTGTCGGTACTGCTTCCGAGTTTTGGGAAATGGACGGACGGCTGCCGGAATATTTTCACATCAACATCTATTCTTCTACCTTATTATATGACAAACTACTCTCTCCTTTAGCACCCAATGCCAAAAAATATTATACCTATCGGATTGATACGGTGATGGGGGAACGGCATGCCCTTCAGTATAAAATCCGTTTTATGCCAAAAAGCAAAAGCTTTCAGCTGGTGGGCGGTTATCTGATTGTGAGTGATAACGTGTGGAGTGTACGCGAGATGCGTTTTTCCGGACGTAATGAGATGGTGCGGTTCAATAATCTGGTGAAGATGGGTAATGTGGGCGATTCGGACGAATTTCTTCCGTTGCAGTATGATGTGGATGCAACGTTTCGTTTTTTGGGAAATGTGGTAGATGGCACTTATGAAGCTGTACTCGATTATAAGAACATCATTCAGAAAACTTCTGGCAGTGATATACGGAGGTCGGTGAAGAAAAGTAAATATGACTTGTCCGATTCATACACGTTGCGTACTGATACGAATGCTTATCTACGTGATACTGCTTACTTTAAAACTTTGCGTCCCATTCCTTTGACTCCGCATGAGGAGACACTGTATCAGGATTTCTTCTTGCGTCGGGATACGCTCGCCCGGAAAAAGAAACCGGTGAATAAGAACTTGGAGTTTTGGGGGCAGATTGGAGATGCATTGATCAGTCGCTATACGGTAGACCTTGATAAATTGGGGAGTGTGCGCTGTTCACCACTAATCAATCCTTTTCTTTTGAGCTATAGCGGCAAGCATGGAATTTCGTATCGGCAGGAGTTCAAGTACAACCGTATTTTTACCGGTGATCGCCTGCTGCGCATCGTTCCCCGGATAGGTTATAATTTTAAGGAAAAAGAGTTTTACTGGAGGGTGAGGTCCGATTTTGATTATTGGCCCCGTAAGCGTGCAGCATTGCATCTGGAGTTTGGTAACGGTAACCGGATTTACAGCAGTGATGTGCTGGACGACCTGAAAGCCATCCCCGACAGTATTTTTGACTTCAACCAGATACACTTGGATTATTTCAAGGATTTGTATCTGAATCTGCGTCATAGCTGGGAAATAGTAAACGGTCTGTCGCTGGAAGTGGGTGTATCCATGCACAGACGTACGGAAGTGAACCGCTCCCGGTTTGAACTGAACTACCCGAGCATGCCGCCTACCAAGTCGGCCACCCGTGCCGGTTCCGGAGGTTCATCCTTCTTTCCGAATTTTGACCCGAATATCCTGAACAAGTTCCGCCATACCTATAATAGTTTTGCTCCCCGCGTCCGCCTCACCTGGACTCCGGGACAATACTATTATATGAATGGCGACCGTAAAGTAAATCTTCATTCCAAGTATCCTTCCATCTCAGTAGATTGGGAGCGGGGACTCAGTGGAGTGTTGCAGAGCAGTGGTTCGTACGAGCGTGTAGAGATTGATTTGCAGCATCAGGTTTCTTTGGGCTTGATGCGTGATATTTATTGGCGTTTTGGTTGGGGAGAGTTTATCAATCAGAAGGAACTGTACTTTGTGGACTTTGCCAATTTGCGGCGTTCCAATCTTCCTATGGGTTGGAGTGATGATATTGGCGGGGTGTTCCAGTTGCTGGACGGCCGCTGGTATAACTCTTCCCGTAAATATATCCGCGGACACCTTACCTATGAAGCTCCTTTCCTCCTGCTCCGCCATCTGATGAAATATACCCAATATGTATTGAATGAACGTCTGTATCTGAATGCATTGGTGGTTCCTCACTTGAAACCTTATCTGGAAGTAGGGTATGGCATTGGTACACATATATTTGACTTTGGCTTGTTTGCCAGCTTTGCAAACTGGAAGTATCAGGAAATAGGTTGCAAATTTACCTTCGAACTGTTTAACAGATAGCAATGTGGTAATGTGATTAATGTGCCAATGTGTCAATGACCAGGACGTGATGGCGTAGCATAAACATAGCGCAGCCAATTAGCCAATTAGCATATTGGCACATTATCACATTAATCAATTGTCAATTATTGATTCTTTTGTAACTTTGCTGCAAATTACTTGGAGCTATGGGTATAGTAATAGGAATAGATGTGGGTGGAAGTACCACGAAAATCGTTGGAATCAATGGAGAACAGATACAGTCTCCAATGTTTATTACGGCTACCGACCCGGTGACTTCCTTATTCGGAGCATTCGGTAAGTATATTTATGACAATGGTATACAGCTGGCCGATGTGGAGCAGGTGATGCTGACGGGAGTGGGAAGCGCATTTGTCAACAGCCCTCTATATGGACTGCCTACTCGCAAAACGGATGAGTTTATTGCCAATGGTTTGGGAGCTAGACATGCAACGGATATAGACCAACTGATTGTAGTCAGCATGGGTACCGGCACTTCTTTTGTGAAAATAGACGGAGACAAGGTGCAGCATATTGGCGGCTTGGGGATTGGTGGAGGTACCTTGCAGGGATTATCGAGGTTGCTGTTGAAAACTCATGATATTCATCAGGTGTCCGAGTTGGCTGAGAAAGGGGATGTAACTCGTGTCAACTTGCAGATAGGTGATATTTGCAACACTGCTTTGCCTGACTTGCCAGTGAGTGCTACCGCCTCTCTTTTCGGGAAAGCAGATAGCAATGCTTCTCAAGAAGATATTGCCTGCGGTATAATTTATACGGTACTTCAAACCATTGGAGGAGCTGCTGTACTGTCAGCTTTGAACAGTCCTATCAAGGATTTCGTTCTGATAGGAAATCTCACCCAACTGCCCCAGTGCCGGGAGGTGTTTTCTAAAATGGAAGCCATCTATCATGTACATTTTCATATACCGCCCTATGCTGAATATAGAACAGCAATAGGAGCGGCATTGGCATATATAAAAGAAAGGCAAGGGTAGTGGTTACTTCTTGCCTGCCTTCTTCATGTAGCTGTTTATCAAGGTGCAGGCGGGAGCAGCCACCGTTCCGTGGTCAAATCCCTCCATCTGGTAGAGGACGGTATTTTGTCCCAATGCTTTGAGGAGGGCATATAGGTGGGCGTTTTCCTCGTAGCGTGCCAGCATCTCCAGCTCTTTGTCACCGGTAATAAGTATCATGGGCGAAGCGTCTTTTCTTACGTTATTGGAAGGGGCATATTTGTCTATAATCGGAGTGTCGGAAGGCAATCCCCGTTCCTTGCGGATGGTGTAGTGGGTGGTGGTCTGTCCGCTGATGGGGAAAGCGCCTGCCAGATTGTTGGCATCGATGTTCCACTTTGCCAGATAGCTTTTATCCAAGTTGAGCATCAGGCTGAGATAACCTCCTGCCGAATGACCGGCTATGTATATTTTGTCTTTATCTCCTCCGAATTCTTCTATATTCTCGAAAGTCCAAGCAACGGCCTCTGCGGCATCTTCCGTGTAGGCAGGATTTTGGGCACGCGGGCTGAGTCGGTAGTTTACGGCTATCACGGCGTAGCCTTGCTCCAGGAACTCCTTCGGAAAATGTTTTTCTCCGGCTTCCAGTCCTCCGCCGTGGAACCAGATAAGGGTGGCAAATCCTTTTTTATCAGTAGGATAATGGAGGTCGAGCTTACAACGCTCCAGCTTATAACTGTCCTTTTCGCCGGGATGAAGATAGGAAATGTTCTTTTGCGTACGGTAGTTGTTGTCCGTTGTCTGATTTTGGCTATAACATAATAATGTATAGCAAATGATGGAAATGCATGCGATTATCTTTTTCATGATAAATTATTGAGATTATGTATAAATGAAACGATGCAAAGGTAACATTTTTTTTATTCTTTAATTGATTATTCCACTGCTGTTTTGAATGCTTTTTGTTTTGTAGTTCAAGAAAATACTTCTATCTTTGCGCCCGATTTACAATGAGTCAACATAAAGTCTCACTTAATTAACGAGTTAAACAATTTATTTATTAATGGAAAATTTAAAGAATGTAGCTCCTATTGAAGACTTCAACTGGGATGCTTATGAGAACGGCGAATCAGTAGCCAGTGCAAGCCACGAAGAACTGGAAAAGGCGTATGACAATACGTTGAACAAGGTTAACGACCGCGAGGTAGTTGATGGAACCGTAATCGCAATGAACAAGCGTGAAGTAGTTGTGAACATCGGTTACAAATCAGACGGTATCATTCCGATGAGTGAATTCCGTTACAATCCTGAGCTGAAGGTTGGTGATACTGTTGAGGTATACATCGAAAATCAGGAAGACAAGAAAGGACAGCTCGTTCTGTCTCACCGTAAAGCTCGTGCTACCCGTTCTTGGGATCGCGTAAACGCAGCTTTGGAAAACGAAGAAATTATCAAGGGTTACATCAAGTGCCGCACAAAGGGTGGTATGATTGTAGACGTATTCGGCATCGAAGCTTTCTTGCCGGGTTCTCAAATCGACGTGAAGCCTATCCGCGACTACGATGTATTCGTTGGCAAAACTATGGAATTCAAGGTTGTTAAGATTAACCAGGAATTCAAGAATGTGGTTGTTTCCCACAAGGCTCTTATCGAAGCCGAACTGGAACAACAGAAGAAGGAAATCATCGGTAAACTCGAAAAAGGACAAGTCCTCGAAGGTACCGTTAAGAATATCACTTCCTATGGTGTATTTATCGACTTGGGTGGCGTAGATGGTTTGATTCACATTACAGACCTTTCTTGGGGCCGTGTTAGCGATCCGAAAGAAGTGGTTGAACTCGACCAGAAACTCAACGTCGTTATCCTTGACTTCGATGATGAGAAGAAGCGTATCGCTCTCGGCTTGAAGCAACTCACTCCGCATCCTTGGGATGCACTGGATGCTAACCTGAAGGTTGGCGACCACGTGAAGGGTAAAGTTGTTGTTATGGCTGATTACGGCGCATTCATCGAAATCGCTCCGGGTGTTGAAGGTTTGATTCATGTATCTGAAATGTCTTGGTCACAACACTTGCGTTCTGCACAAGACTTCATGAAGGTAGGTGACGAAGTAGAGGCAGTAGTCCTGACTTTGGACCGCGAAGAACGTAAGATGTCTTTGGGTATCAAGCAGCTGAAGTCTGACCCGTGGGAAACTATCGAAGAGAAGTATCCTATCGGCAGCAAGCACACTGCAAAGGTTCGTAACTTCACTAACTTCGGTGTATTCGTTGAAATCGAAGAAGGTGTTGACGGCTTGATTCACATCTCTGACCTGTCTTGGACGAAGAAGGTTAAACATCCGTCTGAATTCACTCAGATTGGTGCAGACATCGACGTACAAGTTCTGGAAATCGACAAGGAAAACCGTCGCTTGAGCCTTGGCCACAAGCAACTCGAAGAAAATCCCTGGGATGTATTCGAAACTGTATTTACAGTAGGTTCTGTACACGAAGGTACTATCATCGAAATGCTGGATAAGGGTGCTGTAGTTGCTCTGCCTTATGGTGTAGAAGGCTTCGCTACTCCGAAGCACCTCGTTAAGGAAGACGGATCACAAGCTCAGTTGGACGAGAAGCTTGAATTCAAGGTAATTGAGTTCAACAAGGACGCTAAGCGTATCATCCTTTCTCACAGCCGTATCTTCGAAGATGCTGCAAAGGCAGAAGAAAGAGCTGAAAAGAAGGCTGCTACTAAGAAGTCAACCGGTAAGAGAGAAGACGTTGCTCCTGCTATCCAAAACCAGGCTGCATCTACTACTCTGGGTGACATTGATGCTTTGGCTGCCTTGAAGGAACAGATGGAAGCTGGAAAGAAATAATTACTCCGTTCTATAAATGAAGGAAGGGTACTTGCGCAAACAAGTGCCCTTCTTTTTTATGATTTGTCAATAGAATTTTATGGAATTAAGGATGGTTTTTCCATAAATGTTTATCTTTGCAGGGTGGTTACTTTTGCAATCATAGAAATATTCAATAATTTAATTTTCATTTATTATGAAAAACATGTTCAAAAATGCAGGGAAGATGGTGTTGTTCACTTGCCTGTCGCTGATGTTACTAACCGCATGCGGCCAGAAGTCTAAACTCAAGCTGGCTATCGCAGCTGCCAACAAACAATGTCCCATGGATATGGGAGCTTCCGGCGAAATATCCAGTATTACTTTTGATGGGGCGGATGTGGTATATGTACTGCTTATGAATGAAAGTTTCCTCAATATAGACGCTTTGAAAGAGAATCCTGATGCAATGAAGTCTGCTGTGACTGTTATGTTCGGTAATCCACAAGGGTCCATTAAAGAGATGCTGGATTTGGTTGTCGGTACTGATTCCGGTATAAAGTTCATATATAAAGGAAAGACATCCGGTAACGAAGTGGAATGTTATCTGACTACTCAGGACTTGAAAGATATATTGAATGGCGGTTCAACTGCTGAAAGCAGTGATAAGAAGAAACTGGAAGAGCAAGTGAAGATGACCAACGTATCGTGCCCGATGCAGGTGGATGAAGCCACTATGCTCAATAAACTGACAATCGAGTCGGATAAGGTGCTTTATCATTATACGATTGACGAATCTGTAGTACAGATGTCTGCTTTGAAGGAAAATGCCGAACAGATGAAGGCAAATGTGAAGAACTCTTTGAACTCCTCCGATCCAGCCTTGCACATGTTCTTGGAAGTATGTGTGAAGTGTGATAAAGGGGTGGGCTATCTGTATAAAGGGAATAAATCCGGAGAAACTTTTGAAATATCCTTTGGAGTTTCAGAGATAAAGGCTCTTCTATAAATCAAGGAGTAGAAATCAGTTCGGAAGGTTTGGAATGGAAAAATTTGAGTTACATATTCTTGGTTGTGGTTCCGCTTTACCCACAACGCGTCATTTCCCTACGTCTCAAATTGTGAACGTGCGCGACAAGCTGTTTATGATTGATTGTGGGGAAGGGGCGCAGTTGCAGTTCCGTAAATCACATCTGAAGTTTTCGCGTTTGAATCATATCTTTATCTCTCACTTGCATGGAGACCATTGTTTTGGCTTATTGGGACTGATTTCTACACTTAACCTTTTAGGACGTACAGCCGAGTTGCATATCCATTCTCCAAAAGGGCTGGAAACATTGCTGACACCTATGCTGGATTTTTTTAATAGGCAGATGACGTACAAGGTCCTTTTCCATGAGTTTGATACGAAAGAACCGATGCAGATTTATGAAGACCGTTCGTTGACGGTTACTACTATTCCTTTGCGTCATCGTATGCCGTGTTGTGGCTTTTTGTTTGCAGAAAAGCGGCGTCCTAACCATATTATCCGTGAAATGGTCGATTTCTACCAAGTGCCGGTATACGAATTGAATCGTATAAAGAATGGGGCCGATTACGTGACACCGGAGGGAAAAACGGTTTCCAACAACTTGTTGACCCGTCCTTCTGCTCCGTCCCGCAGTTATGCTTATTGCTCGGATACCATCTATCTTCCTTCTATCGTGGAGCAGATAAAAGGGGTTGATTTACTTTTTCATGAGGCGACATTTGCGAATGAGGATGCGCCACGTGCCAAAGAAACATTTCATACAACTGCTGCACAAGCGGCTGAAATAGCCAGGAAGGCTGAAGTGAAGAAGTTGTTGATAGGACATTTTTCGGCACGATACGAAGATGAAAATATCTTGCTTCAAGAAGCATCCGCTATTTTTCCGGATACTCAGCTTGCCAAAGAAACACTTTGTGTATCGGTATGAATTAAACTTTTCGTATCTTTGGCAGTCTAAAACAACAAATGCGAATAGAAATTTATGACCCCTTCCTATAATGAACGCGAAGTGTTGGCTCTTCTACAAGAAGAAAGCACACAAAAGCGGGGATTTGAGATGATTGTTACCCAATATAGCGAGCAGTTGTATTGGCAGATTCGTCGTATGGTCCTCTCTCATGAAGATGCCAATGATTTACTTCAGAATACTTTCATTAAAGCATGGATTAATATAGATTATTTCAGGGCAGAGGCTAAACTCTCTACCTGGCTCTATCGCATAGCCTTGAATGAATGCCTCACTTTTCTGAACAAACAACGGGCTGCTTCCACAGTCTCTTTGGATGACCCCGAGGCAGATGCACTTCAAAAGCTTGAAAGTGATCCTTACTTCTCCGGTGATAAAGCAGAGATGGCTTTGCAAAAAGCCTTGCTTGCCTTGCCGGAAAAACAACGTATGGTGTTTAATCTGAAGTATTACCAGGAAATGAAATACGAAGAGATGTCCGATATATTTGGTACTTCCGTAGGTGCCTTGAAGGCTTCCTATCACCATGCCGTGAAGAAAATAGAAAAGTTTTTGGGTGAGGAGTATTAAACCTTTGCCACAAAACAATGTCTAATTAAACAGAAAGGAGAAAGCTTATGAAAGAAGAAGATAAAATACAGAAAAAGATAGGGACGGAAAATCCTTTCCGCGTTCCTGAAGGCTACTTTGAGAATCTTACTTCAGAGGTAATGAACCGGCTTCCCGAAAAAGAGAAACTCATTGCTGTGCAGACAGAGCCTACAATGTGGCAGAAGGTAAGGCCTTGGTTGTATATGACCGCCATGTTTATAGGTGCGGCATTGATTATCCGTGTAGCTTCTTCGGAGCATACTCCATCTGTAGAGCGTATGGCTGCTGATGATACGGAAACAGAAATGGAATATATTAATATGGCTGTAGAGAATTCCATGCTGGATGATTATTCATTGTATGTTTATTTGGCAGACTCTGATGCAGAATAAGGTAACAACACTCAACTATTTAAAAATGAAGAAACTAATTGTTTTATTGGTTATGATATGTGGCATTATGCCTCTGCTTTGGGCTAGCGATGGATGTGACCAGCATCTGTCACCTGAAGAGTTTCGTGCCAAACAAAAAGCGTTTATAACGGAGAAAGCCGGACTGACGAGTGAGGAGGCAGCCAAGTTCTTCCCATTGTATTTTGAATTGCAGGACCGGAAAAAGCAGCTAAATGACGAGGCTTGGAAGTTGCTTCGACAAGGGAAAGATGAAAAAACAACCGAAGCCCAGTATGAGGAAATTATGGAAGGTGTATATGATGCCCGTATCGCTTCTGACCGGTTGGACAAGACCTACTTTGATAAGTTCAAGAAAATATTGCCTTGTAAAAAGATTTATCTGGTGCAAAGGGCTGAAATGCGTTTCCACCGTGAGCTGCTGAAAGGTATGCACAAGAATGGAGATAGTCCCCAGCGAAGACCGCAAGGGAAAAGATGAGTAGTGAATGAATACAAATAAGGAAGGTTGCCACAATGATGTGAGCAACCTTCTTTTGTTAATGAGAGATACCTTTAGAAGAATCATCTTGTTTCCCTTCTTTTTCCAGTACTTTCGCTTCGTTCCATAGCTTATCCATCTCCTCCAGCGTCATGTCATGGAGGTTTTTGCCCTCCTTGATGCTGTGCGCTTCTACATAGTTGAAGCGGTTGATGAACTTCTGGTTGGTCCGTTCCAGCGCATTGTCCGGATTGATTTTGTAGAGGCGGGCAGCGTTGATGAGGCTGAACATGACATCGCCGAATTCAGCTTCAGCTTTTTCCTTATCCATGTGGGCGACTTCTGTCTGGAACTCCCGGATTTCTTCTTTTACCTTATCCCACACCTGTTCGCGTTCTTCCCAGTCGAATCCTACATTGCGTGCCTTGTCCTGGATGCGATAGGCCTTGATGAGCGAGGGTAGGGCGGTGGGCACACCGCTCAGTACGGTTTTATTCCCATCTTTTTCCTTCAGCTTCAACTGTTCCCAGTTTTCTGAGACCTGGCCTGCGGTTTCGGCCTTTACATCGCCGAAGACATGGGGATGGCGGAAAATAAGTTTCTCACAAAGACGGTCGCATACGTCTTTCATATCGAAATCACCGGTTTCGGAGCCTATCTTTGCATAAAAAGCCACATGCAGCAGCACATCGCCCAGCTCTTTGCAGATGTCATTCTTGTCATCGCGTATCAGGGCGTCACAAAGTTCATAAGTCTCTTCGATGGTATTGGGGCGCAGGCTTTCGTTGGTCTGCTTGCGGTCCCAGGGACATTTCTCGCGCAGCTCGTCGAGTATGTCGAGGAAGCGGCCGAAGGCTTCCATCTGTTCTTTTCTTGTATGCATGATTTTGAAATTTAGTTTTTCCATTCTTCGTATGAGATAAGCAAGCCTATTACTTCCGAATAGTTCTTGCGTCCGCTTTGAATCTTGTTTCCTTTAAGGTACAAGTCGTAGATAAAGTTCTGGATGTCTCCGATGAGCGGACTGTATTTCTCCATCCAGTATTGCTGGTTCTTTTGGGCCAGTTCTATGATTTCAGGACGTATCCGGTTGAAAAGTTCTGCGTATTCTTCTTCGCTCATCAGTCGGCGGGCATTGCCCAGCACATGTGGGAGTACGGAGAAATACCCACTGAAACGAATCTCTTTCACCTGCGAACGGGTGCAGACCTGGTAAGCGTAGAAGTTGGCTTCTGCCTCGCTGGTGATGCCTAAAAAGTGTGCCAGCTCGTGGGCATAAGTAGCAGGATATTGTGGTGGAAGCAAATCGCCGTTCAGCGTGAATTCGCAGAAGAAAGGTCCCATGCTTCCCGTAACACCGACCATGGAAATGAACGGAGTGAAAAGCATGGTCTTCACGCGCGGAGAGGAGTGGGGAGGGCGATGTATCCCCAGCGTATCGCTGATTTGGTTGTATCCGTGTACGCTTTCCCGGCAGACCAATGGTTCGTCAATGGAGGTGACATCTGTATAGGAAGCATTCAGCTTGTCTATATAGTTGTCTACAAATGACTGAAAGATTTCGGGAGTATAGGCAGTATAAGGAATGTTTGTCCTGCCATAGAAATCTTTCTGTGAGTAGTTCAGTCCCCATGCCAGATAGAACCATGCATATATCCACAGCAAGTATTCCATTTCGTTCAGCAGAATCTGTTTCCACTTTTTCTTTTGGATATAGCGTGCCCTGATTGGATTGAAAAGAAGTCCGAGTACACTGAGGAAAATAAACAAGTCGCCTATGGCAAAAGGCATGAGTTTTGAAAAGGAGGACAAGAAATGAGAAATCACCGGATATACAGACTGTGCATATACTTCTCCCAATATTGGAATGAGCTGCGTTGCCCATACAACAGACAGTAATACGATTAATACGACATACCGGATTTTCAATTTGTCTCTCATTTTTATTTTCAACCTACCATTAAGAGGACTATCGACCTCTAACTCCTAAGCCCGGAGGGCGATAACTCCCTTTAACTCCTACTAACTCCTGACTCATTTTGTAGGGACAAAAATATATATTTAAATTTTAATTCATTAATTTTGCGCCCGTTATTCGCAATAAATTAATTATAGAGATTTAAAAACATGGAATTAGCAAGTAAGTACAATCCCGCTGACGTGGAGGGAAAGTGGTACCAGTATTGGTTGGACCACAAATTATTCAGTTCGAAACCCGATGGTCGTGAGCCTTACACCGTCGTCATCCCGCCCCCCAACGTCACCGGTGTGTTGCACATGGGACACATGCTTAATAATACCATACAAGATATTCTGGTACGCCGTGCCCGCATGGAAGGCAAGAATGCCTGCTGGGTGCCGGGAACCGACCATGCATCCATTGCTACCGAGGCCAAGGTGGTGAACAAACTTGCCGCACAAGGCATCAAGAAGACAGACCTTACCCGCGACGAGTTCTTGAAGCATGCCTGGGAATGGACTGACGAACATGGCGGCATCATCTTGAAGCAGCTCCGCAAGCTGGGTGCTTCTTGCGATTGGGATCGTACAGCTTTTACTATGGATGAGAAACGCAGTGAAAGCGTGCTCAAGGTTTTTGTTGACTTGTATAACAAAGGTCTGATTTATCGTGGTGTCCGCATGGTGAACTGGGACCCTAAGGCACTGACCGCACTTAGTGACGAGGAAGTAATCTACAAAGAAGAGCACAGCAAGCTGTACTATCTGAAGTATATGGTAGAAGGTGACCCCGAAGGACGTTATGCAGTGGTTGCTACCACCCGCCCTGAAACCATCATGGGAGATACAGCCATGTGCATCAATCCGAATGACCCCAAGAATACCTGGTTGAAGGGTAAGAAGGTGATTGTTCCGTTGGTAGGACGTGTTATTCCGGTTATCGAGGACGATTACGTAGATATAGAGTTCGGTACCGGTTGTCTGAAGGTAACTCCTGCCCACGATGTGAACGACTACATGCTGGGTGAGAAGTACAATCTGCCGAGCATCGACATCTTCAATGATAACGGAACGCTTAGTGAAGCTGCCGGCTTGTATATCGGTATGGACCGTTTCGATGTGCGCGAGCAGATTGAGAAGGACCTGGCTGCTGCCGGTCTGTTGGAGAAAGTGGAAGCCTATACCAACAAGGTAGGTTTCTCCGAACGTACCAACGTGCCCATCGAACCGAAACTTTCCATGCAGTGGTTCTTGAAGATGCAGCACTTTGCCGACATGGCTTTGCCGCCGGTGATGAATGATGAGTTGAAGTTCTATCCTGCCAAATATAAGAATACGTACAAGAACTGGTTGGAAAATATCAAGGACTGGTGTATCAGCCGCCAGTTGTGGTGGGGGCATCGCATTCCTGCTTATTTTTTGCCGGAAGGTGGTTATGTAGTGGCTGCCACTCCCGAAGAAGCCTTGGCATTGGCAAAAGAGAAAACGGGTAATGCAGACCTTAAACTGGAAGACCTTCGTCAGGATGAGGACTGCCTGGATACTTGGTTCTCCTCCTGGTTGTGGCCCATCTCTTTGTTTGACGGTATCAACAATCCGGGTAACGAGGAGATAAACTACTATTATCCTACCAGCGACTTGGTGACCGGTCCGGACATTATCTTCTTCTGGGTAGCCCGTATGATTATGGCAGGCTATGAATATGAAGGTAAGATGCCGTTCCAGAATGTTTATTTTACGGGTATTGTCCGTGACAAGCTGGGACGTAAGATGTCCAAGTCGTTGGGTAATTCTCCCGACCCGCTGGATTTGATTGAGAAATACGGTGCCGATGGTGTACGTATGGGCATGATGCTTTCAGCTCCTGCTGGCAATGACATCCTCTTTGACGATGCACTGTGTGAGCAAGGACGTAACTTCAATAATAAGATATGGAACGCTTTCCGTCTGATTAAAGGTTGGGAAGTCAGTGCGGAAGTTCCGGTACCGGAAGCTTCAGAACTGGCAATACGCTGGTTTGAGGCCAAGCAGAATGAAGTGGCTGCCGAAGTGGCTGATTTGTTCAGCAAGTACCGTTTGAGTGAAGCGCTGATGGCTGTTTACAAACTGTTCTGGGACGAATTCTCTTCCTGGTATCTGGAAATGATTAAACCGGCATACGGCCAGCCCATCAACCGGAAAGTGTATGAAGCAACTATCGGTTTCTTTGATAACTTGTTGCATCTGCTCCATCCGTTCATGCCATTTATTACAGAGGAGTTGTGGCAGCATCTTTGCGACCGTACAGACGGTGAGAGCTTGATGGTAAGCCCGTTGTCAATGTCGGCATTGGTAGATGAGGATATCATCCGGGAGTTTGAAGTGGTGAAAGAGGTTATCAGCAATATCCGTTCCATCCGTTTGCAGAAGAACATCGCCCAAAAAGAGACACTTGAGTTGCAGGTTATCGGTGAGAATCCGGTTGTGGCATTCAACGCGGTTATCATGAAAATGTGTAACCTTTCCTCCATCAATATAGTGGAGAACAAGGCCGACGGTGCTGCTTCCTTCATGGTAGGTACTACGGAATATGCCGTACCTTTGGGTAATATGATTGACGTGGAAGCCGAGATAGCCCGTATGGAGGCTGAACTGAAGCATAAGGAAGGATTCTTGCAGGGTGTGCTGAAGAAACTGGGTAACGAGAAGTTTGTGAATAATGCTCCTGCCGCTGTTCTTGAGATGGAACGCAAGAAGCAGGCAGATGCTGAAAGTATCATCAAATCTCTCAAGGAAAGTATTGCAGCATTGAAAAAGGCATAACTGTCCATCACATAAAACAGAGAAAAAGCTCCGGAACCTTCAACTCCGGAGCTTTTTTTAGCGGTATAATGAACTGTTTATTTGAACAGTTCTGCTACGCACCACATCAGGCGTGCGGTGGTGTGTGTCCAGATTTCCTTGTAAGTGCAGTTATTTTGCATCGGGAAGTAGGGTTCGTCCTCATTTTCGAATGTTTCGATTCCTACGGGCACGGCTCCCACAACATTTCCGGCGTATGCCCCGTAAAGCGGCGGATAGTCATATCCGTCTCCATAAACGGTACTCATGGCAAACGGGTTGTAGCCTAATATGTATTCTACCTGGCGGGTTGCAATATCCCTTAACGCTTTGTCGTTGAATAGGCGTGCAAGAATAAAGGCTGCTTTGGCTTTGCCCATGACAACAGCGTGGAATCCCCTGAACTGATAGGCGACGGGGAAACGGCGCAGATAGAAATCCTTCGAGAGAGGGATGCCGTTGCGTACTTGTGCATTGTATTCTTCCAGGCTGGGAAGCCCTACCTGCTCTCCTTCGTGGTACAGATTCTTATAATCGGTATTATCCACCTCGTATACGGCGCTTGGCAGTATGCCATACGGCTCAATCAGTTGTGAAATCCCGCGTAGATAGTCTGCATAGGCTTCACAGGATGCCTGCCACAACGGGGCGTCCGGATGGGTAGGGGCATCTGTCAGTAGCGTCGAGAGTCCTTCGGCCATCAAGTGCTCTTGGCTTTGGTGATAATAGGCCAGAATACGTTTTTTCCGGGAAGATTCATAGAAGAAACCTCGCAGGGGGATTTTCCAGTCGGTACGCTTTTCCAACTGTTGGCCCGCCATGACGGTACGTGCCAGCCGGGTTGCCCAGTCCAGATAGTAAACATCTTGTGTAAGGCGGTACAAACGCATGGCTGTGACGGTGGCAAGGGCATAAAGTTCGGTTTCGTTCTGTTCCGTCCTTTGTGTATCCAGCAGGTCGATGGCGAATTGGAAGTCCTCAATGGCACTGTTCCGGCACCACCGTGCAAACACTGGGTCTTTCTTTTCAAAATGAGGGGCGGCGAGTGCGCAACTGGAAGCGGCTTTCAGATTGTCCGTAGGCGTATTTCGTGCTTCTGTCTGCATGTCGTCTTTGTCACCACGGATATTCTTTGTCCAAATGCCGATAATCAGTCCACCCAGTCGGTAGCCGTCACCGAAGCGGGTACGCAGAATCCAGTTCACTCCCCAGCGTGCCTCTTCCAGCAGGCGTTCGTAGAAGATACTGTCTTTGCCTTGTACGGCACCGGCCATTTCGAGGAGGGCGATGCACGATTCGGCTGTATTTCCCGTTCCTTGAGTCAGGTCGGCTGCATCGTGCCATCCTCCGGCAATGCTCATGCTCCGTCCGTCGGGATGATAGGCGAATACATCCTGATGGCATTCCTGATGAATGCCGGGCTGGTCGAAACCGCAACGTTCGGAAAAGAAGAAGTTCAGCGTGTGCCAGGCGGTAGACAGGTAGGCATCATTTCCGATGGGGAAAGGCTTTGATTGTACATCACCGATGGAGAGGAAGTATTGTCCGGGCGTATTGAAACTGCTGAAGTCCAGTACAAGAAATCCTTTGTCCAGCTTCTTGTCCTGATTCAGAGGACTGGCCGTACCTTGATAAACGGTTTGTCCCGTGGCGGCATCGTGCAGGCTGAAAGCCCTTTCCGGCATGTGCTGCACCAAAGCCTGCTTGCGTGCTCCCGGCTTGTATCCGCTGTGGCAGTAGGCCATTGCGTCTTTTCGCAGGTCGAATCCCCGGCTGTTTTCCGCTTCTACCTTTTCGATGCGCATGTCGTCTATGTATAGGCTCATGCGTTCGCTGGCTCCTGCAGGAGCACCTGCCAGCATGATGTTTACCGAAAAGCCGGTGACACAGTCACGGTATAGGTCCGGTATCTCCCATATGATGTGCTGCCATTTGTTGGGATAGACAGTCTCGAAGTGTTGTCCTTCAAAGCGTCCGGGAGTCGGCATGATTTTCTCTCCTTCATTGTATAGGGTGAATCCGGCAAAGGTCAGATAAACGCCCGGTGCATCCACATATACCCAAACGGAAAAGCGGTTGTATTCCCGCAAGTCTTCCCGGTCGAGGGGACGGATAATCTCCGGGGTGGCGTAATTCCGGTTTGTTGGATTCTTCTTGCCCAGGGAGGCAGGAGTGTCCAGACGGACACTTCCTTTGCCTGAGACAGTGACTTTACGGTCCACATGTATGGTTCCGGGTCCGGTGTGGCGCAGAGCGCCGAAATCTTCGGCCAGGGGGAGTACCCTGCTTTTCAATACCTTTTTCTTTTCCCACCGCGTCAGTCCGGCGTGTGCGGGATTAGCTTTCATTATGCGGTGCACATGATTGCTTTGCTGTAATTGTTTCTCCAGTTCCGTATCGGGTTTCCACGGAGCTTGTGCTTGTGCCTGCATGCAGCAGCATGCCAGCAGCAGTGTTCGGATGATGTATTTCATGGTATTCAGTGTTTGGTTTCAGGGTAAGCATGAAAAGGAGCCTTGAACTCCGGACGTAATGTATAAGTATCCTTCAGTGGGAAATCTGTGGGAACTTCTTGGGTGACGGCACCGGTGGCAGCCCATTCGCATCCCCGGAGTAAAGTCACCTGGAAACCGGTGCAGCGCATGGAGTAAGTCATGTTCGGGTCGTTGCCGCAGTGCCCCAGGAGGTCGACGAATATGCGCCCTTTCCCGTAGCTTACTGTCCACATCAACGGTTCATGCCGTCCGCGTTCGTAGGCGGTTGCCAATATTTCCATGTTTCTTACCGGACCGCGTAGGCGGGTATATATCTCGTCCTTGAAGTGTTTCCATTGAGGAGGCAATCCTTGCAGGATAGGATGATGGGGGGCGCGGTGTTCTATGACGGTTTCGTGCTGCAAGCCGTGGTAGCCGGCATACCCCGGAGAGTAGTCGTAGACGTATTGTCCGTCTTTCCAGTACAGATACGGACCGTCCTTTTCGTTTCGTCCGTCCCATGCCCCCATGCCTATTATCTCGTTGTATTCTTTCCAGTCGGCCATCGGGACGACGGAAGAATGTATCACTACCACACCGCCTCCATCGGCAACGTATTTCTCGAAATTCTTGCGTACGGGCTCTGTCCATGTAGCTCCGCCGTAGTTGATGACGATTAAATCATATTGGTGGAAATCGGGTTTGAAGGTAGCGATGTCTCCACCAAAGTCGGGTGTAAAGGCGAAGTCCACTTTGAACATTCCGCTGTTTTCCAATATCTGCTTCATGGCTTCGCAGGCGCCTTGCCAGTAATGGCTGCCGTCCTGCCCGGCTATCATCATGGTTTTGATTACTTTCTTTTGCTGTGCGTGTGTGTGCGAGGCAGCTCCTATATAAATAAGGAGTACCAGGATAAGTGTCAGTCTTGTTTTCATTTTCCGGAAGATTTAAAGTTTTTGCCAGTAGGGTTCCATTCTATACGGTCGTAGCAGCGTGTGGTGCGCAGATTGTAACCTTGTTCGTCTACGCTGAACTTTCCGTCTTTGAAGTAGGATATGTAGAGCTCGGAGATGCCGTCCTTGTTGCGGTCTTCTACAAGGAGATTGTACTTGTCGGTGACATAAATCTCGTCGGAAATGTATTGTATTTCTTTGGTATAGTTGTCTACGATTGCATAGTAGGCCTTGAAAAGGTCGAAAGTGGGGTAGTGCCCGTTGTCACGTCCGAAAAGCATTACTTCTTCAAGGGCATCGTCCCCATCCATATTGGCAAATACGGATTGCTGAAAGGAAAATCCCGGTTTTTGTACTTGTGGAGGGATATTGTCCCATCCTTCCTGATGGGCTGTCACTGAAAATTGCGCTTGTGCATGGATGACGTACACCAGCGCCGACAATAGGATAATCAGTTTTCTCATTGCGTGCATTTTGAGGTTATGATAATAATAGGGTTACTTCTTGCTTATATGACCGGTGGCCCGGAGTTTTCCCTAACTTTTTTTAGAATAATTAATGAACACGGGATGTATAGGGACTTAGTGCCTCTCCCATCAGGACTGAACCGGTCTGACCTCTCAGTTCTATACTCTTTAGGGCTAAGTCCCGGTGTGTAGCCGACAAGGTATAGGGGACGTTCCGCTTATGTATGGTCTTAATGCGAGGTGAGCAGGTGCATCAATATCAGTGGCAGATAATCTTTCAGCTTGACCCTTAAAATCTTCAAAGCCTGCTGGATGCGGTAGTCTACCGTTTTTGGGGAAACGTTGAGTAGTTCGGCAGCTTCCTTGTAACTCAGATTCTGGAAACGATGCATGATGAAAGCTTCCCTATAAGTAGGCGGCAGTTCGTTGATGGCCCTTTGTATATGCTTGCTTAATTCGTTGATTTGATAGATATCCACCTCCTGCAGCATGGCGAACATTCGTTCATAGTAAGCGGTGTCTGCCCGTTGCTTCACTTCATTTTGGGCAATCCGGGTCATGCAACGATGGTAGACAGCCTTGAACAGATATTGCTTGAGCGAATATTCGATAACGGGTCTTTCTCGGTTTTCCCAAAGCCATAGCATGACGTCCTGAACAATCTCTTCTGCATCTTCCAACCGGACAAAACGATAGCAGTAGGTGCAGAGCACTGAATAGTACTTTTGAAATAACACATCAAAAGCACTTCTATCTCCTTTTTGTATGGCGGATAATAAAGATGTATCTTCTAATGGTATGTTTCTCATAGGGTGGGGGTTCATTATTGTTGGGCAAAAATAGCTTTTTTTCCTATTATAATCTAAGTATATAAAATATTTTTAGTTTTTTGTTTAGGAGTTCTTTTCACCCGTTTGTCTTTAGATTAAAGCTAGCAATAAAAATTATGGTAAAAAGAGAGGGAATGGAGAACCTGCTTCTCAGGTATTATGAAGGAGAGACAACGGAGGATGAAACTGCTCTGATAAAGGAGTGGCTGGAAGCATCGGAAGAGAACCGCAGGACAGCCCGCCAGATTCAGACACTCGGTCTGGCGGCGGACATGGCGCAGATTTCATCCAGGCTGGATGTAAAGAAGGCCTTGGAGGATGTACATCGTAAGATGAAACAGAAAAAGGTCAATAGGTATCAGGTATTATTTAGAGGGATGCAACGGGCGGCCGCCATTTTATTCATCCCTTTGATGGTATCGTGGTCTATCCTTTATTGGGACAAGGATAAAGAAGAGATACATATGATGGAAGTCAGGACAAATCCGGGAATGACTACTTCTGTCGAATTGCCGGATGGAACGGAAGTCGTTCTGAACTCGTCGTCGTCGTTGCGCTATCCTTCCCGGTTTGCCGATGATAAAAGGGAAGTGAAGTTGGTGGGTGAAGCATTCTTTTCTGTCGCAAAAGATGAAAAGAAGTTCATTGTCGGCACGCTGAACAATTCCAAGATAGTGGTACATGGAACGGAGTTCAACGTAGAGGCTTACAAAGGGAGCAGGACGGTACAGACCACTTTGGTTTCGGGTAAAGTCAGTTTCTCCTATGTGAATAACGGCAGGAGGAATAATGTAATGATGATGCCGGGGCAAAAGGTTATTTATGATATAGTGCGGGAAAAGGTCGTTGTGAAAGAAGTCAATGTAGACGTGGAAACATGTTGGAAGGACGGACGTTTGATTTTCAGGAACACTCCGTTTGAAGATATATTGAAGAGTTTGAGCAAAAGATATAATGTGGAATTCATTCTGAAAAAGGCTTCATTGAAGCAGAATTCCTTTACGGCTACATTTACCAAACAACGTTTGGAGCGAATATTGGAGCACTTCCGAATATCCTCGAATATTCATTTCAAGTTTGTTGAAGATGGTGATGTGGATGCCGAGAGACAGGTAATAGAAGTTTATTAACCCTTTAAAAAGTAGTATGATGAAACACAAGTCCGTTTAGAAAAACATGCAGGAAAATGTTGGCGCATTTTCCTGCATGAAACACAGTAACTTTTAAATATCTGTTTGGCGACAGATAAAGTAACTTTATTTTTTCACTAGAAATCAATACAAAATTATGAAAAAACACTATTGTATCCAATCATTTAGGGCAAAAAGTGTCCTGATGAGATGCATGAAAAAAATTCCTCTTGCTATGAGATGCACATTATTTATGTTGTTTTGTTTGGTTGGTATGACTTTTGCCAATGAAGGTTATGCTCAAAAGACAATGGTAAACATTGCTCTTGAAGACAAGACCGTTGATGAAGTACTGACAGAATTGGAACAGGGTACTGAATTCGTTTTCTTCTACAACAACAAGCAGATTGACGTTAAGCGCCGTGTATCGGTCCGGGCAAATAACAAAACCATATTCAAGGTTCTGAACGATGTATTCAAAGGAACCAATATAGGCTATAAGGTATTGGACCGTAATATAATCCTTTATGATAAAGCTGTAGGAGCTGATGGGGTACAGATGGCTTTGCAGGCTGCGACGGTGAAAGGTTCTGTGGTCGATGCAACCGGTGAACCGGTGATTGGTGCCAGTATCTTGGTGCAGGGAACTACCAACGGTGTCATAACAGACATTGACGGTAATTTCATTCTGACCAATGTGGGCTCTGATGCTACTCTTATAATAAGCTATGTAGGTTATAAGACACAAAACATAAAGGTTGCAGGCCGAAATTCGTTCAAGATAGTTTTGGTAGAAGATGCTGAGATATTGGATGAAGTGGTTGTTGTAGGATATGGTGTACAGAAGAAAGAATCACTGACCGGTGCCATTGCAGCCATTGGTGCTGATGAAATAGCTACGACCAAGACCGAGAATCTGATTAGCAATATTCAAGGTAAGATGCCGGGACTATTGATTCGCCAGAAAACCGGAGAGCCGGGAACTTTCGACAATATGGTGAGCATTCGCGGTTATGGTGACCCGTTGGTGGTAATTGATGGTATCACGCGTGAAGGTACTGAAGAACTTGCACAGCTGAATTCTGAGGATATAGAAAGTATCTCTATTTTGAAAGATGCTTCTGCCGCTATTTATGGTATGAATGCGGCTAATGGCGTAATCATTGTTACTACCAAAAAAGGTGTGGCCGAAAAGACCAGAGTATCTTACTCGGCATTGTTCGGTATGAAGAATGCCACGGGTATGGAAGAAACGGTAGATGCTTATACTTATCGCATGTTGGCCAATGAAAGGGCACGTAATGACCAGGCTGCCCCTGAATACACTGACGATATTCTGGAACTGTATAGAACCGGGGCTAAGGGTTATACAGACAATAACTGGATTGACATGTTTATGAATAAACTGGCGTTCCAGCAATCGCATACTGTTTCTGTGAGAGGCGGAACGGATAAGGTGAAATATTATGTGAGCTTCGGCTATAATGGCGATAATGGTTTGCTGAAGAGTGGTATCCAATACTATCATAGATATAATCTGAGAAGTAACCTGACTGCAGAGCTTACGAAAGGGCTGAAACTGAATGTGAATCTGTCCGGGCGTTGGGATGAAACCCAAAGGCCGAGAGAGGATTTTATGTGGACTTTTAAGACTTTGATGGTTAATGACCGTGGTATCGGTACTCATACGATTAATAATCCCAATCATTTGTCTGCAATCGGTCCTGAAAACAAGAATCCTTTTGCGTTGGTTGATCCGGATATAGACGGTTATCGCAAGAACAGAGGCCTGACGTATTCTGCCGATGTGGAATTGAATTGGCAAGTTCCTTTTGTAAAAGGGTTGGCATTGAGTCTTTTGGGGTCATTTGACGGTAACAATCGTAACAACTCTTCTTTAAATCGTTCTTATCCGTTGTATGATTATTATACAGATGCGCCTGCCGGTACGGGAGGTAGTACTGATGCTTATTCCAATACGATGAGAATATATCAGAAGATTTATGGTAGGTTGCAGGCTAATTATATGCGTTCTTTCAATCAGCACAATTTGAATGTGACAGCTGTGGCAGAGTTGAGCAGTACACGACGCGATGAATTATCCGGTTCCCGGCAATATTCAGAGTTATTTACTAATGATATTTTGAATCAGGCAAGTCCGGGTACAGCTACCAATTCAGGGTATCGTAGTTTTGGCCGTTTAGCAGCCTATCTGATGCGTGCGAACTATGATTATGCCGGTAAATACTTGTTGGAAGTAGTAGGGCGTTATGATGGTTCTTATCGTTATGCTCCTTCTAAGCGTTGGACGTTCTTCCCGTCGGTAAGTGCCGGATGGCGACTTTCGGAAGAAAGTTTCATCAAGGACAATTTGCCGTTTATTACTAATTTGAAAATCAGGGGTTCTTTTGGGCAAAGTGGATATGATGCCGGTGATCCTTTCCAATATGTATCTGCTTATAATTCAGCTTCTAATGGTTATGTTTTTGATGGTGCCAGCCAGATTATGGGTATGGTAGCTCCTGGTGTAGTGACTGACCGGCTTTCTTGGGTTACATCTTCTATTTCCAATGTAGGTCTGGATTTTGACTTATGGAACGGTAAGTTGAGTGGTACTATCGAGTGGTTCAATCGTAAGAATGAAGGCATTTTGGCCGACCGTGCACAATCTGCTCCTGATACATTTGGTGCAAGTTTCCCGAAGGAAAATCTGAATTCTAACCGGAACCGGGGTTTTGAGATTGAATTGGGACACAGAGGACAAATCGGTAAGGACTTCTCATATTCAGTAAGTGCTAATTTTACGTATGCCCGTGAAAGAAGTCTGCATGTGGAACATGCAGAATATACCAGTTCTATGGATAGATGGCTGAATGGAAAGGAAAACCGTAACAGTAATGTGATGTGGTTGTATAAATACGATGGCCAATATACTTCTTTGGAACAGTATGAAACGGCTCCTTTGATTGGTGGGAACTTGGGTAACTCTAAGATGCTTCCGGGTAGTTACAGATTGCTTGACCTGAATGGTGATGGTAGAATTAACAGCAGTGACCGTGTTCCGGAGTTTTGGGCAACCGGTGCAAATCCTCCTATCCAGTATGGGTTGACTTTGGCGGCTTCTTATAAGAATTTTGATCTCAATATGCTGTTTCAAGGAGCTTCCGGTTACTCCATCGGATATGCCAATGATGATGTTTGGGGATATGGTGGCAAGACAAATAAATCTTATTTAATTGCGAAATATGTAGATCGTTGGCATCCTGCAAATATAACAGATGATCCGTATAATCCTGCCACACAATGGGTAGCCGGCTATTATCCGGCATTACGCCACAATTTCTCTAATACTTCGGATAATGGTAGTAGATGGAATTATGGTATTTCCGTTTGGCTTCCGCAAGCTACTTATCTCCGTTTGAAGAGTATGGAGATCGGTTACAATCTGCCAAAATCATTTATGAAAAGAATCGGGTTGAACAGTGCCCGTATCTTTGTCAATGGTTCAAATCTGCTTACGTTCTGTAACAAGGCTTTGAAGGATGCTGACCCCGAACGTGAGGAAAGGGATTGGGGAGCCAACTTGGCATATCCGTTGATGAGAACTTATAACTTTGGGTTAAACATAAACTTTTAATTCTGAAATACCATGAAAAAAAATATTTTATCGATATTCTCATTATGTGCATTGATGGGATTGTCCGGTTGTAATGCCTTCTTGGAACTTGAACCGCTGGATAAAGTGTCTCCCGATCAGTTATTGGAGACAGAAGGTGGTGTAAAGGCACTATTGGCAAACATATATACCATGATTCCTATGGAAGATTTTAATTATCGTCCGAACGCTGGTTTTAATCAACGCGGTTATGATGGTGTGAATGAAACTACTAATTTGGCATTTCTTACCGACGAAGCTACCCGTAGTGACGGAGGAGTGGATATAGGTTACGAAGGATTCAATTATTGGCCCTATGGAGATATTCGTCAGGTGAATATTTTTATGCAGAATGTAGAAAAAGCCAAAGAAGCAGGAACAATTTCTGTTGCAGATGCGGATCGTATGACTGGTGAAGCCCATTTTGCACGTGCTTATATGTATTATGGGCTTGTAAAAAGATATGGAGGCGTTCCTCTGATTGACAAAGTGCAGGACGATGATTATGCCGATGGTGGACCGGGCGCTGTGGCAGTTCCCCGCAGTACAGAGTTGGATACTTGGAAATTTGTATTGAATGAGTGCACCCTTGCTGCTGCTACTTTGCCCGATGCGACTTCTGGTTCGGATTTGTATCGCGTAACCAAGTGGGCAGCTTATGCGTTGAAGTCAAGAGTTGCACTTCATGCAGCTTCTGTAGCCAAGTATTGGAATCTGGCACCTTTGGCTGGTGAAGCTGTCACTCAGAAACTGGTGGGTGGAATGACTTCTGCCGATGCCGATGCATTCTATAAAGAATGTATTGAAGCATCTAAGTCCCTTATAGAGAATTCCGGTAAATCTCTTTATAAGCCTGCTCCGGCTACTGTTAAGGAGGCTGCATCAAACTTCCAGGCCTTGTTCCTGAATGACCAGAATGAAGAGGTCATTTTCAGTAAAGCGTATCTTAATGGAACAACCAATACTAATCAAGGACATAGCTATGCTCAGTTTAATATCCTTCCTCAAGTCAATCCGGGCGCTCTGAAATATGGACGTTTCAATCCGATGTTGGAAATCGTTGATTTGTTTGAAGATTATACGGATGACGGCACGGGAAAAAGTGCAAAGATTGTAACTCGTACGGATGGGAATGAAGATGCTTATATCCCTAATTTCCATAATATGAATAATGCTTCTGTAGTGAACACCTTGATGTCGGTACCTTTTGTTAAATATAACGATTTGTATGAACCGTTTGCCAACAAGGATGCACGTCTGTTGGCAAGTGTGGTTGTGCCGGGTTCATCTTATGCCGACACTGAGATTATTATCCAGGGCGGATTTATTAAGGACAATAATAGCTATGTGGCTTATTCAAACGAGTCTACTCAGAAAAATGGAACAACATATTATGCTTTAGGAGCCGAAGGTGAAACCATGTTCTCTGGATTTAATAATGTGAACAGTGGTGAGGATGCTAATTGGACTGCTACAGGTTTTGGAGTTCGTAAGTATATGCCCGAGGGCGAGAGCATGTCTCCCGACCGTCTTTCGTCCACTACCTCTTATATTGATATGCGTTTGGCAGAAGTCTACCTGAATTATGCTGAGGCTGTTGTGGAAAATGGTAGTGGATTTGGCGATAAGGAATTGGCTGAGAACTATTTGAATGCTTTGCGACGTAGAGCCGGACATACCGACCGGATATCTTTGACATTAGAGAGTGTTTTGAAGGAACGTCGTGTGGAGATGGCGTTTGAAGGAAAGCGTTTTTGGGATATGAATCGTCGTAGGGAATTCCATACTGAGTTCAGCAATAATAGAATTCGTAAAGCTTTGGTGCCGATGCTTGACTTGCGTGGTGCAGAGCCTAAATATGTCTTTGCAAGGGTGAACTACTTTGGTGACGAAACAAGAGGAGGGCGTACTTTCCAGAACATCAACTACTATAGGGGCATACCTAATATTGCCACGAATGGTTTAGTTCAGAATCCAGGTCATTAATTTGAATAATATTAAGTAGAAAGTTATGAAAAAGATATTGTTATTTGTGTCATGCTTCTTATTTGCATTGACATCTTGTGAAATTGATAATTATGAGGGACCGGATGCTTCCATACATGGTTCTATCCTTGACGAACAGACAGGTGAACTTGTAGGTTCCGATATGGAAAACGGTAATGCAATTAAAGTGAGGGAGCATGGATTTACTAATGCTACGGATCAAACCTGGTATATCACAAATACCGGAGAATATCGTAACAATATGGTTTTTGCTGCCACTTATGATGTTCGTTTTGAAAATGGGAATTTTTATCCATTTGAAGTGAAGGATTTTGTTGTTAAGTCAGGGGATAATGTGTATGATTTCAAGGTTATTCCTTATATTCGCGTCAAAAGTCCAAAAGTAGAAAAGAATGGCAATGTAATTACTGCTACATTCTCGTTGGAAGCTGGTAAACAAGAAGTGAAATTGAAAGAGATTCAGTTGTTTGCTTTTTCAGATATGTGGGTAGGTAACAATGTGAAATTGACGTTGAATGGAGGGACTGATAAGCAAGTGTTTAGTCCGAGTACTGCTATAAATAGCGCTGATATTTATACATTGTCCATCGATCTGGGACAAAATGCTGATGTCTTGAAATACAGCAAGAATTATTATTTCCGTATTGGCGCTCTGGCTGATGTTTCGGGTGTGGGCACTGTACGGCATAATTATGCGCCGGTAGTAGTTATAAAATTGTAATTTATAGCAGAGGGAGACGTTCTGCTTGACGGCAGAACGTCTTTTTTTATCCATACATTAAAAATAAGACCATGAAGAAATTGAACACGATTATTTTAATTTTGCTGGGGATGATATGTACTCAGTTGTATGCTGTACAATTGAATTCGATTTATCCTCTAAAACCCAATGACTCCGAAGCTTTTTATTTCACTCCCGAGAACTATCCTATAAAGGCGGATGGAAAGATGGATGTATCGGATGCTTTGCAGGCAGCGATTAATCAAGTGAAGAAAGAAAAGAATTTCGGAATCCTTTTTATCCCTGAAGGTAAATATAAAATCAGCAAGACCATTTATATTCCTACGGCTATTCGTTTGATTGGCTATGGAAAGAATCGCCCGGAATTTATTCTGGCTAAGAATTCTCCGGGTTTTCAGGAGGAAGTAGCTGATGATAAAGGAAAAGCTAAATACATGTTCTGGTTTACGGGAGCCGTTGTCAAGGAAGGTGAGAAACCCCGTGATGCCGGTGCCAGTACGTTCTACAGTGCCATGTCGAATATCAACTTGCGCATAGAAGATGGTAATCCGCATGCAGTGGCGCTACGCACACACTTTGCCCAACACAGTTTTATCAGTTATGTGGCCGTATACATAGGTAAAGGCAAGGCTGGTCTGTTCGATGTGGGCAATGAGTTGGAAAACGTTGCTTTTTACGGGGGAGATTATGGCATTTATACGACAAAAGCTTCTCCCGGATGGCCGGTAATGATGGTCGACTCTTATTTTGAGGGACAACGTGTAGCTGCTCTTCGTTGTCAGGAGTCCGGTTTGGCAATGGTGAATCTGTATGCCAAGAATGTTCCGGCTGTATTTGATATTGACCCTAATTATTGCGACAAGTTATTTTTGGAAAACAGCTATTTTGAAAATGTAAGTGGTCCGGCAGTGGTGATTACCAACGAGAACAACAGCAACAATCAGATAACCTTTCGCAATGTATATTGTAAGAATGTACCGACCTTGGCGAAATATACCCGTAGCAATACGGCCACCCATGTTTCTCATAAAATCTATAAGGTAAAGTCATACGACCACGGCTTGCAGATGGATGACATGGTGGATATGCCGGAATATGAAACGTTGGTTGATATTGAACCGATACAGAAGATGCCGGTTGCCCAACTGATGGACATCCCTGCACTGCCTGCAATGGCAACATGGGTAAATCTGCGCGAATTCGGTGCAAAGGGAGATGGGGAAACGGATGATACGAAGGCCATCCAGGAGGCTATTGACAAGTACGATAATATCTATGTGCCCCAGGGCTGGTATCGCATTACCGAAACTTTGAAGATGAAGCCCGATACCAAGTTGATAGGCCTGCATCCTTTTGGCACTCAGTTCCGGCTGGACGAAAGTACTGCTGCATTCAGTGGTTTTGGCGGTCCGAAAGCGATGGTGGAATCTTCGGAAGGCGGTGCAAATATGCTGATGGGCATTGGTATCAATACCGGCGGTTATAACTATCGTGCTGTAGGTGTGAAGTGGATGGCAAATGCAGATTCTTATATGAATGACGTGAAGTTTGTAGGCGGGCATGGCGGTTTATGGAAACCTAAACCGGGTGTTGAGGAACCACGTGGCCGGTGGAACAGACCGGCTCGTATCAGTTCTCCCGATAATCCGGTAGCGGCTTCGGGCATGGATCTTGCTTGGGACAACCAGTATTGGAGTCTGTGGGTGACCAACAACGGTGGTGGCACCTTTAAAGATATCTGGACAGCAAGCACATATGCCACCAATGGTTTCTATGCCAACAATACTTCTACTCCGGGGCGTATCTATGCCATGTCCATCGAGCATCATGTAAGAAATGAAGTACGTTTCAGCAAGGTGTCCAACTGGAAGGTGTATTGCATGCAAACCGAGGAAGAGAGCCGCGAAAGTACCGATTGCCAACCGATAGAGATGGACGACTGCAAAGATGTGACCTTTGCAAACTTGTATATGTTCCGCGTTATCCGTGTCAATGAACCGTATCACAGTTCTGTACGTATCCGCAATTGCGAGAACATCGCATTTCTGAACCTGCATAACTATTCTCAGATTAAATATACGAATAACATTGCAGTGTTCGATGTCAACAAAGACATTGACATCCGCCCGTGGGAACTTTCTCGCTTGATTGTAACCGGAAAAGAACCTCATCAGCAATCGTTAGGCAATGAAATAGGTAAGGTGAACCAATTGGCTTCCGATTTGGAATTTGCCGAAGGCATTGCGCGCGACAGTAAAGGTAACATTTACTTCTGCGACCATCGGATGCGTCGTATCTTTAAGTGGTCGGTAGAGACAAACAGCTTGTCGCTGCTGGCAGATTTCCCGTGGAAACCCTCCAACCTGGCTTTTGATTCAGAAGATAATCTATTGGTATTGTTCAGATATGATGCGCAGCCGGGATATCTGATTAATGGTAAGCCGGAGGAAATGCCGGTAATGCCTGATACAAAAGGTACTTCTTTCAGCGGATATGGTAATTCCGCATATACAATGAGAGTCTACTCCATTGACCCGGAAAATCCGGAAGAGACCATCAAACTGTTGCCGCGTGTTCCGATGGGTCAAGTGAAGAACGTGTATAAGGCTCTTTATCCTTCTAACCGTTGGAGAGACTTCCACGATTTCAATGCGGTGTCGGTCTATGTTCCTGAAATGTGCTTCCTGGCACCGGATGGAAAAGCTATCATTCCTCATTATTTCGACTTGTCACGTAGTTCTTCCCTGCTGGAAGCCTATCCGGGAAAGCCTTTCTATACATCTGATGAATATGACCGCAGAATGGTGAAGATGGATGTGGCCAATGACGGCACGCTCTCCAACTTGAGCTATTTTGTGGAGCAGGGCGAATTTGGTTCTGCTGTAGATAAGGAAGGGAACTTGTATGTGGCTGACGGAGAAATATATGTATTTGATAAGGATGGCAAGAAGAAAGGGATGATTCGTGTTCCCGAACGTCCGTCCACATTACAGTTTGGCGGTAAGGATGGCAATACATTGTTTGTCACAGGCCGTTCCAAGTTCTTTGGTGTACGTATTAAATAAGGAAAATCCATATTAAAACAATCTGTGTAATGAGAAATTATCAAATAATGAGATACCTGCTGATAGTCTGTTGGATTATCGGTAATATGCCGTCCGGGTGGGCGGCAGAGGGTGGTTCCACCTATACGCAAAGACCGGACGATCCGGAAGCATTCTACTTTACCCCGGAGAATTACGGCTTCAAGGCTGATGGAAAGTCCGACGTGACCGATGCACTTCAAGAGGCAATCAATCAGGTGAAGCGCGAAAAGAACTTTGGGATACTGTTTCTGCCGGAAGGAAATTATCGTATTAGCAAGACGATTCAAATTCCCTCATCCATTCGGCTGATTGGTTATGGGAAGAAACGGCCGGTGATTTATTTGGGAGCCGATACACCCGGTTTCCAGACTACTCAAAATTATATGATATGGTTTACGGGAGGGCTGGCACAAGAGGGCAGGAAGCCTTCGGATGCCGGTGCAGGTACTTTCTATAGTGCGGTGTCCAATGTGGATTTCCGTATAGACAAAGGTAATCCTCAAGCCGTCGCCATTCGTGCGCATTTTGCCCAGCATGGATTTATCAATCATTGCGACATTCGGATTGGTTCGGGGAAAGCCGGCATGTATGATGTTGGCAATGAACTGGAAGACGTCAGGTTTTATGGCGGTGAATATGGGATAATTTCCTCCAGGACTTCTCCGGGATGGCCTATGATGATGGTCGATACTTACTTTGAGGGGCAGAGAAAGGCGGCTGTCTATTCAAAAGAGGTGGGGTTTGCCATCGTCAATATGCATGTGAAGAATACGCCCGTTGCCTTTGAAATGGCAGAGAATCTGGCAGACCGTCTTCATGTGGAGAATTCGTTGTGGGAGAATATTTCGGAAGCCGGTGTCAGGGTGAGCGTAGAGGGAAATACTTTTTCGCAATTGAATCTGGTGAATGTGGATTGCAGGAATGTTCCCGTACTGGTGGGCTATGCTCAAAGTGGAAAGAAAGTTGCCGGAAAAGCAAAAATGTACAGAGTCAAGGAGTTTACTTACGGTCTGGTGTATCAGGATTTGAATGATGCTTCTTCTTTCAGGGAAATATGTGAAATAGAGCCGGTGGCAAAACTGCCGGTTACACTTGGCAAGGACCTTCCGGTTCTTCCGGCAATGGAGACATGGGTCAATATCCGAGACTTAGGGGCAAAAGGTGATGGCGAGACTGATGATACGGAAGTTTTTGAGAAAGCTGTCTCTTTGCATAAAAACATCTATGTGCCCCAGGGTTGGTATCGCCTGACGAGAACGTTGAAGCTGTCTCCCGGTACTAAGCTGATTGGGCTGCATCCTTTTGGGACTCAATTTCTGTTGAAGGAAAGCGAGCCTGCATTCAGTGGTTTCGGCGTGCCTGTGCCTTTGGTTGAATCTTCCGAAGGTGGCGACGACATGCTGAATGGCATAGGTATTAATACCGGTGCGTATAATTACCGTGCTGTCGGCTGTAAATGGATGGCGGGTGAGCGCTCGTACTTGAATGATGTGAAGTTTGTAGGCGGGCACGGTACCTTGCGCAAACCTGCTCCGAATGCTTCCGGACAGTCGTCTTACCGCAGGGACGAGCGTCGGATTAGTTCCCCGTCTTCTCCGGTCATGGAAACCGGTAAGGATATGGCTTGGGACAACCAGTATTGGAGTTTGTGGATTACAAACAATGGCGGCGGGACAATTAAGGATGTTTGGACAGCCAGTACGTATGCTGCCAGTGGGCTTTATATTAGCGAAACGAAGACTCCGGGACGTATTTATGCCATGTCTTTGGAGCATCATGTCCGTACTGAAGCCCGTTTCCATAATGTGGCCAACTGGAAAATTTATGCTTTCCAGTTTGAGGAAGAAGGTCGTGAAGGGCCTGATTGTTATATGGCAGAAATGTCCAATTGTCAAAATATCGAAATGGTAAATGTGTGGATGTATCGCGTTATCCGTGCCTTTATGCCGAAGAGGATAGGTTTCCGCATATGGGATTGCAAGAATATCACTTTCCGTAATATGCACAATTATACGCAGATATTACCAGTCATAGAGTTTCCTATATATGATATGAATAAGAAGTTGCCCGTTTATTCGTGGGACTTTGCCCGTCTCACTGTTTCGGGTAGCGAGAAGAGCCTTCGCCCTTCCTGCACGGTCATGGACAAGCCAGTGAAGCTGGCTACCGGTTTTGAACTAGCCTCCGGAGCTACTACCGACAGTAAAGGAAATATCTACTTCTGTGAAAACCGTCTGAAGAAAATCTATAAATGGTCGGCAGACACGGAGCAGATTACTTTGATAGCCGATTATCCCTGGAAGCCTTTTACATTGGCTACTGATACGCAAGACAATCTACTGGTTATTTTCCGCTATGACCCTCAGCCGGGTTATCTGGTGAACGGCAAGCAGGAAACGGTAGTGCGCTTGCCGGATGATAATCCGATGTACAGTGGTTGGGGTAACAGTGGCTGGAGTGCTTGGGGGTATTCTTTTAATCCGGATAACGTGGATGCTACGATGAAGCCTATGCCACGTGTCGTTACAGCCAGTATGAAGAATATACAGAAAGTCATTCACCCTTCCAGTCGTTGGAGAGGTGACTTTGACAAGGTGGTTGCCAGTATGCCTGAGTATAGTTTTGTCGCTCCGGATGGCGTGACAATTATTCCGGATACCTATGATTTGGGGCGTTCTTGTGCTTTGACTGTTACAGTGCCCGGTCAGTCAGAACCGGTTTATATTGTAAATGAGATGAATAAAACGACAGTACAACTTTCTGTTGGTGTGGATGGCCGTTTGACAGAACAAGGAATAATATGTCCTTATGGCCAATACAGTAATGTGACTGATGCTGACGGGAATGTTTATGTTGCTGATGGTGAAATATTTGTCTATGACAAATCTGGTAAAGAGCAGAGACGTATTCAGATAGAAGAACGCCCGATTTCCTTGGCAATTGGTGGAAGGCAGAAGGATATGCTTTTTGTTACCACCTCAAGTTCTTTCTATGGAATTAAGATACGTTAGGTATTGTATAGGTAAAAAAGAATTAGCCCCTGCGGTCGTTTTATATCGCAGGGGCTAATTTATTATAAGAAGGTCTCTTTTCCTTATAGGCTGATTGTTTGGAATATTATTTTTCCAGCAGCTCTTTCAGAAAAGAATCCAGTTCCTCATCCAATCCTTTCAGTAGCTCTTCATTGACCAATAGAGTATCATCATCCATCAGCAACAGTTCTGCTATTGTTTCTCTATCATCATCCACCAGTACAAAAGAGAATGGTTTCAGAATAGTCAGCTTGTCGAACTTTCCTTCATTTTTCATGTTGCAGAGCAGTGAGGACAAGATACGCTCTACATTTTCGTAGAAATCATCCCCCTCGTATGTCATCCATTCTTCAATGGAAGTATTGGCAAGCTCTTCATCTTCATCATCAAAGATAGACAGTTCGCCCGAATTCTGATTCGGTTGCAGATGAATGTCTGTAACGATAGTCTGTTCGCAACCGCAGGTGTATTTGCCGATTGCTTTTTTAAGAGTGTCCTCCAAGAGTGCTAATGACGATTGACTGAGCTTCATAATAACTTTCTTTTCTTAATGGTTGTTCAAAGGTATAAAAAAAACGGTTATCTCTGCATCATTTGACTAAAAATCATCATCAAATCTGTTCATTTGCATGTTCAGGCGTGCCATTCCCTCTTTTCGTTTCTCCAATTCGTCTACATACATGCTGATAAAGATATAATAGGAGATGGTTCCATCATGTATTTCGCCTGTCTCTTTTTTGTCTGTCTTGCTTTTCTCACGGGCAAGGGTTTGCGCTTTTAATGCCCATTCCAAGGCAGTATCTATGCTGTCTTGCATTTCGTAGCCCAAAGCGGTGTTATAGGCTGCATACATTTTCTGTTTTCCTTTTTTTGTTTCGTAGGTCTGCTTCCAGAGCTCTACTGCTTTACTCCAATTTTCTTCTTTGGCATATACGGCTGCGTCACGCATATTTACAGAACCACCACTGAAGAGATAGCGGTTACTGGTTTTCCAATAGGGGAGTAGATGTCTTACCGGAACCGTTCCTGCAAATTCAGATGCTTGCTTCACCATGTCTTCTTCGCTGATGAGGCGGGAACGTACTGACGCTTCACCATTTCCTGCCTCTTCCCAGAAAATACTGTCATTGCTGTTGACGGTCACCATAGGACCTTTGCGGTTAGGTAAATATATTCTGACGGTAGTATATACCTTTACATCCACTGTGCCGAGGAACACACCCCAGTCGGGCATATAACTTATCTTGCGATTGGAACGCATTTGTATGTTTTCCAGGGCTATCAGGAAATCTACGTCCAAATTCTGTGTAAGTTCCAGTACTTCATCTCTCGATAATGTGCTTTCGCGGGGATTGATGTCTTTACTCCGGAGGGCAGAGTCGCATATCACAACCTCTTCAAAGTAGTTTTCGTTGGCAAGGGCCTCTGCAAGGGATTCGGTTGTTATTGCGGCGTCTCCATTGTAGTAGTTGGTGAGGCGTGCCACCTCATTCTCGCTTTTTTTCTGTTCTTCCTCAGTGATGATGAGTTTGTTGTCCGGTACGTTTGGCATGTTGTTGACAACAGCCACACGTTTCAGTGTTGCCGGGAAACTGACTTCTGCCGGAAGCATATAATCAATGGACAGTTGTTCTACACTCTGGCAGCTGCCTAACAGCAGAGACCCCATCAATAACAGACAATAGTGATATTTGGTCATAGTCTTTGGTTTTGTTCTTTGGAGCAAAAGTACTCTTTTAGCTGAATATTCAAAAGCTGGAACGAATAAAAAATGTGATAATGTGGTAGGAGAAAAAGTGATAGGGTGATAAAAGATACCTGACGGTATCATCTTATCACCCTATCGCCTTATCATTTTATAGCTTTGCTTTATGCATTCCGTCCGTGGCAGTTTTTGTATTTCTTACCGCTTCCGCAAGGACAAGGATCATTGCGTCCTACGGTCTTCTCGGCACGGATAGGTTCGCGTCTTGGTTGTTCACGTGTATCTTGTGCCGCAGCGGCCTGCTGGTTCGGGTCATTCAAATCAACCTTCTGTTCGCGATACTTGCTCATATCCTGGCGTTGTTCCGGAGCAGCCTGGCGCACCTCTACTTGGCGGGGAGCCTGGGGAGCCTCAGGGGCTTCAGCCGGAGCCTCTTGTACCGGGATTTGTCCACGCATTAAGATAGAGATAGTCTGATTATTAATCTTATTCACCATGGCATCAAACAAGTTCACAGATTCCAGCTTGTAAATCAGCAGCGGGTCTTTCTGCTCGTAACTTGCATTCTGCACGGAGTGTTTCAGCTCGTCCAGCTCGCGCAGGTTTTCTTTCCATGCTTCGTCGATGACGTGCAGCAAGATGGATTTCTCGAATGACTTCACCACCTCCTTACATTCTGTCTCATAAGCTCTCTTCAGGTTGCAGGAGATGTTATACATACGTTTTCCGTCTGTGATGGGGATAAGTATGTTTTCGTACATGTGTCCCTGCGTTTCGTATACTTGTTTGATGACCGGATAGGCTATCTGTGCCATACGTTCTGTCTTGCGTTTGAAGAGTTCCATGGCAGCGTCAAAAGTTCTGTCTGCCAGTTTTTCTTTCTTCTCATTACGGAATTCCTCTTCGGTGAAAGGTACTTCCATGGCAAGTGTCTGGAGCACATCCATCTTGCAGTTTTCGTAGTCGGGCGCTTCAATGGCATTGGCACAACGGTCCCAAATCATGTTCACGATATCCATGCCGATACGTTCGCCCATCAAAGCGTGGCGGCGTTTGGTGTAGACTACTGTACGTTGCTTGTTCATCACGTCGTCATATTCCAACAGACGCTTACGGATGCCGAAGTTGTTTTCCTCAACTTTCTTTTGTGCACGTTCAATGGACTTGGAAATCATGCCGTGTTCAATCATTTCACCTTCTTTGAAACCCAGTTTGTCCATTACACTGGCAATGCGGTCACTGGAGAACAAACGCATCAGGTCATCTTCCAAAGATACGAAGAATACAGAAGAACCCGGGTCGCCTTGACGTCCTGCACGACCACGTAACTGACGGTCCACACGGCGTGATTCGTGGCGTTCTGTACCGATGATGGCAAGACCGCCTGCAGCTTTCACTTCCGGACTCAGCTTGATGTCGGTACCACGGCCGGCCATATTGGTAGCGATGGTTACAGCACATTTCAAACCGGCAGTAGCCACAATATCCGCTTCCTTCTGATGCAGTTTGGCATTCAATACACTATGTTCAATCTTACGCATGGTAAGCATTTTGCTCAACATTTCAGAGATTTCAACAGAAGTGGTACCCACCAGTACGGGGCGTCCTGCTGCCACCATTTTTTCTATCTCTTCGATGACTGCTTTATATTTTTCACGTTTTGTCTTGTAAACGCGGTCATTCATGTCATTACGGGCAATGGGGCGGTTAGTCGGAATAACCACTACATCCAGTTTGTAGATGTCCCACAACTCGCCGGCTTCTGTTTCTGCCGTACCGGTCATACCGGATAGTTTGTGGTACATACGGAAATAGTTCTGTAATGTAATGGTGGCAAAAGTCTGGGTGGCAGCTTCTACTTTCACGCCTTCTTTGGCTTCGATGGCTTGGTGCAAACCGTCAGAATAACGACGTCCTTCCATGATACGTCCCGTCTGCTCATCCACAATCTTCACTTGGCCGTCAATTACCACATATTCGTCATCTTTCTCGAACATGGTGTATGCCTTCAACAGTTGGTTGATGGTATGCACACGTTCGCTTTTGATGGCATAGTTGGTCATCAGGGCATCCTTCTTTTCAAGGCGCTGTTCGTCTGTCAGCTCTGTTTCGTTTTCCAAGGCAGAGAGTTGCGCTGTGATATCGGGGAGTACGAAGAAAGTGGGGTCCTCTACATTGCTACTAATCAAGTCTACGCCCTTGTCCGTCAAATCCACGCTGTTCATTTTCTCTTCGATAACGAAGTACAGCGGGTCAGTCACCTCGTGCATGCGCTTGTTGTTCTGCTCCATGTAGATTTCTTCGGTCTTCAGCATACCGGCCTTGATGCCTTGTTCGCTGAGGAACTTGATGAGTGCCTTGTTCTTGGGCAGGCACTTGTGACTGCGGTACAAAGCGAGGAAGCCTTCTTCCTGGTCTTTCTTATCGTTTGATGCAATCAGGCGCTTGGCATCGGCCAGGTATTGGGTAGCCAGTTTTTTCTGAGCTTCTACCAGACGTTCCACTTGCGGGCGGAGCTGTTCGAAGAGTTGGTCATCGCCTTTGGGAACCGGTCCGGAGATAATCAGCGGAGTACGGGCATCATCAATCAATACTGAGTCCACCTCATCGACAATGGCATAATTATGTTGGCGTTGTACCAGGTCTTTGGGGCTGATAGCCATGTTGTCACGCAGGTAGTCGAAACCGAATTCATTGTTTGTACCGAACGTGATATCTGCCAGATAAGCTTTGCGACGGGCATCAGAGTTGGGCTGGTGCTTGTCGATGCAATCTACACTCAAACCGTGGAACATGTAAAGAGGACCCATCCATTCGGAGTCACGTTTTGCCAGATAGTCGTTCACTGTTACCACGTGCACGCCGTTACCAGTCAGGGCATTGAGGAATACCGGTAGGGTAGCTACCAATGTCTTACCTTCACCGGTTGCCATTTCGGCAATCTTACCTTTATGTAGAACCACACCACCGAATAGCTGTACATCATAATGTACCATGTTCCATACAGTATCGTTACCACCTGCTATCCAATGGTTCTGGTAGATGGCTTTATCGCCTTCGATGCGTACAAAGTCTTTAGTGGCAGCCAGTTGGCGGTCAAAATCGGTAGCTGTAACCACTATTTCTTCATTTTCAGAGAATCGTTTGGCTGTTTCCTTTACAATAGAGAAAGCGGTGGGTAATACTTCGTCCAGCGCTTTTTCATAAATCTCCAATATCTCTTTCTCGATTTTGTCGATTTGGTTGAAGAGGTCTTCGCGTTTTTCCAGTTCGGTATCTTCAACGCTGGCTTTCAGTTCTTCCACTTTGGCGCGTTGTTCGGCTGCCGAATCGTGGATGTAGGCTTTCAGTTCTTCTGTCTTGGCGCGTAGGGCGTCGTTGTCGAGTTTGGCTACTTCCGGGTAAGCGGCTTTGATTTTCTCCACCCACGGTTGTATTTCTTTCATGTCGCGTGTGGATTTGTTGCCGAAAATCGAGCTTAAAAATTCATTAAATCCCATTATATATTTGTTTTTATTATTATTGCTGAGTTAGTTGAGCGTGCAAAGTTACTGATTTCTATACAGATTATCCAGATTTGCACAGATTATTTTAGAATCAAAAGTCAAGGGGAGATGCTGTACTTGCATTAGGGGCGCGGATGCGCATTACACTTGCCAAGGTAGGGGCAATGCGGTCAATACTGATGGGGGTACGGATGGTTTCAGCCTTCATTCCTCCTCCCAATAAAATGAGGGGAGCAGGAATATCGGCCGTACGTACTACACGGTTATCAGTACTATTTTCCTGCATGATAGTCCAGCCCGGGAGTATTTCAATGAGCAAATCGCCAGAGCGCTTGCGATGAAAACTATTGCGTATACGTTCTATTTGCGGTGACCAGGGGCCCAAAAGCAGGCGATGAGCTGAATATACTTCGCTCACGCCACTAAACTGAACCAGAAATTCGGCAGATTTTTCTTGAATTTCAGTCAGGCTCAACTGCTTGTTCTCAATAAGTTTATGGTTGAGATAGATTTGTTGGTCATAATAAGCTTCCACATATTGTCCCTCGCCATAGGATGCCATGAGGTACATGTTTAGCAGGGCGGCACAGCGGTTCAGGTAGAATTCACCACCCGGTATCCGGTATACGCCCGGGTCGGCTGCTTCCGGGTCGGCATAGCCGGTGGAGGTGATGCAGAAAAGTACGTTGTGGAGCCCAACTTTACGTTCTATGAGCTCTAATAAGGAAGCTATACTACGGTCCAGTCGCACGTAGGTGTCTTGCATTTCCATGGCACATTCCTGCGTACTTCGGTGGTTATAATTTCCTGCGTAGTAAGTCAGCGATAATAGGTCGGGCACGTCATCTTGTCCGATAGTGCTCTTATTTAGCAGCTCTTCGGTCAGCAGGTTGACTTCCTCATTGATGAAAGGGCTGGTTATCAAGCGGCGGAACTTGTTTGTCCGTTCACCATCCAGCTTGTATTTGAATGGCTCGTTGCGCCATTCGGGCAGAAATGTATAGTTGGTAAAAGGAAGTGCAGGTGTCCATACCATATCCTTGATACGGTAGTCAGGAGATTTCCGGTCGTTGTATTGGCTCAGCCACCACGGAAATTCATTATAATAAGTCGTACTGCACCATTTTCCGGTATTGTTATTAAGCCAGAAAGCACCGTTCCCCGCGTGCCCGGCACCCAATATGGCGGCATCGCGGAAAGGCGCGATGGCATAGACCAGACCTTTGTTGCGGGTAGCTATTTTCAGCTCGTCGGCAATAGTAGAGGTCAGTAATTGGGAGGGGGAAGTGCTTTCGTCGGTATAGTTGCCCATGAAGTTGGGGTCTTCTACACAGTTTATGGGGCGTAGTGTACCTGCATCCAGCCACTGCTCTGCAATGATGCCGTTCATGGACGGTGTTGTCCCGGTATAGATGGCGGCAATGGCCGAGGCTCGGTCCGTTCCGCAAAAAGGAAATTCTGCTTGACGGAATACTTTACCTTCACGCAGTAAGCGCTTAAACCCCTTTTCTCCGTATAAGGACGAAAATGCTTCCATATAGTCTGTACGCAACTGGTCAATGGTCAATGTTACCACCAGCTTTGGGGAGGCAGGCAGCGGTTGGGCTTGCAGACCACTGAATGTAAGTGCGAGTATGGAAGTTATCAGTCCTTTTTTCATTACTTTCGTTTGTATGTTAGAATGAGGTTGCTTGCAGAACGTATCAGCAAACACAGTGCCAAAGGTAATACTGCTGGCGGAATTCTCTGCGGAATTATTGTCCAAAGCCCTATAAAAAGTGTTAAAACTGCAAAATTAACCAGCATATAGCGGCTTATTTCCCTTTTTCGTACCCTGGATAGCATGAATGGAAGGCAGAAAAGGTGAAATGGATGGAATACAAATAATATATAATTGGGACTTACTGCCGGATGCTGTGAGAATAGTGCTAAAAATGCCAGTATACATCCAGCCATTCCGGCAACCAAGAAGAGTATGAGGTCTATGCCCCAAAGAGTCTTCCCTCTTCGTATGCCGTAAATGCTGATGCCTGCTACAAGTATCAGTAATAGCGAAGCCGACTGCATCGGTGTGATGCCTCTGCTGACGAAGTCGGCTGGTGTTTTACCCGTTATTACGATTTTTTCTTCTTTAGCAACCAGTGGCCGTGTTTGTCCTTCTTTGTCCACAATCTGCGCTTTATTGAAATACTCCTGCATGTAGAAGGGGACGAACATTACCAGCCGCCGGTTGATGGGTTCGTCTGCTTTGCTGCCCATGCATAGGTCCATGCCGAAACGTGACCACAAATGGCCTTCACTGTATTTATGCAGCAAATCCCTGAAAGAGATTCCCGTACTGTTAGCAGTCATATTGTCAGCGTATTGCAGAGTGCCGTTGATGGCACGCTCTATCTGGTCCCGCGGGCGGGTGGCACAATTGTCGTAGAAAAAATTGTAGCGGTATACTCGGTTTTCAGGGCGGTAGTTCTCTGTCAATAGTGCTATCAGGCGTTCTTTTTCCTCTTCTGTTAGGTTTAACGTTTGTTGCCAGACATCGCGTCCCAGATAGTTGTATTCGGCGGCGAAATGCTCATAATCGGTTACTCCAAGTTGATAATCCGTTTCTCCCAAGGCAAAACGGAAGATGAAGTTAGGGGCGTTGAAGTTGAACATGCCGTAATTGAAGACGGCGTCAATGCCACGTGTATAGTTCTCGTACCGTATGGCAGTGTGTCCGAATAGGGAATAAATCTCTCCTCCTGCAGCGCAAGTCAGTAGGCTGACGCGTACGGAGTCTGTTGCAGCAGTCTTTTGCTGTTGTGTCACCTGGGCATTTGCTGAAGGCAAACAGAAGAAAAAGATTGCTATATATATATGTATAAGTAGGCTTCGTTTCATGCTGCAAACTTACGGAAAAAACTAATATTATCCCAATTTGTGATTAGGAACTAAAGCGGTTATTCGCGTTATCCCGGTCATCTGTGTCCGAAGAATCTTTTTTAATTATGAACTTGATACAATTCTTAATTCGCATTATTGGTTGTTTTGAATCAACTGTCGAGTACGAGTGGTAGGTATTTTCTATTTACAAACGATACGGGTGCAAGAAATAGTGGTATATTGAACCTGATTCAGTCGTATACTGAATGCCATTCAATCGTATACTGAATAGGGCTCAGTCGTATACTGAATGTAGCGCATTTAGCTGTATTGATAATCAGGTGGTTGTGGTATGATGTTGCGGCTTTAATAAATCTCAACAGAATGTAGAAGTGGCATTGTGGTTGTTTGGTGTGGATGTGAATAAGAATTCTTGTGCAGTTGTTCTTCTAATAAAGAGATGGTTTCTGCTGAATTTCAATATTAATGTTATATCTTTGCGCCGCTAAATTTATGCAATACGGTGAATCTCATTATTGATATAGGAAATACAATCGCCAAGATGGCGGTGTTTGATGGTGGACGTATCGTGGAGGTGGTGTATGACTCCAATCTGACGTTGGAACGGTTGCCTGAAGTATGCCGTACATATACGATTGAAAAAGCGATAGTGGCTACTGTCATTGATTTGAGTAGAGAGGTGTTGTCGCAACTGGAAGATATGGCTGTCCCCATTCTGTGGCTCAATGAAAAGACTTCTCTTCCGGTAGAAAACCTCTATGAAACTCCCCGGACGCTGGGGTATGATCGTATGGCGGCGGTGGTAGGAGCCAATGAGCAATTTCCTGGCAGGGATATACTGGTGATTGATGCCGGTACCTGTATCACTTATGAGTTTGTCGATGCTGCTGCCCGCTATCATGGCGGGAATATCTCTCCCGGCCTGCAGATGCGTTTCAAGGCGCTTCATCAGTTTACCGGACGGCTTCCAATGGTGGCTCTTGAGGGGCGGATGGTGCCCATGGGGAAGGATACCGATACGGCTATCCGTGCCGGAGTACTGAAGGGTATTGAATATGAAATTTCAGGTTACATTACGGTTATGAAGCATAAATATCCTGAACTTTTGGTTTTTTTAACGGGCGGGGATGATTTTTCTTTTGATACAAACTTAAAAAGTATCATCTTTGCAGACAGATTTTTAGTGTTGAAAGGATTAAATAGAATTTTAAACTATAATAATGACAGGCTATAGACAAACACTGTTAGTGCTCTTGCTCACGATATTATCAGGAGCGGCAGTCGCTCAAAATAATACAAATTCTCCCTATACACGATATGGATATGGACAGTTATCTGAACAAGGCTCGAGCAACAGTAGGGCGATGGGTGGTATTGCCTATGGTTTACGGGACAAGTATCAGACTAACTTTGCTAATCCTGCATCCTATACGGCGGTAGATTCGCTGACTTTTATCTTCGATGGAGCAGTCTCTCTACAGAATACAAATCTCAGTAACGGTACTCTGAAACGAAATGCCAAGAATTCCAGTTTTGACTATATCACGATGCAGTTTCGTGCAAGTAAATGGGCTGCCATAAGCTTGGGGTTGCTGCCTTATTCAAACGTTGGATACAGTATGGGAGAATATCGGGAAGATACGGAATTTCCAGACAAATCTACTACGGTAAGCTATTCGGGAGAAGGAGGCTTGCACCAGCTTTATTTAGGTGCCGGTTTTAAAATAATTAAAAATCTTTCTGTCGGTGCGAATTTTTCGTATCTTTGGGGAGATATAACAAGAACCGCTGCGGAGACCTTTCCGTCCAGTTCAAGTGTATTTCCTATTACAATACAGTCTAATGTGGCTGTAAAGAGTTATAAGTTGGATTTTGGAGCGCAGTACACTCACCAGTTTGGGAAAAAACATGTTGCAACGTTGGGAGTTGTCTTTTCTCCGGGGCATGATCTGAGTAACGATGCGTACGAAGTTACGCAGACTGGTAATAGCAATACGGGAGCTACTTCGGTAACAAGGGATACTGTCGTTACTTGTGGCATTCCGACAACATTTGGCGCAGGTGTGACCTACGTGTACGACAACCGACTGACTGTAGGCGCGGATGTAATGTTCCAGAATTGGAGTAAAGTGAGTTATATGAACAATGACGAGGCGTTTTGCGACCGTGGAAGAATATCCGTTGGTGCAGAGTATCTGCCGAATCCTATGGGACGAAGTTATTTGTCTCATGTGAAGTATCGTTTGGGAGCTTATTATTCCAAACCTTATTATAAGATAGACGGTGTACGTGCCGCTGATGAATATGGCGTTACTGCCGGTTTTGGATTGCCCATACCGAGAACCCGTTCCGTATTGAGTCTTTCTGCACAATACGTGCGAACCAAAGGAACCCAAGCAGCGTTCTTGAACGAAAATACATTGCGCATTTGTATCGGAGTAACCTTTAACGAACGTTGGTTCTTCAAGCGTAAAGTGGATTAATGGAAATTGAATAGACAAAAATATAACAACTAAAATTTAAATACAATGAAAATTAAGACGCTTGTGGCTGTCTTGCTCCTTTCGGGTGGAGTGACCAGCACTTTCGCACAGACTGAAAATTGTAATTCGAACAGTAGTATCTCTCATGAAGCAGTGAGAGCTGGTAACTTTAAGGATGCATACGCTCCTTGTATGGCTGTATTGAAGGATTGTCCTACACTGCGGTATTACACATTTACAGATGCTCAGAAGATTTTAGTGGGTTTCTTGAGTCAGATTAAGGATAGAAATTCTGCTGATTACAAGAAGTATTTTGATGAGTTGATGGATGTATATGATTTGAGAATGAAGTACATTCCTGAATTCATTGGTAAGGGAATGAAGGGTGTGCCGAGTGTGGCTGATGCCTTGGGTGCCAAAGCTGTGGATTATCTTCAGTTCGCTCCTGCTCCGGACCTTAATACGGCTTATAATTGGCTGAAAGAATCTGTTCATGCTGAAAAGGGTGGTTCCAAAGGTGCGGTGTTGCACTATTTCCTGGATACTTCCATGCAGAAGGTAAAGGCTGATGATAATCATACCGACCAGTTTTTCCAGGATTATATTGATGCTTCCAAGTATGCAGATGACGCACTTGCTGCTGAAACCAAGGAAGCTAAGAAGGCTAACTTGCAAGCTATCAAGGATAACCTCGTGGCCATGTTCATTCAGAGTGGTGTAGCTGATTGTGAATCTTTGCAGAATATCTATGGTCCTAAGGTGGAAGCAAGCAAGACTGACTCCGCTTTCTTGAAGAAGGCATTGAACATCCTGAAATTGATGAAGTGCAACGAAAGCGAAGTTTACTTCAAGGCATCTGAGTACATGTATCAGATTGACCCGACTGCCGATGCAGCTGTAGGTGTAGCATACATGTACTATAAGAAAGGTGACTATGACAATGCCGTGAAGTATTTTGATGAAGCATTGGCTAAAGAAACTGATAATGACAAGAAGGCTGAAATGGCATACGCTACTGCCGCAGCCTTGATGCAGGCCAAGAAACTCTCTCAGGCAAGAAGCTACTGCCAAAAGGCTATGAGCTTTAAGGAGAACTATGGAGAGCCTTATATTTTACTGGCACAGCTTTACGGCTCCAATCCTAACTGGACCGATGAGCCTGCTCTGAATAAGTGTACTTACTTTGTAGTAATTGACAAGCTGCAGAGAGCTAAAGCTGTAGATCCTTCAGTTACAGAACGTGCTAACGAATTGATTAGTACTTATTCCCGCCACACTCCCCAGGCTAAAGACCTCTTTATGTTGGGTTACAAAGCTGGTGACCGTATCACTATCGGTGGATGGATAGGTGAATCTACAACTATCAGATAAAATCATGTTGCTACAACCCATCAACATTGTTTATCATAAAAATGCGAGCATAACCATTGTCCTTGGGGCAATGGTTATGCTTCTTTTATTTTCTTCGTGTTCCGGGAAGAAGAAGGAGCTGGGAGATGCCATTACCGAGCGTGACTCTATGGCAGTGATGGATACCCGCGGGGTGACTACACTGGTTTCTGATTCCGGTGTAACGCGTTACCGCATCAATACGGAAGAGTGGCTGGTCTTTGACCGGAAGAATCCTCCTTACTGGGCTTTTGAAAAGGGGGTCTATTTGGAGAAGTTCGACTCTATCTTCCAAGTGGAGGCAAGTATCAAGGCTGATACAGCCTACTTCTTTAATAAGGAGGAGTTGTGGAAACTGATGGGGAATGTGCATATACAGAATTTGAAAGGTGAGCAGTTTGATACAGAGCTGCTGTATTGGGACCAGCGGGCACAAAGAATTTATTCGGATGAGTTTATCCGTATCGAGCAGCCTGACCGTATCATTACGGGACATGGCTTTGAATCCAATCAGCAGATGACTGTTTACACGATTCGCAAGCCGGAGGGTATCTTCTATGTTGACGAGGAGACTGCCGCAGCAGACAGCTTGCAGACTGATACCATAAATTGATAAAATGGATACCGTTATTTTTTTATTGATAACCATGGCTTTCTCTGCTTTCTTTTCAGGAATGGAGATTGCCTTTGTTTCCGTAGATAAACTGCGCTTTGAGATGGAAAGGAAGTCAGGCGTCACTTCCGGTATCATTTCCTATTTCCTTCGCAACCCGAATAACTTCATCTCGACCATGCTGGTGGGTAATAACATCGCGCTTGTCATTTATGGTATCTTGATGGCACAAATCATAGAGGTGAATCTTCTTGCCGGAATTATTTCCAATCATTTTGTAATGGTGTTGGTGCAGACTGTAATTTCCACTCTTATTATTTTGGTAACCGGTGAGTTCTTGCCGAAGACTTTGTTTAAAATCAATCCCAATCTGATGCTGAGGGTATGTGCCATTCCTTTATTCATATGTTATGTCATTCTGTTTCCTGTTTCAAAGTTTGCATCGGGATTGTCGTATCTGTTCCTTCGGATATTTGGGATGAAAGTAAACAAGGAGGCGTCGGCCAAGGCTTTTGGCAAAGTGGATTTGGATTACTTCATCCAGTCGAGCATAGAGAATGCGGAAAGTGAAGAAGAACTGGATGCAGAGGTAAAGATATTCCAAAATGCGCTTGACTTTTCGAATATAAAGATACGCGACTGTATTGTACCGCGTACAGAGGTGGTAGCTGTAGATCTGACCACTACATTGGAAGAATTGAAATGTCTTTTTGTGGAGTCGGGTATTTCCAAAATCATAGTATATGATGGAAATATAGATAATGTGGTGGGATATATTCACTCGTCGGAGATGTTCAGGAATCCGGTGGACTGGAGGAATAACGTGAAGGAAGTGCCTATTGTACCCGAAACGATGTCGGCCCACAAACTGATGAAACTGTTCATGCAACAGAAAAAAACGATTGCTGTAGTGGTGGACGAATTCGGTGGTACGGCGGGTATCGTCTCTTTAGAGGATTTGGTGGAAGAAATTTTTGGCGATATTGAGGATGAGCATGATAACACATCCTATGTGTGTAAGCAGTTGGGTGAACGTGAATATGTGCTTTCGGCCCGTCTGGAAATAGAAAAGGTAAATGAGACTTTCGGGCTCGACCTACCGGAATCGGATGATTATCTGACAGTGGGCGGTCTGATTTTGAACCGTTATCAAAGTTTCCCGAAACTGCATGAAGTGATTGAAGTGGATAATTATCAGTTTAAAATAATCAAGGTAACAGCCACTAAAATTGAGTTGGTAAGACTGAAAGTCATTGAATAATTTCATTTAGGCGTAATTTTTTAAAGAATAAATGGATGCGTATTAGCATTTTTTGTATCTTCGTGCGCTAAAATGAACATGTTAGGAAAATAATAATAAACAAATAAATCATATTAACTAAAATGGCAACATTACAAAACATTCGGTCTAAAGGACCTTTATTGGTGATTGTTATTGGTTTGGCGCTGTTTGCTTTCATCGCAGGTGACGCGTGGAAAGTGCTTCAGCCACACCAGTCACAAGACGTAGGTGAAGTGAACGGGGAATCAATTTCCGCTCAGGATTTTCAAGCATTGGTAGAAGAATATACAGAAGTCATCAAGTTCTCCAGTGGCAACAGTGCATTGAGCGATGAGCAGACAAACCAAATCAAAGATGAAGTATGGAGAACATACGTCAATAATAAGCTGATTGAAAAGGAAGCAAAGAAACTCGGTCTGGTTGTATCGAAGGCTGAGATTCAGGCTATCATTAATGCCGGTGTGCATCCGATGCTGCAACAGACTCCGTTCCGTAATCCTCAGACCGGTGCGTTTGATAAGGATATGTTGAAGAAGTTCTTGGTGGACTATTCAAAAATGAATAAGGCACAGATGCCTTCACAATATGCAGAATACTATGAATCCATGTACAAGTTCTGGTCTTTCCTCGAAAAGTCCCTTATCCAGGCACGTCTTCAGGAGAAGTATCAGGCTTTGATTACAAAATCTCTTTTCTCCAACCCGGTAGAAGCTCAGGACGCTTTTGATGCAAGAGTAGAGCAGTCAGACCTGCTGCTTGCTGCAGTTCCCTATTCTTCTATCGTTGACTCTACCATCGTTATCAAGGATTCCGATTTGAAAGCTGCATACGACAAGAAGAAAGAACAGTTCAAGCAATATGTGGAAACTCGCAATATCAAGTTCATTGATGTGCAAGTTACTGCAAGTGCAGAAGACAGAGCTGCTCTCCAGAAGGAAATGGAAGAATACACCGAACAACTTACTGCCAATCCTTCTGACTATACTACCTTCATCCGTTCTACCGGTTCCGAAGCTCCTTATACAGACTTGTTCTACACTACTAAGTCTCTGCCTGCTGATGTGACAGCCCGTTTGGACTCTGTTGCGGTGGGTGGTGTGTTCGGGCCTTATTATAACGTATCTGACAATACCCTCAACTCTTTCAAGAAATTGGCTACTGCTGCCATGCCGGACTCTATCGAGTTCCGTCAGATTCAGGTAGTTGCCGAAGATGCTGAAAAGACGAAGACTTTGGCCGACAGCATCTACAATGCTATTAAGGGTGGTGCCAGCTTTGCTGAAGTTGCGAAGAAGTACGGTCAGACCGGTGAGCCTACCTGGATTTCTTCTGCTAACTACGAAGGCGCACAGATTGACGGTGACAACTTGAAATACATTACCGCTGTCACAACTTTGGGACAGAACGAACTGACCAATCTGGCGTTGGGACAAGCAAATGTCATTTTGCAAGTAACCAACAAGAAGGCTGTCAAGGATAAATATAAGGTAGCCGTTATCAAGCGTCCGGTAGAATTCAGCAAGGAAACTTACAGCAAGGCATACAATGAGTTCAGCCAGTTCATCGCTGCAAACAATACTTTAGAGAAAATGATTGCCAATGCGGAAGATGCTGGTTACAAGTTGCTGGATAGAGCCGATTTGTACAGCTCTGAACATGGTATCGGTGGTATCAGAGGAACCAAAGATGCTTTGAAATGGGCGTTTGAGGCAAAAGCCGGTGAAGTTTCTGGTTTGTACGAATGTGGCGAGAGCGACCGTATGCTGGTAGTAGGTGTTGCAAGTATTGTTCCTGAAGGTTATCGCCCACTGGCTTTGGTAAAGGACCAGTTGAGAGCTGAAATTCTCCGTGACAAGAAAGCAGAGAAGATTATGGCTGATATGAAGGCTGCCAATGCAACTTCGTTCGAGCAGTACAAGAATATGGCAAATGCTGTCAGTGATTCTGTAAAGCACGTTACTTTCTCTGCTCCTGCCTATATCCCGGCATTGCGTAGTAGCGAACCTCTGGTAGGCGCGTACGCTTCTATTGCTGAAGTGAACAAGCTGAGTGCTCCTATCAAGGGTAACGGTGGTGTATTCGTTCTGCAACCATATGCAAAAGAGAAGCTGAACGAAACATTCAACAAGGAAACTGAAGAGGCTAACTTGGCTAACATGCATGCACGTATGGCAAGCCAGTTCATCAGTGACTTGTATATGAAAGCCAACGTAAAAGACCAACGTTATTTATTCTTCTAAGAATAGAAAACCCATATTGAAAAGCCGTCCGGTACTTCCGGGCGGCTTTTTCATTGTCTGTACATTTCATTTTCTACACTCTCCGTTGTCTTTGTGCAACTTTATTCCTACCTTTGCATTTTTGAAAGAGTTTTGTTTTAATGAAAAACGATATGCAGAAACGACCTCTATTGGGCTTGACGCTCGCTGAATTGCAGAATGTGGTGAAGAATTTGGGAATGCCCGGTTTCTCTGCCAAGCAGATAGCTTCCTGGCTGTATGACAAGAAGGTGGCTTCTATAGACGAAATGAGCAATCTTTCGTTGAAGCATCGGGAATTGCTGAAAGAAATCTATGAGGTAGGTGCCGAAGCGCCGGTAGATGCCATGCGCTCTGTAGACGGTACGGTGAAATACTTATACCGGGCAGGCGAGGGACATTTCGTGGAAGCTGTCTATATACCCGACGAAGACCGGGCTACGCTTTGTGTCTCCTCTCAGGTGGGCTGTAAGATGAACTGCAAATTCTGTATGACCGGCAAGCAGGGCTTTACCGCCAATCTGACATCCAACCAGATTATCAACCAAATCAGTTCGTTGCCCGAAAGGGACAAGCTGACCAATGTGGTAATGATGGGCATGGGCGAACCACTTGATAATCTGGACGAGGTATTGAAAGCGCTGGAAATAATGACCGCCTCTTATGGATATGCGTGGAGTCCCAAGCGTGTCACCCTTTCTTCAGTGGGATTGAAGAAGGGCTTGCAGCGTTTTATTGGGGAATCGGACTGCCATCTGGCTATCAGCCTTCATTCGCCGATACCTTTGCAACGTCGCGAGCTGATGCCGGCAGAGAAGGCCTTCTCCATCACGGAGATTGTTGAATTGTTAAGAAACTATGATTTTAGCAAACAGCGCAGACTATCTTTTGAATATATTGTTTTCAAAGGAGTGAATGACTCGTTACCGTATGCAAAGGAACTTCTGAAGCTGCTACGCGGGCTGGACTGCCGGATTAACCTGATTCGTTTTCATGCCATACCTGGAGTGAATCTTGAAGGGGCTGATATGGAAACCATGACTGCGTTCCGTGATTATCTGACTTCGCACGGTCTGTTTACCACTATACGGTCATCGCGTGGAGAGGATATATTTGCCGCTTGTGGCATGTTGTCCACTGCCAAGCAGGAGGAGAATAAAGAAGAATTAATATAAATTATTAACTTAGGTAGGGAGGATATTACGCATTCTTCGTAGCTTTGTGAAAAACTAAAATGATAGAGATATGAGAAAGCACTTGTTTTATTTAAGTATGGTTCTCGTACTGACACTTTTTTCCGCTTGCGGTGGTGGTAAAAAGGGTGTGTTTACTCCGACCTCCAGTGGTCGTGCGTATGAAGTTCTGGTAGTGGTGGAGCCCGGCTTGTGGGAACGTCCTGCCGGTAGGGCGCTTTTCGATGTGCTTGATTCTGATGTTCCGGGGCTTCCCCAGTCAGAACGTTCATTCCGAATCATGTATACTGCCCCTTCCAATTATGATGCCACTTTAAAACTGATTCGTAATATCATTATTGTCGATGTGAACAAGGACCTCTATACCCAGCCTAAATTCAAGTATGCAAGGAATGTATATGCTGCTCCTCAGTCTATTCTCACTATTCAGGCACCGGACGAGGCTTCGTTCGAGAAATTTGTGGAGGAGAATAGGCAGGTAATCATCGATTTCTTTACCCATGCGGAAATGAATCGTCAGATTTCAGTATTGAAGGACAAGCATAGCGACTATATAGCAACGAAGGTGAAAAGCCAGTTCGATTGCGATGTATGGGTGCCGGGCGAACTGACATCTACCAAGGAGGGTGAGAACTTCTTCTGGGCAGGTACGAATGCAGCTACCGGCGACCAGAACTTTGTAATCTACTCTTATCCTTATACGGATAAGGATACGTTTACTAAAGAATATTTTGTTCATAAACGCGATTCCGTGATGAAGGTTAATATCCCTGGTGCCCGTGAAGGCATGTATATGTCGACGGATTCTCTGATGACCGATGTACGCCCCATCAGTGTGCAGGGAGACTATGCACTGGAGGCCCGCGGCTTGTGGCGCATAAAGGGTGACTTCATGGGCGGTCCGTTCGTATCGCATGTACGTTTGGACAAGGCCAATCAGCGTATTATCGTATCTGAAATATTTATTTATTCACCTGATAAAATGAAACGTAATCTGGTACGTCAGATGGAGGCTTCGCTCTATACCTTGAAACTGCCCGGCAGCAAGCAGGAAGGTGCGGAAATTCCGGTAGGCGTAACCTCAAAAGATACTACTAATAATAAGTAATAAAAATGGAAGACAACAAAATAAGAGTCGGCATTACACAAGGCGACATTAATGGTGTAGGGTATGAAGTGATTTTAAAGACGTTTGCAGACCCGGTGATGCTGGAATTGTGCACGCCGATTATCTACGGTTCGCCTAAAGTGGCAGCTTATCATCGTAAATCATTGGACTTGCCTACCAACTTCAGTATCGTCAACTCCGCCTCCGAAGCGGTTCCCAATCGCTTGAGTGTAGTGAACTGTACGGATGATGAAGTAAAGGTTGAGTTCTCTAAACCTGACGTTGAAGCTGGTAAAGCTGCACTTGGTGCACTGGAAAAAGCCATTGAGGAATATAAGGAGGGAATGATAGACGTGATTGTCACAGCTCCCATCAACAAGCATACCATCCAGTCGGAGGAGTTTGCCTTCCCCGGACATACGGAGTATATAGAGCAAAAATTGGGAGATGGCGAGAAGGCCCTTATGATTCTGATGAAAGATGACTTCCGGGTAGCATTGGTGACCGGACATATTCCCGTTAAAGAGATAGCCGGAAGCATCACCAAAGAACTGATACAAGAAAAACTGAAGATATTCAACCGCTCCTTGAAGCAGGATTTTGCTATCAGCGCACCGCGTATTGCAGTGCTTTCGCTGAATCCGCATGCAGGAGACGGCGGATTGCTGGGAACTGAAGAGCAGGAGATTATCATTCCGGCCATCAACGAAATGGCTGCTAAGGGTATGCTTTGCTATGGTCCTTATCCGGCAGACGGGTTTATGGGCTCAGATAACTTTACCCATTTTGATGGTATCCTGGCCATGTATCACGACCAGGGGCTGGCACCGTTCAAGGCATTGGCTATGGACGAGGGCGTGAACTATACTGCCGGCTTGCCGGTGATACGCACTTCGCCTGCTCATGGCACGGCCTACGATATTGCCGGGAAAGGAATCGCCTCTGAAGATTCATTCCGGCAGGCTATCTATGTGGCAATAGATGTGTTCCGTAACCGCCAGCGTGAGAAAGAGGCACATGCAAATCCGCTGCGCAAGCAATATTACGAGAAACGTGACGATAGCGACAAACTGAAACTCGATAGTGTAGAAGAAGATTTGTAGAATGACAAAAGCGGAAATACAACAAGTAAAATTACGTTTCGGCATTATCGGCAACAATGAAGCGCTGATGCGTGCCATTGATATCGCTATCCAGGTAGCGCCCACCGACTTGTCTGTACTGATTACCGGAGAGAGTGGTGTGGGAAAGGAGAGCTTTCCGCAGATAATACACCAGTACAGCCGGCGCAAGCATGGACAGTACATTGCCGTGAACTGTGGAGCCATTCCCGAAGGGACGATTGACTCGGAACTGTTCGGTCATGAGAAGGGCGCATTTACCGGGGCTATCGGCGAACGGAAGGGGTATTTCGGTGAGGCCAACGGCGGAACAATCTTCCTTGATGAAGTCGGCGAATTGCCTTTGCCTACCCAGGCACGCTTGTTGCGTGTGCTCGAGAGCGGTGAATTCATCAAAGTAGGTTCTTCTAAGGTGGAAAAGACCGATGTGCGTATTGTTGCCGCTACCAATGTAAACTTGACACAAGCCATTGCTGACGGACGTTTTCGTGAAGACTTGTATTACCGTTTGAACACAGTTCCTATTCAGGTCCCTCCATTGCGCGAACGCGGTGAAGACGTGGTGCTGCTGTTCCGAAAGTTTGCTTCGGACTTTGCAGAAAAGTACCGTATGCCTGCCATTCAGCTGACGGAAGACGGCAAGCAAGTGTTGCTGGGCTACTCATGGCCGGGTAATGTGCGCCAGTTGAAGAATATCACCGAGCAGATATCCATCATTGAGACCAATCGTGAAATCAATGCATCCATACTGAAGGGCTATCTGCCTGAGCAGAACAATATGCAGCGCCTGCCTGCCTTGTTTGGAGTGAAGGAGGACAAGAGCTTCGGGAGTGAACGGGAAATTCTCTACCAGGTTCTGTTTGATATGCGCCAGGATGTAACGGACTTGAAAAAGCTGGTGCATGAGATTATGGCTGAAAGGGGAACGGTAGCCAATCCGGCGGTTGCCACATCGGCCTACTATACGCCGGCTACTCCGGCGGTGGTACCTCCGGTAACATCCAGTGTCCCCACCATTATACATCCTTCGGTAAAGCCGGTTACTCCGGTGGACGATGATTTCCAGGATACGGAAGAATATGTGGAGGAGTCACTCTCCCTGGATGAAGTGGAGAAAGAAATGATACGTAAGGCGCTTGAAAAACATCACGGCAAGCGTAAGAGTGCGGCTCAGGATTTGAATATCTCTGAGCGTACGTTATACAGAAAGATAAAAGAATATGGATTGGATTAAAAAAGCGGCATTTGCTTCCTTGTTGGTAAGCTTGTTATTTCTGGTGAATTCATGTAGTATGAAGTTGGGACTTGCTCCGATAAGCTCTATCGACTATACAAAGGTAAAAACGATTTCCATTGCCGATTTCCAGAACCGGGCAGAGTATGTATATGCACCGCTGGCAACAGAATTTAACCAGAAAATGAAGGATATGTTCATTCAGCAGACTCGCCTGCAACTGGTGAATTCCGGAGGAGACCTGGAAATAGACGGAGAAATAACCGGCTACAATCAATATAATGAATCGGTGGATGCCAGCGGCTACTCTTCGAAGGTGAAGGTGACGCTGACTGTCAACGTGCGCTACACCAATAACACGAACCATGAGGAGGACTTTGAACAGCAGTTCTCGGCTTTCCAGACCTATGATTCCTCAAAATTGCTGACCGAAGTGCAGGACCAGCTGATAACCTTGATGGTGAAAGACATTGCCGAACAGATTTTCAATGCAACTGTAGCTAACTGGTAAACTCATGACGCCTACCCATTTGCAACAATGGATTCAGCATCCCGAGACGCTGAATAGGGATACTTTGTACGAGCTTCGCACATTGGTGGCACGCTATCCTTATTTCCAGTCGCTCCGTTTGCTCTATCTGAAAAACCTCTATCTGCTGCACGACATCAACTTTGGCGCGGAGTTGCGCAAGGCTGTGTTGTATGTGGCAGACCGTCGTGTGCTGTTTTACTTTATAGAGGGTGACCGCTATACTTTGAAATCCCGGAAGGTCTCGTCGCTGTTTTCCGGCGATTTGGAGAAAGAGCCGAGTGTGGACCGTACCCTTTCCTTGATTGACGCATTTCTGGCTACTGTTCCCGAAGAGCATTCACAGCATACGGAGCTGGATTATGCGGTGGATTATACGGCCTATTTAATGCAGGAAGAACCCGGTGTGGATGCAGAAGATGAGTCGGAAGTGCCTAAACTGCGTGGGCATGAATTGATAGATGACTTTATCCAAAAGAGTGAGTCTTCGGATGCCTCGGATACGAGAAGGGAGTTTCTTGTAGAGAAGGAGGAAGAGACTGAAGAAGAGGAAGAACCCTCAGTATCGCCGGTAACGGAAGAGTTGGACGATAGCTGTTTTACGGAAACTTTAGCCAAAATCTATATAAAACAGCACCGATATGACAAGGCGCTTGAAATTATTAAAAAATTAAGTTTGAATTATCCAAAAAAAAATGCTTACTTTGCAGACCAAATCAGATTTTTGGAGAAATTGATTATTAACGCTAAATCAAAATAACAAAATGTATTTATTATTAGTTATCTTAATGCTGATTGCATCTGTGCTGATGTGCTTCATTGTATTGATTCAAAATTCTAAAGGAGGTGGTCTGGCATCAGGCTTTTCATCATCCAACCAAATTATGGGTGTGCGCAAGACTACGGACTTTTTGGAAAAAGCAACCTGGACTCTGGCAGCTGTCATGGTAGTCTTCAGTATTGTTTCTGCTTACACTATTCCTTCTTCCACAGGCAAGGGCGGTGATGTGATTCTGGAACAGGCGCAACAAGAAGAAAAAACTAATCCTTATAACATGCCCGTAGGTACAGAAGCTCCGCAATCGGAGGCCCCTGCAGCTACAACTCCGGCTGAAGCTCCTGCTCCTGCAGCAGAATAAGATAAGGATATTGCGGATGACTCCCGCTTGGAAAAATAAGAGAAAGGTTGATACTGAAAAGGTGTCAGCCTTTTTTCGTTTTGATGAAGTATTTATTTACCTTTGTCAGCAATTTATGCAATCTGATTAATAAATTGAAATCCAAATAGTACAATGACAGAACAACTCAAACTTAAATTGAATGATTCCAAGGCTACCCGTTGGGGGGCATTGGTGATTGTTGCCTTCACGATGATGGCAGCTTATTATGTAAACGACGTGGTAGCACCGTTGAAGACAATGTTGGAAACGGACTTGGCTTGGTCGAGTACCGATTTCGGATTCTTTACCGGTGGTTATAGTTTTCTGAATGTTTTTTTCCTGATGTTGATTTGGGGAGGATTAATCCTCGACCGCTTTGGTATCCGTTTCACCGGAAAGCTGGCAACTATCCTGATGGTAGGTGGTACAGCACTTGAATACTATGCAATGACGGGACTTGCCGGTGCCGACGCGACTTTATTCGGAATCAATGAAATATTTGGCTATAAAACGGGTGTGTTTGTTGCTTTTGCCGGTTATTCCATTTTTGGAGTAGGAGCGGAGGTCGCCGGTATTACAGTTTCCAAAATCATAGCCAAGTGGTTTAAGGGGAAAGAGCTTGCCACGGCTATGGGGGTACAAGTTGCTTTAGCACGTATCGGTTCGCAAGCCGGTTATGCCGTAGCCATTCCTTTGGCCCGTGCTTTCGGTATTTCCACACCGGTGTTGTTGGGTTTGGTTCTGTTGTTGGGCGGTATGATTGCTTTCTTCATTTTTGCAGTGATGGACAAGAAGCTGGACAAACAGATGGAAGCTGCTGCCATTGCTGCCGGTACGGAAGATGAGGAAGAGAAGTTCTCTTTTAAGGATGTGAAGAATATTCTGGTCAATCCCGGTTTCTGGCTGATAGCATTGCTGTGTGTATTGTTCTACTCTTGTGTATTCCCATTCCAGAAGTTTGCTTCCGAGTTGATGATTATCAAATACGGTATCAATGAGAATGTGGCCGGTACATTTGCCGGACTTCCGGCATTGGGAGCGCTGATTCTGACTCCGGTCTTTGGTGGTTTCATTGACAAGCGGGGCAAGTCCGCATCTATCATGCTGCTGGGCTCGGCCATGCTGATATGTGTGCATTTCATTTATGCTATTCCCGATATAAACTATTGGCTGGTAGCTATTGTGCTGATGATAATTTTGGGTATCGCTTTCTCGCTGGTACCTTCTGCCATGTGGCCGGCTGTGGCCAAGATATTCCCGGTAAGCCAGTTGGGTACGGCATACGCATTGATTTTCTTTATCCAGAATATCGGTCTTTGGGGTATTCCTACATTGATAGGGTGGGTGCTTGATGCCTATTGTATATCCGGCAAGAAACCAGATGGAACGAATATGTATGACTATACGGTGCCTATGTGCATTTTTACCAGTATTGCCTGCTTGTCCCTTATAGTGGCTCTACTGCTGAAGAAGGCAGACAAGAAGTATGGTTATAAGCTGGAAGAGCCTAATATTCAGAAATAATAGGAAAAGCGGATACCGTATGATGGAAATACCCGAAGGAAAAGTAAGTCTGTTGGACGCTGTTCCGGTCCGCTGTGGACATATAACAACCGAATGGGAAGGTGAGTGCGCCGTACTCGCCTACCCACGGTTTAAATACGAATGGATGCGTCGTTTTTTATTGCCGAAGGGGATGTCTCCTGACATCCATGTGAGGCTGGAAGAACACGGTACAGCTGTCTGGAATCTGATAGATGGACATCGTACCGTGCGCGAAATCATCTCTCTACTTGCCAGGCACTTTGGGGAGGAAGAGAATTATATTCCCCGGGTCACCGCCTACGTAATGCAGTTGCGTAAGGATGGATTTATCCAGTTGACAATCCGGAATTAGAATTCCTTTATTCCCTATCCACTTTTATCAATCCTCCCGTTGCCGTATCAAACAGCACTTTGATGGTAGAATTCTTGTTGAACAGTACCGGTGCGAGGTATTCTACGGTGCCGAATTGGGTAATGGGAAGTTGGTCGTCAAACAATTTCTTATTGTTATACACCAATGTCACTTGTGCCTTGCCCGGAAGGTTATAGGCTACACCGTCCACTTTCTTTTTGCCTTCCTCGGTGGCAGATACATCGGGACTTTTGAGGTCGGTGACGCTGATATAATACGGTTCACCGGCAAGGTCATTATTGGCCACCACTCCCAGCTTTCGGGAAAAACGGAAAGCCACTTCATCTTTCATCTCTTTAGGCGTCAGCCGGATGGTGAATGTCTTGGGTTCTTTCTTTATTTTGCCCGAGAACATTTCCGTCATAGCCGTTTCCTGCTGGTTCAGATTGTCAAGCATCAGCTTGAGTTGAGCGCCGTCCTTGGGCATATTGTCTGCTTCGCCGCGCAGGAGGGCATTCTTGCTTTCGCGGATGCTGTATATTTCCTTAGCCACCAGCTCGGCCATCTTGGCACTGGAGTTGGACATCAGTATTTCTTCCGTCAGAAAACTGCGTGGGTCAATGCTGCTTTCGGTGGCTTTGGCTTCGGGCGTCTTGGCAGCAGGCTTGCCGCTGAACGGAATGTTGATGGAGCGGACAATTCCGTCTTCGGTAAGCTCCATAAGGGGTGCTACGGTCTTGTCTTTCATCTTCACGAAATAGACGTTGTCCTTATCCGGTACACCGGCTATGCGGGTTTCTATCTTATCCAGTGTCCAGAACTCCTCGGGTTCGGCAGACACGTTGTTGAGACGCAGATAGCGGTCGGCATATCTGCAAAATTCTCCGGGAGTGTAGGTATGCTTGGTGGCTTGCAATACGATTTCTATTTCTGTTTTGGGTAACATATAGGTCACTCCGTAGTCTTTGCCACGCATCACACCGGTGGTTACGTCTGTTTGCGCCAGGGCAGTGGTAGACAAGAACAGAGCTGAGAGCATCAATATATTCTTCTTCATAATGTACATTCGTTTAGACTGATTTAGCTAAGGGACAAAGTTAATGAAGTTATCTTTGCTAAATATTGCTTTATAAATTATTAACAGAGCTGACGAACTGTACGCAAACCGGCATGTCAACTACAATGTCCTGATGAGTATCTTCCAAGAGTCCGGTAACTTCGTTTCGTTTGTATACCTGAATGACATTGCTGTCGCGGCAGGCGGCAAGCAAGTATTTACCGTTGGGCGTGATGTTGAAGTTGCGGGGATGGATGCCGGTGGGCTGATAACCTACCTTTGCCAAGGTCCCATTTTCGGGATTCACGGCAAAGATGGCGATGCCGTCTTCTTTCAGACGGTTGCTGGCGTAGAGGTATTTCCCATCCGGACTGAGGTGGATGTCTGCACTTCCACGGGCGGCTACGGTGTCGGCTGTGATAGTCTGTATCTGTTCCAGGCAGCCGTCGTCGTAACTGAAGGCAATGACCTTACCGGACAGTTCGGTGATGAGATAGGCAAACTTCCCGTTAGGGCTAAATGTCAGATGGCGCGGGCCGGAATCTGCCTCAATGCCAACGGCTTCCAGAGAAGCATGAGGAATAGGGTTGTCGGGGTGCATCACAAAGCGCAGGATGCGGTCGGCACTGAAGTCGGTGGCGAAGATATACTTTCCGTCCGGTGAAAAGACCGTGCAATGGATGTGGGGAGTGGCTTGCCGTATGGCGTCGGGACCGGTGGCAGAGCCTTGAAAGAGCGTGTCTGCAGGAGCCAAAGTGCCGTCTTTCTGTAAAGGAAAGACGGACATGGTTCCACCGCTGTAGTTGGCAGTCAACACTTCCCGGCCATTGGTGGCCACGTAGCAGGGGTCGGCGCCGAAGGTGGGAACGGTGTTCAGCAGGCGCAGTTCTCCCGTTTCCCGGTCTAAGGAAAGGGAGCTGAGGGCTGCTGTGCTGTCGTTCATTTCACTGACGGCATAGACAAATTCGCCATCTCCCGAGGGGACGAGGTAGGAGGGATTGGGCAATGCCGCTGAACTGAGCGGAACGGCTGTTCCCGTCTCCTGATTAAAGCGGAAGGTATAGATACCCTTGCTTGAGCCATTCGTGTAAGTACCTATTAGCATGGCGAGTTCGTCCTGGTCACCGTTAGTGCCCTTTGGAGAAGAGCCACATGCTGTCAAACCTAATCCGAGCATACAGAAAAGAAGTGTTTTCATTAATTTAATGTGTTAATGTGCCAATATGCTAATGTGCTAATTGGCTGCGCTGTATATGCTGCATGGTCATTGGTACATTAGCATATTGGCACATTAGCACATTAAAATTTAACTTCGGCAATACTGACGCGGTCATCGTTCAGCACGATGCGGAGGTCGCTGGCGGTAGTGCCTTTGAACGGATAGGAAATCAGTTTGCCGTATTCGCTGACGGTGCCCGAATATACGGTGAGGAACTGTCCGCCACCGCCCGAGAGCTGGATTTCGAAGGTTGCCGGCAGGTTGTTGTCACGTGTAAAGGCAATGGCAACTTTATCTACCTTGGCTCCGTTCTTCAAGGCAAAGGTAATATAATCTCCCTTATTTCCTTGCCATGCGGTATTGATTTTTTCGTCGAGCACGTTTTCGGCATCCTCTGGGTTGGTGCTGGCACTCACACGCTTTGCTGGTTTTTGGGCTTCAATGGCTTTGGCACGGGTCTGGTAGTCTTCTACGGTCAGCGTTCCGTTCAGGCGGATGTCTTCGGAAGAGGCGCCGGCCATGAGCACGAAGTCGCCGGGTTCCACCACCCATTTCATGTCGGCGTCCAGAAGCTCCAGGTGCTTGCGGTCGATGGTGAAGGACAGCTCCTGGGCTTCGCCCGGTTCGAGGTGGATGCGCTGGAAGCCTGCAAGATTCTTTTCGTAGGTGGTGATGCTGCTCAGTACGTCGCGGATATAGAGCTGCACTACTTCATCTCCGGCACGTTTGCCGGTGTTGGTCACCTTCAGGCGGACGGTGGCAGACTCGTTCGGGGTGATGACTCGGGGGGTGATGTCGAGGTCGGAGTACTCGAAGGTGGTGTAGCTCAAGCCGTAACCGAAGGGGTAGAGTGCTCCGTTGATGCGTGACATGTTGCCCGTAGGTCCCGGATTCTTACCGCCGTCTATCTGTGAAGAAGGCTTGCAGGGGAAGTTGAAGGGGATTTGCCCTACGGTCTTGGGGAAGGTCACTGTCAGCTTTCCACCAGGGTTATAGTCGCCGAAGAGGATGTCGGCCAGGGCCGTTCCGCCTTTGGAGCCGGGATACCAGGCTTCGAGGATGGCGGGGACGAACTTGTCTGCCCAGTTGATGGAGAGCGGGCGTCCGTTGATGAGTATCAGTACGACGGGCTTGCCCGTGGCTTGTATGGCTTGAAGCAGTTGCAACTGCCGGCCGGGCAGGTCGAGGCTGGTGCGCGATTTGTTTTCGCCGCAGGTGCGTTGTCCGCCGCCCAATACTACGACGGCAACATCAGCTTGGCGGGCATTTTCTACGGCTTTGTCTATCTCGGCTTGCTCGTCGTCGGTCAGAGGATAGTCTATGATTTCACTTTCGGGCCAGTGGGCATCCACTAGGTCGCAGCCTTTGGTGTAGAGCACCTCTGCCTTGCCTTTTGTCTTTTCTTGAATGCCTTCCAGTACAGTGGTCACCTCTACGGCAAGGGGGCCGTAATGGGTCAGCGCGTAGCCTTCTTCGTTGGCATTGGGACCACAGACGGCAATCTTCTTGGTGGAGTTGATGTCTAAGGGCAACAGCTCACCGGCATTCTTCAGCAGAACGATGGACTCGCGGGATGCCTGCAAGGCGATGGCTTCGTTCTCTTCTTTTTCCACTTCACGGTCGGCACCGGCAAGGTCTGTCTGGTAGGGGGCATCGAACAGACCAATGAGGAACTTTACCCGGAGGATGTCGCGCACACGGTCGTTAATGACTTCTTCGCTCAGCCCGCCTTCCTTCACCAGTTCGCGGAGGGGAAGGACGAAGGAGTCGGGCGAGCGGAAGGTACAGCGTACGTTCAGCCCGGCTTCCACGCTTTGGCGGACGGCTTCTTTCATGTCTTTGGCGGTGCCGTGCTTGGTGTAGAGGTATTCTACGGCGTCACTGTCGGATACGACGTAGCCACGGAATCCCATTTCGCCACGCAGGCGGGTGGTGAGCCAGTAGTAGCTGCCCTGCACGGGGATGCCGTCGTAATCGTTGTACGAACTCATTACGCCCAGCATGCCGGCTTCCCGGATGACGCGTTTGAAAGGGGAGATGTGTATGTTCTCCACTTCGCGCGGCGACATTTGCGGGTCCACGCGTGCCATGCCTTCGCGGGCGCCTTTGTTGTTACTGTAAGCGGCAAAGTGCTTGCCGGTGGCGGCCACTTGGTGGTTGTGCTGCAAGCCGCGCACCATTTCGATGCCCAGTTCGGCTACGAGGTAGGGAGATTCGCCGTAAACTTCTTCGTAGCGTCCCCAGCGCTGGTCGCGTCCTACGTCGAGGATGGGGGCGTAGATGTTGGTGTAGCCCAGCATGCGGGCTTCGCGTCCGGTGATGAGTCCTACTTGGCGAATCAGTTCACGGTTCCAGGTATGTCCCAGTCCCAGTTGGGTGGGGAAGTTGGTGGCGCGGTAGCTTTCCACGCCGCGTATGCCTTCGTTGGTAAAGTCTACGGGGATGCCGAGACGGGTATCTTCCACAAAGAACCGTTGCACCTCGTTCAGTGCCCAGGCGTGGCGCGAGGCGGGCCAGACGTAGGCATTGTCCGAGGGAGGCAGCCCCCATTGCTGGAAGCCGTTCAGGTGTTCGTCGATGGCGCCGATGCCGTCTTTCCAGAGCAGCTCTTTCCATTCGGGGGTGGGGAGGTCGTCTTTCAGTACGCGTTTGTAGCCGTAGAGGGTGACCATTTGGCAGGTCTTTTCGTCCAGCGTCATCTGTTGCAGCAGGTTTTCGATGCGTGCTTCGAGCGGGGCGGAGGGGTCTTCGTACACGTCTTTCACTCCGTTTTTGTTGAAGTCTATCCAACCTTTGCGGTACATTTCACTTTTCACCGGCTTGTAGGTTGCCGGTGTTTTGGCAGGCTTTTGTGCGCAGAGCAGTGTGCTTCCTCCAAGCAGCAGGGTTAGGGCAATAAGGTTCTTCATGATATGTTCTAAAAATCTCTTGGTTATTATTGTTTCTTTTGTTGACAAAAATACGGCTAATGTGTGAAATAAAGGGATAAAATAGTCCGAAGTATCGGCTTTTATTGTCCGAAGGGTCTTCCTCTTACTAAAAATATCCTCCAAGACGCTACCGGGGAATTCAAATCATTATTAGACGAAACATATCATTCACTTTTAAAAAGAAAGAGAGAACACTATAATAACCTGAAAAGTAGATGCAATCGCGGTGTATACAAGTATTACGGCTACATCTGTTAAACGAGGGTGTATTTATATAATAGGAATCTGTTGGCGGAATTGTTGCTTGTACGGAAGAACTTTCTTTTCAACCTTGGGATGTCTAAACCCAACCTTGGTTTAGACATCCCAAGGCTGGGTATGAAAAAACCAAAGTTTGGGATAGATTGCTTCCTTAATTCTTTCCGGTTTTTCAGTTAACTTCAGAGACTTTTTCCGTTAACTTCCCATCTCTTCTGTGCAAATATCCATTACAGAAGATAGAGATTCCCTCTTGCAGGGGTTAATTCCGTCAACGGATACTGGCTTTGGTAGCTGTTTGAACATTGATGACAATGGGGTGCACATATTGTATGTATGGAGGATTATTGTTTTTATCACGAAAAGTCAGTATTAGCTAATATTTGTAAATATATGGTGATTGCTAATAAAAGAATATGTATCTTTGTGCCAAAGAAAGCGGTAGAGGATGAAAAATAAAGTAGCATTTATCCCTTTTTCACCCTCCCTACTTAGCAATGAGTTACGCAATCTTTTAAATTTCAGACCGTTACAAAGTCATGGGGTTGACTGGATTTGACAGCGGGCAGAAATGGTAAGTAAGCATGCAGTGCGTCGTTGATTTGCACTTTAATCTCAGTCCTCAAAATTTTATCTGGCGAAACTCGTTACGCTCTCGCTGCTTAATCGAAGTATAGTAGATTGAAGCTTAATCCCGGCACCAGGTGCTGGGACGTGACATCACTCGGAAGCTGTTGCTCCGAAGCATTCCGATAAAGTGGTGCAGTCAAATCGGGGATAGTTCGTGTCAGCCTCGTGGCGCGGGTGAAAATTTAGAGGATAAGGCAACGGTTGATGGCTTTGGTTCTGCCGCTGCACGAAAATTTAGGCAAAGATAAGCATGTAGAAAGCTTATGATTTCCTCGTTTGGACGAGGGTTCGATTCCCTCCAGCTCCACGGAAATAGTAAAAAGAAGTTTGTAAGTCCTTGAATTCCAGTAATTCAGGGGCTTTTTCTTTTCTTCTACTCCCCCTACCTTTTATATTCATTTAGAAAACAGTTGTAGTAAATGTGCTACAATTCAAAATTAATATCTACTTTTGTCTGTTCAAAAATCAATAACTATTAGAAGTGGGGGCAACACTTTAAATTCTGCAACAGATTTATGAAAATTCACGAAGGAAAATGTACAGAGAAGATTTTGAAAGAACGTGAACGGATTGGTAGTCGGTTAGCCATTCTTCGCAAGAAGAGAAATATGACCCAAGAGAAATTGGCTAATCTTTGTGGTGTTAATCGTGTTAATATAGCCAAGATAGAGAAAGGGGCTTATAATGTGAGCATTGATATACTATCTAAGGTAACATCCGCTCTTGGTTTTGTGATAGATATAAAAGTGGATAGCTCTGTTTGTCCGACTCATTTCTCTCAACGTAAACCTGTAAAGCTGGTAATAGGGAAAGACTATTATGTCAGTTTTGGCAATAACGAAGCCCATAGATGTAAGCTGGTTGATATTCCGGAGATGTACCAAGGTCAAAGAATTAAAATCGAAACTCCGACCCCGAGAGGGTCTATCACCCACATATTATTTGCCGATGAAATAGGAACGACACCTGACGAGGCTGTAATGAACCAAGTAACGATGTAAAAACATTAAAAGGGAGGAAGTGCAAGTTCCCCTTTTATTGAAATCCCCCTCGCTACAACCATCTGCAGCGAGGGGGATTTTTTAGTTTATGAGGGTTTCTACACACCCTCTTTCATCAGGGCTATTCAGAAATTTAATGGTTTCTTCTGAATATATAATCTTAAATTGATGGTTCGGAATCAATTCTAAAGCTGGGAAATCAGTAGTGATTAACAGTTTTAGTCCCTTTCTTTAATATGTAAAAGCAACTTGTACAAAAGAAGTTTCTTATGTACGGGATAGCAGCAATAACTCCGTTGAGCCTTCGTGGGGACAAGCCGAATTTGATTTTATAATGTGGGTTTATAAGGTACAGTCTCCGGTCAATGATTTGATAGTTGGCTTGCCGGGCGATGCGATTGAACAGTTCGATGGTGCATCCGGTGCTCTTTATATCCAGTAGCTCCGTGATTACGCGTTCCTGCTCACCGCATAGTCTTAATATCCATCTGTATAAAGTGCGGGGAAGGAGGTGGAGAAAAGGGAAATGTGAAACAATGTGGCTGTGTGCTATCTGCTGGTGGCCTCCGAATGGCATTTGCCAGGCGGGAAACCCTACAAATACAGCTCCGTCGGCAGACAAATGTTTTTGTAGGCCGGAGAGGAACCGTTCTTTGTCTCTGATATGCTCTATCACATCGTGTAGAAGAATCAGGGGAAAATTCGTAGCCTTGTCCTCAAGCTGGAAAATGTCGGTGGCAATGAACTGTCCCTGCTGATGCCTTTGGGCGAAGAAGGCCCTGGCTTGCTCTATTCGCATGGCATCAATGTCTACGCCCATCACCCGGCAACCGGCTTTGGCAAAGGGAAGCAGATTGCCTCCCTCTCCACAGCCCACTTCCAGCACTTTATCGGGGATGTGTCCGATGACTTCCTTTATGTAGGGGATATAATAGTTCTTGCTGGTCTGTGACTGTTCATCAAAGTAGCTTTCCCGGTCGGTATGTCGTTTCTGCATGTTCTTTGTTCCTTCTTGAGTTTAATTATCCATATAAATAGATAATCAGTCGGGTAAAAGACTGCGTGGCGCATCGTTTTTTTACCAGGAAATGCGGAGGCCTACCGGGAGGGTGAATGTGAACGGGTGTTCCTTTCGGATGGTGCGCAGTTGGCTGCCGTCGGGGATATAATAGTTTACAGTCGGCTCCAGATAGATGCCTGCCTGGGGTGTGAGGCGATATTGTATGCCTATACTTGTGTTGACCGACCACTGCCAGGGAGCACTTACCGGCTGGCTGTCGAGCTTGTGTGGAATACTGTCCGTGACATGGAAGCTTTGGAGTGTCCCTTTTATGGGGATATCCACCTGCATGCCTGCCGTGGCATAACTGGAGAAACGTTTGTAATGCCAGAAACGGTAGGAAAGCCGGAGAGGAATGCCGATATAATGCAACTTCTGGTTGTCTTGAATGCGGAATGCTTCGCCGGTAGTGAACTCCGACCTGAGAAGCGTATATTGCAATCCGGTTTCCAGACTCCAACGCTCATTCAATTTCTTGCTGAGAGAGAGTCCCACGACGATGGGGGCATGATGTTGCTGGTTCTCAACAATCCTGCCGCTGTTATTCTGGGCAATCTGCATGAGTCCGATGGAATCTTTTCCCAGAGTACCCTGCTGATAGCGGGTGTGCAGATAAGAATAATACTCTTCCCACGTGCTGACTTGTTGAGGGAAGTCACTTGAAATGCCGTCGGTATGTGGAGTGGCAATCAGCTTATATAAGTTCTGTGCCAGTTGCGGTCCGAGTGAACCAGCCAGCATCAACTTCCATTTTCCGGATTTCTTCTTGCGGGTTGGCGGCATCAGGGAAGGGGAGGAGGCGAAAGCCATCTGCCGGTTGGTGATGGTCTGTCCGGTGAATGGAGAAGGTATGGGATATTTGTGGATACTATCTTTCATTGTGGGTATGGCAAGGGGCCATTCTGTGGAAACTGGAACGGGAGGGATGATTCGTTCCCTTTTGTTCAGATTTTCTTTAGTATGGCATTGTTCGCCGGTTCGGGGAGTATCGGTTTTCTTTGTTTGTTGCGTACTCCCGGCTTGCCTGGAAGAAACTTTGGACAAACGGTTTTCCCTGATACTCTTTTTCTCTCTGTACAGATAGTCATACAGCGTTGGAAAGAGAAGCAATACTGTCAAAACAATGAATACACGGTATCCTGCCAGCATCTTTTTAAGTAAAATTTTCGCCCGGAACAATTGGGAGGAAGAGGAGTGTGGCGCTATACCCAGTAAATCTCCGATTTCTTTGTGGGACAATCCTTCCAGTACTGCCAGTTTAAATACCTTGCAGTAGCCCTCCGGAAGGCTCTCCACTATATCCAGCATCTTATCGTACGAAATGAAATCCGGACAAAAAGGATTTTCAGCAGGCTCTTCCTCTTCCGGAATATCTGTCAATGGGATGGTGGGGTTGGCATTGGCATGGTTGAGGTATTGCAGTGCCAGGTTTCTCATAATCTTTTTCATCCAGTATTCCAGTTTCTCCGGGTTGCGCAGCGAATGAATGGAAGTGAATATGATGACAAAACCGTCGTGAAGAAGATCTTGGGCTATCGTTGGGTCGGGAATATAGCGTAGGCATACTTTCAGCATTTTCTCTGAATAGTTTTCGTAGAGCAGGCTCAAGGCCTGCCCGTTTCCCTTCTGGCATAAAGTGACAAGAGCTTTTGTATCCATGTGTTTGTCTCAATGTTATTTCTTAAGGATAGAGAAGAACATGAATGACTGCATGGATTTTTATTTTTTAACTAAGCCTCCCGGTTGACTTCTGCTGCACAGTCCGGACAAATGCCTTTCAGTACATAGTTGATGCTGTTCAGTGTAAATCCTTGAGGCAGCTTCACCACCGGAGTGGGAATGTTGGTGAAGCAGAAGGTTTTGTTGCATTTCTCGCAATGGAAATGGGTGTGCAGGTCGCTTACGTCGCAAGAGCAACTGTCGCTGCACACGGCATACTTGAAGGAACCCGTCCCGTCATCTATACTGTGTATCAGATGATGGGAGAGGAATAGGGTAAGGGTACGGAAGATGGTGGATTTGTCCACCGTATCCAGCATGGTTTCAAGGTCGAGCAATGAGACGGAACGGCCTGCCTGCATCATGGTGCGCAATACCAGGATGCGGATGGCAGTGGGCTGTATGTCCCTTTTGGCCAATAGGTCCAAATATTTCTTTTCTTCCATTTTTTCTATTTAATAAGTTTCTGTATGCGTATGGCGTTCACTATCGCAATGAGGGCGACGCCTACGTCGGCAAAGACAGCTTCCCAAAGTGTGGCGATTCCACCGGCACCGAGGATGAGGACAAGCAGCTTCACTCCGAAAGCCAGCGAGATGTTCTGCCAGACAATCCGGCGGGTTTGCCTGCCCGCATGAATGGCGGTGGCCACTCTCGAAGGCTGGTCTGTCTGTATCACTACATCGGCGGTTTCGATGGCGGCATCGCTGCCAAGTCCGCCCATGGCGATGCCCACATGGCTAAGGGCAAGAACCGGGGCATCATTGATGCCGTCGCCCACAAAGGCTATTCGGTTGGCAGGGTTGCTGCGGAGTGCCTCGATGTGCTTCACCTTTCCGTCCGGCAGCAGGTCTCCGTATGCCTGGGTGATGCCTAGCTTTTCTGCAAAGTTAGTAACAATGGCTTGTTTGTCTCCCGATAATATCTGAATATTATTGATATTTAAAGCTTTTAATTCTTTGACGGCGTTGACGGCATCTTCCTTTAATGTGTCTGATAGCAACAGATAACCGGCATATTTTGTTCCGATGGCGCAGGCCACAATCGTATCGACAATTGATGACAATTCATCGGGATATTCTATCCCGAACTTAGTCAGCAGGCGGGTGTTGCCCACCAGGACACGCGTTCCATCCATAGTGGCTTGCAGTCCGTGGCCGGCAATCTCCGTAACGTCCGTTGTGGCAATCAGCTCTATATCTCTTTGTTTGGCATAGCTTACGATGGCTTTGGCTATGGGGTGCGTACTGTTTCGCTCTGCCGAGGCGGCAAGCTGTATCAACTTCTCTTCCGTAACTCCCGGTTGTGCCTGGCAGGATTGTACATCGAAGGTGCCTTTGGTCAGCGTACCCGTCTTGTCGAATACCACCGTGTCGACTTGGGTGATGGCATCGAGGTAGTTGCCACCTTTGAAGAGGACACCCAGGCGGGAGGCGGCGCCGATGCCTCCGAAGTAGCCTAACGGAATGCTTACGACGAGGGCGCACGGGCAGGAGATAACCAGAAAGACCAATGCCCTGTATAGCCAGTCATTGAAGATGAACGAGAATTGTGCATCTGCCAGCGAATAGAGGAAGGGGAGCAGTACAATCAATGCCGCCAGTCCGGTGACGGCGGGCGTATAGATACGGGCAAACTTACGGATGAAAAGTTCTGCCGGCGCTTTGCGCTCGGAGGCATTCTGCACCAGTTCCAATATACGGGAAAGAGCACTTTTCTCGAAGGGTTTGGTGACTTGGATGCGTACGACTTTGTCGGTCGCAATCATTCCGGCAAGCACTTCCCCGCCCTGGCGGATGTTGCGGGGAACACTTTCTCCCGTCAGTGCGGAGGTGTTGAAGGCGGCAACTTCGTCCAGCATCGTTCCGTCCAGGGGGACGCGCTCTCCGGCTTTTACTTCGATGGTTTCGCCTACCTGCACACGTTGGGGAGCTTCGACAAGTGTACTGCCGTTTCTGATGACCGTTGCCGTTTCGGGACGTACGTCGAGCAGGGCGCTGATGTTACGCTTGGCTTTGTCTACGGCTTTGTCCTGAAAGAGCTCTCCCAAGGAGTAGAAGAGCATGACGGCAACGCCTTCGGGATATTCGCCTATATAGAAGGCGCCGAGGGTGGCGATGGACATAAGGGTGAATTCGCTGAACACGTCCTTTTGCAGGATGCTTTCCCAGGCTTCCCTCATCACCGGGAGGCCTACGGGGAGATAGGCAAGCAAGTACCATATAAAAGGTACATACTCTCCCTTGAAGAAGGTGGTGTCAGTAGCATTCAGGATGAGCCCTCCGAAGAGCAATAGGGCGGAGAGGATGATTCTCCAATAATCTTTCAGCAGACTGTTTCTTTTTTCTTGTATCGCTGTATGTCCGTGTGTGCAGCAGCATTTGCAACTCATATTGTTTCCTCCTATTTTCTATTTTCTGCAGCAAAGGTAGCGGAAAGGAGATGCAACTTGGTTGCAAAGTGAAAATTCCCGGACTGTCCGGGCTGTCTTAGATTTCCAGCATCCGCTTCTCCCGTTCCAGGTCTTTCTCGTTCAGCAGGGGAGAGGGGACGGAGCAGGTTTTGATGAAGTCGCCCGGCTGGCAGGTGTAGTTGTAGTAGGGGCGTTGCTCGTCGGTCAGCTGGTCTTGGGGGATGAGCTGGCCTTTCAGTTCCAGGAAGTCGTCCATGGAGGTGCTGTCCGAGTGTTTGATGAAGAGGATGCGGCGGGCTATGGGGTTGCGGTTGTAGTCCAGACAGAGGTAGAGCCCTTTGAGCAGGTGGGGAAAGTCGTACATGGGCAGTTGCAGGTAGATGGTGAACAAGGCCAGTTGGGGCGCCTCGCGTTCGTTGAAGAAGATATAGGCATTCTGGTGGTTGTTGAAGACAGCAGTGCCGAAGTGGGTGGTGTTGTAGGCGCTCATGTGCACCACTTTGACGTGGTCGTTGCTGTCGGCAGGGGTTATCAGGTAAGGCTCTACCTTTAAGGCATTGGAGGAGGAAGAGAGGCTGTAACTGATGTAGATGCCGCTGTAATTGTACACTTCCTGCGCCGAGTGGAGCATCTCATGAAGTTTATTAATAATGGAAATTCATTTTTGCTGTCAGCACCCGCCTCTATCTTTGCCGCCGAAATCAAGAACCAACTTAAACGACACACTATGTTCAACGGTGAGAAAAAACAGATAATACAGAGCAAGAGACTGGCTGATGCCTTATTCATCCTTTGGGCGGGTGGAGCGGCTTTGCTCTCCTATTCACTGGTCTATGCGCTGCGCAAGCCGTTTACGGCTGCGGGCTTCGACGGGCTCGACTTCTTCGGGATGGATTACAAGACGGCAACCAGCACCGTGCAGATTTCCGGCTATTTTATTTCCAAGCTGATTGGCATCAAGGTAATTTCGGAACTGAAGAAGGAGAACCGTCTGAAGTTCATCATCCTCTCGGTGGCGGTGGCCGAGCTTTCGCTGGTGCTGTTCGGAGCGTTGCCCCGACCGCTGAATGTCTTTGCGCTGTTCTTCAACGGGCTTTCGTTGGGATGCATGTGGGGAGTGATTTTCAGTTTCCTCGAGGGGCGGCGGGTGACGGACCTGCTGGCGAGCCTAATGGGGCTGAGCATTGCCATCAGTTCGGGCACGGCAAAGTCCGTCGGGCTGTTTGTGATGGAGCATCTCCACATCAGTGAGTTCTGGATGCCTGCCTTTATCGGTGCCTTTGCCTTCCCGCTGCTGTCGTTGCTGGGCTGGCTGATGACGAGAATGCCGCAACCTACCGCGGCAGACCGGGCACTACGCTCGGAACGGGTGACGCTGGACGGCAGGGCGCGTGCGGACCTCTTCAAGAGCTTCATGCCGGTATTGCTGATGCTGTTTGCGGCAAACTTGTTCATCACCGTCTTGCAGGACATCAAGGAGGACTTCCTGGTGAAGATTCTGGATGTGGAGGCGGCGGAGCTGTCGTCGTGGGCATTTGCCAAGGTAGATGCGGTGGTGACACTGATTATCTTGTTGCTTTTCGGGCTGATGTCCGCGGTGAGGAGTAATATAAAGGTGCTGTGCCTGCTGCTGGTGCTTGTGACGTGCGGCACAGCGACCTTGGGATTCGTGGCCTTCAATTACGATGGGTTGCAACTGCCACCCATGACGTGGCTGTTCCTCCAGAGTTTGTCGCTCTATACTGTTTACCTCAGCTTCCAGACGTTGTTCTTCGAGCGTTTCATCGCCTGCTTCCGCATCAAGGGGAATGTGGGGTTCTTTATTGTCACACTCGATTTTATCGGGTATACCGGTACGGTGGTGGTATTGGTATTCAAGGAATTCTTCAATCCGGACATCAACTGGCTGGATTTCTATAACCTGATGTCGGGCTATGTCGGCATTGTGTGCAGCGTGGCTTTCCTATGCTCGGCTGTCTACCTGGTGCAGCGCTATCGCAAGGAGAATGCTTCGGGACCGTTGGGCTCTTCCCTTTTCCGTTTGCGCCGTTGGTCCCGGCCGGGCAATTCCTTGCTTCTTGAGACTGAATAATAATAATAATATATCGTATGAAAAGAATTGAATGTATCATTATGGACTGGGCAGGAACTGCCGTCGATTACGGTTGCTTTGCTCCCGTCGCCGCCTTTGTCGAGAGCTTTCGGGCCATCGGCGTTCCCGTCACTGCTGCCGAAACACGTGCGCACATGGGGCTGACCAAAGTAGAAGAAATCCGTGCGCTGTTCGATATAGAGCGTGTCCGTGCGGAATTTGAACGGAAATTCGGCCGTCCCGCTGGTGAGGAAGACGTGCAGGCACGTTATGCCGAATTCCAACGGGTGTTGTTTGCCTCGCTCGAAGATTATACCGACCCTATTCCCGGTGTGGTGGAAACGATTTCCGCACTGCGTGCGCAAGGTATCCGCATTGGCTCCACCACCGGCTATACCCGCTCTATGATGGATGTTGTGCTGCCTGCCGCCACAGCCAAAGGCTATGCGGTAGATAATTGCGTCACTCCCGACGGGTTGCCTGCAGGCCGTCCTGCTCCCTACATGATATATAAGAATATGGCAGACTTCGCCATCCCCTCCGTAGATTGTGTGTTGAAGTATGGCGACACCATCGCCGACATCAAGGAGGGTATCAATGCCAAAGCATGGACCGTCGGCGTAGTCCTCGGCAGTAACGAACTGGGACTGACACAAGAGGAAGTCTCCTCCTTGCCTGCCGATGAGCTCGAAGCCCGTAAGGCCGATGTCCGCCGTCGCATGCTTGCCGCCGGTGCCCACTATGTGGTCGATACCATTGCCGAGCTCCCCGCAGTCATCGCCGAGATAAACCGTAAACTTGAGATTTTGTAACCCTTATAAACGTATAAACTTAAAAACTCAATGCATATGAAACCCTACATTCTCCTTACCTCCGGCCCCCTTACTACCTCACAAACCGTCAAGGAAGCCATGCTGACCGACTGGTGTACCTGGGACGAAGACTACAACCTCCACATTGTGGAAGAAATCCGCAAGTCCCTCGTCTCCCTCGCCACCCAGCATACCGGCGACTATACTTCCATCCTCCTGCAAGGCAGCGGCACGTATTGTGTGGAAGCCGTCATCGGTAGCGTCATCAAGCCTGGCGACAAACTCCTCATACTGAGCAACGGCGCCTACGGCGACCGCATGGGCAACATCGCCGAGTATCACGGCATCTCGTACGACATGCTTGCTTTTGACGAAACAGAGCAAGTCTCCGTCAGCTACGTCGACGACTATCTTTCGCACAATGCCGAAATCACCCACGTTGCCGTGGTGCATTGCGAAACCACTACCGGCGTGCTCAATCCCCTCAAGGAGATAGCCCACCTCGTCAAGATGCACGGCAAGAAACTGATTGTAGACGCCATGAGCAGCTTCGGCGGTGTTCCCCTCGATGTACACGAACTGGGCATAGACTTCCTCATCAGCAGTGCCAACAAGTGCATCCAGGGTGTTCCGGGGTTTGGCTTCATCATCGCCCGCCGTTCCGAGCTGTTGCACTGCAAGGGCGTCTCCAAGTCACTCTCTCTCGACATTTACGACCAATGGGAAGCCATGGAGAAAGGACATGGCAAATGGCGTTTTACTTCTCCCACACACGTGGTCCGCGCCTTCAAGCAAGCCATGGACGAACTGGCAGAGGAGGGCGGTGTGGAGGCCCGTCACAACAGATATTGCGAGAACCACCGCGTGCTGGTGGACGGCATGCGTTCCCTCGGTTTCCAAACGTTGCTGCCGGACGAGATTCAATCGCCCGTTATTACTTCTTTCCTCTATCCTCATGCCGATTTCAACTTCAAAACTTTCTACACACAACTGAAAGAGCGTGGATTTGTCATCTATCCGGGAAAGATTTCGCAAGCCGACACTTTCCGTATCGGCAATATCGGAGATGTTCATCCCGAAGATTTCCGGCAGCTGATAGAGATAATTCGCGAGTGTAAATACTAAGCTCCGAATCTGCATAGATTTAATCGTTCCATCGTGGAGGAAAAATCGTTCCACCATGGTGGAACGATTTTTTCCCAGTGGTGGAATAATATTTTCCCCATAATGGAACGATTTGTCCTTCGCCTTCCTTCTCCTTAAGCTTCCCTATTAAATTTGACCTTCGTCAAGTCTGTAAACGCTATCTTTTCGTATTTTTGCACCCAATTTCGGAGGTATTAGATTTATGGCAACATCCAGAGAAATGACGGAAGGACGGGCTCTTCCGTTGATTTTCAACTTTACTTTGCCTTTACTGCTCGGCAATCTGCTGCAACAGACCTATTCATTGGTGGATGCAGCCATCGTGGGGCGCTTTCTGGGTATCAACGCCTTGGCTTCAGTCGGGGCAAGCACTTCGGTCGTTTTTCTTATTCTGGGATTCTGCAATGGCTGTTGCGGAGGTTTCGGCATTCCCGTGGCGCAAAAGTTCGGTGCGCGGGATTATGTCACGATGCGCCGTTATGTGGCTGTCAGCCTGCAGCTGGCTGCGGTGATGTCTGTTGTCATTGCCGTGGTTACCAGCATTTACTGTGCAGATATTCTGCACATGATGAGTACGCCGGAGAACATATTCACGGGAGCCTATTATTACCTGCTTGTCACGTTTATCGGGGTTCCCTTTACTTTCTTCTATAATCTGCTGTCCAGTATTATCCGTGCATTGGGTGACAGCAAGACGCCGTTTTGGTTTCTACTTCTCTCTACGGTACTGAATATCCTGCTCGATTTGTTCTGCATTCTGGTACTGGGTTGGGGAGTGGCAGGAGCTGCCATCGCTACCGTATTTTCACAAGGCGTCTCGGCCATATTGTGCTACATCTATATGATGCGTCGTTTCGACATTCTGAAGACAACGCCAGCCGAGCGGAAATTCGACGGTGCTTTGGCACGCATACTGATGTACATCGGCGTACCCATGGGACTGCAATTTTCCATTACTGCCATTGGCAGCATTATGCTGCAAAGCGCCAATAATGCTTTGGGTACGGCTTGTGTGGCTGCATTCACGGCAGCCATGCGTATCAAGATGTTTTTCATGTGTCCTTTCGAGAGTCTGGGCATGGCAATGGCCACCTATAGCGGGCAAAACTACGGTGCGGGCAAGCCGGAACGTATCTGGATGGGAGTCAAGGCAAGCACCCTGATGATGATTGTTTATTGGGCGTTCACTTTCTGTGTACTGATGTTCGGTGCCAGGACTTTTGTCCTGCTCTTTGTAGATGCCTCTGAGTTGGAGATTTTAAAGAATACGGAGTTGTTCCTGCACATTTCCGTTTCCTTTTTCCCGGTTCTGGGACTGCTCTGCATCCTGCGATACACTATCCAGGGGGTGGGATATACCAATCTTGCCATGCTTTCCGGTGTCTCGGAAATGATTGCCCGGATACTGGTCAGCCTGCTGGCTGTTCCGGCTTTCGGCTATCTGGCCGTGTGTTTTGGTGACCCTACTGCATGGATTTTTGCAGATGCCTTTTTAATACCAGCCTTCATTTATGTCTATCGGCGGATACTTCGGATGAAGAAAAATTAGTGTATCTTTGTATCGGGGAGTTGAAAGAAGAATGACCGGACGAAAAATTATACACATCGATATGGACGCATTCTACGCCTCCGTAGAACAGCGTGATAATCCTGCATTGCGGGGCAAGCCCATTGCCGTGGGTCATGCGGAGGAACGGGGAGTAGTGGCGGCAGCCAGTTACGAGGCACGGCGTTTCGGGGTGCGTTCTGCCATGTCGTCACTGAAGGCAAAGCGGCTGTGCCCCCAACTTATCTTTATCCCGGGACGGATGGAAGTCTACAAATCCGTTTCCCGCCAGATACACGAAATCTTTCATGAATATACGGATGTCATCGAGCCCATTTCGCTGGACGAGGCTTTTCTGGATGTGACGGAGAATAAACCGGGCATTCCATTGGCTGTAGACATCGCGAAGGAGATAAAGCGGAAGGTGCGGGAGAGGTTGAATCTGGTGGCTTCTGCCGGCATATCCTATAATAAGTTTCTTGCCAAGATAGCCTCGGACTACCGCAAGCCGGACGGGCTTTGCACCATACATCCTGCCCAGGCACTGGACTTTGTTGCCCGGCTGCCCATTGAAAGTTTCTGGGGAGTGGGACCGGTAACGGCGAAGAAGATGCACACTTTGGGGATTCACAACGGGGAACAGCTGCGTATGCAGTCTTTGGAGATGCTGACCCGCGAATTTGGCAAAGTGGGGACAGTCTATTATGATTTTGCCCGTGGCATCGATACCCGTCCGGTAGAGGCTGTCCGCATCCGCAAGTCTGTGGGTTGCGAACATACGTTGGAGAAGGACATCAGCAAGCGTTCATCCGTCATTATAGAGCTGTACCATGCGGCAGTGGAGCTGGTGGGGCGACTGGAGCACACCAATTTCCGCGGGAATACGCTGACGCTGAAAATCAAGTTTCATGATTTTAGCCAGATTACCCGCAGTATGACCCAAACAAAGGAGCTGGGTGCCCTTGACGTGATTCTGCCTTTGGCAAAGCAGTTGCTGCAGGAAGTGGATTATGAACATCATCCTATCCGTTTGATTGGACTTTCCGTTTCCAATCCCCGTGAAGAGGAGGAGAAGGGAGTCTGGGAACAACTGAGTTTTGAATTTAGTGACTGGGAGACGGACCATTCAAATAAATAATGCTATATTTGTGTTCAGTATTAAAAAAAGGAAAGCTATGGGCTGTTTTATGAATATTTTGTGGTTGATGTTTGGAGGTATCATCACTGCTGTGGAGTATCTTATTGCAAGTTTATTGATGATGTTCACCATTATTGGCATCCCTTTCGGTATGCAGACCTTGAAAATGGCAAGCCTTGCCTTGTGGCCTTTCGGCAAAGAGGTTCGTAGCGGGGAACGTTCCAACGGTTGCCTCTATGTGCTGATGAATATTCTTTGGATATTCTTGGGCGGCATTTGGATTTGCCTTTCGCACTTGGGATTCGGGTTATTGCTGTGCATCACCATTATAGGCATTCCTTTCGGTATCCAACACTTTAAGCTGGCAGGGCTGGCATTGACTCCTTTCGGGAAGGATATTGTTGCGGCTTGAGCGATTGTGCTGTATCGTTTTTTTATAAATATATGTAAGTATAATTGATGGTGGAGGATGAATGGTGCTTTAATCTTATTGTAATGTGCTTCTGCTTGCATGCTAAATGTTTAGCTTTGTGTTTAGCATCCGATTATGGCTCTATTTTTTGTTTTTATTTGAATTATATATAATAATAATTTTATTTTTAAAAGTGAAATGTTATATTTGTGATTATCCTCACCTATAACACTTCATATATATGCGAAAAACACACCTTTACACGCTACTATGCGTCCTATGTTTTCCATCTTTGGTTTGTGCACAACAAGCCGTTTTTGATGAATTCAGAAAAGCGGCAGGAGATTATGCTGCTCTTTACTCCGGTAAGGCAGAGGAAAATTATAACCAGCAGAAGTATCTTAACCATCCCTATTGGAATACGGATGAATTTCGCGAGGGGGCTGTCTGTTATGGCAGATGGCTTTACTCGGATTTGCAGCTCCGTTATGATACCTATAAAAAGAGTCTGATTGTGGTTACTCCGGAGAAACGGATAACCTTGCAGGTAGATATGCGGAAAGTGGATTATTTTGTCATAGAAGGACAGAAGTTTGTACCGCAGGGTGACTGTTTCGCTGCGTTGCTATATGATAGTCCGCAAATGTGCCTGACACAGTATATCGTATCCACAATGGAGTCTCAGGTGAAGAAAAACGATCTTTATTACAGCCGGTTCAAGAAAAAGAGCTATTTCAGTCTTCGCAGTGGCGGAACCGATTATGTGATAACTTCCCGTTCGGGTTTCTTGAAACTTTTTCCTACATACAAGAAGCAGTTGAAGGCTTATTGCCGGAAAGAGCGGCTGGACTTCAAGGAAGATGGCGGTGTCCGGGCAATGACTCGGTTAACGGAATATATTGATTCCTTAATTCATGGAAAATAATATGAAAGCACATAATCTTAAATATACAGTAGCCTTTTTCCTCCTATTGTCGCCTTTCGGCATGTTTGCACAGCAACAGATGGCTATGGACAGCATTTCCATATTCGAATTGATGGATGCAGTAGAAAAGGGCACGTCTTGCCGTATTTATACAACGATAACGGTTCCTTTTAAAGTGAAGCGGGCAGAGGTGAAGAACCCCACTGCCGAGTACTTGAGAGAGGCTTTGGCAGCTACTATCTATAAGGTGACGGTTTATGGTGACAGAATATTTGTCTTGCCGGAGGTTTTTCTGGCCACCTCGCTGCCACCGGTATTGATGGGGGAAAAGTTGGAGACGGATGAGGAACTATTGCCTTCATACATTCCTATTGTGAAGTCTTCTTCAGAAAACAAGGTCTATGAGATAGGAAACAAGTACAAGCCTGCCCCCGGAGATATGATAACTTTGACCGGAAGAGTTTCTGACTTTAAGACCGGCCAGAATCTGGATGGTATCAACATCATTCATCGAGAGCCGTGGGTAGCTACGACGACCAACCGTCAGGGGGAATTTACCATTGACCTGCCTGCAGGCTATAATATTCTTGAAATCAGTGGGATGAATATCAAAGTGACCCATCGGCAATTTATGCTTTATGGTGAAGGCATTGTCCATATCGAGTTGGAAGAGGAAGACCATATGCTGGATGAGGTGCTTATTGTTTCGGGGCGTATACAGAACGTGAAAAGTGTGCAGTTGGGAATGGAGAAGCTGCAGCCTGCCCTGCTGAAAAACATTCCTACGGCTATGGGTGAGGTGGATGTGCTGAAGATGATACAGACACTTCCCGGCATCAAGACAGTGGGGGAGGCATCAAGCGGTTACAATGTGCGTGGGAGTGCCGCTGACCAGAACCTGCTTCTTTTCAATAACGGAACGATTTATAACCCCAATCATCTTTTCGGTTTTTTCACGGCTTTTAATTCGGACATGATAAAGGATGCGGAACTTTATAAGAGCAGTATCCCCAGCCAGTATGGCGGGCGTATCGCTTCCGTACTGAACATCACCAGCAAGGAGGCGAACAAGGAAAAGTTTACCGGTTCTGCAGGTATCGGGCTTGTGACCAGTAAGTTGAATCTCGAGATTCCCATCATTAAGGAAAAGACTTCCCTTCTGCTGAGTGGACGTACGACCTATTCGGACTGGATAATGAAGACATTGCCCAACAAAAGCGGGTATCGTGATGGGAAAGCCGGTTTCTATGATTTGGGGACTGTCTTCTCGCATACGGTGAACGAGCGCAACAAGCTGAATGTCTATGGCTATTATAGTCACGACCGTTTTGCCTTTAATGACAATGAGAAGTATGCCTACAACAATATGAATTTCTCGGCAAACTGGAGGACCGTCTTTGCAGAAAAGCTGACCGGAAACTTCTCTTTCGGTTATGACCACTACGATTACCGAAATGATGAAACGGTGGAGGAAGCGTCTGCCGCACGGCTGTCTTTTGCCATTAACCAATGGTTTGGAAAAGCGGACTTTCTTTATCAAGCCGGCAATAGCCATGCGGTGAACTTCGGTTTGATGAGCCAGCTGTATAATGTGAATTCCGGGACCTACGAGCCGGTGGGGCCTAATTCGCTGGTAAGATATGATGAACTGCAAAAGGATAAAGCACTGGAAAGTGCCGTTTATATAGGGGATGAATGGGATATAACTTCCAGGCTCTCCATCAATGCGGGTATACGCTATTCCATGCTCAATGCTTTGGGACCGCGCACTTACTATACATATCAGGAAGGTATACTGCCCTCCATGTCTTCGGTGGCGGATTCTATCACGGCGGGGAATGGAAAGGTCATCAAGACCTATCACGGACCGGAATTCAGAGTGTCGGCACGTTATGCCTTTACAGATGATTTTTCCGTAAAGGCCGGTTTCAATACGATGAGGCAGTATATCCATAAGGTATCGAATACTGCCGTTATGTCTCCTACAGATACCTGGAAGCTGAGCGACCCCAATATCAAGCCTCAACGTGGCTGGCAGGTGGCGGCAGGCGCCTACTATAATACGCCGGGGCAACTTCTGGAATTATCTGTAGAAGGATATTACAAAAAGCTGATTGATTATCTGGATTATCGCAGTTCCGCCCAAATCCTGATGAACCACCATCTGGAGACGGATGTCATCAATACGGAGGGATATGCTTACGGCGTGGAATTCCAGGTGAAAAAACCGGCTGGAAAACTGAACGGGTGGATGAGCTATACTTATTCGCGCACTTTCTTGCGTCAGAATGATCCGCGCATAGCCCGTCCCATCAATGGTGGAGAATGGTATCCGACCGAGTATGACAAGCCGCATGACTTCAAGCTTGTAGGCAATTACAAGTTTACCCGCCGTTACAGCATGTCTTTCAATATGGATTACAGTACGGGCCGTCCCACCACAATTCCTGCCGGGCAATACTACGACCAGGGTTTGAAGAAAATGCAGGTTTACTATACCGACCGTAACAGTTATCGTGTTCCCGACTATTTCCGTATGGATTTGTCGTTCAATATTGAACCCAGTCACCACCTGACATTGTTGACCCACAGTTCCCTTTCTTTCGGTATCTATAACCTGACCGGAAGGAAGAATGTGTACTCTGTCTATTTTGTGTCCGAGGAGGGTAGGATTCAAGGATACAAGATGTCCATATTCGGTGCTCCCATTCCTTTTGTTACTTATAATATTAAATTCTGAAAGGGTATGAAGAATAAAGTATATTGGGTGATATGTATATGTCCGTTATGGTTGTTCCTTAGTAATTGTGTGGATAAGTTCAATGCCCACTTGCCGGAAAGTAGTATCGGCCTTCTCATAGTTGAAGGTAGTATAATATCGGATAGTGCTGTCGTGTTTTCTTTGAGCCGTTCCTTTTCCTTGGATGTGGAAGGGGTTCCTCCTGATTTCAATAAGGTGGATGCTGAAGTTTGTGTAACCGGTGAGGATGGCTCCAGTTTTAGGGGTGTTGCGTTGGGTAATGGAAAGTACCGGGTTGCTGTCGGAACATTGCATAGGGATGTCCGCTATAGCTTGAAGATTGTCTATGAGGGAGATATCTATACTTCCGAACCTCAATATCCGATAGGAACGGAAAGCATAGACGATGTCACCTACGAACAGCAAGGGGAGTATGGTGATGTCAGTATCCGTTTCTCTATGCAAAGCAAAGATGCTGCATGTTATTCTTGGAGTTATGAAGAAGATTGGGAGGTGAGGGCCGTATACAATCCTATGTGTGCTTATGACCCCGAAACAGATAAGATCGTTGATTATGATGCTAGACCATACTCACGCGGATGGTGTCATAGTGAATCGTCCGAGATAATAATAGGTAATATGGAAATAAACAAGGATAATCGTGTAAAGGATAAGTGTCTCTATTCCATTGAAGCAGACGATATTCGTTTTTCTTGCTATTACAGTACTATAGTGAAACAACGTAAGATTTCGAAGGGTGAATATGAATATTATCAGGAGAAAATAAAGCTTAATGAGGAGATGGGCGGGTTGTTTGTTCCCCAGCCTTCGGAATTGCCGTCGAACATTAGATGTGAAAGCTCAAATAAACAGGCCATTGGATATGTTGGTGTCAGTTTGAATGTGGCGGAATATCGCATTTTCATTTCTACAGATGATATACAATATAGGCTTCCTGAGGGGTATTGTCAGGGAGCGAAAGGGCTGAAAGAAGAGTATACATTTTTAGATTTATACTTGATGGGGTATACCATTGCATATCCGGACCCGGACCCACGTACGGGATTCAAAGGTTATGCATGGGTTTCTGGAGGTTGTACAGACGTACGCTATTTAGGTGCCAGCTTGGAAAAGCCTTCCTTCTGGCCAGTTGAAATCAATCTGTTTTAATAAGAAAAAGCGATGAATAATGCAAAATATATAGTAACATGGATATGCTTGTTGTGGCTCACTATTGGCAGTTGTGTGGATAAATTCAATGCGCACTTGCCGGAGAGTAGTACGAGGGTGCTTATAGTTGAAGGTAACATCATATCAGATAGTACAGTCGTTTTTTCCTTGAGCTGTTCCTTTCCTTTGAATGTAGAAGGAATTCCTCAGGATTATAACAAGATAGATGCAGAAGTCAGTGTAGTAGGAAGTGATGGTTCTTGTTTTAATGGCACTTCTTTGGGAGATGGAAAATACCAAGTTGTAATTGGCTCTTTGAATAAAGATGCCAGCTATAGTCTGAAAATTGTGTATGAAGGGGATATTTATACTTCGGAGCCTCAATATCCATTGGAGACAGAAACAATAAATGACGTTACCTACGAGCAACCGGAAAAATACGGTGACATCTCTATCCGCTTTTCTATGCGGAGTGAAGATGGCGGATGTTATTTCTGGAGTTACGAGGAAGATTGGGAAGTGAGGGCAGTATATAATCCCAAGTTCCGTTATGACCCTACCACTGATGAGGTGGTTGATTTTGATGCTACATCATATGCACGGGGATGGTGTCATGATAAGTCGGCTAAAATCATAGTAGGTAATATAGGAACAAATAAGGATACTCAATTGAAGGATAAGTGGCTCTATTCTATAAAGGCAGATAATAACCGTGTCTTTCATCATTATAGCACTTTGGTGAAACAGCGTAAGATTTCGAGGGGCGAGTACGAATATTATCAGGAGAAAATAAAAATCAATGAAGAAATGGGTGGATTGTTTATTCCTCAGCCTTCAGAACTTCCTACGAATATTATTTGCAACAATTCAGGCAAAAATGTAGTTGGTTATGTGGGAGTTAGCATGAATGTGGCAAAATATCGTATTTTCATTTCTGCCGATGATATATATTATAGGTTTCCTGACGGTTATTGCCAAGAATTTAGAGGTTGGGCAGATTCGTACATGGATTTATATGTGATGGGATATGCTATTGCTTATCCATTGATGGTAGGTTATGCATGGGTTTCCGGAGGTTGTACAGACGTACGCTATTTAGGTGCCAGCTTGGAAAAGCCTTCCTTCTGGCCGGATGAAATGAATTAATATTGAAATGATATGAAGAGAGTGATATTTTGTATTATAGGTTGGGTTCTTGTATTGGGATTACACGCTCAAATTGTTGAGAATATGCGTATTTATACAGACAAGGACTGCTATGTGGCTGGAGAAGATTTGTGGATAAAAGTTTGTGTGACGGATTCCTTGTCTCGTGGAAGCGTATTAAGCAAAGTAGCTTATGTAGAGATAAGTGACACGAAGCTGGTATACGCACAAGGTAAAATCGACTTGCAGAACGGGAATGGATGGGGACGTATCAGACTTCCGCAAGTCATGCATACCGGAGCTTACCAACTGACGGCATATACGCGTTATATGAGGAACTATCCTATGGCTTGTTTCCCAAAGAAGTATATAGCCTTGCTTAATACTGTTCAGACAACAGAGGAGGATAATGTGGAACTTTTCACGGATTCCATTACCGTTTCACAAGCTTCCGGCAATCAGCTTTCCGGAGCGGACTTATGGACAGATAAATCGGTCTATGGGAACCGGAGTAAAGTAGCCTTGACATTACCCAATCTGCCTGCTGATGTCAAGGAGCTTACTTTGTCCGTAGTACGAAAAGACTATGTGCTAAAGGGGTTTCCAATATCAGCCGACGGGCAGAAGAACTATACAAGTGTTCCGGAACGGTCATTTGCTGCAGAGTGTGAAGGGCATATTGTAACCGGCAGGCTGATGGGAGCGCCTGCTGACAATGTAAATGCACGTCTGGCATGTGTGGGCAAGGATATTCGTGTCTTTGGCGGACAGCCTAAGGCTGACGCTATTTATGCTTTTTATACGACCGGAATAACGGATATGCAGGAGATTGTATTAACTGCATTACCGGAGGAGGAAAGTCCCTGCCGATTGGAGCTTATTTCTCCTTTTGTCGGGGTGTTGGCGGAAAAACTTCCTAAAGTCTGTGTGTCATTTCGGAAAGAAGACTTGATAGAGCGTGGTTTCAGCGCGCAATTACATTCTCTTTTGCCGGTAGATTCTTCGTATAGCAAGAGTATATTGCAACAACTTTATGATTTTGTTCCCGCTTCCACTTATAATCTGGATGAGTATGTTCGTTTCAGGACTGTGAGGGATGTTTTTGTGGAATTTGTCAAGGGAATACGTATCAGTCAGCTGGAAGGTAAAGATGTCATCCGGATACTGCAACCGGATATAAGGAGATTCAGTAATATGAAAACACTGGTGTTGTTAGACGGGATTCCGTTTGATGACCATGAAACCATTCTGAACTATGATGCCCGTTTGATACACTATATACATCGTTATACTGGCAAATATACTTTTGGCGGGGAGTTGTATGATGGAATTGTTTCGTTTATAACCCATCGGGGAACATTGCCTGATATACGTTTGGATAAGAATTCACAGATGTTTTCTTATGAGTTTCCACAAAAGAGAATCGCATTTGTTGCTCCATCATACAATTCAGAGAAACAAGCCGGTTCTCGCTTACCGGATTTTCGGCATACACTTTATTGGAATCCGGAGATAACTTCCGCTATGGGTACACTCAACTTTTATACTTCGGATATGAACGGAATATATATAATTACCCTACAAGGAATTTCGGTTGACGGTAGGGAGATAAGGATGCAAAGTGAGTTTGTTGTTGGTGCTAACCATTAGTATAGATGGATAAAAAAGAAAAAGGGCAGAGAACTGAAAAGTTCCCTGCCCTTTATTCATTGTATTTAAAGGTGTTTTTTTACATGGTTACGAGTGACTGCTTTGCAAGCAGCTTTTGTAGTTTACCGTTCAGTGTTTGACACATTGTTCCATTACCCATTGCCTGATAGCGTTTGATTTGGTACTGTAACATAAAAATTTCATTTGCATTCTTTTTCATAATTCTCATCTTTTTGTGCTCTCCGCGTTTCGGAAAGCGGGTTTTTACATCTTTTCTTTTATCTTATAACGTTGCAAAGATACGAAATGTTTGCGAGAAATGTGTTTTATAACATAAAAAATAGCCATTCATCCTTTATTTTCTTTAGAAATACTAGATTTTGCAATCTATATATGACAAATATGTTACGCAAGTTTCGCAAACTCTTCCTTGTTTTATACCTTTGTAAAAAGGGATATTTTAGTATGGAGAATATTGTCAGAACAATAAGAGTTTATTATCCGGTTTCAGATGAAGCATTGGCGACATTGGCACATGGTTTTGAAAAGCAAGTGTTTCCTGTCAAAACACTTATTATCCGTGCAGGACAATTTGATAGGCAAGTCCACTTCATAGAGAAGGGAATGACACGCTCGTACACCTTGCACGATGGAAAAGAAGTAACGACATGGTTCTCTATGGAAGGTGATGTAGCTTGTGGCTCGTGGGATTTATATAGGAACAAAGCAGGCTTTGAATACGTGGAAACATTGGAAGAAACACTGGTCTATTCTATTTCCATTGAAACGCTTAATGAGTTGTATAAGTCAGATATAGATATTGCAAATTGGATGAGGGTGTTACAACAGGAAAATTTTCTTCGCTTACAAGATATTCATATATCTCGCCTCAACTTGTCTGCGTATGAGCGTTATGAAAAATTAATGAGTGAGTGTCCGGCCCTTTTTCATAGAGTGACTTTGGGACATATCGCTTCTTTCCTTGGCATTACACAACAATCATTGAGTCGTATCAGGGCAAAGGGGTATTTTTTAACATAGGATAAATTCCTATACATTAGAGTTTTGTATTTTTGTCCGCAAAAACAGGATGCGTATGAAAACAGAATATGAAAAGTGCATGGCTGGCGAACCTTTTATAGGAAGCAGGGATCCGAAAATAGTGGAGATGATTTTGCGTACAAAACGTCTCCTGGCACAATTCAATGCCACAGATTATGCCGATAGCAAGCGCAGGAGGGAGTTGTTGTGTGAGATGTTGGGACATGTAGGCAAGAATGTGCATGTGGATATTGACTTCCATTGTGAATGTGGCAAGCATATTTTTATGGGCGACAAGGTAATTGTCAACATGAATTGTACCTTTGTGGACAACAATCGTATTGACATAGGTAGCAACGTCTTAATAGCCTCTAATGTACAGATATATACGGCAACCCATTCTACCAAAGTAGATGAACGTATGGTGCAGGACTGTCCGGAAGAACAAGAAATCTGCCGTACGTATGCCTTACCTGTACGAATAGAGGATGGAGTATGGATTGGTGGAGGGGTTGTCATTTTGCCTGGTGTCACCATCGGGAGGAACAGCGTTATCGGGGCGGGGAGTGTGGTTACCCGTTCTATTCCTGCGAATTGTGTGGCAGTGGGAAATCCTTGTCGTGTGATAAAACAGATTGATAATATAGTATCTGTATGAGCATGTGTTGAGTAAATGTATTATCTTTGCATATATTACCATGTAAACAAGAGAGACTATATACTTATGGGGAAATTGGTGGAACTTTGGCGGAGTCCTTATCCTACGTTTTATCAACGCTGGAAGGCAGTAGTGATACCTTCGGCCATTATTTTTCTGATATTATATATACTTCAGCCGTTCGGTATTTCCCGGATAAAGGGAAGTGTGTTTGGGGTGGTTGCCGGTTCTGCATTGATTGCGGCAGGTGCTTCGGGAGTTTTCACCTATTTGCTTCCGGCATTATTTCCTGCTTATTACAAGGAGCAGAACTGGACATTGGGTAAGCATGTGTTGAATTTGCTGCTGATGTTGTTGCTGATAGCAGTGGGGATTTGGGCCTATCAATCATGGTTGATGGGAATGTGGTTGGACAAGCGGTTGTTCTTTCTGGCTTTGTCTTGGGTAATGGTGCTGGCACCTTTTCCTACCATATTTTTTCTGATGTGGAACCGCAATTTGCAACTGACCCGCAATCTGAAAGAAGCTATGGAGATGAACGGTCACCTTTCAAGGAGAATATCCCCGGAAGTTGGGATAGCGAGCTTGGAAGACAAGGTGTTTTCCTCGGAAGAAGCGTTGGTGTTTGCCGGTGGCACCAAAGAAATGCTGGAAGTAAAGGCCGGAGATTTCCTTTATGCAGAGGCAAAGGGGAATTACGTAAAAGTAGGTTACCGTTCAGATTCGGATAAAGAAAAGAAAATTACATGGAGATTGTTGCGTGCCACCATGAAGCAGGCAGAGGAAGCTGTCTCTGCTTGCCCTTTTATTATCCGTTGCCATAGGGCCTTTCTTGTAAACATCCGGATGGTGGTGAAAGTAGATGGAAACTCTCAGGGATATAAGCTGAATCTGGAGGGTTGCGAAGAAGATGTTCCGGTTTCACGCGCATACGCCAAAGAGGTGAAAGCATTGATTGAAAACCGAACAAAGAGTTAGTCACTCGTCACAGAAATACGTTGTTCGTCACAAAGAGTTTGTTGGTTGTCACATATCCGGGCTGTCTGTCCCGGATATTTTTTTGTCTTATACCCTTCCTTTATGTTTGCGGCAGGAAACACAACGAATGTAAAGATATGAAACGGGAAACAGTCTTTGGGATATTGGGTGTATTACTTTATACACAGCCTTCCGTAGCGCAGAAATCAGTGACCGATACAGTACGTCTGAATTTTAATATAGACAGTGTCGCTTTGGAAGAAGTAGTGGTAAAAGGAGCCAGAACTCCTGCTGCCAACAGCCGTTGGAGCGATATGCATCCGGTGGAACTGGTCACGGTGGGCGGTGCGAACGGTGATTTATACAAGGCATTGCAGACTTTGCCCGGTACGCAAGTGCAGGGTGAAACCGGTGAATTGCTGGTACGTGGTGGAGGCAGTTACGAGACGCAGACTTTTATTGATGGAATGCATGTACTGAATCCCTATACTTCGAACGGAATAAATACCCCTGCTCGCAGCCGTTACTCTACATTTATGTTCAGTGGGGTAAACCTTGCTTCGGGAGGCGCTTCACAAGAATATGGAGAAGCGCTTTCGGCAGTCTTGCCATTGGAAACAAAAGATTACAGCAAGGTCGATAAAGTCGGAGTGAACGCTTCCGTTGTCGGTGTTGGTGGAGGGGGCACAAAGACTTTTGACAGAGGATCCTTGTCTGTTGACTTGAATTATCAGAACCTGGGTTTGTATGACAAGGTTTATTCGGGCAGGAGGGATTTCGAGAAGCCTTACCGGATGTTTTCCGGAGCTGTCCAGTTCCGTTATACTCTTGATGAAAGAGTGGTATGGAAGGTTTACGCACAATACGACCGGACGGACTTTTCCACTTACGAAGGGGATAACCGCAGATTGTTCGGGCTGGGTGAAGACAATATCTATGTAAATGCAACCTTTCGCAGGCATACTTCCGGAGAGTGGAGTTGGTTTGCAGGGGCGGCCTATTCTTACTATAACCGGAGAATCGGAGGAGCAGTTGTTTCGGGTGATAACTGGCTGGAACGTCAGCAAGAGACGCATCTGAAGGCTAAAGTTTTCAAACGGCTGTCATCGGTATTCCGCCTGGATATGGGGATAGAGAGCTATATCCGCAATTACAGGAATCATTATCTGTTGTGCGGGACGGATGACAGCAATCGCATGTCGCCTACCATTGGTGCGGGTTTCTTTTCGATGGCTTATTATCCGATGGAACAATTGAAGATGGAGTTTTCTTTTCGCACGGAATACACTTCTCCGAGCCGTAAGATGAATTTCTCTCCCCGGCTGGCGGCGAACTATTATTGGGGAAACATGATGCTGTCGGGGATTGTAGGGCGATACACACAGTTGCCCGAGAACAACTGTCTGGTGCGTCGGCCGCAGTTGATGTCGGAAGTATGTATGCAGTACAATTTGGGCGTTCAGTACGACTATGAAGGGCGTTTCTGTAAAGCTGAACTTTATTATAAGGATTATGACCGTCTGGCATTGGAGGAAACGGATGCCGATACGAAAGCTGTATTCTTGACCTCCAACGGTTATGGACACAGCAAAGGCATAGACTTGTTCTTCCGTGATAGAGCGTCCTTCAAGAATCTGGAATACCAGTTATCCTATACCTATAATATAGCCAAACGTAAATATCGGGAGTATCTGGAACTGACTACTCCTCAGTATGCTACACGGCATAATGCAGCCTGGGTGGTGAAGTATTCCTTGCCTCGCCTGCGTTCCATTGTCAGCGTGACCGACCGTTTCAGTAGCGGACGTCCTTATCATAACCCCATGCTGCCGGGTCTGATGAACGATGAAGTGAAGCCTTATAACAGTCTGGATTTGGGTGTGACCTTCCTGGCAAGCAAGAAGGTAATCATCCATGCTTCCACCAGCAATATCCTTTGCCGGAAGAATGAGTTCGGTAAGGTGGATAACAAGGCTGTCCTGGCTTCCAGCGACCATTTTTTCTATGTAGGAGTATATGTGACTTTAGGCAAGAAGGCCGCCTACGATGTATCCAATTTTTAGACAATAACCCTTTTTAAATAAACAAAGATGAAAGCAATGATTATTTTTTTAGTATTTGTAATGCAAAGTGCCGCCCAGCTGCTCTTTGCCCAGAACCTGACTATTGAAGTGTGTGACATTGAAAAGGTGGAGGGGCATCTCTATGTCGCCATCTACAATTCGGAAGAAACATTCATGAAGAAACCCTTGACCGCCTTCCGGATAGATGTGAAAGATACGTCGCTCTCCATTCCTTGCCAGGGGTTACCTACGGGTACGTATGCCATTTCGTTGTTTCAAGACGAGAACGGAAACGGGAAACTGGATACTGCCGTTTTCGGCATTCCTACAGAGAAGTACGGGTTCAGCAATGATGCTCAAGGCGTTATGGGTCTGCCGTCTTATGACAAATGCAGCTTCACTTTTTCCGGAGACACGACTTTGGTGATACATCTGAAGTAGAGTGATTATGTAAGTAAAACGGGAATTAATTTTCTTTTGCGGACGATTTACACTATTTTTGTGGCTCAACCTTAATAATTGCGTTATGAAACGAGTTGCACGACTTCTGGGATTTCTCGGACTGGTATGTTTGCTTGCCTCTTGCGGCAAACGTTCTTTCATTACAGACACTTCTTACCGCCAACGTGTGGAGCAAGACTTCAATCAAAAAAAAGAAAGGTTGCCGCAGGGCGATTTGTTTGCCATATTCGATACGGACTTGACGTCGTACGAACGCGAAGCTTTGGAGTTCCTTTATGCCTATATGCCTTTGGCAGACATTGCCGATTATTCCGGAGAATTTCATCTGATGAACGTGCGCGCCTCCCAAAAGGCTGCCGATGAGATGCCTTGGGGAAAAGTTATTCCTGCGGATTTGTTTCGTCATTTTGTACTTCCGGTGCGGGTCAACAATGAGCATCTGGACAGTGCACGGGTAGTGTTTTACGAAGAACTGAAGAATCGTGTCAAGTCTCTGTCCCTCTATGATGCCATTCTGGAGGTGAACCACTGGTGCCACGAGAAGGCTATCTATACTCCCTCCGATGCCCGTACCAGTTCGCCTTTGGCAACGGTACGCACGGCATACGGGCGTTGTGGCGAGGAATCTACCTTGCTGGTTGCCGCCTTGCGTTCGGTGGGTATCCCTGCCCGTCAGGTCTACACACCCCGGTGGGCGCATACCGACGACAATCATGCGTGGGTAGAAGCATGGGCAGACGGGAAATGGTATTTTCTTGGAGCCTGCGAACCCGAACCGGTACTCAACCTTGGTTGGTTCAATGCTCCGGCCAGTCGCGGTATGCTGATGCATACCAAGGTCTTCGGACGTTATGAAGGAGCGGAGGAAGTGATGTCTGTCACTCCTACTTATACGGAAATCAATGTAATCGGTAACTATGCACCGACGGCTAAGGCCACAGTTACGGTCATGGACGGACATGGAAATCCGGTGTCTGATGCTTGTGTGGAGTTCAAGCTCTATAATTATGCGGAGTTCTATACTGTAGCCCGGAAGCAGACCGATGCAGAGGGAAAGGCTTTTTTGACGGCCGGTAAGGGTGACATGCTGGTATGGGCTTCCAAAGACGGAAAATTCGGCTATGCCAAACTGTCTTTCGGTAAGGACCATGAACTGGTTGTGAAGATGGATAAGACTGCCGGCGACGGCCATGCGGTAGATTTTGAACTTGTGCCGCCCCCCGAAAATGCGGAGTTGCCGGCGGTTACGCCCGAACAGCGTGCGGCGAATGACCGCCGCATGGTCCATGAAGATTCCATCCGCAACGCTTATGTGTCTATGTTCATGACGGATGAGACGGCGCGTTATTTTGCCCGGCGGTACAAGCTCGACGAAGATGCCGTTTCACGGATACTGGTCGCTTCCAGAGGAAACCATCGGGTCATTGCCGACTTCATGGCACGGTTGCGCTCTGAAAAGTCCAAAAGAGGAGGTCTGGACCTGCTCCAACGGATTTCGGCAAAAGACCTCCGCGACGTTACACTGGAAGTTCTGATGGACCACATGCAATCCCGTATGTGCAAGAATGCCGACCATTTCCGCAGATATGTGCGCAATCCACGCGTAAGCAACGAGATGCTGACCCCCTATAAAGGATTTTTCAAGAAAGCCGTCTCAAAGGAAGATGCTGAGGCATACAAGGCAGAACCGATGAAACTGGTGGCATGGGTGGCCCAAAATATCCGGGTAGACAATGACTGTAATTTGGGAGGGGCTCCCATTTCTCCGGAAGGGGTCTGGAAGGCCCGTGTGGCTGATGCCCATAGCCGTGACATTTTCTTCGTCTCCATGGCACGCAGCATGGCAATCCCTGCCCGTATCAACGGAGTGACCGGCAAAGTACAGTTGATAGGGGATGATGGTGCGATGGATGTGGACTTGAACCATCATTCGGAAGAGCCGGTCTTTATGGCAGAAGGAATTGCTTCGAAGGGAAAGTTGGTGGCTTCCTATAAGCCTATCCGTTCGTTGGATAACCCGAAATACTATTCTCATTTCACTCTTTCCAAACAGACCCCGCAGGGCAGTTTGCAATTGCTTTCCTATGACGAAGGCGATGCAGATATGGGCGGCGGTACTACATGGAGCAATCTGCTGAAGGAAGGAACAGCTCTGGAGGCCGGAGATTATGTTTTGGTGACCGGTACACGCCTTGCCAGCGGTGCGGTACTTTCTAAAACCACCTTTTTCAATATTCTGCCGGAGAAGACAACGGAAATTGAATTGGTGATGCGCGAGAGCGAGGATGAGGTGCAGGTTATCGGGAACTTTAATTCGGAGTCTCTCTTCACTCCGCTGCCGGACGCCGGCTCCGCAGCCCGGCAGAGTCTGCTGCAGGCTTGTGGGCGCGGTTACTTTGTCGTAGGCATTCTGGGTGTCAACCAAGAGCCAACCAATCATGCGTTGCGCGACATCGCTTCATTCAAGGCTGATTTGGAGAAGTGGGGGCGTAAGATGGTGTTGCTGTTCCTTGATGAGGCCAAAGCCGGCAAGTTCGCCCGCGAGTCATTCCCCGATTTGCCCTCTACCATTATTTATGGTATAGATACGGACGGTATCGCTGCGCAGATTGCAGAAAGCATGAAGTTGAAGCACAAAGAGAGCCTGCCGATATTCATCATAGCCGATACTTTCAATCGGGTGGTCTTTGTATCGCAAGGATATACCATCGGACTGGGAGAACAACTGATGAAGACAATAAAGGGGTTATAGGGCTTTCTGCCATGAATTGTAAATAGTAATCGTCAAATAGTAAATCATCCGATGCCTGTTATCGAAATATCATCTTTGACCCATCCCGGTGTGGAGATATTCAGTACCCTTACCGAAGCCCAGTTGCGCAACCGCCTTGAGCCGGACAAAGGGCTGTTTATAGCTGAGAGTCCTAAGGTTATCAAGGTGGCTCTGGATGCCGGCTACGAGCCTTTGGCCTTTTTGTGTGAGCACAAGCACATCTATGGGGATGCTGCTGAAATCATTGAGCGTTGTGGCGATATACCCGTCTACACAAGCGGTAGGGAATTGCTTGCCGAGCTGACCGGCTACGTTTTGACGCGTGGTGTTCTTTGTGCCATGCGCCGTCCGGTTCCGAAGAGTATGGAGGACGTCTGCCGGGGAGCCCGGCGTATTGTGGTTATCGACGGGGTGGTGGATACCACCAATATTGGGGCCATCTTCCGTTCGGCGGCAGCTCTTGGCATGGATGCTGTGCTGTTGACGCGTAATTCCTGCGATCCTCTGAACCGTCGTGCGGTCCGGGTTTCAATGGGAACGGTTTTTCTTGTGCCGTGGACGTGGATGGACGGTCCTCTGGATACGCTCGGTGAGTTGGGTTTCCGTACGGCGGCCATGGCGCTTACGGACAATTCCATTTCCATAGACAATCCCGTTTTGAAGACCGAGCCCCGGTTGGCTATTGTGATGGGTACTGAGGGAGATGGTCTTTCGCACGAAGCGATTGCGGGAGCCGACTATGTGGTTCGTATCCCCATGGCGCACGGTGTAGATTCGCTGAACGTGGCGGCCGCAGCGGCTGTTGCTTTCTGGCAACTTCGCGTTTAGAAGTGATAACTCAAAAAAGCATATATTATGTTGGCATATACTTATATTGAACACGGAAAGTTCGGATTGCTTGAGAAACCGATACCGGTATTGGAAGATGCACGTGATGCTATTGTGCGGGTGACACTGGGTAGCATATGCACCAGTGACTTGCATATAAAGCATGGAAGTGTACCGCGCGCCGTACCCGGAATTACGGTAGGACACGAAATGGTGGGCATCGTAGAGCAGGTGGGTGCCGAAGTTGAGTCGGTAAAGCCCGGCGACCGTGTGACTGTGAATGTGGAGACTTTTTGTGGTAAATGTTTCTTTTGTCGTCACGGATATGTGAACAACTGTACCGACACCAATGGCGGTTGGGCTTTGGGGTGCCGTATCGATGGCGGCCAGGCGGAATATGTACGTGTGCCTTATGCCGACCAGGGACTGAACCGTATTCCCGATACGGTAAGCGACGAGCAGGCGCTCTTGGTAGGCGATGTGTTGGCCACCGGCTTCTGGGCTGCCCGTATCTCCGAAATAACCGAGGAAGACACTGTACTCATCATCGGTGCCGGGCCGACGGGTATTTGTACCCTGCTTTGTTCCATGCTGAAGAAACCCCGTCGCATTATTGTCTGCGAGCAGTCGGCCGAAAGAATCCGTTTTGTCCGCGAGCATTATCCGGAGGTGCTGGTCATTGGGCCGGAAAACTGCAAAGACTTTGTGAGGAAGCATAGTGACCATGGTGGGGCAGATGTCGTACTTGAAGTTGCCGGCACGGAAGATACTTTCCGCTTGGCATGGGAGTGTGCCCGTCCCAATGCCATTGTCACCATTGTGGCGCTTTATGACCAGCCTCAGTTATTGCCCTTGCCGGAGATGTATGGCAAGAATCTTGTCTTCAAGACCGGTGGTGTGGATGGGTGCGATTGTGCCGAGATACTGCGCCTGATAGCGGCGGGACAGATAGATACCACACCGCTTATCACACATCGTTTCTCGTTGGAGGAAATTGACGAAGCCTACCGTATTTTTGAGAATAGGCTGGAGGGGGTGATAAAGGTGGCGATTGTGGGTAGATAGAAAAAGAGGATAGCCAATGAAGGCTATCCTCTTTTTCTATGTAATTATTTACTTGCTACTTACTTGCTCAAAGCCTGAGCCACGTCAACCGCACAAGCCACTGTACATCCTACCATCGGGTTGTTACCGATACCGAGGAATCCCATCATTTCCACGTGAGCAGGAACTGATGAAGAACCAGCGAACTGAGCGTCTGAGTGCATACGACCCATTGTGTCGGTCATACCGTAAGAAGCAGCGACACTGCATCCCTGTAAGTCTTTGCAATCTGTTGTTAATCAATGCTATAATAGCAATGGGTAAACTCCTTGTTAGTAAATAAAAGAACGAATTATCAAAAAGGGCTGCATCATGGGCAAATGCCTGTGCGTTACCCTTTAGATGAGAGTACTCCTAATGGAGTTAAGACCGTAATCTAATCTGCGTGTCAATGAAGTATAAATCTCTGTCTATGCCATAAAGTACATTATTGGGAACTGCATCAAACACTTCATAATCCGAATTATGATATTCGTCGTAATAGTCCATTTCAAAGCCTAATGCTTGCATATAAGCAGCTATCTCGTCTTCCGTAGCTTCTCGTTCAGCTAATATATAAGGTTGTACGAGAACTGCGCAAAATTCTTGCTGACTGTTATAAGCGAAGCCTATCATTTGATAAGGCACATTGCCAAAGAACTTGTTATGTGCAGCAATGCGGATGAAGAAGTTCTCTAAATCATCCCCTGCGTATTCAAAGTTATTTAATTTTACAACAGACACATTACCATCATGGAACACTTCATTCTCACCACCTCTATCCATATAAGTAATATTGAGGTGTGATAAGTCAATCCATAGACCATTGTCATTGGCAAACTTTATCAGTTCTTCTGTTTGTCTTCTCTTATAGCCCTCTGTTGATTCAGTTTCTCCTGCTGCTTCCTTACTTCTTCTGGCGATGCAGGTCGCTTGCTCCAAGAGGCTATTGATTGACGAGTGCGTTCTATCCATTCTTTGTGAAATTCGTTGATGTATTCCATAATTTGTTTGATTATGAGTTTAAGACAAAGGTAATCATTCCTCTTTTAATAGCAATGCTTTGGTTGTTATATTCTTGCGAATGGGGTGTTGTGGAACATTCTATAAAAAAGAAACAGCATAAGAGTTTCCTCAAATGCTGCTTGATAATAGTCGAATTGTAATGTTGATTATCTCACTTATCGCAGATATTGGTGCTGTTATGAGTAAATCTATCAACATTCCAGGATTGTCTATTATTCTATGATGCCATGTTGATTGACTTGCAGAAAAGTAGTAATAGGCAAATTGCCCCAATATGTACAAGTCAAAGACAATGTGATAGATTAAATAGTATTTCAATAGGCTCTTACCCACTTTGTATAAATCTACTTTCATGTTAATTTATGTGGTTTACTATCTGTCTAAACACATCACCTGCCATCAATCCACCACTTGCAGGTAGCCCCTCTTTATGGATGGAAACAATGATAGAATATTGGGGAGCATTGGCAGGGAAGTAACCACAGAACTCTACAATATAGCTTCCATCTTCAAGCTGTACTGTTCCTGTTTCACCTGCAATTTGTACCTTATCAGACTTGGCAGGTTGTCCTAAGCCATCAGTTACCACATATTCCAATGCCTGTTTCAGACTGTCAATATTGGCTTGGTTGTTCTTATTGTTCGCTATGGAATTGTAGGTAGTAAGTATTTGTAGAGGAGTGTCAAGGTTATTAATGCCCATATCCTTTAATTGGTCATAATATGCTTGGGTGTAACCATTAAAAGCCGTTTCCATTGCTTTATAAACAGCAATATCAGAACTGCTTGCTAATCCCTGCTTGATAGTAATCTTGCCATATCCACCCCTATGCCAATTATGGTCTTTGATGGTATCTCCCTTACAAATATAAATGCCGTCACCTACATCTACCGTATCAGCTAATTTGATTTTACCTGTTTCCAATGCTGCCAATATGGATATAGGTTGCATCAGTGCTGATTCGTATGCTTGGGAGAAGTTCTCGCAAGATTGGTAGTCCGCACTGTCTTTCCTTTCAAGTCCAACCATAGCTTTTATATTCCCTGTCTGCGCTTCCATAACGATAGCTTGCCCAGATAAGGCATTAAGTTCAGTTAGCTTATTCTCTAAGATAGAAGTAGTTTTGACATGTAAAGTACTGTCTATTGTAGGAGTTTGCTGTTTAGCTTCCTGTTGTTTAAATTTGCATGACGTTAAAATAGAAAGTACTAAGCATGAATTTATGAATAATTTCTTCATTGTTCTTTACGTAAGTTCATTTGATTTCCTGCTTCGTCAGATATGATTAAAATATCATTTGATAGTTTTATAATCATCATCTTCAATATATCATCCTTATCTCCATTGATGTAGATGATTATTTCTTTCTTTATGTTTTGATAATCATAAAGTCCCTCAAAGATAAGTCTATGGTAATTTGACTTCCCTGTACTTATTCTACCTATATCATGCCAATATGAACATTTATTATCCTGCTGAAAGACGAATCGGTGTTTGGTAAAACAGTCATCAGCTTTCTCTGACTCATTATCTGTAAATGTCCAAGTTCCCAATAACAAGTTGCTACTTGTTGTATTTGTTTGAGCGTTAATGGAACAACACAAACAAAAAAGAATAATAGAAATGATTGTTCTCATATTTTAATCTAAATTTATGCCAATGCCATATCCTTCAAAAAGGATATTATAAACTTTTGGGTTCTTTTTATATGGTTGAATCTTTATGGTAGCAGAAACGGTGTGAACTTCGCCATAAGATGCATCTGGTACATATGGCCACTGATTTACAATATCTTTAAATTTATCCCATAATCCATTTGTGTAATATTCTACTGTACCTGTATATTCGTACCATTGGTCTGTCTTGATTCTTTGCTTCTTAGCCTTTTTATCATTATCTACACTCATGGCAAATAACTTTACTTTCATTATGTATTGACTTGGATGTTTGTCATAAGCATAAATGATAAATTCGTCATATGTTCCATTAAGCAAATATCCTCCATCAATAGTCCTGTAAGGATTAGAATATTTCCATTCACCCCAGTAATTATTAATGCACTTGGTGAAACTAAAATAGGTTTGACAAAAAGAAGTGATAGGGATTATTACAAATAGAATTATCAATGATAACTTTTTCATAAATATGGAATTTTATTATTTATAAATTGGTGTAACGATGTATCTTTCTAACTCTGGAACTACAATTACAAGAGCTTTCTTCTCATCATATTTATTAGCTCCGAAATGGGTGAATATTCCACTAAACTTAAATTCATTGGCTATGATTTCATTAGGATGTTTTAATGCATACGCTTTTATATCTGCAACCTTTCTTGTGATTTTAAATGAAGTAGGTCCAAATTGAATGTAATCTTTGTTATTATCTTCTTCCATTATTTGATTGCATTCATGGATTAAGTCTTTTCCTGTTAAAGACCTTGTATGTTCTTTGTATGTGATTTCTGGAGCTTTATAATAATCTATGGCAGTTATATACCACCCGACCCTAAGCCGGGTGGGTATAACTTATGTTTATAATTAGACCGCTAAGATAGCGATTATTTCTAAAATATCATAGAGAAATATCACTTATCTTCCAAGTTTAATAAGAGCACCGGATAGCAAGCATCCAATGAATCCTATGATGATTATCAATGCCATAATACTAATTTTGGATATTGATTTTATTTGACATATTATTTCTTGCGAGCTTTGACATCTATACTACCTTCTCCCATTTGCATGGAAAGCTCCGCTGTGTTGGAAGTTAAAGATTTAACTGTATAACGAACATACTCCTCACCGCTTACATAAGTTACGATTGTCTTACCTTCTGCGGTATATGTACCACTACCATTTCCAAGATAGCCAGAACCATAATAAGTACCGTCAGATTTGAATGAGATAGACATGGCAAACTTGTCATAAGGATATTTGGTTACATCGTACCAAGTTCCACCAGCCATGATTTCTGTAACTTCCCATGTTCCATACAGTGTGTCCATAGGATAATCAAACTTAGATTCATCATCATCTGAGCAAGACGAGAAACTAACTACTGCTGCAAATACCAGCATCCACATTAAAAAAATCTTCTTCATACCATTTTTTGTTTTTAATTGGTTAATACTAAAGTTTTAAAAAAGCTCTCTCTCACTTAGCAATAACCACACATCAAGGTACAAAAAAGACGTAGTGCTACTGCCATACGTCGTCAAGGCTCACCACAAGCCCACTTACTCAATGGCAGCGCACTACGCCAATATGACGAAGTACACTTAACCCAATGAGTAAGTTCATAATAGCCTTAGTGTTATCCGAGGTGGTGATTCTGACGACGATTAGGCTACTTTATTATTGAACAGTTGGATTTCTCCCCAATTATTCATGATGCAAAGATAGAAAATTTATCAATAAACTAATAGAATAAGACCTTTTTTGGAACAACATGTGTGAGTTACATTAAATCAAGCCGGTAAGTAGCAAATAAATATGCTTGTTTTTCGATAACCGCAGTATAAGTAACGAAAAGAATTATATATTTGCGGCAAAAATAAAAACAGAGTTGCGGCAACAACTCTGTTTTAAAGCGGACGAGCGCATCTCGGAATTAATAAATCACAATTATGGCTAAATACATCATTGAGATTGAAATCGAATTCTCAATATCCTATAAGTGGATATTAGGGTTCGTCCTACTATTTATGTAGTGTATATCAAAGGGAAGGAGAATATCTACTTCCCTTTTTTCTATGCGCAAAAGTATTATATAAATTCTACTATTCCAAATAACAAACGTTAAAAGTTACTTATCCACACAACATTCTTTGGCTTTCTTAAGAAGAAGCTCTTTTATAAACCTATCAAGTTCTTCTTTAGAAACTTGTAGAGAAGGATTAGGGTTCAACCCTTTCTTGGGTCTTACCTCTATCTTTACCTTTACATTGTTCTTTATACGTGCCATAGTCATGCAATATTGCGCAAATATAAGTCTATTCTTTGAAAGTTCGTATAGAACCGAGTGTTAAATCTGAAAACATATTCGTCAATATATCGCTGGAGGTGCTTTTTACTAACCGAGTAATAAGTTCCAAATATCATTCTTTTAAAGTGCGACCAAGCATTTTCAATACCATTTGTACTTACTTGTATGACTTCTCCCTTATCTGTCGCATAGGTAGAGCCATAGTAATGTTTCTCATGGTCTACTGACCTTTGAATGTAATCATTGGTTATTCCTCCATAGTCCCAGCCGTCAGTATATATGACGCTTCCGGATTTAACATAGCCTTTTATCAGAGGGAGCAGTGTCCTTACTTTGGTATCGGGCACTACCTTTGCTACTAAATGACCGTTTCTTTCCAGCATTCCGAATACCGGAACTTTATCCTTGAAAGAACGACCTTGACATTTCTCAACTTTCTTATCTTTATGCCGGTTCTTGTTCTTGCCCCCAACAAAGGTTTCGTCAATTTCTACCTCATTGTCAAGAGTATGCTCATTTTCAAAACTTGTATAGAATCTAAGTTTATGGAGCATATACCACGCAGTTTTCTGTGTAACTCCCAAATCTCTCGCCAACTGGCAAGAAGAAACGCCCCGCTTGTGAGACAGAAACATGAATATCGCATAAAGCCAATATCTGAACGGCAATTTTGTGTTGGCAAACGGTGTTCCCGTTTTCACGTCGAAGTATCTACCAGTGTTCTTGCACTTGTACTTTCCATTGCTACATTTGTAGACTTTGGAAGAAGGGTCGAACGGAGATACAACTTTGCCGTTCCACCTCATTTCTTCAAAGTATCTAATGCAACTCTCCTCATCTGGGAAAGATTCTGTGAATAGTATGAAACCGTTCCTCTTTTCCATAGTGATTGCTTTTAAGACTTCTACAATATAGTAAAAATTCCCGATATATGCAAATAAATAGCTATATATTTTCAAGCTATCTAAATAATGGCTATATTTGTATCATAATACGAATTTCAAAGAACGACATTTAGTTTTGGAATTATAACCAAAAGTTATGAAAAAGAATCAAGTGTTACTTTGTATATAAGTGCCTAATCTATTTCATTAGATAATGCTTCCTTTTCAGTCATATAAGACAGTTCTTTGATGAATTGGGCTTCGGCTAAATCCATTTGTTGACTTATGGGCTTTGTACAAGAACTAAATCCTGTACATAGTGCAACCAAAAGTGAGGTTACTAATAATCTAAATGTTTTCATTGTTAATTAAAATTTAATCTTTAAAGCTGTATATAATGATAATTATAACAAATCCTCCAATGAATAGACCTGCTGTAAAGACTGAGAATATGTCCATATTGTTAAAGTGATGATATGATGTAGTATATAATAGCAATGACGATAATTCCTATTATTATTAATGGTAAGTTTTTAATGATTGCAGCTCCTAAGAAGCAAATTAAAAACAGTAAGCATATTAGTGCAAAAATTAGAATGAACCAATCTTTCGCTTTCATATTTGTTGACTTATTCTTCTCACCTGTTCCCTACGATAAGCTGTTATAAAATAAAAAGATGTGGGAACACTATTTGCTTTATCTTACTGACGGGCTTCTCGCATTGCCTTTGGAGTAGATAAAACAATAGCGACCCACACCAAAGGGCATATAGAAACCTTACAGATATAAGGTAAGTATATATCCAAGTGTGGGTGCTACTGCTATCATCTTCACTCCATTTCAAATTTTGCGAGAATTTGTCAGTAGAAGATAATTTCAATAACACCTTTCGTTAAATATGTCCTTCCAACTCCCTATCTCATTAGTTCATTGGAATTGGTGCAAAGGTAACAAAAGGTTTTAAATCTATCAGCATGGAGTGAGGATAAATAGTAATTATTGTGTTACTAAACAAGGAATTAATGGAGTATTTAATCAGAATTGCATCTGAACTCTCTAAATCCATGTGGGTATCAAATTCACTTCTCCCCATATAAGGACTAAATTCTGAATATTCTTACCTACCTTGAATTATTATCTTTAGGTCAGCATATTGTTGGATATTCAAGAAGTGCTACCTGTAACATGACTAATAAGAGTTGAGATAGCTTTAAACTCTGTAAACTTATGGAATTGACTTACTTCTATAAGGCTGAAATGCCAAACTACCAAGATTGGACTTTAGATATATCTAAGCTCAAAATTTTATGGATTTGGGACAGAACCATTCAGACCACTATAAAGATGAATCTTAATAATCCTGTCCCAATTCATTAGAAGCTCAAACAGTCATAAGTCTGTAGAATCTCTTCCTGCCTTAACCCCAAGTATCTTTTAGTAATGGCAACAGAACTATGGTTGAACAGTTCCATCAGCTTTACTAATGCCAACTCTGCATTATCGCTGTTCATGTTATAGACCTGCCTGCCGAATGTCTTTCTAAGTGAATGGCAACTAAAGTTCTTAATCTTTAACCTGTACTTCTTCTTCACTTCTTTAAGAATGATATTGATTCGTTGGACTGAAAAGACTGTGCCTTTCTGACTTATAAGAATTGGCGCATTGATTCCAACAGGATTTATATGTTCGTAGCACTCCTTAATATGTTCCTGTAATTGTGGGTTCAGTCTGATAGTTCTTATCTTGCCTGTCTTTTGCTCAATTACTGTAAACTCGTCAGTACCTAATATCTGCTTCCACCTTAGAGATAGAATATCAGATATTCTTAATCCTGTGAAGCATCCCAAAGCTATAAGGAGTGAGATTTTATAATTCTCGTCTTTAGCTAACTTCCTTATGAGGTTCATTGCATCAGACCAAACAAGATAGTCTGCCGTTGTGCTTGAATATTTGAGTGACATAATGTTCTGTTTTATAATGAAATGAATAGAAGTGAATATTAATTCTGAGTTGGATTTACTAACTCACTAATTACTAAAGAAACATTTATTTTTATCCAAAGTGAATATATTTAGGGTGGGAACATCTTATTAAGACATTCCACACCTTATTATATATGGTATTCCTTAAAATGGTCTGTTCCCATATTTATAGTCCAAGATGGAGTTGCACACTTTATCATAAAAGGAGAATCCACAACCTGTATAGAAGTAGCTTAGATATATTGCTTGATATTCCTTTTGTAATGTGGTATTATCTTTCAGCATATCATCCAACTTCTCTAAAGAATGTTTCAATGCCTGTACTACCTTTATATATCTAAGGTTGTTATCCACCTCTCCCAAACGGGCTTCCAATTCTCTGATATGTTCTATAAGTCTGTCTATCTGTTTATTCATAACTCTAAGTTTTAATAGGTTGTTAGAAATAAAGAAAGGACACCAACTTAATGATGCCCTTTCCTCTCTCAATCAATAAAGCTCATTTAATCAATGAACCATTTGTAACGCTCATCCCCATGTAAAGCCGCATTGATTCCAACTGCCATTTCAGTGGCATTTAAAGAGCGGTCTAAGAATGAATCAATATAGCTTGACTTGTTAGCTCCTGTAAGCAAGTTATAGAACTTCCACATATTAAGTTCACTTCCAAAGCTGCCAAAATTATCATCGTGAATGTATGCTTTGGCTACGCTGTTAATCTGTGTGTCAGTGAGCAACATTCTTGGCAGTGCCTTTTGATAGCCTGTTGGCAAGCATTGATAAAGCCGCATCTTACCTATAATCTGTGCGAATTGGTGTTCACTCATGGAAGTGTTGCCTAATTGCTGCATCAGATAAAGATGTTTGGCTGGATTATAATTATTGAACAGTTCCAATGCTGCACGATAGAGTTCAGTTGTGCGACTCACTCTTAAATCATCCTTGTAGCCATTGGTGAAGATGCACATATTGCAACAGACTTGGTTCTTAAAGCCAATCGCAAGACGGAACAACTCTGGAACTTTCTTGCTGTACAGGTTCATCTGATTATAAGCCCTCACACCTACGATTGAAAGGTTGAGCTTATTTCCTCCAACCGTTTCATAAATGGTAGGAACATCAATGCTAAATGCTGCCCTCTCATAATAAATGGTCTTGTCAGATTCCAATAGTTGGTTGGCTGGCTTGTGGATAGCTTCAGGGATTCTGCCTTTGATAATATGGCTCACACGAATATCTGCTTGTTCCACTTTCTCACCACTAAAGAATGATTGGGCTGCATCCTGTATGGTTTCCACAAATGCGGCATGGTTAATAGTAAGCTCGTTGTCTTTGGAGAACACAGGGGTAATGCACTCATGTTTCAGATGATGCAAGGTTGCTTCCTGCGTATTGGCTTCAATGAAATGGTTCACTCTTTGGGGTGCTGCAACTTCTTCCACAATGATTGCTTCTTCTGCAAACTCACCCATGTTTAATGATTCTCTACGCTGTGCCATAGCTGGCATAATTACTAAATCTCTCATAATGAAATTGAATTAAATGGTTATTGATTGAATGGATTTAACAAGAACAAACCTAAAACACAAGTGAATTTCTTCGCTTGCATCTTAGGCTGTCCTATGTCTTTCCCTAAAGATTCTTTCAAAGGAAATGAGGAGCATTAGTAAATTAATGGTTGGCTATGGTAATAGTGCATCGTGCCTACTCTTGGATTAATAAGAATGCTTATTCCTGTCAGTTATCAGACTGCATTTCTAAAGCATTCTTTTTATTTAAGAGCTATGAGGGGGGATAAAATAGTAGTATGGTTGTCCGCTTATATTATATTCTTCTTTTGTAATTAGCGAATTTCCATTTATAATGGCATGAAGGACACTCTGTATGTGTATCGTCAAACTCTGTTCCACATTTGGGACAGAACAATATGTGTTGGTCTTTATGTCCTTTCCCTAATCTGTTATTTATCCATTGGGGAATAGCTCTGTCTGAGGAAAGGTATTTATTAGCCATTCTTTCAAAAAAGTCATTAGAGCAACAGGTTAAACAGTCTGGGCAAATGCACAATCCATTGGGACACCTTTTACTTTCTCTAGAGTCAATAATCCCGTCTTTGCAATTAAAGCAATGGTTAATATAAATTGCATGATGGTATTCCTTACATTGTGTATTTTCACAATGGTAATATGTGTATTCGTTGGAGTCATTTCCTGTACTACGTTTGACAGGGAATAGAATATGACCGCATTCTTTGCATTGGAGCCTATCTACGACTTTCTGGGCTTTAAGCACTACATCAACAAACCTATTATATTCTCCGCTTGCAATAAGACCGCACCCCTTATCCTCTGTGATATTATGTCCTAAGATGTTAAGCATATCTGTTAGCTTATAATCCTGCCATGATTGTTTATATTCAATAGCGGTTCTAAAACATGGTTGATGTTTACACCAGACAAAATTTTTATTGGTAATATGATGTCTCTTGTCAGATAAATTCCCGTAGCAAATATCGGACGGTCTGGGTAAGTTGCTTTTAAGGTTCTTGTAAATGTCTCTCCAATCTATATAAAATGGTGGATGGGTCTCACCTGTGTTTTGAATGTAAAATCCTTTTAAGATTCTATTGATAAGTTCCTTGTTCTGAACAGGAATAACCCATTCATCCTTACAGTTGCTTTCAGTCCATTCGTTTAGAATATTGATGATATTAGCCTTTATTTCCTCCTTATTAGAGAACGTATCAATGGATGGGCTTAAAGTGAATCTTGCCTTGTTTATGGTTAGAAGTTCTGGCATAAGGCATTGACTTATTTCATCTGTGCCTTTCATGTTCCAAGTATTGGCTGGATATTTTTTTAGTAAAAGCAACAAAAGCTTAGGTAAATCGTCTATGCAGTTATTCAATTCATCAATTAGATATGCTACATAGTCAATATCGTCATAAGATAAGTTCTTTAGATTTCTTATCCTGCTGATAGCTGTAGTTGTACGTTCTCTAAAATTATCTAAAGCCAATGTGCTATTAGGAGTCATTTGGTATTCAACAAGAAGAAAACCATTAAACTTAGGATTTATCCGTAACCCACCATTACAGGTGTCAAATAACTGTTTAGCATCCAAGTTAATATTTACCTTTTGATTTCCAGACTGTTGTATGGCTATGTCAATAACACTATTAAGAGTTAGAAATGTCTTTTTAGCTGTATAGTTTTTAATGGCATCTATGAGTATTTCCAATGAGGGATTTACTTCTGTTTTAAAACCGAATAATGCGGTTTGATAGTCAGCCAATAGTTTGCGCTTGGAGTTTAATAAGGTTTCCAAGAAGCCTATGTTTATTGAGTAGTTCTTATTCCTATGTTCTTCAAATAGCTTTCTTATTATAAGTGTTCTGATATTCATTCCTAAATAGTAGAAGTATTTCTCAATAACGCTTATATCTACCATTCTATGCAAATCATTAAGCCATAGCATTAGTTGAATGATTTCATTGTGTGCTTTAGATGTAATATGCTCTAAATGATACTCTGATTTCTCTTTCTTCCATTGCTGAATTCTGTTGAATATAAGTCTGAATTGATTGAATATTCCTAATCCCCTATAAATAAGGGAATCGCCAATGAAGTCCATTGCATCAGTGAGTAATTGCGGCTCTACCACTTTAAAGTCATAGCCAAATTCATTCAAGATAGGCAAGATAAGCTCTTGGCTATTAAGAGATGCAAATGAGATGTATTTGTATAAGTCTTTTATGAACCATTCCTGTATGGTAGGGTAGTCAGTTATCTGTTTGTGAATAGCTTTCTTAAATGCTTCTGGCTGGAATTTGGATGTGTTGATTGCATATAGTATTCTTAAAATGTATAAGTAGTAAAACTTATCTGCAATCTTATCATGGAATATATATTCTTGAAACAGGACATTCCAATCTTGTTCACTGTAGCTAAATAATCTGAACCGTTGAGTTTGTATATTATAAAATCCTGTGGCAGTTTTCCCTTTAGATTTTAACATAACTTCTGGCAAGTGTTTTACTTGTAATCCCTTATCAGTAGCCCAATAACCTTCTTGGGTCTTGTGATTAAGAAGCTCAAAGTGTATGTAGCAGAGTTGTTCCATGAATATTCTTTTTATGTATCTACAAATGTAGGGCTAAATAAAGAAAAAACAAATTGATTCTCTAACATCTATTCTCTTAATATGCTTCTTGCTATTAAAGAATTTGGATATTAGGTGCTTGTCAAGTGGATTTAAGGTTGGTTGGGGATTATTCGTACCATCTAATAAACAGTATAAACAATCCCAACTACCTGTTATTGAAATATTATTCGGTATAATTGTGAATCTTTCTCTCTGCTATATCTTCATCAGTGAGAATATTGGGATAGACATCCTTTATAAATGCAAATGTTGATTCGGAAGTAATGATGAATATCTTTCTGTCTTTAAGGTGTATTCCTTTATCATTCCTTTTTATATATCCGTAATCTTCTGCCTGTTTTAAATATCTTGAAACGGAACTTGGGCTTATGTTCAATTCTTTGGCTAATTCACTTTGGGTATATTGACAGGTATTTGTAGCGTTCAGACACTTGCATTTTAGTAAAACAAGAAATCCTTTTAATTGGCGGGATATGGGTTCACTGTACAACTTCTTGCTTATAAGGACATAATGCTCTGTATTCAAAGTATATTTGCATCTGTCAAAACTTCCATATTTACCTTTAATAGGGTGTTTGTCTATCTGAATCAAGTTCAAGCTCTCAAACTTGTGTAGCCATTGCCTTATCTGTTCTTCTTTCTTTATTCCATAGAACTCCGTCAATGTCTCTTGCTTGACATTTGAAACCATTGTGTAGCAGTCAGAGCATAGAGCCAAACAATAGAATAGGTATGCTTCCAGCAAGTCCAATTTACCTGCAATAGTTTCAGTTATTCTTCTGTATGATAATTCTGTTCCTGTCATTAGCAACTGGTTTATTATAGTCAGTAAAATAAATCTTGTTCTCTTTTACCAATCTCCTGTATCTGTGATTGCCAAAATAAGACTTGGCATCTTTCTGAGTGATAAATTCCAACCCTGTGGGTAAATGAATAATCATAATGAATGGATTGAGTTTATAAGTTATCGTCATCTTAATAATTTGGTATTCATGCGGCTTGCGTAGCAAGGCGAATGATAGGTAGAGTATTTATAAGCAATAGGTGTTTATATATAGGTATTTATAAGTAGCCTACCTGTCTGAAATTTCTACCCTACCTATTTGAAAGAGTCACCCTACCTGTTTGAAATCTTAATATTTAAGACTTTAGATGTATGTCTGTTCAAATATTAGTAAGTTAATAAGCCAACTTCTGCAATGAGATATAATAGGTAGTAACCTTTCCATTCTTCTTTCTCCTTGTCTTTAGATAGTTATTAAGATTAGCCCACAATCCAATGTGAACCTTGTTATCTTTTACTCCCTGTTTAAGAGCCTTAGCCCTTATCTGTTCATAGGTAAATTCTTCCATTTTAGATATTCTGAATAGTTTGTAAGTCCGTCAATCTGTGTGGTGGGATTATCTGTTTGTGGTACTATAAAGATAGTAATTCCACGAGTGGGGAACTAATGATAAGACCACAATTCAGAAGTATTAAGTAAGGCAGGGAAACCTCTCACATTTCCCTGCTTCTTGTCAATCCTCCTTGTCATGTTCAAAACATAGAACTAAGTGTATAATTCCATTCTCATTCTTGAAAGCTATTCTTGGATTATCAACTTCCTTATATGTAATGGAAGTTATAATAATGGGGAACAGTTCATTCTCATTATAAAGTTTGAGGCTATTTGCAATATATTCATTAGAACTATATTCTGGGAGAATGAAACTGAACAAGTAGAGCTTGACATCATTGTATTGCTGCATTTTAGCTCTTAGTATTTCTTGCTTAGCAATTATTGCTTCGTAGATAGTGCTTAGATATAAGCTGGATTGTATGATATATGGATTCATTGTTTTATTATTTAATTGGTTAAGAATTAAGCCCACCTGTCACATGGGCTTTGCTGTTAGTGGCTTATGCAGCCTGTTCTTCTTTAATCACTCCATGATTCTTTAGATATTGGGTTAGCATTTCAGAATAAATGGTGTTCACATGGTCAGACTTCACTTCATTAATAATTCTAATGCTGCCCTCATTCAATGTCTTTATGGTGTTTAGAGTTTCATCCAATCCAATCTTCTTGTCTTCTCCATTCGGTGCGTAGTTGGCAAGCTGGGTAATTGCATCAATCATGTAGCGGTGTCTGATAGTGTCCTTAGAAATCTTCATGTCGCTTAAAGTCTTGATGATTGTATCTCCTATTGTCAGGTCATATTCTTCAAGTTTGGCTTCATAAACTCCCTGCATGGCACTGTTCCAGACTTTCAAACTTAGTGTCTTACCAAAATTGTAATATTTGGTGATTACGCTGATGTTTGCTTTTAATTCCAATGCCTTTTGGAACACTCTGTTAAAGAACTCCTGCTGTGTGGCTAATGCTGCGTTGCCAGCTTTCTCCAATCCGTTAAAGCCACGACTTAACACATTGTTCACTCCTCTGTACTTGCCAAACTCCTGTAAAGAATCAAACTTTTTAATTCTCACATTCTCTATGGTCAGTTCTGCATCATCCTTGACGATAGCATTGAGATTGTATTCATGGTAGCTTGACCATTGCCAATATCCGTTTGCTTTATCAACAGGAACATAAACATTAGGAGTACCTTTAGGTACGGTGTTTCCGTTGAGGTCTTTCAGCTCAATGTCTGCATTGTAAAACAGGGCGGCTTCTGTAATGTAGAGAGGAACTTTATCAAAATGTTCATTGGTTATCAAATCCTTGCCACATTCAAGGTTTACCTTGCTTACTGCCATGCTATAAACAGATGTAGCGATGATGATTTCCTTTTGTTCTTTAGTGAAGATTACCTGTTCGGCTGTATTGGTAACTTCATTCCAAACTTCTATTTTAGTGGTTGGAAGCTCCACTTTTTTAAGTGCTTCAAGGTATGCAGATTCAGCTTTACCAACATTAACTTGTGCAGATTTCTTAATATTGGCTTCTGCATCCTTGTTGGCTTCAAGCACGTTCTTAGCTTTCATCAAATTCTGACGGGCTTCTTCTACTGCTTGCATCTTGACTCCTACTGATGTCTTTTTTACTTCTTCCATGATTTCATTCTGATTTAAAGATTCAATTTCATTATTAACTTTCTCTGCTTTTACGTTTACTAATTCGCTCATAATTCTAATCTTTTAAGTTGTTGTTATTCATTCAGTGCAACCCTCAAACCTATGTACACTTGGTTATCTGATTACGCTGCAAAACTACTTGCTTCTGGGCTGATTAAAAGAGAGAAATTAATGAGTGGTTTTACTTCCCCTCTTAATTGCTTGCTCGTCCGCTATCGTTTTGACGGTACAAAGATGGGATATAATGGTAGGATTAAAAGAGAGAAAAAAAGTCCTGCTTTTATGTACCCTCTTAATGGTATGGAGCAGGACTTGATTGGTTATCAATGTGTTATTAGAAGTATATGCTGTTCGCAGTATCAATTCTTTTGTCTTTATATTGCTTGATGTAACCTTTTAGGACATCTTCATCTTCTGAGAATTTACTATGTTTAGATAGCTTAGTGAAGTAGATAAGCCTTGATATGAGCAATGTCTTACTAAGTGATATGGTGCTTCCTTTCTTCTGTCTGACATTAAACTGCTTGTTATATGGCTTTAAATTGAAGAAGTCATTGAACATCTTATAGAATAGCCATATCTGAACGGATTCCTTTTCTTCTGCATGGGTATTTATGCTGACTTGTTGGCTCTGCATCCAAGGGTGTTCCTCTATCTCTTTTAGGTTGTTGGCAATGATAGTAGCCAAGTAGCCTATGGCATTGGCATTATCAATTACTATCTGATGCTTGCCTTCAATCTTTACAGAGACAGTAATAGGCTTTTTAAAACTTACTCCAAATTGATTAATCTCCTTATGGTTGTCAGCTATGGCTTTGGCGAATTTGGTGAGCTGTTCTATTCCTATGCCTGTAGCTTTCATTCCGTCCAAGCACGTTCCACAAGTATAATCAAAGATGAACAGAAGTAGAAACCAGAACTTATCTATATCAACTCCTAAACCTTTCAGTGTATTCTGTATGTTCTCATTGGCGATATAATCTTCGTATGTGAAGTTGCCATATAGTTTATTCTGATTGTATCTCCTTATGAATAGAGGTAAGGCGGTAGTGCCACAGACGTATCTTTCTCCTGTGGCTGGGTCTATATCTATGTCTGGAACATATTTAACGGCTATGGCTTCCATGTATTCCAAACGGGTATCAATGCTTATGTAATCTTCCTTTAGCTTCTCCATAATTATTAGTTTAAGGCAAAATTAAAAAATAATCCCCACCTGCATTGCTACAAGTGGGGAATTTGTGTAGGATATGCTTTAGTAATCAGAATCTCCTGTAAACGTATCCATGAGTTTATCCATTTGTTCACCTATGCACTTGTCTATTAGCTTTGCATAGTGGGCAGTCATTCGTGTATTGGTATGTCCCAACATCTTAGAAACGACTTCCAGAGATATGTTATTGGCTAATGTAACGGTACTTGCAAACGTGTGCCTACTTGTGTGGAAGCAGATTCGTTTATTGATTCCACAGAGTATAGCTATATCCTTTAGATATTTGTTGATGTCCGCAGGGTCTTGAATAGGGAGTAATTTCTCTCCACCTTTGTACTTATCCAATATCAGCTTGGCGATAGGGAGTAGGGGAATTCGTGATAGAACTCCTGTTTTAATTCTACGCTTCTTTATCCATATTCTGCCTGCACTGTCTTTCTCAAAGTGTTCTGGTGCCAAGGTCTTAATGTCAATGTAACTAAGCCCAGTGAAGCACCCAAATAGGAACATATCTTTAGCTCGTTCCAATCGTGGCAGTGGAGTATCAAAATTAATAATCTTTCTCAATTCTTCTTCATCCAAGAAATCCACTTCTACGGGTTCGCGTTCTACTTTATAAGCATTTACAGGATTGTAGGATATATAAGAGTTGGCGACAGCTAAATTTAGCAACTTCTTTAAGAACTTTAAATGCTTGGTGCAGGAGTTTTGTCCCATCTTCTTCTCTCCTAAAAGGAAAGCATGGAATCCTTGAATGAAGCCCAAGTTTATCTCTCTTAAATATAAGTCCTTACGTTCATATTTCTGCTGAATGAACTCTTTGAATAGTCTGCCTGTATATTCAAACACCCAATAAGTGGCAGGGGCAACAGTTTTACCTACCATTGCTTTGCGCTCTGTGTTATGTTCGTTCAGAACATCCAATAAAGTCTTCTCGTTTAGGGCTTCCACCTTGTCTGTGATAGCTTCTTTTAATAGTTCAGCAGTGATAAGGTAGCCCTTTTGAAGCAGCTCAATTTCTTTCTGATATATCTTATTCCGTAGTTGAATCAGATAACCGTTGATTAGCTGAGCTTCTTCACTCTTGCCTTTTACAGCTTGCTTCTCTTTGTTCCAATCAGTAGCAGATATGTGTTTACCTGTACTAAAGTAGATTCTCTTTCCGTTGGTGGTGATTGAAACCTCAATAGGTGATAGACCTTTCTTGTTTTGCTTGCTTTCTCTTAATGAAAAGTAAACCATTGTACAATGTTTCTCCATTTTAAATTAAATGTTATATGGAGTGTATCGCATTGTATTATAGTTGATTATGCCAATTCTTGCAGCCGTTTTTAAAGAATGGCAAATTCGGCTGCAAATCGGCTGCAAAAGTAACCTATTTATGGCTTGATTTGAGGGGTAATTGGCTACTCTTTACATGAGTTGTTTGGACTTAAATAAAGCAGGATTTATCTTGTTATCTCCTTACTTATTCACCATTCATTCACTCTGAATAATGAGTGATGCAAGGTGCTTAAATCTGTTATCTAAGTCAAGTTACCACAAATAAAAAACTCCTGCAACCGCAAGGATTACAGGAGTTTATATATTAAGTAACTTAAATTACTTGCTCAAAGCAGTAGCAACGTCTACAGCACAAGCTACTGTACAACCTACCATCGGGTTGTTACCGATACCCAGGAATCCCATCATTTCTACGTGAGCGGGAACTGATGAAGAACCAGCGAACTGAGCGTCTGAGTGCATACGACCCATAGTGTCAGTCATACCGTAAGAAGCCGGTCCGGCAGCCATGTTGTCCGGGTGCAGAGTACGACCAGTACCACCACCGGATGCTACTGAGAAGTACGGCTTACCAGCCAATACGCGTTCTTTCTTATAAGTACCGGCAACCGGGTGCTGGAAGCGGGTCGGGTTCGTAGAGTTACCAGTGATGGATACATCCACACCCTCTTTCCACATAATAGCCACACCTTCGCGAACGTCGTCAGCACCGTAGCATTTTACTTTGGCACGAGGACCGTCGCTGTATGCGATTTCACTAACTACTTTCAGTTCACCTGTGTAGTAGTCGAATTGAGTCTGAACGTATGTAAAGCCGTTGATACGGGAGATAATCTGTGCAGCGTCCTTGCCGAGACCGTTCAGGATACAACGCAGAGGCTCTTTACGTACTTTGTCTGCTTTAGCGGCAATTTTGATAGCACCTTCGGCAGCAGCGAATGACTCGTGACCTGCCAGGAAAGCGAAGCACTTAGTCTCCTCGCGCAGCAACATGGCAGCCAGGTTACCATGACCGATACCAACCTTACGGTCGTCGGCTACAGAACCCGGGATACAGAATGCCTGCAGGCCGATACCGATAGCTTCGGCAGCTTCAGCAGCGTTCTTGCAGCCCTTCTTGATAGCGATGGCGCAACCTACAACGTAGGCCCATTTTGCATTTTCAAAACAGATAGGCTGAGTTTCTTCACACGTCATATAAGGATCAAGTCCATGAGCTTCGCAGATAGCGTTAGCCTCTTCGATGTCTTTGATGCCGTTTTCGTTCAGGGCAGCGATGATCTGCTTGATACGACGGTCTTGACTTTCAAATTTCACTTCTCTAATCATATTCTTTTCCTCCTTATATTATTCGTGACGTGGGTCAATGTGTTTAACTGCTCCTTGTTCTGCTGTTACGCGTCCGTAAGTACCGGTAACTTTCTTCAAAGCTTCGTTTGCGTCAGTTCCCTTCTTGATTTCATCCATGAACTTGCCCAGGTGAACAAACTCGTATCCGCAAATTTGGTCGTCCTTGTCCAGGAATACATTCTTGATGTAACCTTCAGCCATTTCCAGGTAACGGGGACCTTTAGCCAAAGTACCGTACAGTGTACCTACCTGGCTGCGCAGACCTTTACCCAAGTCTTCCAGACCGGCACCGATAATCAAACCGCCTTCAGAGAAAGCAGACTGAGTACGACCGTAAACGATTTGCAGGAAGAGTTCGCGCATAGCTGTGTTGATAGCGTCGCAAACGAGGTCAGTATTCAATGCTTCGAGGATAGTCTTTCCCGGGAGGATTTCTGATGCCATAGCAGCAGAATGAGTCATACCGGAGCAACCGATAGTCTCAACCAAAGCTTCCTGGATAACGCCTTCCTTTACATTGAGGGTTAATTTACATGCACCTTGCTGAGGAGCACACCAGCCAATACCGTGTGTCAGACCAGAGATGTCAACAATTTCTTTAGCTTTTACCCATTTACCTTCTTCGGGAATAGGAGCCGGTCCGTGATTAGGACCTTTCTTCACAACACACATGTGTTCCACTTCGTGTGAATAAGTCATAATTAGCTCTTTTTTTAAGTGATATAATTAAAAAAAACGTAGTCCACTTTTATTAGTCGGGTGCAAAGTTAGTTGTTTTCCCCGTTTCTGCCAACTGTTCAATTTGACTTTTTTTAAAAAAAGAAGTAATAAGAAGCTGAATTTCTGCGGAATGTAAAGTGGAGTTTGCAGTTGACTGTTTTTTCTCGTCTCTGATAGGGTTTGTGAATCAATAAGGTATGTGCTTGTTAATCAGGAAGTAATTTTGCCAACCCCTTGCTTGCGTCTTGGCAAACTTTTGCCATGCCTATGGCAAAGTTTTGCCAACGCGGTGGCAAAGTCTTGCCAATGGTAAGGCAAAATCCTGCCAACTGGTTGGCAAGGCGAAGAAAATAAAGGGGAGTCCGTGTTTGACTATGGCTGCAAAGTCTTACCTTTGTGGCACATTAAATAAAATACAAACTATGATAGAAGTTACAGATGTGGCATTGCGCCAGGCTGCCGGTGAAGGGATGGATGCATTCATCGGCGTATTCACCGGTGCTTATAAGAAAGAAATAGGCGGAGAAATGACTGCCGGGACGATGTCTTTGCTTACCGGTGAACAGCATTCATTGTTGGCCTATCAGATATTCCGTGATGAAGTGATGGAAGGGGGCTTCTGCCAACTGATTCAAAATGGTTATGGCGGTTATATTTTCGACAATCCGTTTGCCAAAGTGATGCGTTTGTGGGGAGTGGGCGATTTGAGCAAGTTGGTTTATGCTGCCAAGAAAATATACGATAGCCATCGTGACGACTTGGAACGCGAACGCACAGACGAGGAATTTATGGCAATGTACGAGCAATATGAGGCTTTCGATGAACTGGAAGATGAATTTTTGGAAAAAGAGGAGGAATATACAGCTTTGGTTGCCGGCTATGTGGATGAGCATTTGGAGCTGTTTGCCAAGATTGTGTAGTGTGGATTAACTGATATAAATGTTAAATATCACTGTGACATGCAGTATTTAGATTAATCTTTCATTTAATCTTAAAAACAATGAAAAAACGAGGAGAGTACTATATTACTCAATTCTTTTATCTAAATTTGCAAACTCTAATATTTATAGGAAAGATGAAACAATTAAAATTCTTGATGGTTGCCTTGACATTGTTGATGGGCATTTCGTTTACTTCGTGTCTGAATTCAGATAGTGACCCTTACAACTATGGAGGGGGTATGGTTAAAGTTCAGAATTATATGGGTCTTTATTCTTTTAAAGGTGAGAATGGCGTAACTATAACTCCGACATCTGCTTCAATCTCGGCTTTAGAGGCTAATGGTTTCAAAATGTCTGAAATGAGCGATAAGGTGGCACAGATATACTATCGTTGGGACCCCACTCAAGTAAATATACCTGCTGATGAAAAAGATATTAAGGGCGTTGAATTGTACTCTATTGAATCATTAGATAATACAGTGGCAATAGTTGAACAGAAGGGAGTAGCTACAAATGATTCAATCAGCAAGTCTAACAATGCTGCTATCATTTCGTTAGGATATGATGCTGGTGGTATAAAATATGCTCCTAAGTTTTTCTATGATGATTATACGCTTCTACTTCCAATAAATTATTATATTACTAACAAAAGACATTTTTTGACATTAGTGTATTACCCGAATGAGGATAATGGAACAACTTTAAGATTATATTTGGGTCATAATTCTAATGGTGATTCGACATCCAATAGTAGCACATCTTACACATTAACTGCAAATACTGGTGGTTATTATGGGTTGGGATTGTTCTATAAAGTATATGATTTAAGAAAGGTTTTTGAACGTTACAAACGTGAAACATCTACTTTTGAGAATCCGACTACTATTGAAATTGTTACGAAAGTAAATTCATATTCATTGAAGTTGGACGATCCTCAAACGGAGGAAAAAGTGTATACAGTTACAAAGGGAGAAGCTGAAAAATAAGATTTGAATTACAAAGATTTATTTCATATAGCAATACTACTGATTTCCTCTCCGGCTCGTGCCTGGGAGGAAATTAGTTTAGAGGATAGACGAAAAGTATTTACTACTTTTGTCTATCCTATGATTGGTTTATGCGGGTTGTCCGTTTTCATCGGCTCTTTGATGAAGATGGGATGGGATGGGCCGCAAAGCTTTCAATATGCCATGACACAATGCTGTGCGGTGGCTGTATCCTTGTTTGGAGGATATTTTTTGGCAGCCTATCTCATCAATGGGTTGCGTGTCCGCATGTTTATGCTGGACAGTGATATTCCTTTGGCGCAACAGTTTGCAGGTTATGCACTGGTAGTGGTGTTCATGCTGCGGATTGTTATCGGCATATTGCCTGATTTTGGCATTATGGCTCTGTTGCTCCAATTCTATATCGTGTATGTTGTGTGGGAAGGAAGCAAAAAGGTGATGCAGATAGCGGAAAAAGACCGTTTGCGTTTCACCATTCTTTCTTCTATTTTGTTAATAGCTTGTCCGGTGGCCATTGAATGGATATTCAATAAGCTGACGGTAGTGCTAAACTGATAAATGTTATGAAACAAGCTCCTGTAAATATAAAGAATAAGCGTGCTACGTTCGATTACGAACTGACGGACACCTATACGGCTGGCATTGTGCTTACGGGCACAGAAATCAAGTCCATCCGGTTGGGGAAAGCAAGCTTAGTCGATACGTTCTGTTACTTTGCCAACGGCGAATTGTGGGTGAAGAACATGCATGTGGCCGAATACTTCTATGGTTCGTACAACAATCACAATGCACGCAGGGAGCGCAAGCTTTTGTTGAATAAGAAGGAACTTGAAAAACTGATGCGCGGCACGAAAGATCCGGGTTTCACCATTGTTCCCGTGCGCTTGTTTATCAATGAAAAAGGGCTGGCCAAACTTGTGGTGGCACTTGCCAAAGGTAAGAAGCAATATGATAAGCGCGAATCACTGAAGGAAAAAGATGACAAACGCGATATGGCGCGTATGTTTAAAAGATAATATGAGTAAACTTGGTAGTTTGGTGCGTGAGCGCATCCTTATTCTGGATGGTGCAATGGGCACCATGATACAGCAATACAACTTGACAGAGGAAGATTTTCGGGGTGAACGCTTCTCGCAGATTCCCGGACAGATGAAAGGTAACAATGACCTGCTTTGTCTGACACGCCCCGATGTGATACAAGACATTCACCGCAAGTATCTGGCGGCAGGTGCGGATATTATCGAAACAAATACATTCAGTTCCACCCGCGTCAGTATGGCCGATTATCATGTGCAGGACTATGTGCGCGAGATGAATCTTGCCGCAGTGCGCCTGGCACGCAAAGTGGCAGATGAGTTTACTTCTCTTACTCCCGACAAACCCCGTTTTGTGGCAGGCTCCGTAGGACCGACGAACAAGACCTGCTCTATGAGTCCCGATGTGAACAATCCGGCTTTTCGTGCCTTGAGCTACGATGAACTGGCCGATGCCTACCGTGAGCAGATGGAAGCATTGCTCGAAGGTGGTGTGGATGCTTTGCTGATAGAAACCATTTTTGATACGCTGAATGCCAAGGCTGCTATTTTTGCCGCCGGGCAGGCGATGGAAACTGTAGGAGTTCATGTACCCTTGATGCTCTCTGTGACTGTTTCTGATATTGGAGGGCGTACTCTGTCGGGACAAACTTTGGATGCTTTTCTCGCCTCCGTGCAACATGCCGATATTTTTTCAGTTGGGTTGAACTGCTCCTTTGGCGCCCGCCAGCTGAAACCTTTCCTGGAGCAGCTTGCTGCCCGTGCACCTTATTATATCAGTGCTTATCCCAACGCCGGACTGCCCAACAGTTTGGGCACATACGACCAGACTCCTGCCGATATGGCACATGAAGTAAAAGAGTATATCCATGAGGGATTGGTGAATATTATCGGTGGTTGTTGCGGAACGACAGATGCCTACATTGCCGAGTACTCCTCGCTGATTGCCGGTGCAACGCCCCATCAGCCGGTTCCCAGACCGGAAAATCTTTGGCTCTCCGGGCTTGAACTTCTGGAAGTGAAGCCGGAAAATAACTTCGTGAATGTGGGTGAACGCTGTAATGTTGCGGGTTCGCGCAAATTCTTGCGTCTGATTAATGAAAAGAAATATGACGAGGCGCTCAGCATTGCCCGCCAGCAGGTGGAAGACGGTGCGCAGGTCATCGATATAAATATGGACGACGGACTGCTGGATGCTCAAGTGGAGATGACGACTTTCCTCCATCTGATAGCTTCGGAACCGGAGATTGCCCGCGTCCCCGTCATGATAGACTCCTCTAAGTGGGAAGTGATTGTGGCCGGATTGAAATGCTTGCAAGGCAAGTCCATCGTCAACTCCATCTCCTTGAAGGAGGGGGAAGATAAATTCCTGGAGCATGCGCGTACCATCAAGCAATATGGTGCGGCAGCCGTGGTGATGGCTTTTGATGAAAAAGGGCAGGCAGACACGTACGAACGTAAGATTGAGGTCTGCGAACGGGCATACCGTCTTTTGGTGGACAAGATAGGTTTCAATCCCCATGATATAATTTTCGACCCGAATGTACTTGCCGTGGCAACCGGTATGGACGAGCACAACAATTATGCTGTAGACTTTATCCGTGCCACCGGATGGATACGCAAGAATCTGCCCGGTGCGCATGTCAGTGGAGGAGTGAGTAACCTTTCCTTCTCTTTCCGCGGCAATAATTACATTCGCGAGGCGATGCATGCCGTATTCCTTTACTATGCCATCCGCGAGGGCATGGATATGGGTATCGTCAATCCGGCTGCCTCCGTTCTTTACACCGATATTCCCGCTGATATATTGGAGCGCATAGAGGATGTGGTCTTGAACCGTCGTCCCGATGCTGCCGAGCGCCTGATAGAAACTGCCGAACGCTTGAAAGCGGAAGCAGAGGCGGCAAAAACTTCTGGAGGAGAGCGGCAGGCTGCCGCCCATTCCCAACTTGCCTGGAGAGAGGGGACTCCTGTGGAAGAGCGGTTGAAGTACGCCTTGACAAAGGGTATCGGCGATTATCTGGAAGAAGACCTTGCCGAAGCGCTGAAGCTGTATCCCAAGGCTGTTTCCATCATTGAAGGTCCGTTGATGGCAGGCATGAATCATGTCGGCGACTTGTTTGGGGCAGGCAAGATGTTCCTGCCGCAAGTAGTGAAGACGGCGCGCACCATGAAGAGGGCGGTTGCCATCCTCCAGCCCGTAATCGAGTCGGAGAAAGAAGAAGGTGCGACTGCTGCCGGGAAGGTGCTGCTGGCTACGGTGAAAGGTGATGTGCACGACATTGGCAAAAATATAGTCTCGGTAGTAATGGCCTGCAACGGCTACGAAATAATAGACCTTGGCGTCATGGTGCCTGCCGAAACCATTGTACAGCATGCCATAGAGGAAAAGGTAGACATGATAGGATTGAGTGGCTTGATAACCCCTTCGCTGGATGAAATGGTGCATGTAGCCATTGAGCTGGAAAAGGCAGGTCTGGACGTTCCTCTGCTGATAGGTGGTGCCACGACTTCACCGCTTCACACAGCTCTGAAAATTGCTCCGGTCTATCATGCTCCCGTAATCCATCTGAAGGACGCTTCACAGAATGCTACAGTAGCAGCCAAGCTGATGAATCCTAAGACAAAGGAGGAGCTGGAAGAAGAACTGCATGAGAAGTATCGGCAGTTGTGCGAAAAGAACCGGGAGAAACAAGTGACAACCGTTTCCCTGGAAGAAGCGAGAAAGAACAAACTGAATCTGTTTTAAATAGGAAGGAAAATAAGGATTAGGGATTAATCCTTAATCCCTATTTTTTTATCTTCTTCTTGTATTGCTCGAAGCGTGACGTAATATCCCTTACGAAGTTATAAGTTTCAATGCCACGGAAATAGCCGTTTTTGCAGACGGGGTCGGTGAAGTATTCCTCATTGCTTTTTAGCAGAATGAAGTTTTCTACATTATCACGCCAGACATATTTGTTTTTGCCGTATTTTTCGGCCAGTGCCATGGCATCCAGCACATGGCCGATACCGGAATTATAAGATGCCAGCACAAAGTTGATGCGTTCTTCCTGGGGTATCTTGGAAAAACTTTTGGCTGTGGCGCCTATGTATTTCACGGCAGCCTTTATACTCTCTTCAGGGTTCTGTTCCTTTCCTTCGGGTAGCCCCATAGCCCTGGCTGTGGCAGGCATCAGTTGCATCAGCCCCCTGGCACCGGCCCAGGATACGGCGGTGGAGTCGAAGTTGGACTCAGTATATGCCAGAGACGCCAGCAGGCGCCAGTCCCAGTCTATCTTGGGAGCATATTTCTTGAACAAATCATCGTAATGGGAAATTTTTCCTTCGCGCAGGGAGAGGATAGGAGAGTGGGGAATGGCCTTGCCGATTTCAAAATATCGTTTCATACTTGCCGTATAGGCAGGTGAAGTCATATTCTCCTCGTGCCATTTGTTGGCGGCGGCTGCCAGTTGCGGACAGTCTTTCCGGACTGCCCACGATGCACGCTGGTCAAAGCTGATGGAGAGTCCGATATTCAGGTTGGGGTAATAGGTCGTATTAAGCTGTGCCACGTCATTGTCTGCTACGGTATAGGGGATTTTCCCTTGTGCCACCTGGGTGATGAGGTCTTCTGCACTGATACTGTCGTTGGTCACTTTATGGATGTGGATACCTCCTCCGAGCTCTTCGTCCAGATTGACCAGCCGTTCATAATATTTTCCGGGCTTCACATATACATCTTTCCCGATGAGTTCCGTTACGTCTTTCAGTGGTTTGGTGCGTCCGCCGTTACGTTGCACGATGACTTGGTGCGTGATGACCTCTTCGCCGCAATAAAGCAGGCTGTCTTTCCATTCCTTGGTGATGGGAAGGTTGTAGGCAATGAGGTCTCCCTTGCCTGCCTGCAACTTCTCTATGAGTTCGTGCACATTCCGGGCTACCTCTATTCTCAGCTTCACTCCCAGGCTCTTGGCAAACTGTTCGCTCAGCTCATACTGGAATCCCATGTCCTGGCCACGGTAGATGAAGTAGGAAGTGGAGCTGTACAGTGTCAATACGACCAGTTCTCCGCTGTCCTTTATCTGTTGCAGGTCATCCGCTTCTTCTTTTTCGGCAGGATGTCCTCCACGGCATCCTGCGATGCAGCACAACAACAACAGCAAGATAATTGGGACGGGAGAATTGATAATGGATGATTTATGTCTGGCGAAAGAAAACAGGCTGTTCATATCTCATAGGGTTTAGTGCGTTCTTAATCCTCCATTATCAATTCTCCATTACAAATTAACTCCCCAAGTGCTTCTTGATGTACATGGTCAATATATCAATGGCCACCTGGTTGTTTCCGCCTTCCGGCACAATGAGGTCGGCGTATCGTTTGCAGGGCTCTATGAATTGCTGGTGCATGGGTTTCAGTATACGTGTATAGCGTTCCATGACGGCTTCGGCCGTGCGTCCGCGTTCCACTACATCGCGCTGGATTACACGAATCAGGCGTTCGTCGGGGTCGGCGTCTACAAATATCTTCAGGTCCATCATGCTTCGCAGCTTCTTGTCGCACAAGGCAAGGATGCCTTCAATGATGATGACTTCCCGGGGCTCGATATGGATGGTTTCGGGCTGCCGGGTACACGTCAGGTATGAGTAGGTGGGCTGTTCTATGCTTCTTCCTTCGCGCAGCATGGCGACATGCCTGGAAAGAAGGCTCCACTCGAAAGCGTCGGGGTGGTCGAAGTTGATGTTCTGCCGTTCTTCCACGGGCACATGGCTGCTGTCCTTGTAGTAAGAGTCTTGTGGCAACAATACCACTTCACCAGCCGGTAGGCTTTCGATAATTTTACGTACGACGGTGGTCTTTCCCGAGCCGGTTCCGCCTGCAATTCCTATTATTAACATCCGTTTAAGTGTATATTTGAAACAAAACCAGTATTTTTGCAGTTGTTAAAACAGCCGCTTAGGCTGACAAATATAGTGATAAATCATTTAAATGGCAAAGTTATGGTAAAGCACATTGTATTATTTAAGTTAAAAGATGAGGCACCGGCTGACGAAAAGTTGGCTGCGATGAACAGTTTCAAGGCAGCTATCGAAGCGCTTCCGGCTAAAATATCCGTTATCCGCAAGATTGAAGTCGGATTGAACATCAATCCTGCCGAGGCTTGGAGCATCGCTCTTTACAGTGAGTTCGATACGTTGGATGACGTGAAATACTATGCTACCCATCCCGACCATGTAGCTGCCGGCAAGCTTATCGCTGCTGTGAAAGAGAGCCGTGCCTGCGTGGACTACGAGATAATTGAAAATTAAAAATTAAATCAGAGAACATGAAGAAATTACTGTTCCCTTTCGTTCTGTTGCTCTTCGCTGTGGCGGTGCAGGCACAGATACAAGACCCCGTCAAGTTCAATTCCGAACTGAAAACTCTGGCTACCGGCGAAGCGGAGGCTGTTTTTACGGCTGCTATTGACAAGGGCTGGCATGTCTATTCCACCGACCTGAGCGATGGCGGTCCTATCTCGGCGACTTTCAATGTGGAGAAAATCTCCGGAGCGGAAGTGGTGGGCAAACTGAAGCCCGTAGGCAAGGAAATCTCTACTTTCGACAAGTTGTTCGAAATGAAGGTGCGCTATTTTGAGAATACGGCGCAATTTGTGCAGAAGCTGAAGTTGACGGGTGGCGCTTATCAGATAGAAGGCTATCTGGAATATGGCGCTTGCAACGATGAAAACTGCCTGCCGCCCACACAAGTTCCTTTCAAGTTCTCCGGCAAGGCAGAAGGGGCTGCCAAAGAAGCTGCCGCCGCTGCCGCTGAAACGAAAGCCGAAGAACAGCCCGCAAAGCAGGAGACTGTCTCCGGCACGGCTCCCGTGGCTGCCATCGGCGGTGCGGACGGGCCGACGGAAATCAAGGTGGCGGACAAGGTGGACCTATGGAAGCCGGTCATCAGTGAACTGAATTCTTTGGGCGAAACCACTTCGCAGGAAGACATGTCCTGGATTTATATTTTCATTACGGGATTTGCCGGCGGGCTGCTGGCGCTCTTCACCCCCTGTGTATGGCCCATCATCCCGATGACGGTCAGCTTCTTCTTGAAGCGTAGCAAGGATAAGAAGAAAGGCATCCGTGATGCATGGACGTATGGTGCTTCCATCGTAGTGATTTATGTGACGCTCGGACTGGCCATTACGCTGATTTTCGGAGCCAGCGCACTGAACGCACTCTCTACGAATGCAGTATTCAATATCCTTTTCTGCTTGATGTTGGTTGTGTTTGCGGCTTCCTTCTTCGGAGCGTTCGAAATAACGTTGCCCTCCAAATGGAGTACGGCCGTAGACAGTAAGGCTGAGGCCACAAGTGGTCTGCTCAGCATCTTCTTGATGGCGTTTACCTTGTCGCTGGTATCTTTCTCCTGCACGGGACCTATTATTGGATTCCTGCTGGTTCAGGTTTCCACGACGGGCAGCGTGGTAGCTCCCGCTATTGGCATGCTGGGCTTTGCCATTGCATTGGCATTGCCTTTCACGCTGTTTGCCTTATTCCCGTCCTGGTTGAAGTCCATGCCCAAATCCGGTGGATGGATGAATATCATCAAGGTGACGCTTGGCTTCCTGGAGCTGGCTTTTGCCCTGAAGTTCCTTTCGGTAGCCGATTTAGCTTACGGTTGGCGCATCCTCGACCGTGAAACGTTCCTTGCTTTGTGGATTGTACTTTTTGCACTGCTTGGTTTCTACTTGTTGGGCAAAATCAAGTTCCCGCACGATGATGACGATTCAAAGGTTAGTGTACCCCGTTTCTTTATGGCGTTGGCCTCACTGGCATTTGCGGTGTATATGGTTCCTGGTTTGTGGGGAGCTCCGTTGAAAGCTGTCAGTGCCTTTGCGCCGCCCATGCAGACGCAAGACTTCAATCTTTACAATAATGAAGTGCATGCCAAGTTCGATGATTACGACCTCGGTATGGAGTATGCCCGTCAGCATGGCAAGCCCGTGATGCTCGACTTCACCGGTTATGGTTGCGTGAACTGCCGTAAGATGGAGCTTGCCGTATGGACAAACCCGAAGGTGAGTGACATTATCAACAACGACTATGTGCTTATCACGCTCTACGTGGACAACAAGACCCCGCTTCCTTCTCCCGTGAAGATTGTGGAGAACGGCACGGAACGTACACTGCGTACCGTAGGCGACAAGTGGAGTTATCTGCAGCGTGTCAAGTTCGGTGCCAATGCGCAGCCCTTCTATGTGCTGATTGACAACGAAGGCAAGCCGCTCAACAAGTCCTACTCCTACGACGAGGATATTCCCAAATATATTGAGTTCCTGCAGACAGGACTGGAGAATTATAAGAAAGAGAAATAAATAGAATTGGAAAAAGGATGCTTGTAAAAAGGCATCCTTTTTTCACTAAATCCCCTTTTTGTATGAAACACATTATAGACATTGATGCTTGGGAACGCCGGGATAACTACGGCTTTTTCCGCAATTTTGTAAATTCCTGGTATTCCGTCACCACAGAGATTGACTGCACGGAAGCCAGTGCTGCAGCCCGGGCTGCAAAGCGCTCCTTTTTCCTTTATTATCTGTATGCTGTGGTGCGTTCGGCCAATGAAGTCGATGAACTCCGTTACCGTACCGACAAGGAAGGCCGGGTTGTTTTTCACGACCGGGTGGACATCATTTCTCCGATAGCCGTTCCTGGGAAAACATTCTATACCATGCGCATTCCCTATTACGAAGACTTTGAACGTTTCTATGCCGAAGCCTACGCCTTGATAACAAACATGCCCGAGGACGGTGACCCTTATGGAGCCGAAAAGATTCTTGCCGAGCAAGGCGATTACGATGTGGTCCATCTGAGTGCGGTTCCCAAAATGTATTTCACCTCGATAACCTATACACTTGCCGAAGCAGGCAACGGTTGCAGTTATCCGTTGATGACTGCCGGCAAGGCCGTATCTCGTGAAGGCCGTCTGGTATTTCCTCTTTCCATTTATGTGAACCATGCTTTTGTCGACGGTTCTCATTTGACCTCCTTCTTCGGAAAGGTGGAGGAGTATTTGAAAGAGATTTCACATAAATGAATCACCCCAAATAAATAATCTATGAAACGCTTATAAGGGTGTTTTTTCATGCTACAAATATATATATATGATGCCATACATATATGGCAACTTTGAGTTGTTTTTTGTATCTCGGTTTCTGTTTTTTAAGTATCATTGAAAAATCGGAAATGTGCAGACAAGATTTGTAGTATTACAGAATTGTTACAGAATTTATCCTTACCTTTGACACTTTAACAGAATAAGCGTATGGTAAGTAATATATCTTCATGCACGAAAGTACTTGTTTTGCCGATAGTTCTATGGGTTGTTTCGTCTTTTTCCCTGCGGGCGCAGGAGAAGGATTTTGCCACTTGGGCGAATGCCGGTTTCGAATATAAGTTGAAGCCGGCATTTACTGTTTCCGGTGGGCTGGAGTGGCGTACAAAGGATGATTTGGGAAAGACAGACCGGTGGGGGCTGAAGGTGGGGGGAAGCTATAAGCTGTTGCCTTTCCTGAAGCTTGGAGCTGGGTATGAGACGCATTACCGCAATCGGGGGGCAGATGGCTGGAAGTTCCGGCACCGCTACCGTTTGGAAGGCACTCTGTCTGCCCGTGTGCAAAGGGTGAAACTGTCCTTGCGTGAGCGCTTTCAGCATACGTTCGATGGGCATAGAGATGAGTTCCGCTTGCGCTCGCGTGCGAAGTTTGCCTATGACATTCCGAAGTGCAAGCTGGAACCGTATGCTTCGGCCGAGATGTATAATGGTTTGAATAAGACAGAGCACTTCGGAGTAAAGCGGATGCGCTATCGTGGGGGTATTACGTTGCCCTTGTCCGAGCGCTGGGAGGCGGACATCTTCTATTGCAGGCAATGGGAGAAGGATAAGCGGAAGGATATAGTAGGGGTGGAGTGTGTTTATAGCTTTTGAGGGGAGATGAGGGCTGAAAGCCTTTTTTTACTTTTTGTTCTTCCGGTACTCCTTTTTCAGATAAAAGTTGAATCCGGCATATATTTGGAGGGTGCCGAACCCGTTGTTCAGGGAGAAACTGTTTTTGTAGTAGTCGTATGTCCGTCCTACGAATGAGGTACCCACGAAGTATTTGCTGTTGTTGTATACCACACCTGCACGCAGAATGAAGTCGATATTGAAATTCTTGTACCAGTCGTCCGCTTCCCGCTCTTCTGTCTTCTCTATGCGTGATGTCTTGTAGGCGACAGCCGGATTGAACGACAGGCATGCGAGGCAGTTGCGGGCAAACACCCAATTGTAGGCATAGCCGGCGTTGAGGCTGATGTTCGTGTATTTGATATGTTTCACCTTCATACCCGGGTTCATGGTTTCCTGAATGATTTCGGGCAGCTTGGTATAGTCGAAGTTCAGATTGTGGGTGGATACGGAGAATCCGGCAATGAAAGAACCTGCATTGCAGCGCTGGTTGGTGGACTGGCTGAAGGCGGCTGGATAGGAGAAACGTCGATTGTTGAAAATGTAATACAGATTTAATCCCTTCATCTTTACTTTCAATCCGTTGAAATCTTCGGAATAATTGGAGGGAATCTCGTCGGAAAAGCCGGATACCTTGTGTATCTTATAGTCGTTTCCGGTGCTGCGATAGAAAATGTCGACTCCCAGTTTGGAACTGTAAAGACTGAGATCAAACTCCGTACCGCGCTTTTTCTTGCTTTTCTTTCCGTAGAGCCAGTCCGTATCGACAGCCCATCCCAGGAATATCCAACGCCATCCGAAGTAAGCGCCTATCTTGTTGTGAGGGTTAGGCGAGAAACGGAGCCGCTGGTCGTTATTGCCCACGGAGTAATACTCGTAATTGGTGAAATGGTCGAGCATCAGGGCGTAGTTGTATCGGTTGGGACTGATATAGGTAGTGTCGAAGTCGCTGAAGTTGAGGAATTTCTTCAATGCTTTTCTGAAGGTATTTTTATATACGATGCTGTCGCATGCGACAGAACCGTTCTCCTTGTTTTGCGCAAACAATGAGAATGTAAATAATATCCATAAGCAGAAAAAGGCCCCTCTTTGCATCTTGTTGTTCTCTCTCATTTATACAAAGCTAAATAAAATAACCGGTTTTTGAACAGTATCCCGCTAATTTTTCTCTGAAAAAGGCATCAATAATTTGTAGTTCTCAATCGGAATGACTAATATTGAACGTCTTATTGAGAGACTTTATGAATCAAAACCAGATAAAGAAGAATACGATATGAAGAAGATTATCAATCCGTGGAAAGATATGGAGGGCTACAACTGTTTCGGTTGCTCTCCTGACAATGAAGCCGGTGTGAGAATGGAGTTTTATGAGGACGGTGACGAGGTGGTGAGCATCTGGAAGCCGCGTCCGGAGTATCAAGGGTGGCTGAATACGTTGCATGGAGGCATCCAGTCCGTATTGCTGGATGAAATCTGCGGCTGGGTCGTGTTCCGCAAGCTGCAGACCGGCGGGGTGACATCGAAAATGGAAACCCGCTTCCGCAAATCCATATCGACCAACGACACGCATGTGGTGCTGCGGGCTTCGCTTCGCGAGCAGAAGCGGAATATTGCTATCATAGAAGCACGCCTGTATAATAGCATGGGCGAACTTTGCACAGAAGCCACTTGCACCTACTTTACCTTTCCGAAGGAGAAGGCGGAAGCGGAAATGCATTTCCATAGCTGCGAAGTAGAGCAGGAGGAAATATTGCCGTTGATTTAATTGTTTCACCACAGATTACACAGATTTGCATAGATTGGAATAAAAATAATCTGTGCAAATCTGTGTAATTTGTGGTGAACTAAGATGAATTTGAAAGAAAAAATAAACTTTTTGTGATAAATCTTTTGGAGTTTCAAACTTTTAGTTTACTTTTGTCGCATTAAAATCCAAAAAATATGAAGAATATCGTTGCACATCATCACCATCATCATCCTAACGAATAACTCGGTGGGCGTATGAGTGTATATGTACAACAGATGACATAACAGACGAGGCTTGCCGAATATTGGTAAGCCTCGTTTTGTTTTCTGTCATCTCATTCAAAATAGTAAATAGTAAATCGTAAAATAGTAAATAACCTTATGTTAAGAATTGCAGTACAAGCTAAGGGTCGTCTGTATGACGAGACCATGTCGTTTTTGGGAGAATCGGATATAAAGTTGAGTGCCATGAAGCGCTCGTTGTTGGTGCAGTCGTCAAACTTTCCTCTTGAAGTGTTGTTTCTGAGGGATGACGACATTCCGCAGTCTGTGGCTACCGGAGTGGCTGATATAGGAATTGTGGGTGAGAATGAATTTGTTGAGAAGAATGAGGATGCAGAGATAATCAAGCGTCTGGGATTCAGCAAATGCCGTCTGTCTCTTGCCATGCCGAAGGATATTGAGTATCCGGGGGTGAAGTGGTTTCACGGAAAGAAGATTGCGACATCTTATCCGGGTATCCTTTCCGGCTTTTTGAAAGAGAATGGGGTGAATGCGGAGATACACGTCATTACGGGGTCGGTAGAAGTGGCGCCGGGCATCGGTCTGGCAGATGCCATTTTCGATATTGTAAGTTCCGGTTCTACGCTGGTGAGCAACCGCCTGAAGGAAGTGGAGGTTGTGATGAAGTCCGAAGCCCTGCTGATTGGTAACAGGAACCTGAGCGAGGAAAAGCAAGGGATATTGAGGGAGCTGTTGTTCCGTATGGATGCTGTGAAGACAGCCGAAGATAAGAAGTATGTGCTGATGAATGCCCCGAAAGAGAAACTGGATGAGATTGTCTCTGTACTTCCGGGCATGAAGAGCCCCACGGTGATGCCTTTGGCACAAGAAGGCTGGTGCTCAGTACATACCGTACTCGACGAGAAGTGTTTCTGGGAGATTATCGGAAAGTTGAAGGCATTGGGGGCGGAAGGCATTCTGGTGCTGCCGATTGAGAAAATGATAATTTAAAGCCTCGAGGATGTGTCAAAAGTATATAAACGCTTTCTTTATGTTACGACATTAGGTGCGAATTACGCGAAATAGCGCGGATTCGGTAAAATAAATCCGTGAAATCCGCGTAATCAGCGCCTAAAAGAAAGTCTTCAGAGAGTTTTGACACACCTCCAATAATATCATGGTTTATGCATAAATCTTTAAAAACATGTCATTATGATATTGATTAGTAATCCCGATAAATCCCAGTGGCAAGAGATTCTGAAACGTCCGGTGATGAATACGGAGAATCTGTTTGATACGGTGCGGAGTGTTATTGACCGTGTGAAGGAGGAGGGAGACCGTGCTGTGCTGGATTATGAAGAAAAATTTGATAAAGTGGTGTTGGCCTCGCTGGCAGTGTCGGAAGAGGAACAGCAGGAAGCGGAAAACCTGGTGAGTGAAGACTTGAAAGCAGCTATTCGCCTGGCAAAGCAGAACATCGAGACTTTCCACGCCGCACAACGCTTTGAGGGCAAGAAAGTGCAGACTCAGCCGGGGGTGACCTGCTGGCAGAAAGCGGTTGCCATAGAAAAGGTGGGATTGTATATCCCCGGAGGAACGGCTCCGCTGTTTTCTACGGTACTGATGCTGGCCGTTCCCGCCAGGATTGCCGGATGCAAGGAGATTGTTCTCTGCACCCCTCCGGGACGTGACGGAAAGGTACATCCCGCTGTGTTGTTTGCCGCAAAAGTGGCAGGTGTCAACCGGATTTTCAAAGCTGGCGGCATACAAGCCATTGCCGCTATGGCATACGGAACGGAAAGTGTGCCTAAGGTTTACAAGATATTCGGTCCGGGAAATCAGTATGTCACGGCTGCCAAACAGCTTGTGAGCTTGCGTGATGTGGCGATAGATATGCCGGCAGGACCTTCGGAAGTAGAAGTTTTGGCTGACGAAACAGCTAATCCGATTTTTGTCGCCGCCGACTTGTTGAGCCAGGCAGAACACGGAGTGGACAGTCAGGCTATATTAATTACGACCTCTGTCGAATTGCAACAAGCTGTAAAGGTGGAAGTGGAACGCCAACTGGCCTTACTGCCACGTAAAGAGATTGCCGAAAAGTCTCTTGCCAATAGCAAACTGATTGTAGTGGACAGCATGACAGAAGCCATTGAATTGACCAACGCGTATGCTCCCGAACATCTTATCATAGAAACCGAGGATTATCTTTCCGTGGCAGAACGTATCGTGAATGCCGGTTCCGTATTCCTGGGTTCTCTTACTCCGGAGAGTGCGGGAGATTATGCTTCGGGCACAAACCATACCCTGCCGACAAACGGCTATGCCAAAGCATACAGCGGTGTCAGCCTCGACAGCTTTATCCGCAAGATAACTTTTCAGGAGATAAAGCCGGAAGGATTAAATATCATCGGCCCTGCCATCGAGCTGATGGCTGCCAATGAACAGCTGGATGCGCATAAGAATGCTGTGAGTGTGAGACTGGGGCAGTTGGAAAATGGAAATTGAAAGTTGAAAATTGAGAGCTGATGGCTTAAAGTAATTTTAATCGTAAATTGTCAAATCATAAATAACATGGTGAAAACATTACAAGAACTTACCCGTCCGAATATCTGGCGTCTGAAGCCTTATTCTTCAGCACGTGATGAATATAATGGTGCTGCGGCATCCGTTTTTCTCGATGCAAACGAGAATCCTTATAACATGCCGCACAACCGTTATCCCGACCCCATGCAGCGGGAGTTAAAGACAGAATTGTCTAAAATTAAAAAGGTGAGTCCCGATTCCATCTTCTTAGGGAATGGCAGTGACGAAGCTATCGATTTGGTGTTCCGTGCTTTTTGTGAACCCCGTGTGGACAATGTAGTGGCTATCGACCCTACCTACGGCATGTATCAAGTCTGTGCCGACGTTAATGATGTGGAGTACCGCAAGGTGCTGCTCGATGAGGATTTCCAGTTCTCTGCCGACAAGCTTTTGGCTGCTGCGGATGAGCATACCAAACTGATTTTTATCTGCTCTCCCAACAATCCTACCGGCAATGACCTGCTCCGTAGCGAGATTGAAACGCTGATTCGCCAGTTTGATGGGTTGGTGATACTGGATGAGGCATACAATGACTTCTCCGAAGCACCTTCCTTCCTCGAAAATTTGAATCGGTATCCGAATCTCATTGTACTGCAAACCTTCTCCAAAGCATGGGGATGTGCTGCCATCCGTCTGGGCATGGCATTTGCCTCACCGGAGATTATCGGCATCCTCAGTAAGATAAAATATCCCTATAACGTGAACCAGCTGACACAGAAGCAGGCAGTGGAAATGCTTCACCGCTATTATGAAATAGAACGTTGGGTGAAGACCTTGAAAGAAGAACGGGAGAATCTGGAAGCCGAGTTCGCCGCACTGCCATGTACGGTGAAGATGTTCCCTTCCCATGCCAATTTCTTCCTGGCCCGTGTGACGGATGCCGTGAAGATTTACAATTATCTGGTAGGCAAGGGTATCATTGTCCGCAACCGTAACTCCGTGTCACTCTGCGGAAATTGCCTGCGGGTGACGGTGGGAACGAGAGGAGAGAATGAAAAATTGATTGAAGCGCTGAAGGAATATATGTAGAAGGAGTTAAAGGGAGTAAAAGGGGGGTAAAGGGATTAAAAGGGAGTTAAAGGCCGATACTGCTGTTCTATACAAGTAATGCTTATGCAAGCAGAACTACTGGCCTCTAACTCCTCTAACTCCTCTAACTCCTTCTACCTCCTTCTAACTCCCGATAACTCCCTTTATTCCCTCAAAAAAAATATCCTTTAAAATGAAGAAACTACTTTTTATAGACCGTGACGGGACTTTAGTCATTGAGCCGCCCATTGATTATCAGCTGGACTCCCTGGAGAAGCTGGAGTTCTATCCGAAAGTGATGCGCAATCTTGGCTTCATCCGCAGCAAGCTGGATTTTGATTTTGTAATGGTGACCAATCAGGACGGTCTCGGCACCGCCTCCTTTCCGGAAGAGACCTTCTGGCCGGCACACAACCTGATGATGAAGACATTGGAAGGCGAAGGCATCACCTTCGACGACATCTGCATAGACCGCAGCATGCCCGACGACAATGCACCGACCCGCAAGCCGCGTACCGGAATGCTTGCCAAATACCTCGATAACCCGGACTACGATTTGTCCCACAGTTTCGTCATTGGCGACCGGCCTACGGATGTGGAACTGGCAAAGAATCTGGGCTGCCGTGCCATTCTTCTGCAAGATGACACGGCATCATTGAAACCCGTTTCCGAAGGTGGCGGTGCCGCTTGTGACGGACTTGAAGATTACTGCGCCCTCGCCACCAGGGATTGGGATAAGGTTGCCGAATTCCTCTTTGCCGGTGAGCGTACGGCGGAAGTACGTCGTACTACCAAGGAGACAGATATATACGTATCCTTGAATCTGGATGGTAACGGGCATTGTGACATCGCGACCGGACTGGGCTTCTTCGACCACATGCTGGAGCAGATAGGCAAGCACGGCGGCATGGACCTCACCATCCGTGTGAAAGGCGACCTCGAAGTGGACGAGCACCACACCATCGAGGATACCGCTCTTGCTCTGGGCGACTGCCTTTATCAGGCCTTAGGAAGCAAGCGCGGCATCGAACGCTACGGCTATGCCCTTCCTATGGACGATTGTCTCTGCCAGGTGTGCCTCGACTTCGGCGGTCGCCCGTGGTTGGTATGGGATGCCGGGTTCAAGCGCGAGAAGATAGGCGACATGCCTACGGAAATGTTCCTGCACTTCTTCAAGTCCTTGAGTGATGCCGCCCGGATGAATCTTAATGTAAAAGCCGAAGGGCAGAACGAACATCATAAGATAGAAGGCATCTTCAAGGCGCTGGCACGTGCGCTGAAGATGGCGGTGAAAAGGGATATTTATCACTTTGAACTGCCAAGCTCGAAAGGAGTGTTGTAGAATCGTACAGACAACTGCTGCAAAGTTACTGCATACCTTTTGCAGAGCCACTGCAGATGTATTGCAGAGCTACTGCAGATGTATTGCAGAGTTTTGCAGTTGTATATCTCTGATTAATAGATAAGTAGTGTTATGTCACATTTAGCCCCTTTGATAGCTGATTTAGCTCTGATATTGATTTGTGCGGGGATTATGACCCTGCTTTTTAAGAAATTGAAGCAACCGCTGGTGTTAGGATATGTAGTTGCAGGATTCCTTGCCAGCCCTCACATGGCCTATACACCGTCGGTGATGGACACGGCTAATATACAGACCTGGGCGGATATAGGCGTTATCTTCCTGCTGTTTGCACTGGGATTGGAATTCAGCTTCAAGAAGATTGTGAAGGTGGGAGGCGTGGCGATTATTGCTGCGTGTACCATCATCTTTTGTATGATATTGTTGGGAGTGGCGGTAGGTACCGGGTTCGGCTGGCAACGGATGGACTGTATCTTCCTGGGCGGTATGATTGCCATGTCGTCCACTACCATTATCTATAAGGCGTTTGATGATTTGGGGATGCGCAAGAAACAGTTCACGGGGCTGGTGCTCAGTGTGCTTATCCTGGAGGATATTCTTGCCATCGTATTGATGGTGATGCTCTCCACGATGGCAGTCAGCCATAACTTCGAGGGTACGGAGATGCTGGGGAGCATTGCCAAACTGCTGTTCTTCCTGATACTTTGGTTCGTCGTAGGGATATACCTCATCCCCGGATTGCTGAAGCGGTGCCGGAAGCTGATGAGCGAGGAAACCTTGCTGATAGTCTCTCTCGGACTCTGTTTCGGTATGGTGGTGATGGCCGCGCACACGGGTTTCTCGGCTGCTTTCGGCGCGTTCATCATGGGCTCCATTCTTGCCGAGACGGTAGAGGCGGAGAGCATAGAGCGCCTGGTGAAGCCGGTCAAGGACTTGTTCGGCGCCATCTTCTTCGTATCGGTCGGCATGATGGTAGACCCGGCCATGATTGTGGAGTATGCGGGACCTATTGTCGTGATTACTCTGGCGGTCATCCTCGGGCAATCCCTCTTCGGGACGCTGGGTGTGCTGCTGGCAGGGCAACCGCTGAAGACGGCTATGCAATGCGGTTTCAGTCTGACGCAAATCGGTGAGTTTGCCTTTATTATAGCTTCGCTGGGCGTGTCACTGCATGTCACCAGCCATTTCTTGTATCCTATTGTGGTGGCGGTGTCTGTCATCACCACTTTCCTCACTCCTTATATGATTCGTTTGGCAGAACCGGCTTCCAATCTTGTGGATACGCATTTGCCGGAAAAATGGAGAAAGTTCTTGACCCGCTATGCTTCAGGTTCGCAGACCATGAACCACGAGAGTCTGTGGAAGAAACTGATATTTGCGCTGGTCAGGATTACGGTGGTGTATTCCATCATTTGCGTGGCGGTGATAGCTTTGGCGTTCCGTTTTCTGGTGCCTTTCGTGCACGACAGTCTGCCCGGGGTATGGGGCTCTCTGTTGGCTGCCTTTATCATCATTCTGTGTATAGCTCCGTTCCTGCGTGCCATCATGATTAAAAAGAACCACTCGGAAGAGTTCGTGACTTTATGGAAGGATAACCGTGGAAACCGGGCACCGTTGGTGGCCACCATTGTACTGCGTCTGCTGCTGGGCGTTTCGTTCGTCATGTTCGTAATAGCCGGTTTGTTCAAGATGTCCGTCGGTCTGGTGTTTGGAGTGGCGGTGCTGCTGGTGACTTTGATGATACTCTCTCGCCAGTTGAAGAAGCAGTCCATCATGATAGAGAGGACATTCTTCCAGAATCTGCGGTACCGCGACATGCGTGCCGAGTATATGGGAGAGAAGAAACCGGAGTATGCGGGGCGTCTGCTGTCGCGCGACCTGCACCTGACGGATTTTGAAATCCCCGGCGAGTCGGCATGGGTGGGCAGGACATTGGCGGAGCTGAATTTCGGAAAGAAATACGGCATCCATGTGGTCTCCATCCTTCGGGGCAAGAAACGGATTAATATTCCCGGAGCGTCTGTCCGCCTTTTTCCACAGGACAAGATACAAGTGATTGCCACGGACGAGGAACTGAACATCTTCGGCAAGGAGATGGATAAGGTGTCTGCCATGAATACGGATGTGATAGAGAAGAGCGAGATGATTCTACGCCAGTTCTGTGTGGACGGGCAGTCTCCTTTCCTGAACAAGACCCTGAAGGAAGCAGGGATACGCGAGAAGTATCACTGCCTGATTGCCGGTGTGGAGCGGGGAGGGGAGACCCTGCATGCTCCCGACCCGCATGAACCTTTTGTAGAAGGCGATGTGGTATGGGTTGTAGGCGAGAGTGCCGATGTGTACGAATTAGTCAGTCAGAAAGGCGAAGGTTTCGACATGGAGGTGTGACAAAACAAAAGGCATCTTACTTCTTGATAGTTTTTAGGCACACCTTCATAGTCGTTAATCAGAGCTTGTTCAGTATTTTGTCCATCACCCAGTTTGTGAGAGTGGCGCTTTCGCCGTCACAGCTGCAGACGGACTTGCCCAGCAGGTGGTCTACCACTGCCTGTATAAGCGGTTGCTGGACGTAGGTGGGGTTTTCGACGATGATTTCTTCACGTCCTCTTTCCGTATGCAGCGCAATGGGGTCATAGGTGAATACGGAGAAACAAATCATGCCTTTGTCTCCAATGATTTCTATACGGTCTTCGCGGGCGGATTCGTGGGCAACAAAGCACCAGGAGCCGCTGCCCACCAGTCCGCTGTCAAACTGGAAACATGCGCTTAGAGTGTCCTCGGCAGGATATAGTCCGCCACGGTTGCTCTTGTAGCCGCTGGCTTCGAGGATACATCCGAAGATTTCCTGCAGCAAGTCTATCTGGTGGGGCGCAAGGTCATAGAAGTATCCTCCGCCGGCAATGTCCGGTTGCACGCGCCACGGCAGGTTTTCCTTGTTATGGTCGAGGTCGCGGGGAGGCTGGGCGAAGCGGATTTGAATGTTGATGACATTGCCAATATGTCCCTCCTCTACCAGTGACTTTACCTTCAGGAAGTAGGGCAGATAGCGGCGGTAATACGCGACAAAACATGGAACACCCGTTTCCTTGGAAATCCGGTTGATGCGGCAGCACTCTTCGTAGGTAACGGCCATCGGCTTCTCTATGTAGACCGGTTTGCCTGCCTTCATGGACATGATGGCGTATGTAGCATGTGAAGAAGGAGGAGTGGCAATGTACACGGCGTTCACCTCTTCGTCGTCAATCAGTTCCTGGGCATCGTCGTACCATTTGGGAATCCCTCTTTCCTTGGCGTAGGTCTTAGCCTTGTCGCCATTTCGGCTCATGACGGCCACTACTTCGGAGTTCTCTATTTTCTGAAATGCCGGTCCGCTTTTGTATTTGGTCACTTCTCCGCAACCGATGAATCCCCATTTAATTATTCTCTCGCTCATAATCTTTCCCTTATTTTACTCTTCCTCAAAATCGAATTCAAAGTCGAAATCATCCAGAAATTCCGGTTCTGTAAATTCTTCCAGACTCCGGCGGTCTTTTTTCGTCGGCCGTCCGGTACCCTTGGCACGGTTGACGAAACCGCTGACACGGCTCATCTCCAGCAGTTCATACTGTTCCGGAGTCGTTACATTCTCCATCATTTCGGCAACAAGCTTTGCGCCGACACGCTTTTCGATGGTTTGCAGCACTTTGAAGGAATAGGTGACGGGAGGCTTGCGCACCTGTATGACATCTCCCGGCTTCACCGTACGGGCAGCCTTTGCCAGTGCGCCATTGATGCTGATGCGTCCTTTTTTGCAGGCTTCGGCGGCTATGGTACGTGTCTTGAAGATGCGTACGGCCCACATCCATTTGTCAATTCTGGCTTCGTTCATTTCTTGTTATATTGATTCATGGTGATATCTATTCCCGCCAGACAGAAACTTTTGATGATTTCTCCGGCTGTTTCCAATCTCTCGCCCATTGTTTTCCAATCTTCATCGGTAAAATGTCCCAGCACATAGTCAATCTGCCCACCACGGGGAAAGTCATTACCGATGCCGAAACGCAGGCGTGCATAATTCTGGGTGCCCAGCGTTGATGCAATATGCTTAAGGCCGTTATGTCCCGCATCGCTTCCCTTACCTTTCAGGCGCAGTGTGCCGAAAGGCAGTGCCAGGTCATCTACCACTACCAACACATTCTCCAATGGAATGTTTTCCTTTTGCATCCAGTAGCGTACGGCGTTGCCGCTGAGGTTCATAAAGGTGGAAGGCTTCAGCAGTAACAGTTGGCGTCCCTTGACTGACAGTGTTGTGGTGAAACCATAACGTCCGTCGGTAAAAGTGGCACCCGCTGCTTTGGCCAGAGCATCTACTGCCATGAATCCGATGTTATGGCGGGTTTCGTGATATTCGGGGCCGATATTGCCCAATCCTACAATTAAATATTTCATAGTCAGTGCTTCCTGTTTATGAGGGTGTTAAAACTAGTATTCACCACAGATTACACAGATTAACACAGAATGAATTTAATGTACCGATAATCAAAGATGTCTATCTGTGCAAATCTGTGTAATCTGTGGTGAATTATACACTCTCGTGAGCCGTAAAAAGAACGCGGATTATCGCAACTTTCCGCGGAAATCAGTATGAAATCTGCGTTGGCTGCGTTAATCCGCGTTCCCGAATATTTAGTCTTTCTTGAAAAGAATCGATTAGTTGCCTGCAGCAGCAGCGGCACCTCTTGCAGCACGAGTCAGCTTAACGGCGCATACAACAGCTTCTTTGGCATTCAGCAATTCCAATCCTTCATATTGCAATTCGCCAACTTTAACAGTCTTACCAAGTCCCAAGTGGGCAACGTTGATAATCAGTCTTTCAGGAATTACGTTATACAAAGCTCTTACTTTCAGCTTACGCATCTGGAGTACTAGCTTACCACCGGCCTTAACACCTTCTGCCAAACCTTCCATCTGTACCGGAACTTCCATAACGATAGGCTTAGCCTCGTCAATTTGATAGAAGTCAACGTGCAGGATAGTATCCTTTACGGGGTGGAATTGGATATCTTTCATGATAGCGTTTACTTTCTTGCCATCAATCACCAAGTCAACTACGTAGATGTGCGGAGTGTAAACCAAGTTACGCAGACCCTCTGCAGGTACAGTGAAGTGAACATTTTCACCTGCACCATAAAGTACGCAAGGTACACCGTTGTTTTTACGAATAGCTTTCAAAGCTCTTGCTTGTTCCGAAGAACGTTCTGCAATAGTTCTTGCAGTTCCTTTTACTTCAATTGATTTCATTTTAAAAATTTTTGTGTTACTCTAAATTAAGTAAATTTTTTGCTTAATTCACCATCACACGATGTGGCTTGCCACACGATGTTGCAAAAAAGCGGTGCAAAAGTACAGCTTCTTTTTGAATTATCAAAAGGTTATAACTTAAAATTCAATGTCTATCTTGATTTCTCCTTCCAATGAAGACGCTTTTTCCTCTTTCGGCAGTTCTTCTTTTCCCGTTTCGGGACTTTCAGCCTCTTCGTCAGTGGTATGTCTTGTATAGCAGCCTTGCTGTTCCTGGATGAAGCCGATGGCTTGCTGAAGTCCGTTCATGAACTTTTCAAAATCCTCTTTGTATAGAAAGATTTTGTGCTTTTCGAAACTTACCTGCGAGTCGTCTCCTTCGCCCATCACAATCTTCTTGCTTTCCGTGATGGCGAGAAACATTTCGTCTTTTCTGTTTTTCTTGACGTCTAAATAGTAGATGCGCTTACCTGCTTTGATGGATTGGGAGAATACAATCTCCTTGTCATTCATGTCCGCTGCGTTTTTCTTCTTAAAGTCTTCCATATTATAATAGGTCTCAATTTTGATATTATCACCTTAAAACTCGTATCTCGTAGCTTTTAGCTCTTTATCGGGCTCAAAATTGACGATTTTTTTTAAACTGTCAAAAGAAAAAGACCGGATAATCAATATCTGCATTAAAAAATGTGATTTATTTATGTAAACTCATTAAAAATGCCTACTTTTGCGCCTTGTTAAAACACTAGTATTTACTTTAGAATTATGATCAACAGAGTTCTTATTCGTCTTAAGATTATACAGATTGTATATGCTTATTATCAGAATGGCAGTAAAAATTTAGACTCAGCGGAGAAAGAATTGTTCTTTAGCCTTTCAAAGGCATACGACCTCTACAACTACCTGCTGATGCTGATGATAGCTTTGACGAACTACGCACAAAAACGTATTGATGCGGCAAAAGCTAAGCTGGCTCCCACTGCCGAGGAGCTGTATCCCAACATGAAATTTGTGGAAAACAAGTTCATAGCCCAGTTGGAAGTGAACAAACAATTGACGGAATTCATTGCCAACCAAAAGCGCACGTGGGCCAATGATGAAGACTTTGTCAAGGGATTGTATGAGAAAATTGTGGAATCAGATATATATAAGGAATATATGGCTTCTTCGGACAATTCTTACGAATACGACCGTGAATTGTGGAGAAAGCTGTATAAGACTTTTGTCTTCAACAACGAAGCCTTGGACAATGTGCTCGAAGACCAGAGCCTCTACTGGAATGACGACAAGGAGATTGTGGATACTTTCGTACTGAAAACCATCAAGCGCTTTGAAGAGAAGAATGGTGCCAATCAGGAACTTCTACCAGAGTTCAAGGATGAGGAAGACCAGGAATTTGCACGCCGTTTGTTCCGCCGTGCCATCTTGAACTGTGACTATTACCGTCACCTCATCAGCGAGAATACGCGTAATTGGGACTTGGACCGTGTAGCCTTTATGGATGTTGTAATCATGCAGTGTGCCTTGGCCGAAATATTAAGTTTCCCGAACATTCCGGTGAGTGTTTCGTTGAACGAATATGTCGATATTGCCAAAGTTTACAGCACGGCCAAAAGTGGCAGCTTCGTGAACGGTACATTGGATGGAATAGTTAATCAATTAAAAAAAGAAGGTAAGTTAACGAAAAACTAATACCTTTGTTTAATAATAGAAACCAAAACTGAGTATTTATGAACTTAATGACTGTATTCTTCCTGCAGGCTCCCGCTGCAGGCCCTGCCGGTGGTGGTAGCATGATGTGGATTATGCTGATAGCCATGTTCGTTATTATGTATTTCTTTATGATTCGTCCTCAAAACAAGAAGCAAAAGGAAATAGCAAACTTCCGTAAATCGCTTCAAGTGAATCAGAAAGTAATCACAGCTGGTGGTATCCATGGTGTTATCAAGGAAATCAACGACAATGATGTGGTGCTTGAAATCGCTTCTAACGTTAAGATTCGTATAGACAAGAATTCTATTTTTGCTGCAGCTGCTGATGCGAACAGCAGTCAGGCATCTAAATAATAGAAATGTGAGCCTATGTTTGAACGTAGGAACATACAACGTACATATCTGAAGATATCAAGAGAAGTGAAGGACTTTCTGCTTAGCGATAAAAGCAGGGAGTTCTTCATTTTTTTGTTTTTTTTCTTTGTAGCCGGTGGCTTCTGGCTCTTGCAGACCTTGAACAACGACTATGAGGCGGACTTTTCTATACCGGTGCGGCTGAAGGGAGTGCCCAATAATGTGGTGATTACCTCTGAACCTGCTTCAGAACTCCGTATCAAGGTAAAGGATAAGGGAACGGTACTGCTCAACTATATGTTGGGAAAGAGCTTTTATCCCGTTATTCTCGATTATGCCGATTATAAGGGCGTGGATAATCAAGTAAGGATATATCCCTCGCAGTTTGAAAAGAAAGTGCTGAACCAGCTGAATGCCTCTACCCGCCTGCTTTCCATGAAGCCGGATACATTGGAGTACATCTATTCGACGGGGGCCTCCAAACTGGTGCCGGTGAAGCTGCGCGGCACGCTGAGTGCCGGACGTGAGTATTATCTTTCGGATACGATATTCAGTCCCGATTCCGTATTGGTGTATGCGCCGCAAGGCGTGCTGGATACGATTGCTGTTGCCTATACGCAACCGGTGAAGCTGGAAGATATATCGGATACCTTGAGGCAGCAAGTCCCCCTGCGTATCCAGAAAGGTGTGAAGTTTGTGCCTTCTTCCATTGAGATGATGCTTCCGGTGGATATTTATACGGAAAAGACAGTGGAGGTGCCGTTGCGTGGCGTTAACTTTCCTGCCGACAAGGTGCTGCGCGCTTTCCCTTCCAAGGTGCAGGTCACGTTTCAGGTTGGTCTGAGTCATTTCAGGCAGATTAACGCTGATGATTTTCATATTTACGTGTCCTATGAGGAACTGCTCCGTCTGGGTTCCGACAAGTATACGGTAAAGATTAAGAATCTGCCGAAAGGGGTGAGCCAGGTACGCTTCAATCCGGCACAAGTGGATTTTCTGATAGAGCAAGTTTCTCCTGATTATGGCGATTAAGATAGGTATAACCGGTGGTATCGGTAGCGGAAAGAGTACGGTATCCCGGCTGCTGGAGGTATTGGGTGTTCCCGTCTATATCTCGGATTTGGAAACGAAGAGGTTGATGGTTTCCGACTCATTTATCCGCGAGGAACTGTCAGCTTTGCTTGGTGCGGAAGTGTATGCCGGTGGCACGCTGAACAAGCCTTTGTTGGCGTCTTATCTTTTCGGCAGTCCGGAGCATGCCAAAGAAATCAACTGTATTGTGCATCCTCGTGTAAAGGAGGATTTCAGGCGGTGGACACAATGCCGCACCGCTTTTCCCATTGTCGGTATAGAATCGGCCATTCTGGTCGAAGCGGGGTTTGCGGGTGAAGTGGATGCTATTGTTATGGTCTATGCGCCCGAAGAGGTGCGCATTTTACGTGCCGTCCGGCGGGATGCTTCCTCGCGCGAATTGATAGAAAAGCGTATCCGTAGCCAGATGAATGACGAAGAAAAGCGTAAATATGCAGATTTTGTCATTGTAAATGATGGCGAAACCCCATTGATTCCGCAAGTTTTAGAGCTAATCGGTTCGCTATCTGAAAAAATGCACTATCTGTTACGCAAATAGGCATCTCCTTAACAATAAAAATAAGCAAGCTTATTTTGTATTGTCTTCGGCTTACATTATCTTTGCCCCCCGAAAAAAATAACTACTAATCATCAAAACAGAATATATTATGTTGAAGACTATTTTGTCCATTTCCGGTAAACCGGGATTGTATAAGCTTGTTTCTCAGGGAAAAAATATGTTGATTGTAGAGTCGCTTGCAGACAAGAAACGTTTCCCTGCCTATGGTAATGAGAAGATTACTTCTTTGGGCGATATCGCCATGTATACAGATACGGAAGATGTTCCTTTGAAGGAAGTGCTTCTTTCCATGAAGAAAAAGGAAAACGGCGCTGCCGTAGTGATGGACTTAAAGAAGGCTACTGCCGACGATTTGCGTGCTTACCTGGCAGAGGTATTGCCTACCTTCGATCGCGACCGCGTATATCCGTCCGACATCAAGAAATTGATTGTTTGGTATAATTTGCTGGTGGCAAGCGGTATGACGGATTTTGAAGAAACTCCTGCGGCAGAAACGAAGGAGGAAAGCAAGGCCGAGTAATCGGAGAAGGATTGAAATACAAAATAAAAGAGGCGATTCTCAATAGTCGGGAATCGCCTCTTTTATTGGGGGGATACGGATTGCTTTTAATTTCTGAAAACCAGTCCGTCGTCAGTGGTATTGGCATCCACTGTAATAGGCTTGCTGCGGTCTACTTCCTGGGACAGCAGCTTCTTCGACAAGTCGTTCAGCAAATAGTGCTGTATGGCACGTTTCACCGGGCGGGCGCCGAATTCAGGGTCATAACCTGCATTGGCAAGGAAGTCTATGGCGGCATTTGTCAGAACAAGTTTCACACCGTTACCGGAAAGCATCTTCTGCACACTCTTGATTTGGAGCACCACAATCTGCTTGATTTCGGGCTCTGTCAGTGGCAGGAACATGATGGTTTCGTCGATACGGTTCAGGAATTCCGGGCGGATGGTCTTTTTCAGCATATTCATCACTTCCTTCTTGGTTTCCTCTACGATTTGCTCCTTATTGCTACTGTTGAGCTTCTCCATCTGGCTTTGGATATAGCCGCTGCCCATGTTGGAGGTCATGATGATAATCGTATTCTTGAAATTGACCGTACGTCCTTTGTTGTCCGTCAGACGTCCGTCATCCAGCACTTGCAGCAAGATGTTGAATACGTCCGGATGCGCTTTCTCGATTTCATCGAACAGGACGACAGAATACGGTTTCCGTCTTACGGCTTCTGTCAGTTGTCCGCCTTCATCGTAGCCCACATATCCCGGAGGCGCTCCAACCAGACGGGAAACGCTGTGTTTCTCCTGATACTCGCTCATGTCGATACGGGTCATCATCGTCTCGTCGTCAAAGAGGAACTCCGCCAGCGCCTTTGCCAATTCCGTCTTACCTACACCGGTGGTTCCCAGGAAAAGGAATGAGCCGATAGGACGTTTCGGGTCTTGCAATCCGGCACGGCTGCGGCGTACGGCATCGGATACGGCCTCGATGGCTTCGTCCTGCCCGATAACACGCTGGTGCAGTTCCGCCTCCAGATGCAACAGTTTGTCCTTTTCGCTTTGCAGCATCTTGCTTACCGGTATGCCGGTCCAGCGAGATACTACGTCGGCGATGTCTTCAGCGTCCACTTCCTCTTTAATCATGGCCTTGTCACCCTGCATCTCGTGCAGTTTTTGCTGCGTTTCTTCAATCTCCTGGTTCAGCGCTTGCAGTTTGCCGTAACGGATTTCGGCCACCCGGCCATAGTCGCCTTCCCGTTCTGCTTTGTCGGCCTCGAACTTCAGGTTCTCTATTTCCACCTTATTCTGCTGGATTTTGTTGACAAGGGTCTTTTCACTTTGCCATTTCGCTTTGTACGAGTTTTCCTGCTCCTTCAGCTCGGCAAGTTCTTTGCCGATTTGTTCCAGTTTGGGCTTGTCGTTTTCGCGCTTGATGGCTTCACGTTCAATCTCCAGTTGCTTTATCTTACGCGAAATCTCGTCCAGCTCTTCCGGTACGGAATCGACCTCCATACGCAGCTTGGCGGCGGCTTCGTCCATCAGGTCGATAGCCTTGTCCGGCAAGAAACGGTCGGTGATGTAACGGTTGCTCAACTCTACGGCGGCAATGATGGCATCGTCCTTAATCCGTACGTGGTGATGGTTCTCATAACGTTCCTTCAGACCACGCAGAATGGAGATGGTGCTCAGCGTGTCCGGTTCGTTCACCATGACAATCTGGAAGCGGCGCTCCAACGCTTTGTCCTTTTCGAAATACTTCTGATATTCATCGAGGGTAGTGGCCCCGATGCTCCTCAGTTCACCGCGTGCCAGGGCGGGTTTCAGGATGTTGGCGGCATCCATGGCGCCTTCGCCCTTGCCTGCACCCACCAGGGTGTGGATTTCATCAATGAAGAGGATGATGTCTCCTTCGGACTTCTTCACTTCGTTGATAACGGCCTTCAGGCGTTCTTCAAATTCGCCTTTGTATTTGGCGCCCGCCACCAGTGCACCCATATCCAGGGAGTAGACTTGTTTGTTCTTCAAGTTCTCGGGGACGTCTCCACGCAAGATACGGTGGGCAAGTCCCTCTACGATAGCTGTTTTACCGGTACCCGGTTCACCGATAAGAATCGGGTTGTTCTTGGTACGCCGACTCAGAATCTGCAGGACACGCCGTATCTCTTCGTCACGGCCGATGACGGGATCCAGTTTGCCGCTGCGGGCTGCTTCGTTCAGATTGATGGCATACTTTTCCAATGACTGGTAAGTGTCTTCGCTGGATTGTGAAGTTACTTTTTCTCCTTTTCGCAGTTCGTTGATGGCTTCCCGCAGTTCGCGTTCCGTCATCCCGGCATCTTTCAGAATGGTGGATGCAGTGCTTTTCACATTCAGCAAAGCCAGCAGTACCGGTTCCAGGGAGACGAATTCATCACCCATTTCCTTGGAATATTGGGTGGCCTTCTGGAACACTTCGTTCGTTTCACGGCTCAGGTATGGCTCTCCGCCGGATACCTTGGGCAGAGAATCAATTTGCTTGTCCAGTACAAGTGCTATCTGCTGACCGTTCATGCCCAGCTTCTGGAAGATGAAGTTGGTGACATTTTCACCCACTTTCATCACGCTTTGAAGCACATGCACGGGCTCGATGGCTTGCTGTCCACGGCTTTGTACCAGGTTCACAGCCTCCTGCACCGCTTCTTGCGCTTTAATGGTAAAGTTGTTAAAGTTCATATTTTGTTCTCCTTTCTATTTTATCAGTTTCATAACACTTGGGAAGGCGCAAAAGATTTGCCATTGGCACATTTCGGACAAATTGTCTGCATATAAAATATGTAAAATGACAAATTGTCTGTAAACCAGTCGTTTTGTTTCTTTCTACTTCTTTAGATAAGAAGTTGGAGCAAAGTTCCTTTTCGTATTAAACTCTATTGGTTAAAGAGAAGGGCAAATAAGGATGTCATGCATGAGATGTGCATCTCATGTAGTACGAGGTGTACATCTCATGTAGTACGAGATGCACATCTTATGTAGTGAGGGCCTATATGTTTTAGTAGCTAAGTCTTCGTGTTCCAGCTCCAAGGTTTCCGTGTTGCGGGGGAAGGATATTCTCTTTCCGCTTCGGAGATATAGATTAATTGCTTGGGATGATACAAGTTATTGATAAATTTGTCGTACTTTTACTGCTTCAAAGTTTTGTGCTTTCTGTGTGGTAGGTTTTCGGAGCTCCGCTTGCAGAGGAGCATTATGTATAATCACGTATTAAAATAGAAGATAATGGAGGATAAGATAAAGTTTCCGGCAAATGTGATATTGATAGATGTTGCATTTCTGAATGAAGTGGTATATGGTGCAAAGAACTTTTTGGAAGGTAAGTTGGGACGGAAGCTACCCGATGTTGACCTGCCGGCATGGTTGAGCTATCTGGCATTGGACGCCGGCTTGAGAGAACAAGAAAATGAGGTGGAAGTGTTGCTGGTGCATACTCCGGCAGCGGACGTGCTGAAGTGTTGTGAACCATCCGATGTGAATAAACTGAATCACCAGGCATGCCGTACGCCGTTGGGCGAATTTACATTTTCTTCCGTCACCTCTTCTGGTTTAGTCTCTACCGAAGAGTTGTTTCTTGACCTGATGAACCTGGCGCTTGATTCTGCAGATGTGAAGTGTTTGATGTTGTTGCCTTTCCATCAGGTATATGGTAATAGAGTGGAGGAAAAGCTGGCGGGTTTCTTCAAAGACAAGAATGAAGAAGAACGGGGCAAAGCTGTGTATTTCATTACGGAGGAACCTCTGAGCCCGGTGTATTGCCGCCTGGAGCCGGTGTTTTATTCTTTGGCGCATGCTTTCGGCATCAAGTCTGACGAGTTATAGGATATAAGAAGTATATGAGTGATTTCCGTTTAAAAGTGTTTCAGTCTGTTGCCAAGAACTTGAGTTTTACAAAGGCTTCGCAAGAGTTGTTTGTTAGTCAGCCGGCTATAACCAAGCATATCCAGGAGCTGGAGGCCACTTATCAGACGAGGCTTTTCGACCGGCAGGGAAGTAAAATCAGTTTGACCGAGTCGGGCCGGCTGCTCTTGGAGCATTGCGAACGGATATTGGAGGACTATAAACGGCTGGAATATGAAATGCACTTGTTGCATAACGAATATATTGGCGAACTCAAGTTGGGAGCCAGCACTACCATTGCGCAGTATGTGCTTCCTCCGTTGCTGGGCAGTTTTATCGGCAAGTTTCCGCAGGTCAACTTGTCCTTGCTCAATGGAAATTCCCGGGAAATAGAAGCCGCTTTGCAGGAACACCGCATTGACTTGGGATTGGTGGAAGGGGTTTTCCGCCTTCCCAATCTGAAGTACACTACTTTTCTTGAGGATGAACTGGTAGCGGTAGTCCATTCCAAAAGCCGTTTACAATTGCCCGAAGAGATTACTCCCCAGGATTTGCTCGCTATTCCTTTAGTGCTTCGTGAGCGTGGTTCTGGTACGTTGGATGTGATAGAACGCTCGCTCCAGAAGCACGGCGTCAAGCTTGCCTCACTCCATGTACTGATGTACCTGGGTAGTACCGAAAGCATCAAGCTCTTTCTTGAAAACTCCGATTGCATGGGAATCGTGTCTATCCGTTCCATCTGCAAGGAACTGGCTGCAGGCACTTTCCGCGTGGTCGAGATAAAGGATATGCCCATGCTTCGCGACTTCTGCTTTGTCCAGTTGCAAGGGCAGGAAGGAGGATTGTCACAAGCCTTTATGAACTATATGTTTATGTCCCGATAACAATAAGTTATAGTCTATAAGTAGAAACGATTGGCGGGTGTACTAAAATAGAACTACCTTTGCACCCGGAAAATTAAGGAATAAACATTAGTAATATAGTAAAGTAAACAGTATGGTTTCAAATCGAGTTTTGGCTAAAAGCATTAATATGCCTTTTCTTCAAAGTAATAATAAATTTATTTATGTATCTCTTCTGGTTGTCCTCTCCTTCTTTCTGCTGCTGGATTATGTGCCCGGTATGCATGCCTATTCGGCGTGGGTCACTCCACCGTTGGCGTTGTTCTTGGGGTTGGCCTTTGCATTGTTGTGTGGGCAGGCACATCCGAAGTTCAATAAGAAGACTTCAAAGTATCTATTGCAATACTCTGTTGTAGGGTTAGGATTTGGAATGAATCTGCAGGCTTCCCTGGCTTCGGGCAAGGAGGGAATGGAGTTCACGATTATTTCTGTAGTGGGGACATTGCTCATAGGCTGGCTCATAGGACGTAAGTTCCTGAAAGTGGACCGTGACACTTCTTATCTTATCAGCTCCGGTACGGCTATCTGCGGAGGCAGTGCCATTGCGGCTGTGGGTCCGGTATTGAAGGCAAAGGACAGTGAGATGTCTGTGGCATTGGGCACCATCTTTATATTGAATGCCATTGCATTGTTTGTTTTTCCGATGATAGGCCACGCTTTGAACATGAGCCAGCATGAGTTCGGCACATGGGCGGCCATTGCCATACATGATACGAGTTCGGTAGTGGGAGCAGGTGCCGCATATGGCGAGGAGGCCCTGAAGGTGGCAACGACTATAAAGCTGACACGTGCCTTATGGATTATTCCTTTGGCTCTGGTAACTTCGTTCATCTTTAAGAGTAAGGGACAGAAAATCAGTATTCCCTGGTTCATCTTCTTCTTTGTGCTGGCTATGATTTTCAATACTTATGTGCTGGGCACTACCGAAACGGGTGCCATGATTGGGGAGGGAATCAATTCTTTGGCCCGCAAGACGCTGACTATCACTCTGTTCTTTATCGGTGCCTCTCTGTCACGTGATGTACTGAAGGCAGTAGGCATCAAGCCCTTGATACAAGGCACCTTGTTGTGGATAGTGATTAGTGTGAGCACGTTGGCATATATCTACTTGTTCTGATTACATCGGTCCGGCAGTTTTTGAAGTATAACTTCCGGTTGAAGAAGACGGTAGGATTTTTGTAATGTATTTCTTTCCTCATTGGATATATAGACGAATACACATCTCGGGATGACCGGGGTGTGTATTTCTTTTGACAGTTAGTTTACTTTTTTGATGATAAAGTCGAAAGAGGTGAAGAATTGAGGGTGCTTACCGATAGATATGGGAAGAATAATGGTAATGGAGGAATTCCTCCCTTTCCGAATCTCTTTCTTGTTGTATATTCGAGAGTTTGCTTTATTTGCCGTATAAGTTGTCACGCCAATCTTTTGGCTTGTTTCTGCTTGACTTTTTATAATTGCCAAGGGCGTTTCCGCTTCTGCCAGTATGGGGTATTTGACTTCTGAGCTTCTTCCATCCACAATGAATTGCATATTTTTCCAGTTTATTCGGATATCTTCTGAAGAGTTGTTGCGAATTATAATTTCCCATTGGGAGTCATTTGGAATGAACTTATAAGTAACCCCATCTTTTGTATACTCTAATTTTCCTTTTTGGTTCTCCAGCCATTTAAAGGATACTTGGCATCCTGTATCAACGTATTGTGCAGATAAAGTGGTTGGAAATAGGAGAAACAGCAAAATGGCCAGCTTATTTTTCTTCTTATATTTCCGGTAGTCATTGTATATCCATAGCATAATAAAAATAATGCCGATAGGGATGGCTATGAGAATACATGTCAGTAAATTCATGATGGCAGATATTATTTGTTTGTTTATATGAATATGTTGCAAAAGTATCATAAAATATTTGATAAAACAAACAAATTATGAATAAAAAGAGTGGCGTATACAGACAAATTGGTATTGGTGTTCCTTATAATATGAATGATTAATTTGTATCTTCATATAAATGGAAAAAAGTAATATATACATCGGAGAGATAATCAAGAACGTGATGCTTGAACAGCAAGTTACCAAGGCGGAACTTGCACGAAGACTGAAAGTTAAGCCTCAAAGTGTAGACTATATGCTTACGAGAAAAAGTATTGATACGGATACGTTGTATAATGTCTCATGTGCCTTGAACTACGATTTTGCTTTGTTGTATTCCATTCATAAGGAACAGATAAATTATGATACGTTAGAGCAGGAGTATAGGCTCTCCACAGCGAAAGTGTTGGTGGAGCTTGAGCTGAAGCCTGAAGACATTGCGAAATTGAATCTTAAAAAGCGGATTGCTGATGTCTTGAAATAAACGCATTCTTGGGCTGGTGCTATTGGTGTTTTCATTTTTTCCCATTTTTTCTTCCTGGTCGTGTAACAAAATCCTTTCCCCCTACGTCTGAAGGGTATAAACAGAAATCTACTATTGATAAATAGCCCATGGACGCTGAAAGTTTTAAAAAAGAGTTTCTGCCATATCATCGCAAGCTGTACTGCATAGCTTATAGGCTGTTGGAGAATGCTGCCGACGCTGAAGATTTGGTGCAGGAAGCTTATCTGAAGTTGTGGGACAAGCGGGAAGGACTGGCCATTATCAGTAATCCGGAAGCATTCAGCGTTACTCTGGTGAAAAATATGTGCTTTGATTTGCTTCGTTCAGGAAAGTATACTTTGAGCAGACAGAGCGTGGAGTTGGCCGAAGTGCATAATGTGTCTCAAGCAGATAACTTTGAAGTGCGGGATGAAGCGCAGCAGGTAAGGCACATCATTGCCCGTCTGCCGGTGCAACAGCAGAAAATAGTAACGTTGCGTGATGTCAAGGGATGTTCTTATGAAGAGATAGAGCAGGTCACGGGATTGAATGCTACCAATGTCCGTGTACTGTTGTCCCGGGCAAGAAAAAAGATACGTGAGGAATTTAATAAATGGAGTAACTATGAAAGTCGAGGAAATTGAAAGGCTGCTCGCCGAATTTTATGAAGGGAATACCAACGAGCAGGAAGAAGAGTTGTTGAAGGAAGCTTTCAGAACCGAAGAAGTGCCCGAGCACTTGCAGAAGGACAAGAAACTCTTTCTCAGCTTTTTTCCCGGGGAAGTGGTGGATAATGTTCCCGCCGGATTGGAGGATAAACTGAGCCGGATGATTGATGAAAAGGCTGAAGAGGAACAACGTTTTTTCCACCGGAACAAGGCCAAACGTAATTGGCGCTGGATAGGAGGTATTGCTGCCACCATTCTGGTTCTTGTAGGTGTAGGTTATGGCATTACGAACATGGGAGAGGATATGCGTCCTCCTACACCTCAGGACACTTTCTCTGATCCGGAAGCTGCTTATAAGGCATTGCAGGCCACTTTAATCGAGGTGTCTGCGAATCTGAACAAGGGAATTGAACAGATAGAGGAAACGCGGATAGACGTAACGAAGGTGAACCAGGAAGTAAGAAAAGAAATTCAACAATAATCTGATATGAAAACAATGAAAATGATTTTGGCAGGTGTACTGCTGATGTTGCCTTTGCTTTGCCAGGCACAGAAGAACCTATTCAACAAGTATGGAGATATGAAAGGCGTGTCGTCCGTCTACATATCCAAGGCAATGATAGAAACGAATCCCAACTTGTTTACTAAAGATGTTTATATTGGGAAAGTGTCCGGACAGTTGAACTCTGTGCAGGTACTTTCTACAATGGATAATAATGTAAAGAAAGAAATGCGTAAGGATCTTCGTTCTTTGGTGCAGTCTTCCAGATATGAATTGCTGATGAAGCAGAAGGGAACAGTCTCCAGTTCTGAATTCTACATGAGCCGTAAAGGGGAAAAGGTGAAGGAGCTGATTATGATTGTAGATGGTGCAGCCACTCTGAAATTTGTTTATTTGGAAGGTGATATGACTTTGAAGGATATACAGAATATCATGATGTATCAGAATACCAGCTGGAATGGTAACAATGTGAATATACAGCTTCCGGATATAAACTGGGCTGAGATAGAGAAGCTGAAGAACCGCGATTGGCTTGGAGAATTGAAGCATTCGCAAGAACTGGCATTGAAAGGGCTGGAAAATGTAGCTAAACTGAAAGACAACAAGTATCTGAAAGAACAAATGGATACCGATACATGGAAACGTTTTGAAAAAAGCATGGAGACTTTGGAAGAACGTTTGGAAAAGATGGAATAGGAAGCGGTAACCTTTTAGGGAAACTTGCCAATAGAATGTTTTGTTTTTCTATTGGCAAGTTTTTTTGTTATTTGTCTTTTCTCAATTCTGCAAAGATAAGCCCTTCAAGCTCTTCTGCCAGTTCCGGATTGTCAAGGATGACCTGCTTGGCGGCGTCGCGTCCCTGGGCAATTTTCGTCTCGTTATAGCTGAACCATGAGCCGCTTTTCTTGATGATGCCAAGCTCTGCACCCAAGTCAATGATTTCGCCTGCACGGGAGATGCCTTCACCGAACATGATGTCGAATTCCGCTCTACGGAAAGGAGGAGCTACCTTGTTCTTCACAACTTTCACTTTGGTCTGCTTGCCGATTACTTCATCGCCGTTCTTGATGGCTTGGCTTCCACGGATGTCAAGACGTACGGAGGCATAGAACTTCAGTGCATTACCGCCGGTAGTTGTTTCGGGATTGCCGAACATGACACCGATTTTTTCGCGCAACTGGTTGATGAAGATGCAGGTGGTGCGTGTTTTGCTGACAGCTGCCGTCAGTTTACGCAAGGCTTGTGACATGAGCCGGGCTTGCAGACCTACTTTGTTGTCACCCATATCGCCTTCAATTTCAGCTTTCGGGGTTAAGGCAGCCACAGAGTCCACTACAATGATGTCAATAGCGGAGGAACGGATCAGTTGCTCTGCGATTTCCAGTGCTTGTTCGCCATTGTCCGGCTGTGATATCAGCAGATTGTCCACATCCACACCCAGTTTTGCTGCATAGAAGCGGTCGAAAGCATGTTCTGCATCAATGAATGCGGCAATGCCTCCTGCCTTTTGCGCTTCGGCGATGGCATGAATGGCAAGGGTTGTCTTACCGGAAGATTCCGGGCCGTAAATCTCGATGATACGTCCGCGGGGATATCCTCCCACACCAAGAGCCACATTGAGGCCGATGGAACCTGTGGGAATAACTTCTACTTGTTCGACGCTTTCGTCGCCCATTTTCATGATAGAGCCTTTACCAAAGCTCTTTTCTATCTTGTCCATGGCAGCCTGCAAGGCTTTCAGTTTTTCGCCCGATGCCAGATTGCTGCCATTTTCAAAATTCAGTTCGTCTTTTTTTGCCACGTTGTTAATGTTTAATGATTATAAAATTTGTGCCGCATGGTCTTTGGTCTTCACTTCTTTCGGAGTGATGATGCGCTCTACAATACCTTCTTCATTAATGATGAAAGTTGTGCGGAACGTTCCCATATATTTGCGGCCATACATGCTTTTTTCGCCCCATACTCCGAATTGTTCTACCAGCTTCTTGTCGGTGTCTGCAATCAGGGTAAAAGGCAGATTGTTTTTCTCAATAAATTTCTGGTGTGACTTTTCGCTGTCCACACTGACGCCGATGACTTCATAACCGGCTTTGCGCAGGTCGGCATAATTATCCCGCAGGTTGCAGGCTTGTGCCGTGCAGCCGGATGTCATGTCTTTGGGGTAGAAGTAAAGTACAATCTTCTTTCCCTTATAGTCGCTCAAGCGGATTTCTTCACCTTTTTCGTTGATACCCAATACTTCGGGTGCTTTATCTCCTATATTCACTTTATTAATGTTTAATGATTAGTGGATAATGATTAATGTTTAATCATTAATTTCAAACTTCCAAGTCTCCGTCGATAATCTCATGCCAAGGCAGGCCTTGTTTGTTGAGCTGTTCCATGAACGGGTCCGGATTGAATTCTTCAACATTCCATACACCCGGTTTTTTCCACAATCCCTTGAGGAACATCATGGCACCAATCATGGCGGGCACACCGGTGGTATAGCTTACGCCCTGCATACCGGTTTCCTTGTAGGCCTCCTGGTGGCTACAGTTGTTATATACATAGTAGGTACGCTCTTTGCCATCCTTTAGTCCGCGGATGCGGCAACCGATGGATGTTTCGCCTTCGTAGTTTTCGCCCAGGTCTTGCGGGTTGGGGAGGACGGCTTTCAGGAATTGCAGCGGAACAATCTTCATGCCGTTATATTCCACTTCGTCTATGCGTGCCATGCCGATGTTCTGGATAACGCGCAGGTGGGTTAGATACTCTTGTCCAAACGTCATCCAGAAGCGTGCACGCTTGATGGTGGGGAAATTCTTCACCAGAGACTCCAGTTCTTCGTGATAAAGCAGGTAGGAGTCGCGCGGACCGATGTTCGGATAAGTCAGGTCTTTGTGGATTTCCAGCGGCTTGGTTGTCACCCATTCTCCGTTTTCATAATAGCGGCCGTTCTGTGTAATCTCACGGATATTGATTTCCGGATTGAAGTTGGTGGCGAATGCTTTATGATGATTTCCGGCATTGCAGTCTACGATGTCCAGATATTGTATTTCGTCAAAATGATGTTTGGCGGCGTATGCAGTATAGATGCCGCTCACTCCCGGGTCGAAACCGCAACCGAGGATGGCGGTCAGTCCGGCATCTTCGAAGCGTTTCTTATAGGCCCATTGCCAACTGTATTCAAAGTGGGCAACATCTTTCGGCTCATAATTGGCGGTATCCAGATAGTTGACTCCACTTTGCAGACAAGCCTCCATGATGGTGAGGTCTTGGTAGGGGAGGGCTACGTTGATGACGATTTCGGGTTTGAAACTATTGAAGAGTGCTACCAGTTCGTCCACGCTGTCGGCATCTACCTGGGCGGTTTTGATGTTCGGGTTACCGATTGCCTTGACAACAGCGTCACATTTGGACTTGGTGCGGCTGGCTATCATGATTTCTGTAAACACATCAGGATTTTGAGCCACTTTGTGCGCAACAACGGTACCTACACCGCCTGCACCGATAATAAGAACTTTACCCATTTCTTTGTACTATATTATTATATTAGGTTTATAAAAAATACGGAGAGCAAATATAAGGGTTAATTCTTAGATAAACATTAAAATCCTGCTAAATACTTTGAGGTAAATGCTTCAAATATTAAACAAATTACTTGCATTTGGGTTATTTTCTATATATTTGCCCCTTGAATAAATTAACTTAAACAACGAATAACAATGAAAAAAGTATTTGTTTCCCTATGCATGGCAAGCGTGTTGATGGGCTTGTCTTCTTGTGCATCAACCAAAAATGCCGCAACTCTTTCTTCCATCAGCGGTGAGTGGAATATTATTGAAGTGAATGGTACTGCCGTAGTCCCTGCTCCGGGTCAGGAATTTCCCTATATCGGTTTTGACACAAAGACTGGAAAAGTATTTGGCAACAGTGGTTGCAACCGTATGATGGGTTCGTTTGACGTGAATGCCAAACCCGGCACGATTGACCTTGGCGCTTTGGCAAGTACCCGTATGGCTTGTCCGGATATGACTGTAGAAAATAATGTGTTGTCGGCTTTGAACAAAGTGAAAAAGTATAAGAAGCTGGGAAAGGAAAATATAGCTTTATGCGGTGCTTCCAATCGTCCCATAGTCGTGTTGCAGAAGAAAGAGTCCGTTTCCAAGTTGTCTGATTTGGAAGGAAGGTGGATAATTAGTGAGGCTGCGGGCGAGGCTATTCCCGACGGAATGGAGAAGCAGCCGTTCATTGAATTTAATATTGCAGAAAAGCGCTTGCACGGCAATGCGGGTTGCAATCTGATTAACGGCGCTTTCCAGGTTGATGATGAAAATCCGTCGGCAATCTCTTTCCCGCAAGTTATCAGTACCATGATGGCATGCCCTGATATGGAGGTGGAAAGCCGTGTGCTGAAAGCCTTGAATTCCGTTCAGTCTTTTGGCAAGCTGGCAGGCGGAGGCATCGGGCTGTACGATGCTGACAATAACCTGGTGATGGTGTTGGTGAAGAACTGACAAGATAGGTTGAAATAATAAAGGCTCTTACAGAAATAATCTGCTAAGAGCCTTTTTTGCATCTTGACATAAAAAGGTCTTTTACTTTTTCTTTAATCCTGCGCGTATCCGGCTCAGGGATTGCGGAGTGATGTAGAGATAAGAAGCCAGATACTTGAGCGGTACATCCTGCAGCAGTTCCGGATTCTCTTCCATCAGTGTCATGTACCTTTCTTTGGCAGTGGGAGGGGTGCCGTAGGCTACTGTGGAACTGTCTACCGACAGAATTTCCCGTTCAAAGATTCTTCTGCCGAAGTTGGCCATGTCTATGGAATGCGAAAAAAGGGCTTCCAGCTCAGGCTTACTGATACAATAGGCGATGCTTTCATTCACTGATTCGATGTTGATGAGGGAAACCTCGCTGTCCACATATCCCCACGATGAGAAAGCTGTGTCGCCCGGTGCGGCGAACCAAAGGGAGTTTTCCGTGCCGTCTGTCAGGTAGTAGGCGCGCCAGATGCCTTTCTTCAAAAGATAGAAGTTGCTGTTCCTTTCCCCTTCGCTGATAATGAGTTCTCCCTTGCTGAAACGAACTTCTGCCATGTGTGACAGAAGTTCGTGCAAAGTGTTTTCCGGTAGTTTATACTTCTTGCAGAATTTCTTTATCATAGTTTCCATGCTGCAAAGATAGTGTAAACCGAAGACAGGACTTTTATGCTTGCATGAAAAAGTTATGTTGGGGTGCAGCCCATCTTGTCTAAAGATACGGATTTTTCTTTATGTTCCTTTTTCCCGGATATGTAAATCACGAGGATAAATAGGGTTGTCAGCATTTCTGCAAGAGGAGTGGCAAGCCAGATTCCCCGGTCTCCCAATAGCAGGGGCAGTCCGAAAAAGCAGGCTGTCAGCAGGATAAAACCACGCAGCAGGGTGATAACTGTGGCATACTTGGCACGCTCCACACTCTGGAAATAGCCGATGGATACGATGTTGACGGCAAAGAACACGAAGCCGGTGGCATACAAAGGCAACCCTTTTACCGCTATGTCATAAGCCGGATAACTGCGGTCTATGAACATGCCGACAATTTCAGGGCTGCAGAATATTGTGGCCAGGGCAAAACATACCCCGCAGCCTATGGCCGTTTTCAGTGCCAGCAAGTAGGCGCGGCGGACACGTTGGCTCTCGTTCAGGCCGTAGTTATAACTGATAATCGGCTGCGCCGACTGCGCAATGGCATTATATACCATAAATATAATAGGAAAGAAATAGCAGGCAATGCTGAATGCCGCCACTCCGTCTTCCTTCAAATAATGGATGAACACCTGGTTGCCGACAAACATCATGCAGGCAATCGCCACCTCGCACAAGAAGGCGGAGGAACCCAATCGGCACATATAGCCAATGTTGCGGCGCATCAGTTGCATGCTTTTCCGGCTCATCTTAATGGGGTGAAAGCGCAGTGCGCACCGGCGGCGCATCAGATAGAATACTATCATCAATGCACCTACCGTGGTACCTATGGCACTTGCCAGTGCGGCACCGAACATTCCCCAGCCAAAGGGGAAGATGAACAGATAATCCAATAGGATGTTCAGAACGGCAGCCACCACATTGCACATCATGGCGAAGTTGGGCGAACCGTCCAGCCTCAGAAAAAACATACCCGAATTGAGCAATGCCGTGAACAGAGAGAAAGGCACAAACCAAAGCATGTATTCCACAGCCAATGGCGTGAGCCGTTCGGACCCTCCGAGCAGCTTTACCACCTGCGGGGCAAATGAACAGAATAGGGTGGAGGTGCACATCAGCAACAAGGAAGATATGACTACCGACTGCGTGATATTGATGCGTGCCACCTTGACCTTTCCGTGTGACAGATGAATGGAGGCTACCACAGAGGCGCCGACGCCGAACATAAGTCCCACACCCGTAGAAAACAACCATAGCGGTGCCACAATGTTGACCGCCGCCAAAGCATCACTGCCGATTCCTTTTCCGACAAAGATGCCGTCGGTGATAACGAATAGTGCGGAGAAAATCATCCCCAGTACAGTAGGGAGCAATAGTTTGCGGAACAATGTCTTGATGTCCGTGTTCTTGAAGTCGATACTGTCTCTCATTTTTTCCATACTCATCTTATTTATTTCTTTAATATGTGAAAACCAATCATTTCCGTTGCTACGATTAAGCCCAATGTTAACTAATCCTTAATCGTTCCACTATGGTGGAACGATATTTCCCTCGTGGTGGAATGATATTTTCTCCACGGTGGAACAATATTTCCTCCATGGAGGAACGGTTAAAGGTATGCAAGGGAAATGATTAATGTTGTTCATGTTTTATCATCTCTGATTCGGGCGACAAAAGTAGAGCTTTTGAATGGAATGGAAATTAACAAATGGTAATTTCCGACAGAAAAAATGATTTTAATTCTGCCAAACTGACAGATAAACTGCCACAAGTATAAATCTGCGGCTGCTCTGAACAATTTGGCACAACGTTTGTCTTTTTATTGGCGTCTGCCACTGAGGCGGACGTCGAAACAGAATAATAACAAATAAAAAAATAACGATCATGGGAAAAATTATTGGTATTGACTTAGGAACAACAAACTCTTGCGTTGCAGTATTCGAAGGTAACGAACCTGTAGTAATTGCAAACAGTGAAGGCAAGCGCACCACTCCTTCAGTAGTAGCATTTGTTGATGGTGGCGAACGTAAAATCGGTGATCCTGCCAAGCGTCAGGCTATCACGAACCCCACCCGTACGGTTTTCTCCATCAAACGTTTCATGGGCGAAAACTGGGACCAGGTACAGAAAGAAATCGGCCGTATGCCTTATAAAGTAGTAAAGGGTGACAACAATACTCCGCGTGTAGACATCGACGGACGTCTCTATACCCCGCAGGAAATCTCTGCAATGATTCTGCAGAAGATGAAAAAGACTGCCGAGGATTATCTGGGACAAGAAGTGACAGAAGCTGTAATTACCGTCCCCGCATACTTCTCAGACTCCCAACGCCAGGCTACGAAGGAAGCCGGTCAGATTGCAGGTCTTGAAGTGAAGCGTATTGTGAACGAGCCGACTGCCGCAGCTCTTGCTTACGGTATTGACAAGTCTCACAAGGACATGAAGGTTGCCGTATTCGACCTTGGTGGTGGTACATTCGATATCTCTATCCTCGAATTCGGTGGCGGTGTGTTCGAAGTATTGTCAACCAACGGTGACACTCACCTGGGTGGTGATGATTTCGACCAGGTAATCATCGACTGGCTGGTTCAGGAGTTCAAGAACGACGAAGGTGCCGACCTGACTCAAGACCCGATGGCTATGCAACGTCTGAAGGAAGCTGCTGAAAAGGCTAAGATTGAACTGTCCTCTTCTACAAGCACTGAAATCAACTTGCCGTACATCATGCCGGTAGGCGGTGTGCCCAAGCACTTGGTGAAGACGTTGACCCGTGCCAAGTTCGAGGCTCTGGCTCACAACTTGATTCAAGCTTGTTTGGAACCTTGTAAGAAGGCTATGAGCGATGCTGGTCTGAACAATGCGGACATCGATGAAGTAATCCTTGTAGGTGGTTCTTCACGTATCCCGGCTGTACAGAAGTTGGTAGAAGACTTCTTCGGTAAAGTTCCTTCCAAGGGTGTGAATCCGGATGAGGTAGTAGCCGTAGGTGCTGCCGTGCAGGGTGCCGTTTTGACGGACGAAATTAAGGGCGTTGTGTTGCTGGATGTTACTCCGCTGTCTATGGGTATCGAGACTATGGGTGGTGTGATGACGAAGCTGATTGATGCCAACACTACCATCCCCTGCAAGAAGAGCGAGACATTCTCTACTGCTGCCGACAACCAGACGGAGGTTACCATCCATGTATTGCAGGGTGAGCGTCCGATGGCTGCACAGAACAAGTCAATCGGCCAGTTCAACCTGACAGGTATTGCTCCGGCACGTCGCGGTATTCCTCAGATTGAGGTGACATTCGATATCGACGCCAACGGTATCTTGAAGGTGTCTGCCAAAGATAAGGCTACCGGTAAGGAACAGGCTATCCGTATCGAAGCTTCCAGCGGTTTGAGCAAGGAAGAAATCGAAAAGATGAAAGCCGAAGCCGAAGCCAATGCCGAAGCAGATAAGAAAGAGCGTGAGAAAGTAGACAAGTTGAACCAGGCCGACTCTATGATTTTCCAAACCGAAAATCAGTTGAAGGAACTCGGCGACAAGCTCCCTGCCGACAAGAAGGCTCCGATTGAAGCTGCTTTGCAGAAGCTGAAAGATGCCCATAAGGCTCAAGACCTGGCTACCGTAGATTCTGCCATGGCCGAACTGAATACGGCATTCCAGGCTGCAAGTGCTGAAATGTATGCCCAGAGCGGTGCTCAGGGTGGTGCACAGGCTGGTCCTGATATGAATGCAGGTCAACAAGGCGGTGCTCAGGATAATACAAAGCATGGCGATAATGTGCAGGATGCTGATTTTGAGGAAGTCAAATGATTCCGATAAGGAAACAGATAATAAACCGTAAGCAAAAGCGTGCAGCTCAATGAGTTGCACGCTTTTTGCGTTTATGGGGTTCATGGTTGCTATGCGTTTTCTATGGGCTTTTTTATCTCTTATTTGCGACATATTTGCGACAAGACAAAAAAGTAGATAATGTGGAACTAAATTCTACTTATCTATACTAATACATACTTAAAAGTAGATAATATGCCAACAATCGGATTTGAGATCAAAAGAAAGTGCAAAGTCTGCGGCAAGGTTTTCGTCGCAAAGACACTTGACAGCTATTATTGTTCCCCAAAATGTGGTAAAGTAGCTTGGAAGCGCAAAAAGGATGTAAAAGATAGAAATGCAAAATTAGAAGCCATTGCCCAACAAGTACCAGACATCAGAGAATATATTTCTGTAAAGGAGGCAGTAGCAATGTTTGGGGTAGAACGTAGTACTCTCTATCGCTTAATCAAATTGGGACGTATTCCAGTCATCAATTTGGGTACAAGGCTCACGCGTATCAAACGCTCCGAAATGGAACAACTTTTCCTAAAGAGATCGGAAAGTATTGCCGAAAAAGAAAAACCTGTTCCTAAAACATATAGCTTAGAGCCAGAGGACTGTTATACCATTACAGAGATTTGTGAGAAGTACCATATTAATGATAGTTCAGTATGGGCGCATGTTAGAAAATACTCTATTCCCTCACGACAAATAGGAAACTATGTATATGTACCCAAACAAGAAATAGACAATCTATATAAATCTGAAGTAGAATGAAGAAAGCATTACCAAACACCAAAGTGACCGTCAAACTCAGAAAATCAAATTATAAAGATGAGTGGTATCTGATTATAGAATCATACCCGGTTTACAAGCGAGGCTCTAAACGGGCAAGTCGTGTGGTTGAATCAATTAACCGGACTATATCCACACCTATTTGGGACAAGTCGTCCATTGCACGAATCTTGCCGGATGGAACATTCAATTATAAACCTAAACGTGATTTGAATGGAATCATCCAATGCCGTTCAACGATAGATCAAGAGGCTTGTATCTATGCCGACAATGTGCGTAAGTTACGGCAGCATGAATACGATAGCGCAATTCTATATACAGATAAAGAGAACGAAATCGCTGCACAAAACGAGCGAAGCGAACAAGACTTTATCAAGTACTTCAATAGCATTATCAGTAAAAGGCATCCCAATAGTTCCGATTCAATTATAGTCAACTGGAGACGTGTGGGCGAACTGTTGAAGATTTATTCTAAAGGACAACCAATCCCATTCAAGAACATATCCGTTAAACTACTTGAAGATATTAAGATGTTTCTGTTACGTGCTCCCATGGGAGGAAATAAAAAAGGAACGATCTCACAGAATACTGCATCTACCTATTTCTCTATACTCAAGGCCGGATTAAAACAAGCGTTCATTGATGAATATCTGACCGTTGATATAAGCGCGAAAGTAAAGGGGATAACAAACATAGAGAAACCTCGTGTTGCGCTTACCATGAATGAAGTACAGATGTTGGTTGATACTCCTTGCAAGGATGATGTTTTGAAACGTGCGTTCTTGTTCTCTATTCTCACTGGATTGCGGCATAGCGATATTCAAACTTTGAGATGGAAACAAATTCAGCAAACAAGCAAGGGTACATGGCAAGCAGTCGTAATTCAGCGAAAGACAAAAAGACCCGATTACAAGCCAGTCATTCAACAGGCACTTCAACTATGCGGCATACGTCCAGACGATGATGAAGCACTTGTTTTTGAAGGGTTGACTGATGCCTCTTGGATTTCTCGCCCGTTGAAAGTCTGGATAGAAGCATCCGGTATCAAGAAGCACATCACCTTCCATTGTGGCCGTCATAGCTATGCTTCATTGTTGCTGGAAAATGGCGTTGACATATACACTATCAAGTCTTTGATGGGACATACTAACGTCAAAACCACGCAGATTTATACGCACATCGTAAACGAACAAAAAGAGAAAGCCGCCAATACACTACATATAGAGAATTTGGATTTATAGGTTGTGGTGGTTTTATCCACCATTGAGCACCAATGACTTATGTAATACCAATCATATACTTACCACCGTTTACCCCTCATGAAGCATCGGCTTTTTGAGGGGTATTTTGTAGATTGAAGCTTTCGATAAGGAATGTGTTAGTCCCAATAGTGGTTTATTCCCCTTTTATTATGTCTTCCAATAAATTCTCGTATTAATGAAACTTAAATCTGTCAGTGGTAAATGAGCGGTTGATTGGTGGCGGTCAAGCACCTATTTAGCACCTATAAGCATCCCTATACTTTTGCGGCATAAACTTTAATACGAAGAAAAAATGGCCTATAAAGTAAATTCATTGGAGGAAATGCCGAATGCGTTGTCCTACCTGATTGAGTCCGTAGAAGTACTGCAATCCAAAGTAAATGCCTTGCAACATAAGCAGGCAAGTAACTCACCTAAGTGGATGGATATAGACGAACTTTGCGCTTATCTTCCATCACATCCAGCCAAACAAACGGTTTATGGATGGGTATCAACCAAACAGATTCCTGTACATAAAATAAATAAAGCGTTGGCTTTCCTGCAATCAGAGATTGATGATTGGTTGAAGAACAAATCACATAAGACACAAGATGACTTAATGGAAGAAGCCAGACGATTTGTCGAATCTAAAAAGATTATCAGATGATGGAAACGACAGACTATTGTTTTTCATTCTTTCGCAAGCTCATTCAAAACATCGAACCGATAAGGGCGGTAGGTATTGTGGATGTGTATCGTTATATCATCGGGCATTATGCCCAACCACAAACCGAAGCCCTGCGTTTGATGCTATCTTCTTCCGAAGCCAAAAGATACAAAGCCACTCATTTTGACTATTGTACTTTTTCGGGATTATTTCGCAAGCGTAATGAGAAGGAACTGATTATGCACTCAGGATTGATGTGTTTGGATTTCGATCATGTGGATAACATAGGGGAGTTAAAACAGCAACTGCTCAACCATGAGTATTTTGATACGGAACTGTTATTTGTCAGTCCATCTGGTAATGGATTGAAGTGGATAATACCTGTTGACTTGAAAGGCTGGGAACATTCCCGGTACTTTAAGGCTGTTGCCAACTGCATCAAAGCAACAGGTTTGCCATTAGTGGATATGTCCGGCAGTGATGTGGCTCGTTCATGCTTCTTATCCTACGACCCACAAGCATATATTAACCATAAATACAAAGATGATGTCGAAGAAAATATTTTCCGCCCAAGATTGGGAGAATGTCCCTTCTGAAATACAACAGGCACATACACCAAGTATTGTCCCTATATATAATAAGGTGGAGGAAGATGTGGAAAGTGTTGTTCGGGAGATAGAACAACGTTCCATTGATATAGCCCCTAATTATAAAGATTGGGTGGAGTTGGGCTTTGCGCTTGTGGATGGATTGGGAGAGAATGGACGGGAGTATTATCACCGTATCAGCAGGTTTTACCCTATCTATCAAAGGGAAGAAACGGATCAACAATATACGCATTGCCTGCACTCTAAAGGGCAAGGCATTACTATCCGTTCTTTCTTCCATTTGGCAAATCAAGCCGGAATCCCATTGGCTCCGTTCAGTAAAGAGCATTTATCCATTTTACCAAATATCCAAAATGGTAAAACGGGTAAATGGATAAAATCAGAAGAAGAACTTCCTGTATTTCCTGAATGTGTGTTTGAGCATCTTCCTCCTTTTCTAAATGAGGTTGTCAATAATTCCATTTCAGTAGATGACCGTGATACGATACTGATTGGGGCTATTGTGTGTTTGTCGGTCTGCTTTCATAATGTTTGTGGTGTTTACGATGAGCGCATTGTTTATCCGAATCTCTATCTGTTCGTTGTGGCAGATGCAGGTATGGGAAAAGGAGCATTGGCCTTATGCCGGGAATTGGTAGCTCCCATCAATCGTAATTTGCATGAACTTTCCAAACGATTAGAGCAGGAATACAAAGAAGCGATGAGCGCTTATATCAAAGGTAAGAAAACTGATGAAATGACTATGCCAACAGAACCGCCCATGCGTATGCTCGTCATTCCTGCCAATAGTAGCGCAAGTTCTTTCTTGAAGATATTGGGGGATAATGACGGAATCGGGCTGTTGTTTGAATCGGAAGGAGACACATTAAGCCAGACTTTGAAGTCTGACTATGGTAACTATTCCGATGTGTTACGAAAGGCATTTCACCATGAGTTGGTAAGTTTGAGTCGGCGCAAGGACAGGGAGTATTGCGAAGTAGCTAATCCGAGAGTTTCGGTAGCTTTGGCTGGAACTCCAGAGCAAGTAAGAAAATTGATACCTGATGCGGAAAATGGATTGATGAGTCGCTTTTGTTTCTATATTATCCGCTTCAAACGAGGTATAAGAAATGTGTTTGCCACAAGCGACATTTCTCAATCCAAGAATGCCATGTTCAAACTGTTGGGAGATAAATTCTGTCATCTGCATAAAGAATTTGTGAGGCGGGGTAATTATTCCTTTTCTCTTCCCTCTGATTTGCAGGAACAGTTTATTGAATATCTCAGTCGTGTGAATGAGGAATGTTGTGACGAAGTGGATAACAAGATGCAAGGAGTAGTCAGACGGATGGGACTAATTGCTTATCGTATAATGATGATGTTAACCGCTGTCCGACATTTGGATAATGTGATTCACAAATCTTCTTCTGACGAGACTGTACAATTGGTTTGCCATGAGTTTGACTATTCCATAGCCATGAGTATTTGCGACACCCTGCTTTATCATGCCGTATTCATTTATCAGAATTTGTCAGGAAATCAGTCTAAACGATTCAATACCGTTTCGCAAGAGACAGGCGTTTATGCACGAAGGAACACCCTTTATAATATGTTGCCTGACACTTTCACAAAGAAAGATTATGATGCGGTGGTTTTAACTTTGGGCGAGAATGGAAGTACAGCAAATAAGTGGATAGAAGCCTTTATTAAAGATGGCAAGCTATGCCGGATAGAGCAGGGGAAATATAGGAAGATTTTTTGAGTGGCAAGTTTGTGTTTTAGTGTCACTAAAACCTATGCGGCAAGCGATAGAACTGCCACTCTCAAAAAAATAATTTATCAATATCGAGAATCAATATGAGTATAAAGGAAAAGAAACTTGGTGGTCGCCCAAAGTTGGCGAGCTATCAGAAACGTACCAAATGTTTTCGGGTAATGTTTACCGAGAACGACTATATTTATATCCAATCCAAAGCGGAACAGGCAGGATTGTCAGTCAATGAATTTTGCCATCAGGCAGCAATGGATTGTCAGGTCTGTCAACGTATCAGTCTGGAAATAGTATCGGCAATTCGTGACCTTTCCGGTATCGCCAATAACGTCAATCAGATTGCCCATCAGATGCACATCTATGGATTGGAAACAGTCAAACAACAGTGTTTTTCGATTATCTCGGAAGTTAGTAGAATCATCACCCAAGTAAAGAATACCTGTCATGATAGCGAAGATTAAAACAAGAGTTGATTTCGGAGGTATTGTAAACTATGCCAACGACCAAAAGAGCAAGAAGAAATGCGCTACACTTTTGGCGCACGAAGGAGTATGTGCCATTAGCAATAAGTTGATTGCCGATTCTTTTTACCTTCAAGCATCCATGCGCCCGAAAGTAAAGAGTCCTGTGAAGCACGTATCACTTGCTTTCTCTTTGCAAGATATTAGCCGTTTTCCAGATAATGAAGAAGGGGATGCGCTTATGGTGGAAATTGCCAAGAAATGGATGGAGCAAATGGGGATTCGCAATACTCAATATATCATAGCCCGGCATCACGACACGAAACATCCTCATTGTCATTTGGTATTCAATCGGATAAACAATGAAGGCAATCTCATTTCTGACAGTAATGAAAGAATACGCAATGCAAAAGTTTGTCGCGTTTTAACTAAAGAGTATGGACTTTACTTTGCCCCTAAAAATAGTAAAGCCAGAAATAAGAGTCGTTTGCGTCCTCATCAACTACGGAAGTATAATCTTCGTTCCTCTGTGCTTGACGCACGAGCAAATTCCCGTTCTTGGAATAGCTTTTTTAGTATTCTCAAAGGTTTGGGTATAGACATGCGTTTTAATCACGCTGAGAACTCGGATAAAATTTGTGGTATATCCTTCTGTCAGGATGAATATAGCATGGCTGGTTCTAAACTTGACCGTGATTTGAGTTTTAACAGTCTTTGTGCTACATTGGGTAATGTGGCAGCGGAACTGATTATTCAACCCCATCAAGCCATAATTCCCAGTGGAGGAGGTGGAGGAACCAACAATGAACAAGGATGGCGAAACGATAAAGATAAGGATAACCAAAGAAACGAACCTTTTTATAAAACCTCAAAACGTAGAAGATAATGAAAGAAGATGTAGTAGCTGCAAATCTTGCGAATTTGCGCCAAAGTATCAACGAGCTAAAAGAGTGTATTGAAAAACAGAATACTACAGTTCCTAAACCAGAACAATCTGTAAAAGTGGACTTTGACGAAAAGACCATTTATGATGGAATCGTCAAAAGTTTCTGTTCCTGTTGGAATGATGCGTTATCAGTGGTGAAGAAACATATCTGGAAGCAGCAACCTGATACATTGCCGTTTTCGCTATGGTTCCCGAAGCTTATTGAACTATTCAAACAGAAGTCTAAATTTCTAGAATATCTTTATAGACACGTTTGCGATTACAATCTCAATCGTATGACTATTGAAGCAAATACCGATTGCATATTAAAGCGGCAGGACGAGATACTTGTGAGAATCAATGAATTGAAAAGCCCTGTAACCATTATTCCACCAAATATCAATGGGATGTTTATACGGGGGCATCATATCAAACTTCGATATGTCGTAGTGTTTGTTATCATTATAGTTACATGGGCTGTTGCTGCATCAGTTAGTAGCATGAGGCATAGAGAAGAAGCCTTTGCGTATTATTCGATGTATCGGGTGGTGAATGAGCAGCATAAGAACTTGATAAAAAAGCAGATAGCAATAAAAAGGAAAAATTAGTATATGTTTTTACGTATATACTGTTTACTCCAATTTATCCTTTTACATCTCAATTAATTGTGAAGGGATTTTTTATATTGGTGTGTGTTAATATAAATTTTAGCGTTATGATTTACGGATACATTAGAGTAAGCAGTGATAAACAAACTGTAGAGAATCAGCGTTTTGAAATTAATAATTTCTGTGAGCGCAATAAACTAGTGATAGATGGTTGGATAGAGGAAACCATCAGTGGTACAAAATCTTATAGTAAGCGAGAACTTGGTAAACTTTTGAAACGTGTAAACAAGGATGACCTTATTATATGTGCCGAGTTGTCACGGCTTGGTAGGAATCTGTTCATGATCATGGAAATATTGAATATTTGCATGACTAAGGAATGTAAGGTTTGGACAATAAAAGACAACTATCGCTTAGGCGAAGACATCCAAAGTAAGGTGTTAGCTTTCGCCTTCGGTTTATCTGCGGAGATTGAGCGGAATCTTATTAGCCAGCGCACAAAAGAAGCCTTAGCAAGATTAAAGTCTGAGGGAAAGCCAATAGGGCGTGCTACTGGGCGTAGAAACAATCGCCCAAATTCGAAATGCGAAGCTAAACATCTCTTTATTGTAAAGCAGTTATCAGAAGGAGTAAGTATTCCAATAATAGCCAAAAAAATAAAAGTTGCGAGAGGAACTCTATATCGGTATTTGGCATATACTGGTATTCGTTTACCTACTAAATCTGTTAATGGCAGATGGGAAAGAGGAATCTATTAATATCGTCCAGTTTTTGAAGACAGATCCAAGGGCGCGATACCAAGGTTATACGTTCTACTTTAGGGAGGGATTTTGTTGGATAGATGTAAATTCTACTTATCTTAAAGCAAGACTGAAAGGTAATGGCGTATTTGATGTTTTAAGTATGAGTTTATTCTCTATGAACCAAATACCTGATTGGTATTACGTTAGCCTTATTAATTCGGAGCTTATTAGTCTCTATGTAGATAATTTTGTGAACAATACATCTCATTTCCAAATAAATGATGCGAGGCAGTTACCAATCGTAATACCAAATTTAAAAATTTTGAATAAAATAGAACAGTTATGTAAAGAGGCGATTTGTTTAAAGAAAGATAGTTTTTCTTCCTTGGTTGATAGAACAACTGCGGAAGAAAAACTATTAGCATTGCAACGAGATTTGGATTATTATGTACAAGCAGAACTATATGGAATATAAGCATGCTATTAAATTGTCATTTTCCTCTTCTATTATTTCCAACTCTGATTGAATTGATATGTCTGTTGTTATACCTTTAGCAACAGACTTTTTCAACTCAAAAGCACTGGTAAATAATCTGTTACACGATTTTAATATCTCATTATCTGGAATTAATACAGGAATTAATTTAGCATCTCCTGTTGTACAATGAGAAGTCGAATTAATAAAATTATCAACGTATATAGCTGCAAATCTAGAGTTCATTAAAGAAATCAGATAGAACTCTGGAACCTGGTTGACACAAGAAAAGAAACTCATGCTTTCTGTGCTTTGTACAGTCTTTTCTTTCTTTTTGCATTTCATATATGTTGTCAAAACATTATTCCAACAAAATCCCTC
>ENA-OWZH01000036-OWZH01000036.1-human-gut-metagenome-genome-assembly--contig:-NODE-36-length-110385-cov-30.493_pt1 | contig 110385 bp, 134 predicted proteins | sample MGYA00249761_ERZ652108 | MGnify/ENA primary metagenome ERZ652108 (study PRJEB26925, sample SAMN05827255) | human gut metagenome | biome: ENVO:2100002; feature: ENVO:00000062; material: ENVO:00002003...
ATTATTAGATAAAGAGTATTATTGATCGTTTTTTGAAAAAATGTTTCTATGGAAAGAATAATTGTTATATGATATTTAGCGAGATATTGCTAACTCAATAAATAAAGATAATACGCTGTTTTTGGGTGCATATCTAAGAAAATGTTAAAAAATTCCTACTTTCGAGTCTGCAACTCTAAAAATAGGAATCTAATTAAAAAGTTATTTTTCTTGATTTATAAGCAGTTGTTCAAATTCTTTGATTGGTCGTGGCTTAGAAAAGATATATCCTTGGATCATATCACAATCAATCATTTTTAAAAATTCCAATTGGCTTGGGGTTTCGACACCTTCAGCAACTGTTTTAATATTAATAGTTTTAGCCATTTCAACAATAGCTTTGATGATTTCTTGACTTCTTTGAATATCATAACTGTTGATTAAGAAAAGCCGGTCTAATTTTATGACTTCAAATGGTAAGTCTTTTAAAGAATTTAATGATGAGTAACCTGAACCAAAATCGTCGATTGAACAAGTAAAGCCATTATTTTGTAGTTCAATGATAATGTTTCTAATTTTTTCAATATTATCAAGTAAAATGTTTTCGGTTATTTCTAATTCAACTAATTTATCAGGTAAACTATATTTATTTTTTATTTTACTGTAGCGTTCAATAAAGTCATCTTGATAAAGATGTAATCTAGAAATATTAATTGATATAGGAACATTTGGCAGGTTTTCGATAATTCGTTGATAGAGAAACTTACAAACACTTTCAAATATATATTCATCCATTTTAAGAATAAAGCCATTTTGTTCAAAGATTGGAATGAATTCACCAGGCATAATGAGATTTCCTGATGGCTCAAGCCAACGAACTAGAGCTTCAGCTCCTAACATGACTTGTCCATTTGGCGCATACTTTGGTTGTAGATAGAATGTAAATTCGTTATTCAGTAAAGCGGACTCCATGTTATTTTCAATCTCTACTTTTCTAATCATTTGATCATGCATTTTAGAATTATAGAAGTAATAGTTATTGGTTTGGCCAGGTATATATGCATTTAAAGCGAGGTGACTACAGTCAATTAGACCATCAATACCTGAGATTGTTTGATCATCTTCATAGCAGCATATACCAATTTTAACTATAGTATTATTTTTATTATCAAGTGATTCTAAAAGATTACAAAATTTTTGATTGATTTCTTGGCATAAGTTTTCCAGTTCGGTTCTATCATGATATGACTGCATGATTAAAAAATTATCGGCATTTACTCGGCACGTAAGTCCTGGGGCTATGACCAATTTTTTTAAAATATTTGCCAGCTGCGTTAAGATCTTATCACCATATTTATAACCATATAATTCATTAATTATTTTAAAGTCATTAATATCTAAATACAGAACTGCAAGAAGGGTATGATTACGTTCCAAAAATAATTTTTCCCCCTCTGTTTTAAACTTTTGATAATTATAGAGCATGGTCAAATGATCATAAAAAGCTAAGTTCTCTAACATTCTTTTGTGTTTACGGCTATCACGGATATATAGCAAAACAACACAGCTGATTGCACCAGCAATACCACTACATAGAATTATGGAGGAAATAATAATGTTATTGGCCTGCTTCATGATTACATTATTAGGAATAATTGAAATAATAAACCAGTGATTGTTTTGTTGTAATGGAACATAGCAAAATACATTGGAACTATCTTGATAATTAAATAAGGCAACACCTTTATCTCTTTTAGATAAAGATGCTTTAAATGATTCAATGGTTTTTGCATCATTACCAGACAGATCGATTAAATCAAATAAGTTTTTAAAAGTACGATTTGAGTTACGATGTTTGGAACGAATTAAAATTTCACCATTATCTTTAACAATATATGAAAAACCTAAATCGTTATAAAACGAAAGTGAGAAGTTTTCAATAATAAAACTTAATTGAGTTTCTTTGACAATGACACTTTGACTATCGCTTGTTTTTACATAAGTTGCAAAAGTCTTAATACCTGTTTTTGAATTAAGATAGGGCTCTAAAAATCCTTGTGAATTATTATCAGCTTTTATTTGCTGAAACAACTGTTCATCACCTAACGGATAATTACCATTTTCATCATAGTAGCAGTCATTGGTATAGTCGATATATAAATATTTAGCTTCTTCACGATTAGATAGATGCTGGAGATACTGCGGAATCTTAGTTTGTAGATAGGCAATATTAGTAAGGATGTTTTGGGAGTTAGTCATTTCTTTAGTCATATAGACATTAAAGGCTTTTTCCTCCTGAGAGGTTGTTTCTAAAATATCATTGATTGACTTATCCCAAAGAGAATCTTGAACATAATTAACATAAATGAACATGGAAAAAACAACAAAAATCACAGCACTAATTCCCCCGACAATCATTAATGATATTTTTTTATTTTTCATTGGAATCATCCTCACTGTTCATAATTTTTGATTATTTCTAAAGCACTATCAATACTGTTTCCTGTTAATAATTGGGTGATTCCGTCATGGGTAAGTGACCAAAGGGGAAGATTTATATTTGAATCACTACCTAGAATTGTTTTCTCTGAGGTTAAATAAGGGCTTAATTCTTGAATCTTAGGATCATCAGCAATACGTTGTTCTTTCAGAGGACTAAAAGAGGACTGACTATTTACAAATTTCCACATCACATCTTCTTGACTTAAATATTCAATAAATTTTTTTGCTTCAGTAATATGTGGACCTTTAGCATTAATACATACACGGGTATCAATATTTGAAACTAGAATTGCTCCATCGTCTAAAATTGGATAAGGGTAAACTTTAAAATTTAAATCTGGTGAACTTTTTTCAACTCGAACAGAGGCCCAGGCACCAGTTAACATAAAAGGGTTTTTATTTTCTTCAAACTGTATTAGATCGTCTGCAGTTTTTTCTGTTTTTAAAGTTGTGGCTGCATCAATGAATTTATTGTCGATTAACTGTTTAACATATTGATATCCTTCTTTAAGATAATTACAAAGAATGCTAGGATCTTGATTTAGTGAAGCGATTATTCTATCCTTTTCAGGTGATTGATAGATGGGATAAAGACCTTTAGCAAGAGCAATTGTTTTTAGAGAAATATCATTATTAGCGATGATCGGAGTAATTCCTTGCTCAATAAAATATTGACAAACAGCCATAAATTCTTGATTATTTTTAGGAACTGACTGATGATGTTTTTCTAGTAAATCAAGATTGCAATATAATCCAAATGCTGAAATAGAAGTTGGAATATAGGGGATCGTATTATCTGGTTGCACCATTTGTTCCAATGAGTTTGTGTTAAAGTTTTTTATTGTTTTTAGCTTTGATAAATCTTCAAAATAATTATAATTAGTTAATTGCTGTAAATTATCTTCATCGATCATAAAAATGTCATCATAGTTATTAGAGGCCAAACGTTTTTTTAGTATCTCATAATACTCAGTTCCTTTCACACTTTCATAGGTAATGGTAATATTGGGATTTTTATCCATATAAGCTTGTAAAATTTCTTCGATTGCAACAACATTAATTGCTTCCGTTTTATATCCATAAAAATTTAGTTCAATCTGATCATTATTATTTGTATCAACAATATTTATTGATTTAGCTTGACAGCTGGTATTAAAAATTATTAATAAAAAGACTAATAAGTAATGAAAGAGGGATATTATCTTTGCTTTCATGCTCATTTCCCTCCTTTGTTTTCTAACTTTAATTATAGCATAGTAAATTTTAAATAGGATATAAATATAACATAACGATCATATATTATTTGGATAATTATCGCCTAAAATAAAAAAGGACAAGTATTGTAGTGAACTACAAAATTTGTCCTTTAAAATATCTATTATTTACTAACACGTCTAATTGTACTTATTCTACTATAGTAATATGATCCTGGTTCAATTGAAGATACTTTAACATAAGCTTTTGGATTATCACCGTGTGTTGATGAATCACCACCACCGGCATGAACCATTGATCTTGAACCATCGCTGTTTACAACAATGATTCCAATATGATAAGCTGGACTACCAAAACATACTAAATCACCAGTTTTAGAGTTTGCAAAACTTACAGCTGACCATTTTCTGGAGTAACCAGCAGCAGTATCTCGACCACCACTAACACCTGCTTGTTTTAATGACCAATATACTAAACCAGAACAGTCAAAGTATGTGGGACCTTGAGCTCCCCACCAATAACGCGATCCTAATTTAGCATAAGCAGCAGCATAGATTTTTTCACCAAGATTATCTGATGTGCTAGAATCATTATTATTGTTTCCGCCATTGTTGTTATTTCCAGAATCGCTATTGTTATTATTGTTGTTGTTATTATTGTTGTTGTTACCACCGGAATTATTATTGTTTCCACCATTATCAGGTTTTGGAGGCGGTGGTGTAGGAGTTGGAGTTTCATATGCTTCTTCATTAAATTTTTTAATTGCAGCATCCAGGGTTTCAGTCATTTCACCATAATCATAAATCGTGTTTTGAGTAGATGCAATTGATTTGTTTTGTTCCTCTAACAAAGCTGTATATTTTGTTTTTAATGTTTTTTGTTCTTCTTGCTGAATAACTAAAGTGGCTTTAGCTTCTTCTAAAATAGTTTGTTGTTGTTCAACTTCTTTTCTTTGTTTATTAAGTTCTTCAATCAACTCTTTATCACTTTGTGTAAGTTCGTTATAACCGTCGATTCTTGAGAACATTTCCGTGAAGTTGCTTGCACCAAAAATAAAGTTAATATATGTATTTTCATTTGCATAAGATTGCATTGCATACATACGATCTTTTAATAATTGAGTATTCTTTTCAATACTTGCTTGAAGATTGGCAATAGTTGTATTTAAATACTCAATTTCAGCTTCTTTATCGCTGATTTGTTTATTAACTTCATCTAATTGTTTTTGAACGCTTTCTAGTGTTGTTTTAGTGTCACTAGCAGCCTCTTTTTGTTCGGCCAATTTTTTAGTTAATTCAGAATTTTTAGTTTTAAGATACTTGTTGAATGCTTCACAAGTTGATTTGTTACTACTAGATAAATTCGAAGATGAGCATAATGTCATATATTTACTTTCATTACCATCAAATTCATCGGCTGCCACAGGGGCTGCATAATAACATGCACTTGTTACTATTGTCAGCGTTAAAGCTGTAGATATAACTTTTTTTATTTTCATACAATCACCTCGATACATAGTAATTATCCTATATTTTTCTTAATAAGTAAATACTAATTTAGATTTTTTCTAAGGATATAAAGCTAATTTTCTAAAAAATATCACATTTGTTATGGAAATAATGAAATTAATTTATGAATTTCATATATATGTGATAAAAAAGATGAGCAAGCTTGCTCATCTAATTGTATTAATACAATCTACGAACGTCATACCATTCTTTTTGCCAATATGAATAACCAAGATCCGCTACTTGAACAGGTTTACCTGTTTGTGGAGCATGAACCATGTTACCACCACCGATATAAATACCGACATGGTGAATTCCGCTGGTACTTCCATTACTGCTAAATAAGATGATATCTCCGGCCTGCATGTTATTACGAGAAACAGATACACCTTTACTAGCTAGCGATTTGGTATTATTAGAACCAATGTTGACACCTGATTGATAATAAGCCCAGTTGACTAAACCTGAGCAGTCAAATGCAGTGTGGTTTGGATTAGCGATTTCAGACATGCTGTGACATCCACCCCATACATACATATAACCAACGCGAGTTAAAGCCTTTTGTGCAATTGCGTTTCCAACTGCAGAATCACCAGAAACAACGCTTCCGCCAGAAACTTGTGATTTTTCAGTAGCAGCTAATAGTGCAGCGATATTATCAGTGATTTTTTGACTTGAATCGGCCGCTTGAGCAGCTGCTTTTTCTTGCGCAATCAAATCAGCGTTTTGTTTTTCAAATAGAGCTTGATATTCTTGTTGTAGTGCCTGCTTTGATGATTTTTGACTTTCAATATTAGCTTTGGCAGTAACAACCGTAGCTTTTTGTGTTTCTACTTGTTCTTTTTCATCAGCTAGTTGTGCAACTAATTCATCATCATATGATGTTATTTCATTAACGCTGTCAATTCGGGCAAACATATCAGTGAAGCTAGAAGCCCCGAAGATAAAGTCAATATATGAATTATTGTTATTGTATGATTGCATTGAATACATACGTTCTTTTACTTCTTCTTCTTTTTTAGCTATACTTGCTTCTAAATTTGAAATTGAAGTTTGTAAATATTCAATTTCTTTTTGTTTTTCAGCAATTTGATCATTTAATGCACTAATTTCACTTGAGATACTATTCAAACTATTTTGAGTATCAGATACTTTGCTTTTTGAATCACTTACTTGAGATTTCAATTCTTTATTTTTATTTTTCAAGTATGTATTGAATTCTTTACAAGTGTTCAAGTTATTAGTTGAAAGATTTGAAGATGAGCATAATTTCATGTACTTATCTTCTTGCCCGGAAAAATCAGTTGCCTGAACAGGAGTGGGAATAGTTACTAATGAAAGCATTGTACAGACTCCTAAGGCAGTGACGAATACTTTTTTCATTTCATCGACCTCCAATTTATATATATTATTTAGTTTTATATTCAGTTTTAAAGATGGCGTATTTAATCCATACCAATGTGATTATAACATAATATTCATTGTTTCGCATTAAAATGATAAAAAAGTCTAGAAAGTCACACATTTTTGACAATTGCTCATATATTATTAATGGAGGTGGAAGAATGACGACACATGGAATTGATGTCTCACAATATCAGGGGGTAATTGATTGGGAAATTGTTCAAGATCGAGTTGATTTTGCAATTCTTAGATGTGGTTTTGGTCAAGATCGAACAGATCAAGATGATCGTTTGTTTAAAAGAAATGCAGACGAGTGTACACGATTAGGAATACCGTTTGGTGTTTACTTATATTCATATGCTAAAAATAGTAGTGATGCTAGAGGGGAAGCACAACATGTTTTACGTCTAGTGAAAAACTATAAGATGGCATATCCAGTGTATTATGATTTAGAAGATAATAATACGACTGGAAAGCAATCAAATGATGTGATTGCAAATATCGCTAAAACATTTGCTGATGAATTAGAAGCCAATGGATATTATGTTGGGATGTATGCTTCACTATACTGGTGGAACACTAAATTAACGGATCCGATTTTTGATAATTATACACGGTGGGTTGCTAACTATGCTGCTGAGTTAAATTATGATAAACCGTATGATATGTGGCAATATAGTTCGACTGGATGGGTTCAAGGGGTACCAACAATTGTTGATATGAATTATTGTTATGCTGATTTTCCAGCTATTATTAAACGTGCAGGTAAGAATAATTTTGATATTGATACAGCAGTGGAACAATATAAATTAGGTGATACAGTAAGATTTAGCTATGTCTTTTTAACTAGTGAATCTTCTAATCCGTTACGGCCATATCGTAATGTTGGAAAGATAACTCGAATTGTAAAAAATACTCGAAATCCTTATTTAATAGGTAATGATCAAGGCTGGGTCAATGACCAGGTAATTGAAGGTAGGGTAAGCTATTTGTCAAATCCTAATTATGTTGGAGATAGTTTAGTTGGAGCCCTTCAGCAAATTAATGTTGATACAAGTTTTGAAAATCGTCAACATTTAGCAAAACTTAATGGAATTACTAATTATGTAGGTAGTGCGGCGCAAAATTTACAATTATTGCAATTATTAAAAGAAGGAAAACTAATTAGTTAGATTATCTAACTAATTTAGTTTCCCATTCTTTTAAAACCTTGATATGCAGTTCTTCATCTTCAATGATTCGATTTAAAATCGCAACAATATAGGGATCTTTGATGACGCTAGCTTGATACATATACTTATCAATTGCCTGATATTCAGCGTCTATTGCTGTTTTTAGTACTTCCTCTAGTGAATTAGGATAATTTAAATATGATGGTGACCAATAAGTACATTGATCATTTAGACAGCTCCACCAGCGGGGGTCTAAACCTAATTCTAAGGCAAGGGTCATGAAGATGTCTAAATGATGCATCTCGACCATAGAAATATTTAAAAATGTTTTTTTTAGTTCTAAAAAATCTTCGCCAGCAATACTATGGTTATAAATATATTGACAAATTGCAGATGTTTCAGAATTCATCCCACCGACATTATCAAGGATCATTAAACCATAAGTTTCATTTTTGGCACAGTTACTTTTATTTCGGGGTAAGGCTTATTTACTTTAGTATCCATGTTCTTCACCTCATATAAAAATATGCTGAATACAATAAGATATGAATACAAATGAAATAATTTTTACACTTAAAGATATAAATATTGAAAATAACTAAGATAATAGTCAAAATTATTGTAATTATCAAGTTACTAACAGAAATATTATATGTCATAGTAATATTTCTGTTAGTAAAAAGAATAATGGGGTTATAGTCGCTCAAGCTATTAAAATCATTTAAAAACAAGCTGAGAATAAGGAATGTTTCAACTTACAAGAGACCACTATAATTATTTTTTATGCGGACATTCCTTAAGAAAATTAATCCGATGATAAATATACCAAATACTCATAAGGCTATTAATGCAATTAAAAGATTAGCGATAGTACTGGTAAAATAATAACAACTATACCCATAGATAATAATTGCACTGATGATATATATTAATATTCTCACTCCAATATCACAATATAATTTATCAAAATTAATGATAGCGAATCATAGTAAATATTGATTAACTTAATCGACTGCTGGTATACAAAAATTAATAATTAAAATAAGGTTATAATATTATTGAGCTTACATAGAATATGATGAGGGGGGATTATGTGTTTTATCTAAAATCATCAGATAATGCCAAATTAGCGGTAGAGGATATTAATCCAGCTCATCAAAAGACAGTAGTTTTAGTGCATGGCTGGCCAATTTGCCAAGAAATGTATGAATATCAAAAAGATATTTTAAACGATTGTCGATACCGCATCATTAGTTATGATATTCGTGGATTAGGAATGTCACAAGTCATGGGCAGGGGCTATGATTATGACCAATTAGCGATAGATCTGCATAGTGTTTTAATAACCTTAAATGTCCATAATGTGACATTAGTAGGATTTTCAATGGGTGGGGCGATTTGTGTTCGTTATATGAGTAAATTTGGAAAAGAACGAGTAAGTAAACTAGTTTTGGCTGGTGCTGCAGTGCCTTCATATACTCGTACAATTCATAATCCCGAAGGACAAAGTATCGATGCGGTAAATCAACTGATTGAGCAGTGTTATACTAATCGACCTAAAATGGTTCATGATTTCGGACAAAATGTTTTTGCATTAAATCATGGCAGTGAATTTATGAACTGGTTTACATCAATTTGTTTAAAGGGATCAGGAATAGGAACGATCCAAACAGCAATTTCTTTACGAGATGAAGATGTGTATCAAGATTTGTTTGAGATTAAGGTCACTACTTTAATCATGCATGGAGTGCTTGATAAAATTTGTCCTTTTTCGTTTGCTTTAATCATGCATGAATGTATAGAAGATTCGATTTTATGCAAGTTTGAATATAGTGGACATGGGATTTTTTATGATGAACGAGAACGTTTTAATCAAGTATTGATTGATTTTATTGAACAATAAAACCTGCACTTTGTAATGCAGGTTAAAGAATTTTTTCATATGCTCGTCGAGTTTCTTTATTTTCTAAATAAATAGTGCCACAATATTCAAATCCATATTTAATCAAGAAACGCTGCATTGAAAGATTATCATCATGAGTATCCATACGGATACTTGGTTTTTTAGGATAAAGTTTTAATCCTTCATCAATAATGATTTTTGCCAAGCCTTTACCTTTTTGATCATTTCGTATCGCGATGCGATGAACTACAATGTATGCATTATCTTGAAGCCATTTCCCTTCTATATAATTATAACTAGGTTCAAGCTCTTTAGAGATCATCGCAGTTGCGACTATTTCTCCGTTATCTTCAAGCACATAAGCTTCATGGCGGCTAATATCATTAATAATAGTTAATTCATCAGGATAACCATCTTGCCATTGGTTGATTCCCTGCTCTTTAAAATATACTTTAGCTTGATTGATAATTGTCATGACAGCGGTTAAATCATTAGTAGTAGTTAATCTTAATTTCATCTAATCACATCCTTGTTTATTAATATAACATAACCATATAAAAATAGAAATTACTATTTAGAAAATAGTAGAGAAATGCTGTTAAAGAGCATATAATGATAGCTGGAGGTGGTTAGATGATAGATTTAAAAAATGCTAAAAGATTGTTTGATGAATATGTAGCGAATTATGATAAAGATAATCCTAAAGTTGCCTTAAAGATAGAACATACTTATCGTGTTATGGAGGCCTCAAAAAATGTTGCAGTGAGTCTCGGGTTAGATCAAGATGAAATAGACTTAGCATCATTAATTGGATTATTACATGATATTGGGAGATTTGAACAATTAAAACGTTATAATTGTTTTATTGATAGTAAAACAATTGATCATGCATTATTAGGTGTTCAAATTTTATTTGATGATAATTTAATTAGTAAATTTGATATTGATCAAAAAGATTATCCACTGATCTACAAAGCTATTTTTAATCATAATAAATATAAAATTGCTGAGGGATTAAGTGAACATGAGATGCTCCACTGTAAAATAATTCGTGATGCTGACAAAATCGATATCTTTAAAACAGGTTTGTTAGAAACGTTCGAAGCATTTTTGGATGCTGGACAAGAGATTTTAGAAAATGACATCATTACTGAATCGATATATGAAACATTTATGAATAGTGAATCAATTCTTAGTACCACTCGTAAAACTGACTTGGATCGCTGGGTATCCTTTTTGGCCTTGATATTTGATTTGAATTATCAGTATAGTTGTAATTATGTTTATCAACAAGATTATATTACAAAATTAGTTAAACGACTTAATTATCAAAATAGTGATACTTTTAAGAAGATGTTAAATATAATGAACCATGCTAATGAATATTTAAAAGAAAAGAGTGATCTTAATAATTAAGATCACTTTTTTGAGGTAAGTTAATGATAAAAATAGAGGATGCATATAAAGAATTTAATACTTATGTCAGTGAATATGATTTCGATGTCTCTTTATTATTTTAAGATAGGTTGATTGAAAAATTTAGTGATATTTATAATAATGAGCAAATTATTTATAAAGCAATCAAAAAGCACAATAAATATGTGATTTGAATGGGATTAGATACTCATGAATTACTGCATGCAAAGATTATCCCTGATGCTAACAAAATCGATAAGCTGGAAATTAATCTACTCTCCCGCTAGAAACAATTTATTATAAGGGAAAAGAAGAAATAGAAAAACAATTGATTAGTGAGAGCAGTGTACCAGTCATTTTTGAATCATGAAATGATTTTAAGCAGCTGTCGGCAAAATGATTTAGATATTTGGTTACCACATTTAGTATTTGTATTTGATTTGAATTTTAAATATAGTTTTCAAGAGGTTTTAAAACACCAATATATTGATAATTTGTATAAACGTTTAGACTATCAAAACATTGATACTAAAAAAAGATGAGTATTATCTATTAAGTGGTAATGAATTATACATATGAACATGCTAAATAGTCCAGAAGATCTTCTGGACTATTTTTTAAAATAAACTCAATTGTTCCGATGATGCAGTTTGTTTATAACCATTTATAATATCTTCCATCTTATAAATGATATTATATTTGTGACATTCTTCAATAAATATATTTTTTAATTCATAAAGTCGTGGGCTGTTGCATAAATAAGTATTACCGAATTGTTTTATATAGCGTTCCTTACAGCCGGGAAATAAATGATCTAGCTGCGTATAGAAATAATCACGTTGATGATCTCGTAAAGTCACACCAAACATAGGATAAACAAAGCTGGCATTAGCTAAATGTGCGCGATAGATGATTTCTCGAATATTTTCAGGGGTATCGTTAATAAATGGCAAAATCGGTGTCATTAAAACCCCAGCATAAATATTGTGTTGGCGTAATTGTTTAATTGTTTCAAATCGTTTTGATGAAATTGAAACATTTGGTTCGATCAATTTTGCTAATGAATCATCACCACAAGTAATGGTCATACAAATTATGACAGATTGTTTATCATTAATTTGTTTTATGAGTTCAAGATCGTTAATGAGCGTATGACTTTTAGTCGTTATCATTACACCAAAATTGGTTTGCTTTATTATTTTTAAAGCTTGATGAGTTATCTTTAATTGTTGTTCATAATGATTATAGGGATCAGACATGGCTCCAATTGCAATCACCCCTTTTCTTTTTTTAGAACAAAGTTCTTTAGAAAGTAGGGTGAGTACGTTATGTTTTACTTTAATTTGATCAAAGTTTGAGATTTGATAACAATCACTACGACTGTCACAATAAATACAACCGTGATGACATCCTTGGTAGAGATTCATGTTGTAGTCAAAACCAAACCAAAAATGATTTTTATCGGCTTTGTTTTGAATGATTGTCTTAGCTTTTATTTCGGGTATTTTCATTAATTGTGCCCTCCTAAAAAAGACTATAACATAAAAAAATGACGATTAAAACATAAAAAAAACGAAAAAAAATATTACTTGAAACACCTTGATTTTACTAGGTTTTGGGTTAATTCGACAGTCTTCGATAAAAGTTTTGAACATCAAACTATTTACAAATGTTTTGATTTTGTTATAATGTGACCGTAATATACACGAGGAGGAATATAACGTGGAATTTGAAAAAGTAAAAGAAATAATTGTTGATTCTTTAAGCTGTGATGAAGATGCAGTAACTTTAGAAGCTAACTTAAAAGAAGACTTAGATGCAGATTCATTAGATGCAGTTGAATTAATCATGGCAGTTGAAGAAGAATTTGATATTGAAATCCCTGATGATAAAGCAGCTGAAATTAAAACAGTTCAAGATATCGTAGATTATATCAAAGAAAATGCATAATAAATGCTGATTTTTATTACCCAGAATAGCTGGGTAATAATTTTTTTAAAAAATTACTTTGATATTCAAAATAAAGGAGAGTATTTATGAAAATAGATTTAGTAAAGCAACTTATAAATGAATTTGAAAACTCAGAAGTTTTTAAAATGAAAGTAGAGATAGATGATATTAAATTAGAATTAGAAAAAACGCCAGTAGCACCGGTAAATGTTGTAAGTACACCGGTAGTTTCTGCTCCAACGCCTACTTTAGCGCCAGTGGAGCAAGTAGCAGCTAATGAACCAGCAATCACCGGAACACCGGTTAAATCACCAATTGTTGGGGTTTATTATGCATCTAGTTCACCAACTGCTAAACCGTATGTAGAAGTAGGCACTAAAGTAAAAGCAGGACAGGTGTTGTGTATTGTTGAAGCAATGAAGGTAATGAATGAAATTAAAGCTCCAATTGATGGAACAGTAACATCAATCATGGCAAATACTGAAGATTTAGTTGAATTTGATCAAGTGTTAATGATCATTGAAGGGTAGTTAAGATGTTTAAGCGAATTTTAATTGCCAACCGTGGCGAAATCGCGGTAAGAATAATTCGAACATGCCAAGAATTAGGAATTGAAGCAGTTGCTGTTTATTCAAATGTTGATAGTACTTCATTGCATGTGCAATTGGCTGATCATGCGGTATGTATAGGTCCTGCCAAGGCAGCGGATAGTTATTTAAATATGAAAAATATTTTAAGTGTAGCGACTGCACTAGGTTGTGATGCAATTCATCCAGGATTTGGCTTTTTATCAGAAAACTCAACTTTTGCTCGTTTAGTAGAAGAATGTGGAATAACTTTTATTGGGCCTAGTGGCGATGTTATTGATATGATGGGAAATAAAAGTATGGCCCGTCAAAAAATGATTGAAGCAGGTGTGCCGGTAGTTCCTGGGAGTGATGGAAGTGTAAATACTTTACAAGAAGCTAAAGAAGTTGCAAATCAAATTGGTTATCCAGTTTTAATTAAAGCCTCAGCAGGTGGTGGTGGTCGTGGAATGCGAAAAGCCTTTAGCGAAGAAGAATTTGATGATGCTTATTTAACTGCTAAAGCAGAAGCTAAAGCATGTTTTGGTGATGATGATATGTATTTAGAAAAATTAATTTTAAATCCTAAACATATTGAATTTCAAATTTTAGCCGATAATTATGGAAATGTTATTCATTTAGGAGAACGCGATTGTTCTATTCAACGACGCAATCAGAAGATGATTGAAGAGGCACCAAGTAAAGCCTTAACGCCACTGCTCCGACAAAAAATGGGGGAAGATGCAGTTAAAGCGGCTAAAGGAGCAGGTTATCGCAATGCAGGAACGATTGAATATGTTTTAGATCAAGATGGAAATTATTATTTTATTGAAATGAATACTCGAATTCAAGTTGAGCATCCAATTACTGAAATGGTGACCGGGGTAGATTTAATTAGGGAACAGATTAGAATTGCTGCAAATCAAAAATTAACTTATAAACAAAGTGATATTCATTTAAATGGACATGCGATTGAATGCCGAATCAATGCTGAAAATCCACGTGAGGGATTCAGACCGTGTCCGGGAACTGTTAATAGTGTTCATTTACCAGGAGGTTTAGGGGTGAGAATTGATACAACTTTATATCAGGGGTATAAAGTTTCATCACATTATGATTCCATGATTGCTAAAGTTATTGTTCATGGTTCTAATCGCTTAGAAGCAATTAGAAGAATGCGTAGAGTTTTAGCTGAATTAGTTATTGACGGAATTGATACTAACCAAGAATTACAATATTTGATTTTACATACGGGAGAGTATGTAAAAGGAAATTTTGATACAAGTTTTATTGAAAATAACTTAGATAAGTTGGTGGGATAATAAATGGAAGAGTTATTTAAGGCACGAAAAGAAAAATTGAATTTATTTAAATCTATTCGTAATAAAATGCAAGATAAAAAAAGAATTGATGTACCCGATGGTTTATATACAAAGTGTGATTCTTGCGGAGAGTCGATTTTAAGTGAAGATTTGAAAGAAAGTTATTATGTTTGTCCTAAATGTGGAGCACATTTAAAGATGCGGGCATACACGCGATTAAATCTTTTGTATGATGGGGGAAAATATAAAGAATTATATAAAAGTATTAAATCAAATGATCCATTAATGTTTCCTGGTTATAAAGAAAAATTAGTAAAATTAGAAGAAACAACAAATCTTGACGAAGCGGTTGTTTGTGCTACAGGAAGAATTGATGGAAGAAAAGTTGTTGTTTGTGTGATGGATTCTCGTTTTTTAATGGGGAGTATGTCAGGTGCTGTCGGAGAAAAGATTACTAGAGCAATTGAACATGCGACAAAACGCAAATGTCCAATCATTATTTTTACAACTTCTGGGGGAGCTAGAATGCAAGAGGGAATTATTTCACTAATGCAAATGGCTAAAACTAGTGCTGCTCTAGCCAAACATCATGAAGCCGGATTGTTATATATTTCGTATATTACTCATCCTACTACTGGTGGAGTTACTGCTTCTTTTGCCATGCTTGGGGACATTATTATTGGGGAACCTAAAGCATTAATCGGATTTGCGGGACCAAGAGTAATTGAATCAACAATTAAACAAAAATTACCCGAAGGTTTTCAAAGAACCGAGTTTATGCAAGATCAAGGATTTATTGATATGATCGTAGAACGTTCTAAAATGCGTGAAACGATTATCAAATTATTAAAAATGCATAGCAGGGGGGCGCAATAATGTCACTGCAAGAAAAAGAAATAAAAATTAAAGAAATAGAATTAGAGTTATTAAAATTAAAGGATGACCAAGAGATTGACCACACTTTACAAATTCAAGATTTAGAAAATACAAAAGCAAAAATTGAAGCTGAAGCATATCAGGATATTAGTGCTTATGATCGAGTTTATCTTGCTCGTAAAGCTGACCGTCCTAATGTCCGTGAATATATTGATAATTTATTTGATGATTTTATTGAATTACATGGGGACCGTCTTTACAAAGATGATGGTTCAATTGTCGGTGGATTAGCAATGTTTAATAATATTCCCTGTACTGTAATTGGACATTTAAAAGGACGAACTTTAGAGGAAAATCTACACTGTAATTTTGGAATGTCTTCACCAGAAGGGTATCGTAAAGCGATGCGTTTGATGAAACAGGCGGAAAAATTTAATCGACCAATTGTTACATTTGTAGATACACCAGGTGCTTATCCGGGTTTAAAAGCTGAAAAACATGGAATCGGTGAAGCAATTGCGCGTAATCTAATGGAAATGTCACAGCTGACGGTGCCTATTATTGTGATTGTAATCGGTGAAGGCGGCAGTGGTGGAGCTTTGGCACTAAGTGTTGGAGATCGTATGGTAATGCTTGAAAATAGTGTTTATTCGGTTTTATCACCAGAAGGCTTTGCATCAATCTTATGGAAAGATAAAGATGGTTCAAGAGTTCATGAAGCTGCAGAGCTAATGAAATTGACTGCAAATGATTTATATGAAATGAAGATCATTGATAAGATCATCAAAGAACCTCGAGGTGGAATTACAAAGAACCGCGAATATGTATACAAACGTTTAAGAATCTATCTTCGAAATACTCTTGAAGAATTGATGAAATTATCAAAAACATCATTAGTAAATAAACGTTACAATAAATTTAGAGAAATGGGTCGAATTACGAATGACTAATCGCGATATTTTAAATCGAGAATTAATTAATCAACTGTTTGTAAGACTGTTTAATCAAATTTTGGATATTGAAACCCAATATATGGTAGGACATGGAGTGGAAGATTTAAGTTTATCAGAACTGCATATTATCGATGCAATCAGTTCGCTTTCAAATCCCACGATGTCAACAATTGCTTCTCAGGCGACTTTAACTAATGGAACAATTACGACAGCAATAAAAAAGCTCGAAGCTAAGGGATACGTAAAACGTCGTAAAGATGATAATGATCGACGCATTATTCGTGTAGAGCTGACAGCTAAAGGCAATCGTGTTTGCAAAGTACATCGAGACTTTCATGAAGAGATGGTAAGTCGTGTCTGTGAAGATAGTCATGTTCTTGATGATGAGTTATTGATTAAATCATTACAACAGTTATTGTATTTCTTTGAAGATATCAAAGAAAAATATTAGGAGATTATATGAGTGGATTAAAAATATTATCAACTGGTTATTATGCACCACAAAAAGTACTTGATAATTTCGATCTTGAAAAAGTGGTTGAAACATCAGATGAGTGGATCGTCTCTAGAACCGGGATAAAAAGAAGACATATTGCTGAAAATGAAAGTTGCGTAGAACTTGGGTATCAAGCAGCTTTAAAGGCAGTTGAAAAAATAGATAAAAGTAAGATTGGATTGATTATCTGTGCAACAATGACACCCGATTATTTTACTCCCAGCACTGCTTGTTTGATTCAAGAAAGATTAGGTTTGAATGATCAAGAAGTAATGTGCTTTGATTTAAATGCTGCTTGTAGCGGCTTTGTGTATGCCTTAACGGTAGCCCAGGCATTATTACAAAACATGGAAGATAAATATGCTTTAGTCATTGGAAGTGAAGAAATTTCCAAAATAATGGATTTCAAAGATCGCAATACTTGTGTTTTGTTTGGTGATGGGGCTGGAGCCCTTGTAGTTGGAAATGGTGATGGTATTTTTGCTAGCTACAGTAATTCAGCGGGAAATTTAGAAGCATTAAAGGCCCCGGCAATCAGTAAATCTAATCAGGATCATTATTTAACGATGGCTGGGCAGGAAGTGTTTAAGTTTGCAATAAAAGTAATTCCTGAAAGTATTAATGCAATCTTAGAAAAAACAAATTTAACTCTTGATGAGATTGATTACGTTGTCTGTCATCAAGCAAATTATCGAATTATTAAAAATGTATATAAGAAGATGAAGTCTTCAGAAGATAAGTTTTATATGAATTTGCAAGAATATGGGAATACATCAGCAGCTAGCATTCCTTTGGCTTTAGGTGAAATGAATGAAAAAGGAATGTTAAGACCAGGTGACAAAATTATTTGTGTTGGTTTTGGTGGTGGTCTTACTTGGGGCGCAACATTAATGGAATGGAGTTAGAAGATGAAATTAAATAAATTATTAAATATTGAATATCCTTTGATTCAAGGAGGAATGGCAAATATCGCTACCGGTGAATTTGCAGCTAGTGTATCTAATGCTGGCGCACTTGGTTTAATTGGTGCCGGTGGAATGGACACTGCTACATTAAAAAAGAATATTGAAATTTGCCGTAATTTAACTGATAAACCTTTTGGTGTCAATATCATGTTGATTAATCCTTGTGCTGATGAGATGGCACAATTAGTAATTGATGAAAAAGTGCCGGTCGTAACAACTGGAGCAGGAAATCCTGGTAAATATGTTGCTGCATGGAAAGCAGCAGGAATTAAAGTATTGCCAGTTGTTCCAAGTGTAGCTTTAGCAAAGCGCCTTGAAAAATATAACGTTGATGCAATTATTGTTGAAGGAACTGAGGCAGGTGGTCATATAGGTGAATTAACTACAATGGCATTAGTACCTCAAGTAGTTGAAGCAGTTAGTGTTCCTGTTATAGCAGCTGGGGGAATTGCGAGTGGAAAACAGGTATTGGCAGCGTATGCTCTAGGGGCTTGTGGAGTACAGGTAGGAACTTGTCTGCTTGCAAGCGAAGAGTGTCCGATTCATGAAAATTATAAACAAGCTGTAATCAAAGCTAAAGATACAAGCACTACAGTAACTGGAAGAATCGCAGGAACACCAGTACGGGTAATAAAAAATAAAATGGCTAAAGAGTATGTTAAGCGTGAAAAAGAAGGTGCTGACATGATGGAACTTGAAAAATATACATTAGGTTCACTACGTAGAGCAGTTTTAGAAGGTGACGCCGATACCGGTTCATTAATGGCTGGCCAAGTAGTCGGAATGATCAATGAAATTAGACCTCTAAAAGTAATTATTAAAGAATTATTTGATGATTGTGATAAGGCATTTAAGAAATTAGAAAGCGAGTTTTAATTATGAAAAAGGTAAATATCGGAGATATGACTCTTGATGTACCAATCATACAAGGTGGCATGGGAGTTGGTATTTCACTTGGAAATTTGGCTGGAAATGTTGCTTTAAATGGTGGTATGGGTGTTATTTCAACTGCTCATCCTGGTTATCGTGCTGATGATTTTGAAAAAAATCCGCTAGAAGCTAATAAACGTGAGCTAGCTAATGAAATAAAGAAAGCTAAAGAGATTGCTAAAGGTAAAGGGATGGTTGCAATTAATGCAATGGTCGCAATTACTGACTATGCAGCTTTAGTTGAAGTAGCTGTAAAAAGTAAAATAGATGCAATTATTTCGGGTGCTGGATTACCTATGAACTTACCAAGTTTTGTTCAAGGAACAAAAGTTAAAATTGCCCCAATTGTATCAAGTGGTAAAGCCGCTAAATTGATTTGTAAAACTTGGGATCGTAAATTTAAGGTAGCTCCAGACTTTGTTGTCATTGAAGGAAGTGAAGCTGGTGGTCATCTAGGCTTTCATAAAGAAGATGTGTTAAATAAAACAACGGCTAAATTAGTAGATATTTTTAAAGAAGTAAAAGAGACTGTTCAACCATTTGTTGAAAAATATCAAAAGGATATTCCTATTTTTGTAGCTGGTGGTGTTTATGATAGTGAGGATATTCAAAAGTATTTAGATTTAGGTGCTGATGGTGTTCAAATGGCAACACGGTTTATTTGTACTGAGGAATGTGATGCAGATATTAAATATAAACAAGCATTTATAAATGCTAAAAAAGGAGATATCGAGATTGTTAAATCACCAGTTGGAATGCCGGGAAGAGCCATCATGACGAAGTTGACAAAAAGACTTAAACAAGATGAAAGGATTCCAGTAAAACGCTGTTATAATTGCTTAATTCCTTGTGATGTTAAAACTACGCCTTATTGTATTAGTGGTGCATTGATCAATGCTGCTAAAGGTAATTTGGATGAGGGATTAGTATTTAGTGGAAGCAATGGATATCGTAATGATAAAATTATTTCAGTAAAAGAATTAATGGATGAATTAAAGAGAGGACTAAAATAATGGGTAAGATTGGATTTGTATATGCTGGTCAAGGTAGTCAGGTAGTTGGAATGGGTCAATCATTCTATGATAACTATCAAATTGCTAAAGATGTTTTTGATAACATTGACTTAGATATTGATGTAAAGAAATTATGCTTTGAAGGTCCCCTTGAAGAACTTTCTTTAACAAGAAATACACAACCATGTATGGTTGCTGTTGCTGTAGTAGCAACTAAGCTATTAAAAGAAAATGGAATTGCTCCAGATTATGTAGCAGGATTAAGTCTTGGTGAATATTCAGCTTTAAATGCAGCAGGTGTTTTAGATGATCAAACAGCAATTAATTTAGTACGTTTCCGTGGTCAAGCGATGGAAAGAGCGGCAGCAGGAATTGAAAGCAAAATGATTGCAATTATTGGCTTAGATCGCGAATTATTAAATGAAGCAGTTAAAGAAGCTAGGGCTTTGGGAGTTGTTTCAATTGCTAACTATAATTGTCCAGGACAATTAGTAATTGGTGGTGAGGCTGAGGCAGTTACTAAGGCTAGCGAATTAGCATTAGAAAAAGGTGCTCGTCGGGCAATTCCTTTAAATACAAGTGGACCTTTCCATACAGAATTATTAGCACCAGCTAGTAATGAACTTAAAGAAAAGTTTGTAAGTGTTAATTTTAATGAAATGCAAGTTCCTGTAATATTCAATAGTTCGGCTAAAGAACTTGAGTCTGGAGTTAGTATTGCTCAAATGTTAGAGAAGCAAGTAATGTCTTCAGTATATTTTGAAGATAGTATTCGTTATATGTTAGAAAACGGGGTTGATACAATTATTGAAATCGGTCCTGGTAAAGTTTTAAGTGGATTTATTCGTAAGATTGATAAGACAATTAAAACTTATCAAGTTGAAGATCAAGCATCATTAGAAAAAACATTAGCGGGATTAAAAGGAGAATAAGATGAAATTAAAAGATAAAGTAGTTTTAGTAACTGGTGGAGCCCAAGGAATTGGTAAAGAAATCTGTTTAACTTGTGCTCGTGAAGGTGCTAAGATCATTGTAAATTATGTTAATTTTGGTGATAATAAAAAAATTGCTGAAGCAACTAAATCAGAATTAGAAGCAATCGGTGCGACTGTTATGTTAGCTCAAGCTAATGTTGCTTCGTTTGAAGAAACAGAAACAATGTTTAAAGAAATCATTAAAGAATTTGGTCGAATCGATGTTCTTGTAAATAATGCTGGAATTACTAAAGATGGATTGTTGATGCGAATGAAAGAGAATGATTTTGATGCAGTTATTGATGTTAATTTAAAAGGAACATGGAATTGTATGAAACATGCGACTAAAATTATGATGAAACAACGTTATGGTCGTATTATTTCAATGTCATCAGTAGTTGGGGTAATGGGAAATGCTGGTCAAGTAAATTATTCAGCAAGTAAAGCTGGAATTATTGGAATGACAATGTCATTAGCGCGCGAAGTTGGTAGTCGGGGAATTACTGTGAATGCGGTAGCACCAGGTTTTATTCAAACTGCAATGACTGATGTTTTACCTGAAGATATTAAAGAAAGTATGGCTAAACAAATTCCTTTAGGAACTTTTGGACAAGTAAGTGATATCGCTAATACGGTAGTATTTTTAGCAAGTGATGATGCTAGATACATTACTGGTCAAACTATCCATGTTGATGGCGGAATGGCAATGTAAGGAGAGAGACAATGGAAAGAAGAAGAGTTGTAGTAACAGGGCTTGGAGCAATTAATGCAATTGGTCATAATGTTGAAGAAACTTGGAAAAGTATTAAAGAAGGTGTTTGTGGAATTGACGAAATCACAAACTATGATAAAGAATTAACAAAAGTAAAAATTGCAGGTGAAGTAAAAAATTTTAATGCTGCTGATTATTTAGATAAAAAAGCAGTTCGAAAAATGGATCGCTTTACTCAATTTGGTGTAATTGCTGCTAAAGAGGCTTTTAAGGATGCTGGTTTAAAGATTGAAGAGATTGATGCTGACCGTTTTGGTGTAGTTGTGTCAAGCGGAATTGGAGGGCTTGCAACAATTGAGAAAGATCATACTAAGGGGTTAGAAAAAGGTTATGATCGTGTTTCGCCATTCTTTGTGCCAATGTCAATTACAAATTTGGCAGCGGGAAATATTGCAATTGAATTAGGGGCAAAAGGATTATGTACTTGTCCGGTCACAGCTTGCGCTGGTGGAACTAATGCGATTGGTGATGCGTTTAGAAATATCCGTGATGGTTATCAAGAAATTATGGTTGCTGGTGGGGCAGAAGCTAGTATTACTCCACTTGGTATTGGAGGCTTTTCATCAATGAAAGCTCTTTGTGATAATAATGATCCGAAACGGGCGTCAATTCCTTTTGACGAGGAACGTTGTGGATTTGTTATGGGTGAGGGTGCTGGAATTGTTGTACTTGAAGAATTAGAACATGCTAAAGCTCGTGGCGCTCATATCTATTGTGAAATGGTCGGATATGGTGTCAGTTGTGATGCTCATCATATTACTGCACCTTTAGAAGATGGCTCTGGTGGGGCTAAAGCGATGATCAATGCAATCAAGGATGCTGGTTTAGTAGCTGAAGACGTAACTTATATTAATGCACATGGAACTAGTACCCCTTTAAATGATAAAGGTGAAACAATGGCAATTAAATCTGCTTTAGGTGAAGCTGCTAAAAAGGTTGCTATTTCTTCGACGAAAGGAAATACGGGGCATTGTTTAGGTGCTGCCGGGGGAATCGAGGGGGTAATTTGTGTTAAAGCAATCGAAGAGGGATTTATTCCAGCTACGATTAATTATCAAAAACCAGATCCATTATGTGATTTAGATATCGTTCCAAATACTGGTAGAAATCAAGATGTTAATGTAGCTATGTCAAATTCATTAGGATTTGGTGGTCATAATGCGACTATCATCTTTAAGAAATATGGAGAATAAGAAAATGGAACTAAATAGTAATCAAATTCAAGAAATCAATCCGCACCGTTATCCTTTTGCTTTAGTAGATCGAATTACTGATTACCAGCCTGGACAGTGGGCAAAAGGAATTAAATGTGTCAGTGTTAATGAAATGCATTTTTGTGGTCATTTTCCTGAGCATCATGTTATGCCAGGAGTATTGATTGTTGAGGCATTAGCTCAAGTTGGGTGTATTGCAATTCTTTCTAAAGAAGAAAATAAAGGTAAAATTGCTTTCTTTGGGGGCATTAATAAGTGTAAGTTTAAAGGTCAAGTAACGCCTGGTGATGTTTTAGAAATGGAATGTACTCTAACTAAACAAAAAGGACCAATTGGAATTGGTGATGCTGTTGCTAAGGTAAATGGTAAGGTAGTTTGTAAAGCTGAACTTATATTTGCTGTTCAATAATAATTAATTGGATAACGAAAGTTATCCTTTTTTGTTGTAAATCATATTAATTGACGTAATGGTTATAATAGATATAATCATTATAGTATCTGGAGGTGCTTATGAATAATATCCGTAAAGGGATGATGTGTATAATTTTAGCCGCTTTCTTTTTTGCAGCAATGAATGTATTTGTAAAATTAGCTGGCGATTTACCATCAATTCAAAAAAGTTTTTTTAGAAATTTGGTAGCTGCTTTATTTGCTTTTTTTATCCTATTAAAAAGTAAACAGGGATTTACATATAAACAAAAAGATTTACCGATGCTTTTATTACGCTCAGTCTTTGGAACGTTGGGAATTCTTTGTAATTTTTATGCAGTTGATCATCTTTTAGTTAGTGATGCTTCGATGCTTAATAAATTATCACCATTTTTTGTAATTATTTGTTCCTCTTTGTTTTTAAAAGAAAAAGCGACAAGAATACAAAAAATATCAATTATCGTAGCTTTCATTGGAAGCTTGTTTGTAATCAAACCATCTTTTAATCTTTTAAATAATGTGGATTCAATTATTGGTGTTTTGGGGGCATTAGGAGCAGGAATAGCTTATACTTGTGTGCGGAAGCTAGGCAAGCAGGGGGTAAATGGTGCAAAAATTGTATTTTTCTTTTCATGCTTTTCTTGTCTCAGTGTGTTACCATATTTAATAATTGATTATCAGCCGATGAGTTTAGAACAGTTTTTAATCTTACTAGGTGCAGGGTTAATGGCAGCTGGTGGTCAATTTGCAATTACTGCGGCGTATAATAATGCAGCTGGCAAGGATATTTCAATCTATGATTATAGTCAAATATTATTTGCAGCGATATTAGGATTTATTTTCTTAAATCAAATTCCTGATATATGGAGCATAGTTGGATATATCATTATTATTGGTGCTGCTTTAGGAGTTTATTTATATCAACGAAGAATAGCTAATTAGCTATTTTTTTTATGCAAACATATTGACATTTATTTTTTTGCTTGACGGAGTATTTATAGTGTGCTAAGATACTTTACATAGCAAACCTATCGATATAGTAGGAAAAGAAGAGGAGCGAACGATGATGTTAAAAAGCAGAAGAGATATGATGTATATGTGTATGTGCAGCTGTATACAAAAGTATAGGGTACATTTTCGTGTATGCAAATATTCTTAATACTATATTAAATGGGGTAGTGGGATGTTTACATAAACATCCCACTTTTGTTATTAAAAAGGGGGAATTAGAATGGAAGACGACAGTTTACAAAAAGAATTAGAATATCAATTTGAGTGGTTTCATCGTAATCCGGAATTATCTTATGAGGAATATGAAACTACTAAAAGAATTAAAACATTATTACAAGAGCATGATATTGAAGTTTTAGATTTACCATTAAAAACTGGATTAGTTGCAGTTATTAGAGGTGGATACCCTGGTAAAGTAATTGCTTTACGAAGTGATATTGATGCTTTACCAGTTAATGAGGAAACGACATTAAGCTATAAGTCAGAGATTGAAGGAAAGATGCATGCTTGTGGTCATGATTTTCATTTAACAACGATTTATGGTGTTGCTTTATTGTTAAATGAAAATGCTGCTCAATTACATGGAACAGTAAAATTATTATTTCAACCGGCTGAAGAGTCTTCATTAGGAGCTCTAAAAATTATTGAGACAGGGGTTTTAGATGATGTTAATGCAATTTTTGGAATTCATAGTACTTCGCAGTTTGAAGTGGGAACAATTGGAATTAAAGCGGGGACAATTTCAGCTGCTGTTGATCGATTTAAAATTAATTTGAAGGGCTTTGGAAGCCATGCAGCCCATCCACAAATGGCTAAAGATCCAATCGTTGCAGCTGCTGCATTAGTTAACAGCTTACAAACGATCGTTAGTCGAAATATGGATCCTTTTAATAGTAGTGTTTTAAGTATTACACATCTTCAAGCAGGGAATACGTGGAATGTTATTCCTGAACAAGCCTTAATTGAAGGGACTGTTAGAACGCTGACTAGCGAGGAGAGGGAGCTGTTTGGAAAACGATTAAAGGAAATAACTTATGGGATTAGCCAAGCCTATGATCTTGATACAGAAATTGAGTGGATAGCGGGGCCTCCTGCAACCGTCAATGATGAGGAATGGAGTAATTTTGCTAAAGCAATTGCTCAAGCAGAAAAAATTGCTATAGGGATACCCGAAGCAACTTTAGGAGGCGAAGATTTTGCATTTTATCTTGAAAAAATCAGGGGAACATTTATTAAAATCGGAACCGGAAAGACCTATCCTAATCATCATCCGAAGTTTAAGGTAAATCCTGCAGCTTTATCGTTAGCTGCAAAATATCTTAGCCAATTGGCGAAACAGGCTCTTTTAAAATTGGAGGCAGATGAGAATGATTAAAATTGAACACGTAAATAAGACTTTTACAACTAAAAGTGGTGAAGTTCCAGCATTGCAAGATGTCTCTCTAGAAGTAGAAGCGGGTGATATTTACGGTGTAATCGGTTATTCTGGGGCTGGTAAATCAACGTTATTACGAATGGTAAATTTATTGGAACGTCCTGAAAATGGGGCAATCTATATTAATAATCAAAATATTATAGATTTAAAAGAACGAGAATTAAATATTTTACGAAAAGATATAGGTATGATTTTTCAACAGTTTAATTTATTAGAATCACAAACAGTCTATCAAAACATTGCTATCCCATTGATTCTTTCAAAACTGGATAAAAAAGCTATTGAAGTAAGAGTTAAACAATTATTATCTTTTGTGGAATTGGAAGATAAGCGTGATACTTATGTATCACAACTGTCTGGGGGTCAAAAACAAAGAATTGGTATTGCTAGAGCATTAGCTACAGAACCTAAGATTTTACTCTGTGATGAGGCAACTAGTGCTTTAGATCCACAGACAACAGAAGCAATTTTATTGCTGCTTAAAAAAATTAATTGTGAACTTAGGATAACAATTTTGTTAATAACTCATGAGATGAATGTAATCAAGAAAATTTGTAATAAAGTAGCGGTAATGAAATCTGGTAAAATCATTGAGAAAGGTGATACTTTAGAGGTTTTTAGTAATCCACAACAAGAAATGACAAAGAGATTTGTTGAAACAGTTATTAGCAATGTAATTCCAACCACACTTTTAAAAGAATTAGATTATCGGTATCCGGTTTTAAAACTTACTTTTTTTGGTGAAAGTACAAAGCATGATGTAATTTCTAAAATTAATAAGCATTTTAAAATTACAACAACAATTTTATTTGCTTCAGTTAATGAAGTAGGAGAAGAGATTTTAGGAATTTTAACAATTCAGTTAAAAGGTGAGCAGGATGAAGTTATTCGAGCGATAAATTATATTCAAAAACAAGATGTGAAGATAGAGAGGGTGGAATTGAATTATGATTGAAAATTATTTAAATATACCTGCTGATAAATTACTTGAAGCGGCAGGCCAGACAATTTATATGTTGGGAATATCATTATTTTTTGGAACCTTGATAGGAATACCGCTAGGCTTACTTTTAGTCCTTACTAGAAAAAATGGAGTTAAAGCCAATCATACAATTCATTTTCTTGTGAGTGGGTTAGTAAATATTGTTAGATCTGTGCCATTTGTAATCTTATTAGTATTTATTGCTCCGCTAACAAAAGTGCTGGCTGGAACAAGAATAGGAACAAAGGCTGCAATTGTTCCATTAGTATTTTATATTGCACCATATTTGGCTCGTTTGATAGAAAGTTCTATATTAGAAGTTCAACCGGGAATTTTAGAAGCTGCTAAAGCAATGGGGGCAAATACTTTGGAAATCATTCGTTATTTTTTATTACCAGAGGCGAAAGCTTCGTTAGTTTTAGCACTTACTACTGGAACGATCGGTTTATTGGGGGCAACTGCTATGGCTGGAACAATCGGCGGTGGTGGTGTTGGTGATTTAGCATTAACTTATGGTTATCAGCGTTTTAATAATACTCTAATGTTTGTTACCGTAATCATTTTAATTATCTTTGTACAATTAATTCAAACATTGGGAAATCATTTATCTAAAAAAATTAGAACACATGAATAGGGGAAGAAAAATGAAAAAGAGAATATTGAGTTTATTATTAGTGATGGTTTTTGTTTTGGCCGGATGCCAAAGTAGTAGTGATAAAAGTGAAGATAAGACAACAATTATCTATGGTAAGGCAGCGGGGCCATATACAGTCTTATTTGAAGATGCCATTATTCCAATTTTGAAAAAAGAAGGTTATCAATTTAAATGCATCGAATTTTCAGATTTATTGCAAAATGATACAGCCTTAAATGAAGGCGAGATAGATGTCAATGTTGAGCAGCATACAGCTTACATGAAAAATTTTAATGAATCACAAGATGGTGATTTAGTAGCTTTGACAGCAATTCCAACTGTACCTGCAGGAATTTTCTCAAATACTCATAAAAGCTTAGAGGAAATTAAAAAGGGCGCTAAGATTGCTGTACCAAACGATGCTTCAAATACATCTAGAGCATATGTTTTATTACAAAAAGCAAAGTATATTACTTTAGATCCAGATGTGGATATTAGTTCCGTGACAAAAGATGATATTATTAAAAATCCTTATGAAATAGAGTTTACAGAAATGGATTCAACAATGATTCCTCAAGCTTTAGATGAGTTTGATTATGCTGTAATCACCGGCAGCATAGTTTATAATGCAGGAATTGATGCTTCGAGTGCGTTATTACAGGAGGATGTTTTAGAACATTTATTGTTACAAGTAGTTGTAAAAGAAAAAAATAAAGATACAAAATGGGCTAAAGCAATTGTTGAAGCTTATCGTTCAAAAGAATTTAAAGAATATTTAGATAAAAATAATAATGGTTTATGGTATGTACCTAGCTATAATTAAAAGGGGATAAGTGTGAAAGAAATTTATAAAAAAAGCCGACCTAAAAAATTAAAAATTCATGATGAACTCGTTTGTTGAATAGAAAATAAATTGATTTGGCTTATATCAATATCCATGGATTTCAATAATTCTAATGCTTGATGAGTGGTTATCTTCTGGTTGCGTGGTTTTGGATTTTTTAATGATTCATAATCAGATGGATTGAAGTTTTCACCAGTTTTTGTCATATGGTATATAGAAATAAGAATCATTCTAGCGGTCGCTATAATAGCTTTCTTATGACCACGTCGTTTCTTAATACGATTATACTTGATTCTGAAATATGTTTCTTTTTCACTCTTGATAGCCAAAAGAGCACATTGAACAAGAAGTGGTTTCAAATACTAACCAGTTTTGAATATATTCGTCAAGATTATTCATGTGTTTTATAGTGCAGTTGATTTTGAATCTTTGGTCAGATTCAATGTGAGAATTCTGAATGGCTTGAAAAATTTGATCAGATTTCTTTGAAACAGAACCCTTGAGAATTTTCTTAAGATTGTCTTCAGTGATAATATCACTTTTGAGAATCTCATCCATGGCAGCTTTACAATTCTTTCCTAAATGATCAGTAGAGACAGAAGCTAAGGCAATATTAGAAACAGTCATACAGTTTTGATAACGATTGCGTTCAGAAGAGCGCTTATTGACAAGTTTAATGCGATAATGTGATATTTTTCTAAGTTCTCTAATGTTTTTAGGTGGAATAAAAGAGTACTTGAGAAGATCTTGTTTAAAGATGTTAGCAATCCATTTTGAATCTTTCTTATCGGTTTTCTTACTTCTAATCACCTTCACGTATTTAGGATGAGTAAGAAAAATATTGAGTTCAGATTCAAGGATATTAAAGACAGGAATCCAGTACTTACTGGTAGATTCCATGCAAACATCAAAACAGTTGTTTGATTTAAGCCAGTTTAAAAGATTCAACAAATCAGAGTTAAAAGTAGAAAACTGCTTTTGAATATAGGTCGTGACATTATTATCACCAGAAGCAGCGATGGCCGCTACAAAAAATAAAACCTCCTTTCAAAGAAAGAAGAAGTGGTACTGACTGTCATCTAGCAATATGACCAAATTGGTAATATATCAATAATAAGTGTCCAGGCTCTGAGTCCTAATTATTTGTGCTCGAAAAGATGACGGCGACTTATAATTATACAAGATATTCTAACGAGTAGAATTACCTACTCTACTTCTCGTGCTCTGTAGTATACTACCTCCCTTTCATTATAGCAGGGGGTAGTAGAGTAGAAGGAATCAGAATGTCTTTCAAGAAATATTTGTGTCCATGCGCTTAGCGTGGGGAAATGGAGAAAAGTATGAAATATGAATTTGAAACTCGTTGTATTCATCCTGCAAATTTAGAATTGAAACAGCATCCTTATGGTGCTGTTTCAATTCCAATATACCAAACAGCAATTTTTTCTCATCCTGGGATTGGGGAAAGCAGAGGGCATAACTACTCTCGTGAAAGTAATCCAACAAGAGCTTATTTAGAAGAGATTATTTCCAATTTAGAGGGCGCAGTTGATACAGTTGCTTGTTCTAGTGGAATGGCAGCAATTTCATTGGTACTAGAACTTTTTAGTAGTGGTGATCATTTGATATGTTCAAATGATTTATATGGCGGTTCAACTCGACTATTTACTTTGCAGCAAAATAAAGGTTTAAAATTCAGTTATGTTGATACAACTAATTTAAAGAGTTTTAAGCAGTATATTCGTCCTCAAACAAAAGCTGTTTTTATTGAAACGCCGAGTAACCCAACAATGCAAATAAGTGATTTAAAAAAAATTAGTGCCTTGTGTCAAGCCCACAAGCTGTTACTAATTGTTGATAATACCTTCCTTTCACCATATTTTCAAAATCCATTATTATTAGGTGCTGATATTGTAATTCATAGTGCTACTAAGTTTCTAAGTGGGCATAATGATATTATTGCTGGAAGTATTTCGACTGGTGATCATAAACTAGCTAAAAGGATTAGAGAAGTTTCAAAGACAGTTGGAAATAGCTTGTCACCACTAGATTGTTATTTATTGATTCGGGGGATCAAGACGCTGGCAATCAGACAAAAATCGCAACAAGAAAATGCGCTGAAAATTTCAAACTGGTTAAATCGGCATCCGCGGGTTAGCAAAGTTTATTATCCTGGTTTAATAGAGCATCCAGGATATGAAATCAATAGAAATCAAGCCCGCGGCTTTGGCAGCATGATAGCCTTTAGTGTTGAAAATCATTTTTTAGCAAAAAAGATTTTAGAAAATGTACAATTAATTACTTATGCAGAAAGTCTTGGAGGCGTGGAGTCATTGATTACTTATCCAATGATTCAAACCCATGGTGATGTTCCAGCAGAAATTAGAGCTAAATTAGGAATTACAGATAATTTTTTGCGATTATCAGTAGGAATAGAAAATATTGATGATTTATTAGCTGATTTGAGGCAGGCTTTTGGTGATAATGATGAAATCTAATTTTGATTCAATAATAAACCGTACTAATACAAACTCCTTAAAGTATGATTTCACTAGTGAAAGAGAACGTCCTGATGATATTTTACCGTTATGGGTGGCAGATATGGATTTTATCGTTGCTCCAGAAATACAACAACGATTATATGATGTGGTAAATCATGGTATTTATGGATATAGTGATAGTAAGGATGGTTATTATCAAGCTATTTATAGTTGGTATCGGTCAAAATTTAATTACGAAATAAAAAAGGAATGGATAGTTAAGACGCCTGGTGTTGTATTTGCTTTAGCACAAGCAGTGCGGGCATTTACTAAATTGGGTGATGGAGTAATTATTCAAACACCAGTATATTATCCTTTTAAAGAAGTAATTATTGATAACGGAAGACGTGTTATAACAAATTCTTTAGTTTTAAAAAACGCTCATTATGAAATAGACTTTGATGATTTTGAAGAGAAGATTAAGAAAGAAAAAGTAAAATTGTTTATTTTATGTTCGCCACATAATCCAGTTGGTCGAGTTTGGAAAAAAGATGAGCTATTAAAATTAGGGCAAATCTGCCTTAAAAATGATGTTAAAATTATTAGTGATGAAATCCATAGTGATTTTATTTATCCGGGGCATCAGCATCATGTTTTTGCATCATTAAAGACAGGATTACAGAATATTACAATAACCTGTACGGCTCCTACTAAAACTTTTAATTTGGCCGGATTACAAATTTCAAATATTTTTATTGCCGATGAAAAATTGAGATTACAATTTAAAAAAGCTATTGCCAGTACTGGTTATAGCCAGTGTAATTTGTTTGGATTAGCAGCTTGCCAGACAGCTTATGAATCGTGTTCAAGCTGGCTTGAAGATTTAAAGCAATATTTATTTGAAAATACACGGTTTGTAGATGAATATTTGAAAGAACACATACCATTGATAAAGTTGATTATCCCGGAGGGAACTTATTTGCTTTGGCTTGATTTTAGAAGATTACAAATTTCAGATAAAGAATTAAATGATTTATTGATTGAACATGCTCGATTATGGCTAGATAGTGGAACGATGTTTGGAAAAGAAGGAAAAGGGTTTCAAAGAATTAACATTGCTTGCCCAAGAGCATATTTAAGACAAGCTTTGAATCAATTGAAAAATGCACTTGAAGAAATTGAATATTAATATTTTAAGTATCAATTTCTTGAAATATTATTAAAGTAATTATTGGTATAGTGGTTAGTTAGGTATATGACTTGTAAAAATGATTTATTATAAAAAACAATGCTCTAACTGAAATGTAGAATAGATTTGTTTTAGTTGATTTGATAAAGATTTCTAAATCTTTGTAATAGAGATTAAAAGTATAATATATTTAGACTAAAATACTTGAAATCTAGATTTCTTTTGGAGAAACTAATTAAAGTTTAATCAGATTAAATGCTTATTTTTTTAAATATGCTATAATAGTCATATAAGGTATCACGGACCCTCTCCCATATAATTCGTGATACCTTTTATTTTGTTTAGAATATATTTTCAATAAAATAATATTGCTTAGTATTAGTACATTTTACTACTATCAGACTGTTCAAATATTTTCCAATAATAAAGTTCATCAAAGTTTGGATGTGTGTTGCCAGGGACTGATAAAGAATGAAATAGATCAAGAATTAGCTTTTCTAAATAATGATTTTTAGATGTATTGAATCCATGATAAAAATCCATATAGTTTTTATTTGTAAATACGTAATGACTAAAAAATCAATGTACTAAAAATCATGAAAATAATTATTTTATTTTTTCGATTTATGTTATTGTAACTGTTAATACGATTGTGAAGATTCATTTCATAGCAATATTGATTATCTTGAGTATTGAGATGTTCACCAGCTAATAATTCGTTAATAGTAATGCCTAAGATATTGCGAAAATCGTGATAAAATGAAGCATCGATAAAATTTCGACCATTTTGATATAGCTTTATTTGTTACATTTAGTTTTTCAATCTGGGTTAAGTTTTTTCTTTACAGCATGTCGCAATAAATTTTCCAATTTTAATACAATCCATCTATTGATTTCTCCTTTATATTTTGATTATAACGAGTTTTAATTAATTTATAAATCTACCAATAGTTGATTTATAAAAACTAATAATAAAATTATTTTTTAAATAGGAAGATTAAGTGATAAAATTATTTGTAAAGGAGCTGATATTATGAATAGCCAGTATAAAATAGGGGATATTTCACGATTGTTTAATTTATCAAGTGAAATGATTAGATATTATGAAAAAATGGGAATTATTGATCCTATAAGAGATGAAAAGAATGGGTATCGCTATTATAGTATTTTTGACATATATATTTTATTAGAATGTTTACAGTATCAGAATTTAGGAATGAAAATAAAAGAAATTCCTAATTTTATTAATTTTAATTATAGAGAAAAGCTTCAAAATCAGTTACATATTTTCCAAAGGCGACTAAATAAAGAGATTGATTATAAAGTCATGTTGAAAAAACGAGTCACAGAGTTGGCAATGCAACTGGAGGTAGCTGATTTAAATTTATCAAATTATTGGGTAAAGAAAATTAATAAAAAATATGCTTTTGATTTTGTAGATGGAATTGGTGATGATTATGATAAAGTTAATACTAGTGAAGATAATATTCGATTTTTATTAAATGATAAATATATTAATTTTATTGATAGTTATGTTTGTTTTAATAAAGATAAAGATGAATGGTATTTTGCTATTGATGAGGAATATTTTAATGGATTAAGTATTTCTTATAAAAAGAAGTATACAATTATTCCGGCTCATTATTGTTTATGCACGGTAATAGAAATGGGACCGTTAGGACAGTTTAGTCATGAGTGTTATGAAGCAGCAGTAATGTATGCTCAAGATAAAGGTTATCATGTACAGTTACCAATACGAGGGATTATTAGGGGGCGTGGATATGAAGGTGATCATTTTAAACGGTATTTAGAAATACAAATTCCGATTATAAAAAACTCTCAAATAGCTTGAGAGTTTTTTATGTTGTTTTAGTAAAATATATGTGATTAAAAAAGAATATGTGAATAATATCACATATAATAAATTAGAGTTGACCTTCAAATCATTTGATACTGTAAAATAAAGTTATAAAAGGATTGGAGGATATTAAAATGGCTTTAAAAAAATTATTTACCCCTTATCAAATAGGAACTGTAAAAATTCCTAATCGTTTAGTAGTTCCGGCAATGGTGACAAATTATTGTACGATTGAAGGTGAAATTACTGAGTGTTATATGAAATATATTGAAGAAAAGGCTAAAGGCGGCTGGGGTCTGATTATTACTGAGGATTATGCAGTTCAACAATATGGTAAAGGATATCAAAGAATTCCCGGTTTATATAAAGATGAATTGATTGAAGGAAATAAACAATTAACAACGATGGTTCATAAGTATGAATCAAAAATCTTTTGTCAAATGTATCATCCAGGTAGACAAACTACTAGAATTGCTAATGAAGATCATATGCCAGTTGCTCCTTCAGCAATTGAATGTCCCTTATGTCAAGAACAACCAAGAGATATCACAGTTGCTGAAATCAATCAATTAGTAAAAGATTTTGGTAGTGCTGCTAAACGCGCTAAAGAAGCTGGCTTTGATGGAATTGAGCTACACTGTGCCCATGGTTATTTATTAGCGGAATTTTTATCACCATTTGTCAATAAGCGAGTTGATAACTATGGTGGTTGTCTACAGAATAGAGTACGAATAGTTGCTGAAATTTATTTAGAAATGAGAAAACAAGTTGGTGATGATTTTCCAATTATCGTCCGTCTTTCTGGTAATGAATATGTTCATGGTGGAAGAACTGAAGCAGAAACTTATGAATTATGTACGATTTTTGAAGAATTAGGTTTTGATGGTATTCATATTTCTAATGGCTCTTATGCTTCACCTGGAAATAGAGCAGTAATTGCTCCAATGTTTACGGAACATGCATTGAATATGGAGATATCAGCACAAGTAAAGAAATTGGTTGATTTACCAGTAATTGTAACTAATCGAATTAACGATCCGCAAATGGCAGATACATTAATTAACATGGATAAAGCTGATTTTATTGGAATGGGGCGTGGTTCATTGACTGATCCAGATTTACCTAATAAAGCAAAGGCAGAAAAATATGGGAATATTAAAATGTGTATCGGGTGTCTACAAGGATGTGAAATGCCATTATTTTTTAATCAAGAAGTCACTTGCTTAGTTAATCCACGGGTAGGACGTGAATATGAAAATTCAATGGACATTGTAGAAAAAGCAAAAAAAGTAATGATTGTTGGAGGGGGACCTGCTGGTCTGCAGGCGGCTGAAACTGCGGCAATGATAGGTCACAATGTAACTGTTTATGAGGCTCAGGAAGAAGTTGGCGGTCAATTTAGATCTGCAGCTTATCCAATTGGTAAAGGAGAATTAACAACATTAATATCTGTATTTAAAAAGAATTTAGAGGATCTGCATGTAAAAGTACATTTAAATACTTTAGTAACAAAAGAGATGATTGAACAAGAAAACCCGGATGCTATTATTTTGGCTACTGGAGCAAGACCGCTGGTGCCGGCAATCAAAGGTATCGATAAAGAAAATGTAGTCAATGCTGAAGATGTGTTATTAGGAAAAATCGCTACAAAAGTTGAGCATATCGTTGTTTGCGGAGGGGGCGAAGTTGGTTGTGAAACTGCCACATTTATTGCTCAAACGCATCGTCATGTAACAGTTCTAGAAATGAAACCAGCTGTTTTGACTGATATGGATCCCATTAATATGAGCTGTCTATTACCAATTATGAATGAATCAGGAGTAACTGCCAGAGCTAATTGTACTGTGACAGAAATTTTAGATGATGGAGTGGCATTTATTAATGAACAGGGAGAAAAAGAAGTTATTTCTGCTGACTTAGTTGTCTTAGCATTTGGATATAAAGCCTATAATCCGTTAGAAAAAATTGCAAATGAATTATGTGAAGATGTTCAAGTAGTAGGTGGCGCAATTAAGGCAGGTAATGCTTTACCAGTAGTTAGAGAAGGTTATGAAGCTGCTTTAAATATAAAATAATTATCTAATAGCATAATTTAAATCTTAAAAGAAAAAGAGCATTCGTTATGAATGCTCATTATTATTTATTTCTTTTTAAAAAACTTAAAGAATTTTGAAAAGTTTTCACAATTGAAATATCCTTCATCACGAACCCAAGTTGGGCAAGTATCAAAGTTGTCAGTTAGTACGTAATATCCATAAGAAATGTTCATGTTATGTCCCTCCTAGATGTTCTATTTTTAATACAATTATATTATATATTAATATTTTAATAATTATAGAGACAGAAATAATAAAAAAATAAGATTTATTTGTGCATCATGCACAAATAATGGTAAAATAAATATAAAGGAAGTGAGTAAAATGGGATTTACGATTGAAGATGCGTTAGTACAAACTCAAGAGCAATATCATTTAAAATTGTTAGCTGGTCGTGAGGGCTGTTCAAATGCGATGAGTTGGGTTCACATGATTGAGGATACGACAATTATTCAACAATTATGGGGAAAAGAATTGGCAGTTACAACAGGTTTAGGATTTCAAAGTCACGATTCGTTATTTGATTTTATCAAGTGTTTGGTTAAATACCATAGTGTTGGATTAGTTATCAATACAGGTAAATATATATTTGAAATTCCTCAAGATATAATTGACTATTGTAATGAGCAGGATTTTCCGCTGTTAACGACACCCTGGGAAGTACACATGGCAGATTTAATTAAGGATTTTAGTATGCGCTGTTTATATTCACAACGAGAAGACAATCAGATTTCAAAATTATTTCAGAATGTTTTTACAACTCCTCAAGTTATTGAGGAGGTTCGGCAGCAATTGTTAGGTGCATTTGATGTGGATGGTTTTTTTCAAGTTGTTTTAATTGGAATTGAAGATTCTGATCAGTTTGATGCAATTGAACGACGTAGAGTTTCTTTTCAATTGGAATTATGTTTTGAAAAAATACAAAGCCCATATACATTTTTTTGGTTTGATGGGTATTTTGTATTAATTGTAAATAATTTAGATCCAGATTCATTAGAGAAAATTACTGATAAAATGTATAAAAGAACAAAGAAGCGAATGCCTTCAAGATTTATTCACTTAGGTATTGGAACGCCAATGACAGATTTTAGACAAGTAATCTTAAGTTATAAACGAGCTCGAGCTGCAGTTGCAATGGCAGAACAATTTAAATATCCGATGATTCTTTTTGAAGAGATGGGAGTTTATCAAATCTTATTTTCAATCGAGGATAAACAAATTTTATCAGGAATGTATCAGCATTTATTAAAGCCTTTAATAGATTATGATCAAAAACATCATAGTGAATTAGAAAAGACATTGTTCTATTACTTGATTCATGATGACAGTCAAGTAGCGATGGCCAAAAATTTATATATGCACCGAAATACGATTAATTATAGAATGACTAAAGTCAAGGAATTATTAAATTGCCAGTTAGATACATTTGAAGAAAAAATGCCATATATGTTAGCTTTATATATCAAAAAAGTCATTCAAGAAGATATTAACAAAGATAAAGATTTATTTGCTGCAATACAATAATCATAGCTAACAGTTCATATTAGATTTCTATGTTTCATTTTTTGACACAACCAAAAATTATATAGTATTTATATTTTTTTTAACTATGATAACTTTAAAGTGTTAAGAAATGAGGGATTAAATAATGAAATATTTATGTTTAGATTTTGGTGGCACCGGAGTTAAATATGCAATTATTGATGAAAACTTTCAGTTATATGATGTAAATAAAGAAAATAAAATATTTCAAAGTCATGATGAAATGATTACCTGGGTAGTGGATTTATTTAAAACTATACACATGAAATTGTCCGGAATTGCGATTAGTTATTGTGGGGAAATGAATCCCTTTACAGGTTTAATAAAAAATGGTGGTAGTTATAGATTTAATGATAATAAAAATATTAAACAAATCCTTTGGAGTAAATGCCACGTACCAGTTTCGATTGAAAATGATGGTAATTGTGCGGCATTAGCAGAATTGTATAGAGGCTCATTAAAAGAAACGAGTAATGGGGCAGTACTAGTATTGGGTACTGGAGTTGGATGCGCAATTATTATTAACGGGGAATTATATCGTGGGTGTAATTATTTTGCTGGAGCAGCTACGTTTTCTTTAATTGATTCTAAACATGACTTTGATTGGCAAAATACATTTGGATTGATTGGCGGTGTAGGTTATTTAACGAGAAATTATGAAAAACGATTTGCATTAGAGCGAAATTCAATCGATGGATTAGCCTTTTTTAACAAGGCTAATCATAATGATATTGCTAGTTTAGAAATACTACGGGATTATACTAAAAATCTTGCAAGATATATTTTTAATATGCAAATGTTATTAGATTTAGAGAATATTAGTATTGGTGGAGGGATTAGTACTCAGCCGTTATTATTAACAATGTTAAAGAAAGAAGTGAGTGATTTATTTGATTGCATCCCAGTTCCGGTAACTCCACCAGAGATCAAAGTGTGTCATTATTATAATGATGCAAATTTGATTGGAGCTTTTTGCTGGTACAAGAAAGCTAATTTTTAAATGAATAAATTTAATTAATATTATATAATGGTAATAATGAGTGGAGGAAGATAATATGTTTATGTGCTTAGCTTATTTTTTATCAATTGTTAATAACTCTAATAATAAAGATTTAAATTATTATATTGCCAAATATATTATAGAAAATATTAATCATATAGGAAGTATTACTTTACAAGATGTGGCTGATGGCTGTTTTGTTTCAGTTCCAACAGTAAAACAGTTTTTAAAAAAATTTGGTTATTCTAATTATTCGATTTTTAAAGAAAGATTAGAAAGTGAATTGGATGTTCGTAAAGATCAAATATATCGAGGTTATAAGATTTTTAACAAAAAACGATTAGCTGTAGCGGTTTCACATTTAGTTGATTATCCATTAGAATTCAATGATAAAATGAAATTAAAGTTGATCATTAAAGAAATAGCTCAAAGTCAGAGAGTTATTATTGTTGCTTCCCCTACGATAACTCCAATTCTTTTTAATTTTCAAATTGATATGATTTCAATGGGGAAGACAGTGATAATGTCGTCTTTATTAAAAGATAATTCTATTGAAATAGAGGATAATGATTTAATTATATTGATTTCAGGTACTGGTAGACTTTTTTTATCTGATGATAATTTAGTGTCGATTTTAGGAAATAAAGCTAATAAAGTTATTATTTTTTCAGGCGAAACAAAAATAAATTTTCATTACAATGTTTTTGAGGTAATTAATATATTATCTAATAATGAAATGTTTGAGACTGAGTATTTGTTGTTGTATTATTTTGATTTGATTAAATTTTATTATCACGAGATTATTTATCAGGAGCAGTGATAAAATGATCGATATACTTTTAGATTTATCAATGAATGCAAAAATTAATAATACGGATCAAATTCTTGTTAAATATTTTTTAAACCAAAGGGAAAAGCTAATAGAACTATCTTTAGAGGATGTTATTTATGATACCGGTCTATCTAAATCATCAATCATTAGATTTTGTAAAAGTATAAAAACTAGTCATTTCACGGATTTTAAAAAGACTTTTGTAAGAGAATTTAATGCTGTGATTTGTGATTTTATTTATTTGCTCGATGATCGTGATAAACTTGATGATTTAGTTATAGCATGTAATCATTGTCATCAAATTATTTTATTTGGTGAGCGAGAAGCAATGTTGATTTGGAAAATGTATTTGAAATATTTTTATGTATTAGGTTATGATATTTATATAATTAATGAAGAAGATAACAATTTAGCTATTAATATGGATGAACATACGTTATATTTTTATAGTCATCTTCAGATAAGTTTAGAAAAATACTATGATTATAATATATCCAATGCTTTGATCAGGAATATTTATAGACATTTAAATGACGAAAATAATTATATCATATCTTTAAAGAGCTCGTATACTCATAAACGTTTTTTAGAGATACACGAACAGCCAGAGATTAAGAAGAAATTTGAATTAATGAAGATTATTGAAAGCTTATTAGCAAGATTAAATAACCAAGGATAAGTATTAAAGTTTCAAAAAATGAAACCTTAGCACTTATTTTTTTTATTGGTTTTTATTTTGGACTAATGAAAAGTTTTATGTACTCTTAAATGATTATACTTCTAGATAAAATGTAGTTATAAAGTTAGGAGGAGGAAAAATTATGAATGATTTTATCCAAAATAAAGTTATACCTTTTGCACAGAAAATTGAAAACAATTTTATTTTAAGTGCAATAAGTGGCGCATTTATGAAAGTGATGCCAGCGTTATTAGGAGGAGCTGTATTTTCATTATTTCAGGGTTTACCATTGGGAGACTGGTATACAAATTTTTTATCGTCTACTGGAATATCTGATGCTTTAGCTGTAGGGGTTGCTGTTTGTAATTTAACAGCATTATATTTCATTTTTGCTTTAGGTTATAATTTAGGTGAAAAGTTTAATGTTAATCCATTTCAAACAGCAATTGTTTCGTTATTATCACTATTGTTGGTTACACCATTTTCTTATAACAATGTTGATAGTACAAATGGAGCTGTAACATTGATAAAAAATGTTATCCCAGTTGATAACTTAGGTGCTAGTGGTATCTTCACTGCCATGTTATGTGGGATTATTGGGGCATATGTTTTTGCTTTTGCCGTTAATCATAATTGGAAAATAAAATTACCAGATTCGGTACCGGAAATGGTTTCTAAACCATTTGAAGCTGTTGTTCCAGCATTTTTAGTATCAGCCTTGTTTTTATTGGTAAGGTCTGGATTTGCTGTAACATCTTATGGAAATATTCAAAATTTTATTTATACTATGGTTCAAGCGCCTTTAGTAAGTTTAGGTAATAGTTTTCCAGCCATGTTGATTAGTATGTTAATATTATTGCTGTTATGGTGGGTTGGAATTCATGGTACTTCAGTTGTACTTTCTGTCATGATGGTAATTTGGATGGAACCAGCAATTACAAATTTAAATAATTATATGGCCGGAGAACCTGTAACCTTAGTCACAACTTATATGTTTTTCTTTGTTTTTTGTCAGTTTATTGGTGGACCAGGATGTTTATTTGGGCTTACTTGCGATATGGCAATATTTGCTAAAAGCGAACGTTTTAAAGCGTTTGGAAAAGTGTGTTTTGTTCCGGGGATGTTTAATATCGTAGAGCCTGTTATTTTTGGTTTTCCAATCGTATTAAATCCAATTATGTTTATTCCGTTTATTTTAACACCACTTGTATTTATGATTATTGGTTATTTGTTGATGGTTACAGGTGTTGTGAATATTCCCGCCTTAATGTTAAGTGTAATGACAATTCCAGGTCCAATTGCGGGATTTATTTTAGGTGGGGGAATTAGTTTAGGAATCATGATTGTAATTATGTGCTTGTTATCATGTATAATTTATTACCCATTTTTTAAGATTTGTGACAATCAGGCTTTAGAAGCAGAGAAAAAAAGTAATCAAGAAAAAACACTTGAAGAAAACAAAATCTAGAAATGAGGAAAAATTATGAGCAACGTAAAAAGATTGATTAATGCTTCAAAGAGTGAGATAAACAAAATGGGTCCTTTAGAATTAAAAGAATCTATCTATAAATCGGAAGGTCGAGTTATCATGGGACAACATTTAATTTTTGCTGGCCCAGGGACGGTAATGGGTGTGACAAATGCTGAATTGCTTTGTTCGTTTGGTGCAGATATGGTTATGCTTAATACTATAGATTTAGATAATTTTGAAAATAATCCAGGATTGTGCGGCTTAACTATCAAAGAGCTTAAAGAAAAATGCAATTGTCCAATTGGTGTTTATTTAGGGTGTCCTAAGAAGGGAGAAAAGCGTTCTGATGAAAAAACACTTTACCGATTGGCTGGAATGTTAGCAACAAAAGAACATATTTTAAAAGCAGTTGCTTTAGGAGTGGATTTTATTGTATTGGGTGGTAATCCAGGTTCTGGAACATCGATTGAAGATGTAATTGAAGCAACCAAATTAGTAAAAGAAATATGTGGAGATGATATTTTCTTGTTTGCTGGCAAGTGGGAAGATGGTATCGAAGAAAAGGTACTAGGTGATCCTTTAGCAGCATATGATACCAAAGATGTTATTAAAAGACTTATTGATGCTGGTGCTGACTGTATCGATTTACCAGCTCCAGGGACTAGAGCAGGAATCACAGTAGATATGATTAGAGAATTAGTAGAATATATTCATCGCTATAAACCAGGTACTTTAGCCATGAGTTTTTTAAATAGTTCGGTCGAATGTGCCGATGAGGATACAATTCGGCAGGTTGCCCTTTTAATGAAACAAACCGGATGTGATATTCATGCTATCGGGGATGGAGGCTTTGGCGGATGTACTTGGCCAGAAAATATTTATCAATTATCAGTATCAATCAAAGGAAAAAATTATACGTGGTTTAGAATGGCTAGTAATAGTAGATAGTTAATAAGAATAAAAAAGAATTAATCTTAAACATTTAAATGTTATGATTAATTCTTTTTAGTCTAGATAATAAGAGTTTTAAATACTGTTGGCTGCTAAATAACCTTGAGTAATGGCATTATTAATATCAGTAGCTTTTTCATTGCAGTCACCAACAAGATGAATATCAATATTGTGAGCTGTTAATTCACTGACATCAAATGGATTAGGTTTAGCTCCAGTAGCTAAAATAACATAATCACATGGAATCGTTAATTCACCATCGCCATTAGCAGCTTTGATACAATCGTTTTTAATTTCAATTACCTTTGTTTTAGTCAATAATTTAACTTGATGTTTTTCAAAATCTTCAAACATTACTGGCTTTACAGTTGATGATTCTTCTTTTGCAATTTCTTCAAGCATTTCTATGACAGTAACGTCCAAGCCCATTTGTGCTAAAAATTCTGCAGTTTCCGCTCCGACTAGACCACCGCCAATAATCGCTACATGGCCACTAGGGAATTGTTCATAGTTAAGAACTTTCCAAGCATCTAACACATGAGTTAAATCACTGCCAGGAATTGGTAGGGAAGCATTATTGGCACCAACAGCGATGATAACACTATCAGGATGTTCGTTTAATATATCTGTACTAGTTGCTTTTTTACCTAATCTTAAATCAACATTCAATATTTTCATTTCATTTGATAAGTAATTGATAGCCCGATTCATTTCAGCTTTACGTGGTGGAATCGCTGCAATATTAAGTTGACCACCTAATCTAGTGTCTTGTTCAAATAAAATAACATCATGTCCTTTTGTTTTTGCTACCCGAGCAGCTTCTAAACCTGCTGGTCCCCCTCCAACAACTACAATTTTTTTCTTTGTTGCTGCTGGGGTAATTATTCGTTTGTATTCATAACCATTTTCAGCATTTAAAACACAGCTTAAAAATTGTCTATTTTGGATTGCATCGGTACAGCCTTTATTACACATCATACAATGACGAATTCGAGCAGCTTCATTATTTTTTAATTTTTTAACATAATCAGGATCAGCTAATAATGAACGACCTAAACCAATAATGTCACAAATCCCGTTATCAATCAAGGATTCACCATTTTGGGGAGTAAGGATTCGTCCAACAGAAGACACTGGAATCGTAACAACATCTTTAATTTGTTTTGTATATTTATTCATAAAACAGTAAGGTTGAGTTCCCATTGCAGGAATGGTATCATTCATATTTCCAGTATGATTGGCTTGACCAACATGGATCATATCAACTCCATGAGCCTCTAAGATAGTAGCCAATTTAATAGCTTCATCAATTTTTAGGCCTCCTTTACCACGAAGCGGATTTTCAGTGATAATTGGCAGTTTATAATCGATGCAAATATCTGGAGCATTTTCTTTAATTACTTTGACAACTTCGAGAGCAAAGCGAATACGGTTTTCAAATGAACCACCATAATTATCATTTCGGTGATTTAGAATGGTTGAGCAAAGGGAACCGACAAGACGATCACCATGAACCTCAATAACATCCACCCCTGCGGCGGCAGCACGCTTAACACAAGCGCCGATTTTATCAATAATTGCTGTAAGCTGGGCTTCAGTTACTTCATCGATATAATGTAGCATGTCATGATGTAATTTAGCACGTGCAGCCTGCATATCACCTTTTCTAAATAATTCTGCTAGAGCATCAACATCATATTCAGGATGAAAGATTTGAATCCCTAGTTTGCAATCATACTCATGTAAGGCATCGCTTAATTTTTTGAAAGCTTCGATTTGACCGTCATGAAAAAGTTTAGGTGTAGGGGAAACAGTATTGACTGGAGCAACATCACCTAAAACAATATAAGCAACATCGCCTTGCGCTAAACGTTTATAGAAATTGAAACTTTGTTCACCGATTGAACCATCTCTTTCTTCATACCCGGTTGTCATTGGGGGAAACATAATTCGGTTTTTTAAAGTAATTTTTCCAACTTTAATAGGTTTTAGTAAATTCATATATTTTCTCCTTTGATTAAATATTTTTACATAAATGATATGCGTCACTTATAGCATTTTTAATTTTTCCTGGGGTTGCAGCGTCACCTAAGACGTTGTAGCTAAGTTGCATTTGATCGAGGGTTTTTTCTAACTCATGATCAGCATAATAACCAGTAGCTTCAATGATTGTATCAACATTTTCAATTGTAATAGTATTGCCATCTTTTTGATATTCGAGAGTTGTTGGTGTAACTTTAACGACTTTACTATCAGTAATAATGTTCACGCCTTTATCAGCCATCCGTTGAACTAAAATACTTCGTGATGGTGAAGTATCATCCATAATAATATTTGATTTCATTTCAATAACAGTTACTTTTTTATTATTTGGATGGCGGTCATTAACTAATGGGGCAACAAAATCAGCAACTTCACAGCCAACAGAGCCTCCTCCAACAACGACAATATTTTTACCTGTCCACATTTTGCCAAGAAGCACATCTTGTCCGGTACCAGTATGAGGATGATTTTTAAAAATATCAAGTCGTAATGGTTTGGCTCCGGTTGCGACGATGATATGATCATAATGATGCTGTGATAAATAGGCTTGATCAACAATCGTGTTTAATTCAATTTTGATATTACAATCGATTACTCGTTTAATGAAATATTTAGTAGTTTGAGCAAAGTGCTGTTTAGCAATAGGATAACCTGCAACGATCATTGCGCCGCCTAATGTATGATGACGTTCAGCAAGGGTAACTTTGTGTCCACGCTTTGATAAAATATAAGCTGCCTCTAATCCAGCTGGACCTCCTCCGATAACTAGGATATTTTGGGATATTGTCGCAGGTGTTACAGTTTCTTCATTCTCACTTGTCAATGATGGATTAATTCCACATTCAACATGATCTTTTAACATGGTCGAGCTTAAACATCCCAAGCATCCAATACATGGACGAATATCATCTTCTTGACCATTTTTGATCTTATTAACAAAATCAGGATCACATAAGAGTGAGCGACCTACCATACATACGTCTGCTAAATCTCTTTCTAAAACTTCTTCGAGAATCCAAGGTTCATTCAAACGTCCTACGGTTGAAACAGGGATATTAACACATTTTTTTATTTCTCGTGCGCTGTCAATATGACTCGCTTGTGGTGTTCCAGGGGGTGCAATTGAGCTGCCGCGGTGGATAGTAGTTCCCCCAGAAACATGGATCATATCAACTTGAGCAGCTTCTAATCTTTTAGCAATATAACATCCTTCGTGTAATGATTGTCCGCCGGCTTCATAATCATCACCGCTGATACGAACAATAATAGCGAAACCACGCCCACATTTTTTTCGAACATTTGCAATTACTTCTAAAAGTAGACGAATGCGATGAGTTATGTCACCACCGTATTCATCAATTCGTTTATTATAGAGTGGAGATAAAAATCCTCCTAGTAATGCATGTGCGTGTGCAGCATGAATTTCAACACCATCTATTCCTGCTTTTTTTAACCGTAAGGCACCATCACCAAATTGTTCAACAATTATACTGATTTCTTCTTTTGTCAAAGGTCGCGGAGGAGTTTTAGCATAGTATGGACCAACCTCACTTGGACCAACTAATTGTGGTGTTTCCGGGAAAGGAATTGCCATATATGCTGGGTGCAGTAGTTGGGCTACGACCTTACTATCATACTTATGAATTTCATTAGCTAATTTTTGCCATCCTTCAAGATAGGAATCATCTTGAATTGATAAAGTATGAGCAATATATTTGTAGGTTGGCTCAATCATTGTTACTTCAGTTACAATCAGACCAACGCCACCTTTTGCTCTTCTGCTATAGTAATAGATCATTTCATCAGTAACATACCCATCTTTTGTTGCAAAGTTTGTTGACATTGGCGACATAAAAATTCGATTTTTTACTTCCAGCTGATTAATTTTTATTGGTTGAAAGAGTTTTTGATATTTATTTTCCAAATTCATACCTCCCTTATAAAGATATGATAGCACTTACATATATATAAAACATATTATATCAATTAAAAAACATATACATTTTCGTATATGCTTATAATAACTTAATATTTTTCTTATATTCACGTGGACTGACCCCTGTGATTTGTTTAAAAGTTTTAGATAGATGATAGGCTGATGAATATCCCAGGTCATTTGCAATCATTGTAACACTTTTACCATGAGCCAGCATTCTTTGAGCATAGAGAACTTTTTGTTGATGAATATAAGTTAGTGGAGGAATTGCTAAAATTGCAATAAAAGATTTATATAACATACTTGTTGAAACACCTAGTTGTAAAGCCATTGCGGTTAGTTTAATTGGTTCATGAAGATGGTCATGAATATACTTAATGGCATCATTAACTAATTCGATATGTGGTAAATCTGTTATTTGTGAAATATGGTCATTATTCCTTTTAAGCTGAGCGCGGATTATCTCTACAACAACTCGAATCAAAGCAGAGGTTATAATGCTTGAATAGCCAATTTCTTTTTCACTAGCTTCGATTAATAAACGTTCTAGCATTTCTTTGAAGTCTTTTATTTCTTCTTTATATATTAAATGCCCGTGTTTTGTTAAGAGAGTAATAAATTGTTGGCGCAATGATAGGGGTTCAATATCAAAATGAAAAAAATAATAGCTGTAGTTAGTATTTCCAGTATTTATTGAAGTGTTGAGCTTATAGGGTTCGATGATGAGAAAGCTGTGGGGTGGGCAGGTGTATTTTTTATTGCCAATGGTTGTAATAGACCCACCTTCTCGATAATAGACAATTTCAATATCATCAGTAATATAATTTGCTCTAGTATCGTGATTACTTTGCCAAAGTCCAAATTTATTGATAGTAAAACTAATCTTACCAAGTAAATCAGTTAACTCATCACTTTGGAATTGGGTATATTGATTTTGGGTTTGAATATACATCGTCATAATTACACCACCTTTGATTATTATTGTACTACTTTTTTAGTGGAAGGAGAATTTTTATCATAAAATTAAGTTGATTTGTATTGATGTTTTAAGGTTGATATGTATAAATAAAGGTAATAGGAGGGATTGGATGTTAGAACAAATTTTGCATTTCAAGGGCACTTGGCGCAGTTATCAACAACGTGTTCTTGATAAATATGACCGTTATAGTCAAGATCGTAAAATTCATATTGTTGCTGCACCTGGTTCAGGAAAAACAACTTTGGGAATTGAATTAATAAAAAGAATCGATTACTCGGCTTTAATCTTAGTCCCATCAATAACGATTCGTGAACAATGGGTAGAGCGTATTTGTGAAGCTTTTTTAGTTAAACAAGAAAATCGCGATCAATATCTTTCTCAAGATTTAAAAAAACCAAAATTAATTACTGTCGTGACATATCAGGCACTACATAGTGCGATGAGTCATTATTGTGGTGAACTAGTAGAGACTAATGATGAATTTAAAACAGTTGAAGAAGTTGATTATCATAATTTTGATGTAATCAGTAATTTTAAAGAATGCCAATTAGGAACTTTATGTCTAGATGAATGTCATCATCTTCGAAGTGAGTGGTGGAAATCATTAGAAGAATTTAAAAAAGCATTTAATAATATTTTCACAGTGGCTCTAACAGCAACTCCGCCATATGATTCTAATCTAAGCATGTGGACTAGGTATATGGATATGTGTGGTGATATTGATGAAGAGATAACAGTTCCAGAATTAGTTAAAGATGGTACTTTATGTCCACATCAAGATTATGTTTATTTCAATTATCCGGCCTCTCAAGAAAAACAAAAATTAAGTATCTTTGAGGAAAATAGTCAAAGTATTTTGGAGCAGCTAATACAAGATGAATATTTTTGTAAGGCTATTATGAGTCATCGCTTTTTTACTGAGGAAGTAAGTGATGATGAGCTATTAGATGATCCGAGCTATTTATCAGCAATGATAATTTTTTTAAATACTAAGGGAGTGTGCAGTGCGAATAAGTATCAAAAGCTTTTAGGATATAAATCGTTAGAACCCTTATCACTTAAATGGTTAGAAATTTTACTGCAAGGCTTTTTATATGATGATATTGCTTCATATCGAGTTGAAGAACAATACCGTGATGAATTGATTCGTGAATTGAAGTCTAAAGGTTTAATCGAAAAACGAAAAGTTTCTTTGTGTTTAAATCAAGCAATTGAAAAAATGCTAATAAATTCGGTTGGTAAATGTGAAAGCATTAAAGAAATTGTTAATTATGAATATAAAACGATGAAACAAGAATTACGACTTTTGATTCTTACTGATTATATTCGAAAAGAATACGAACGGGCATTAGGTGATGAAAGCAAAGATGTGAATAATTTAGGCGTTTTACCATTTTTTGAACAACTAAGGCGTGATAGTGCTAAAAATAAGACAGCAATTAAATTTGGTGTTTTATGTGGCACAATGATTATTATCCCCAAGGATGCTCAAACAGCATTAATAGAATTAGTTGAAGAACCTAGTAAAATCAGCTTCCATCAAATTGGAAAATTAGATGATTATGTAAAAGTTGAAATTAGTGGAAACCGTAATTTTATAACAGGGGTAATCAGTGAGGTATTTGCGCAGGGTTATATGCAAGTTTTGATAGGAACTAAATCTTTACTTGGAGAAGGTTGGGATTCACCGTGTGTTAATTCGCTTATTTTGGCTAGCTTTGTAGGCTCATATATGTTAAGTAATCAAATGCGTGGACGAGCTATTAGAGTTTTTGAGAAAACGCCCAATAAAACAAGTAATATTTGGCATTTAGTTTGTGTTAGACCAAAAGAAAAGTTAACAGGTCATTATGATGATGGCGGTAGTGAAGATTTTCAAACGCTTGCAAGGAGAATGGAACATTTTTTAGGGTTGCATTATCAGCAGGATATAATTGAAAATGGAATCTTGCGACTTAGCGCAATTAAATTGCCATTTAGTCCAGGAAATATAAAAAAAATTAATAAAGATATGTTTAAACTATCTTCAAAGCGTAGTCAATTAAAGAAAAGATGGGAAGATTCGTTAGCTGTCTATGACAAAATTGAAATTGTTGAAGAAACTGAAGTTAAAGAAGAATTTATAACTGTCGTTATGTTTATGGATGCTTTAAGAACTTTACTGATAATTGTTTTTAGTGGGATTATTGGTGCTGTCATTGGAATACCATTTCTAAAATCATTGACCTTGATAGATATTTTAGAATATCTAGTGGTGATAATTTATGTTGGAATATTTGTTATGAGTATTCTTTTGAGCATCAAAAAACTTTATACATTAGCAAATCCTTTAGGTCGTTTAGAAATATTTGGCAAAGGAATTAGAAATGCGTTAGAAAAAACCAATCAGCTGGATTCTTTGAATAGTCGCGTTGAAACAGATTCTTTTAATGCGATACATGCAATATATTTATTAGGGGGAACAGGGCATGATAAGGCTTTGTTTGCCAAATGCATCAATGAATTTTTTGCATCTATTGATAATCAACGTTATATTCTTTATAATCCTAAACGAAAAAATAAATTAGATTGTTATTTTGCAATTCCTGATAGTTTTGCTAAAAGAAAAGAAGATGCGCATATATTTGCTGGCTATATGAAGCCGTTTATTGGTAATTATCAGGTTATTTATACTCGTAATGAAAGTGGTAGAAAAATACTGCTAGAAGCCCGGGTTAGCGCTTTAGCTAATCGTCAAGATCGTTGTTTCACTAGAAAAAAAGTAAAGGGTGCATTAGAATAAAACTTTATAATAAATATTTGTTGTTTTCCTAAATTTCTAATATAATAGAAGTATAGTAATGGGGTGATATTATGAGTTATATTGAATTAGATGAAGTCGATTCTACAAATGATTACGTAAAACGTAATTTAAATAAACTTCCTAATCTAAGTGTAGTTCGTTGTAATTATCAAACAAATGGTCGGGGTCGGAATGGACACGTTTGGCAAAGTAAGAATGGTGATGACTTGCTGATGAGTATTTTGGTAAAAGATTTTAAAAAACCTCAAGACCTTCATAAAATGACACAGCTAGTTGCTTGTAGTGTGGCGGGGTTACTAGATCGTTATGGAATAAAAGCTAAAATTAAGTGGCCCAATGATATTTATGTTGATGATTTAAAGATTTGTGGAATCTTAGTAGAGGCAATCTATCAAACTGATTTAGAAGGGGTTGTAGTTGGAGTTGGATTAAATGTTAATTCAATAAACGGTGATTATGCTTCAATGAAGATGAAAACTGGCCAGACATATCAAGTTAAATCACTAATGATAGCAATGTTAACATATTTTAAGATATACTATAGTCTTTATCAGCAAGGTTCGTATGATAAAATTCTTGATTATGCTAATGATATTGCTTATTTAAAGGATAAACAGGTTGAATTTCAAGATTATGGTTTAGTTACATTTACTAAGTTGAATGAAAATGGTACAGTTAATTTTGTGGATTCAAATCATCGGGAACATAATATTTTAATAAATGAAATATCTTTGCATAAAGATTAAAAAGTTGTAATGAATAAAGCATTACAACTTTTTTAAACATGATTTTCTAAATAAACTGATAATTCATCAAATGTTTTGATTTTCAACATTTCATCAAAAGACTCATCATCTAATAAAAGATCAATAATTGAAGAATAGATTGTATTGAAAGTCATTATGTCTTTTTCATTTATTGAAATAAGCATGACTAAATGAACGGAGGTATCACCCCAAGGAATTGCTTTGTCATTCAATAAAAAAGTAATTCGGGTTTTTACATCACCAAAATGAATTGCATGAGGAACTGCAAATTTATTAAAAAATGAAGTTGTTGATATTTTTTCGCGTTCAAATACACTATCAACAAAATCTGTTTTAGCATCACCATGTTTTAACATTTGACTGCATAAAAATAAAATAGCATCCTTTTTACAAGTAAAATCAACATTTCTAAAAAAGAGTTTAGGATCAATGTATTTAGATAATTCCTTTTTTAGCAGATCTTTTTTCTTTTTCTCTTTTAATAGATTGATTTTAAGATTCAATTTATCAATATCTTGTGATAATAGCAAGGGGCTGATTACCATACAATCGGGGCTTTCATAGTCATTAATAGTAGAAATCAAAAAATCAAAATGATAGTCTTGAATATTCTTTTTAGAAGAAATAAAACTAATTAATTGTACATTATCACCAAAGTTTAATAAAAATTGATTGGCAAAATGCTTTCGTAAATCATTATACTCTGGACAAATACATAGTGCTTTTAGATATTGTTTATTTTCTTCATTGGATTGAATCATTAAACCTAAATGAATTGCCAATAGGCCAATTTCGTTAATATTCACTGTAATATTGAAACTTTCTTGAAATTTATAGGCAAAATAAACAGCTAACTCATAAATGAAAGGATGGGTATTTTTAAGGTTATTATGGAAGTCATTTTGAAAGTAAAGCGAAGAATGATTTCTAAAAAATAAACGATGAATATGTAAAGCAAAATGATTTAAAGACATTTGATAATTAAGTTGCAATGAAAAGTGTTCAACAAGATCATCGAGAATTTCTTTAATTTTATAAACAAAACTATAATCATTATATAAAATTTGGGTTTCATAATTTTCTTCGTTTATTTTAATCGAGCCAATACAAAGGACTTGCATATATTCATTATCTGTTTGAGCAAAATGAAGATTAAAATATTCTTCTAGGTTATGACATAGGTCTTTGGACAGCTGGCAAATAATTTCGTCATTAGATAAGGAGTATGAAAACGGCAGGGGTTCGATGTCGCTTCCAACAAAAATTCTTTGAAGCGTGATAGATGTATTCATCACAAGATTTTGATAGTGAATATCGTCAACTCGAATATTATATTTCTTTAAAACAGAGTCGATTATAGCTTCTATTTCAGAAAGATGAAAATTTTGAAAATACTGTTGAAAGTGTTGTAGGCTAGTTATTGGTTGTGAAGCTTCAATCCCAATTAAATGAGCAAAAAGAGCTCTTTTATCATATTCACTACCATGTAACGAAAAAATATCATTTTTTCGTTCAACTGTTAGATGATATTTGTTTAAAAGCGGTTTGATTGTTTTAATACAGCGAGCAACACTGGATTCACTCATATAACAATTTTCTGATAACTCTAATAAGTGACATGATGGGTGATTAAGCAGATATTGTAAAATTATATTGGTAGACTTTGATTGTTCGGATATTTTAATATCATTTATAAGCATATGGGCATTTTCGCTTAATAAAGTTAATTGATAGCCATTTTTGGATGAAGAAATATGAAAATCCTCAATATTTTTATTAATTTGAAAAATATCGTTTCTAAGTGTTCTAGGACTAATATCTAGTAATCTTGATAGCGTATTAGCACTTAGTGGAACGGTATTTTTTTGTAATAGACGAATAATTAAAAATTGTCTAGAGGTAAGTTCAAGCAAAATAATCACTCCTTTATCATATTATAACAAACTTCTTGATAGAAATCTTAAAATTGTGATTCAGCTTTTGCCATGATCGTGGCAAAAGCTGGTTTGGATGCAAAAGCTATTTGACATACAATAAGAGAGCAAGGAGGAGTTGGAAAATGAATCAGTATTATCCATATTTATTTCAACCATTAAGAGTTAATACAATGATGTTGAAAAATAGAATTATTGCATCAACGATGGGGATTCCCAAGAGCCATGAATTATTATCTACGACTCACTATGGAAATGTTAGTATTATAGATAAGTCTGTAGGTGGAGCAGCAATGACTTTTGTATCAATTGAATCTGCGGCTAATGCCAATGGTGAATTTCCAAAACATGATCGCGATGGTATTCGTGAATCTATTTCAGTAGCCCGTCAGTATGGGGCTAAGGTTGGAACTTGGTGTGTACCACGACTAAAACAAGATGCAGCTAATGATATTCGAGCTCATTATGATGGTAAGCAGGTTTTAGCACCATCACCATATTTAACAAGAAGTGGCGCTCGTGCAGTTGAATTAACGCTTGAAGATATTCAGGAAATTATGAAACAGGCAAGAAATGATGCATTGGCAATCAAACGATTTGGTTTTGATTTTATCTATTTGTACGTTGGATATGAAGAATTAACAACCCAGTTTTTATCTCCAGTATTTAATAAAAGAACAGATGAATATGGGGGTTCGCTAGAAAATCGTATGCGCTTTACAATAGAGCACGTTAAAACGATTCGTAATGCTGTTGGCACAGACTTTCCAATTGTTATATTGTTAGGAGCGAGTGATTATTTAAAAGGGTCTTACCAATTTGAAGAAATGTTGGAATTATTAAAAAGAATCGAAGATGATGTTGATTTGATCAATGTATCAGCTGGGATGGATATGATTCCAGGATATTTTCCAGAAGATCAAATAATAGAGCCTGAATTAGGATTGGAAGCTTGGTATAGTGTTAATGGGAAACATTGTCAAAGTATTTTTGAACCGCATCTAACTAATGTTCATTGGGCAAAATTAGTTAAACAAAACTTTCCTAATAAACTAGTCGGTGTAATTGGTTCAATAATGACGCCAAAAGAAGCTGAGCAATTATTACAAGAAGGTGTAGTTGATATTATTTCAATGGGTAGACCTCTAGTCGCAGATCCATTTTTACCACGAAAGGCAATGCAGGGGCAAAGCGATGATATTGTACCATGTATTCGCTGTTTACAATGCTATCATAGTGCTACAGAACATACAAATGTACAATGCTCTGTAAACCCTCGATATCGTCGGGAACATCGGGTACCATTAAAGTTAGAAAAAAGTGAGATTATTAAAAAAGTGATTGTCGTTGGTGGTGGTCCTGCTGGTTGTAAAGCTGCAATAACTGCACATGATCGGGGACATCAAGTTATTTTGATTGAACAACGTGATAAATTGGGGGGACAATTAAATTTGGCCCAACATGAAATGCATAAACAGGAATTAAAAGCATATCGAGATTAGAAAACCAAATTAACAAGCGAGATATTCAAGTTATGTATAAAACGACCGCTACTAAAAATTTATTAGAGCAACTAAATGGTGATGTGGTGCTTGTTGCCATTGGAGCTTCACCAATTCGCCTCCATTTCCCAGGGGAACAATTAGAATATGTTGATTATTTTGAAAACGTTTATCCTAAATTGGATTCTTTAAAAGATAATGTTTGTATTGTCGGCGGAGGACAAGTTGGAATAGAGTTAGCAGTAGAGTTATTAGAACGTGGAAAATTAGTAACAGTAATAGAAATGACTGACCAAATAGCTAGTCAAGGGCATATTTTATATCGAGCAGGATTAAGGCGTTTGTTAAAACGATTTGAAAAACAGTTGACCATTTTAATAAATAGTCAATGCTTAGGATTTAGTGAAAGCGGAGTTAAAATAATAAATAAAAATGGCGAATCTATTATTAAATGTGATAATGCCATAATTGCTGTTGGAATGAAACCAAATCGTGAGGAAGCTTTTAAATTGTATGGAATAGCTGATGAAACGATGATGTTTGGTGATTGTGAAAAGTTAGGACAAGTAGTTGGAGCAACTAATGATGCGTATTTTATTGCAGCAAATATATAGGAGGAAAATAAAATGAAAAAATTACAAGATAAACTTATTGAAGTGGGCAATAAGTTAGCAACACAAAGGCATTTGCAATCGATTAGTTTTGGATTAATGGCAATAATGCCATTAACGATTTTTGGGAGTATTTTCCAGCTTATTTCAGCATTACCAGATATATTTCCATTCATACCTAGTTATAGTGAGACGATAAAGGATGCAATTTTATTCCCGTATAATATGGTTTTCGGTTTATTTGGAGTCATTGCAGTATGCGCTATCGCTTATTACCATGCACGAACATATAAACTTGATTTATTACAAGCGCCGATTGTATCGCTGTTATCATTTATTGTTTTGGCAGCACCAATTGTTGATAATAATATGGATGCAACTTATCTAGGATCACAAGGAATCTTTTTAGCAATTTTTGTTGCTTTGGTAACCGTGGAAATCATGCAATTACTAAAGAGACGTAATATTCAAATTAAATTACCTGATAGTGTTCCTCCAGCAGTAGCTGCTTCATTTGATGCGATTATTCCGATGTGCTTGATCGTTGCTGGTTTCTATGGATTATCTTTACTTTGTCAAAATTTTACAGGGATGCTATTACCATCTTGGATAATGAGTTTATTAACACCGGCGATTCAAGGTTCTGAATCATTATGGTTCTGTATGTTGATGGCATTTATTATTGCATTTTTACAATTCTTGGGAGTACATGGGTTTAATGTTGTATCTGGAATAATTCTTCCGTTATTGATTGCCAATACAGGTGCTAATGCTGCTGCTTATGCAGCCGGAGAAACTGCTACAAAAATATTCACTTTACCAATGTTCCAAATGTCTGGAGTATTTTGTTACATAATTCCTCTATTATTCTTAAAATGTAAAAGTGAGCGATTAAGATCAATGGGGAAAATATCGATTGTTCCAGCAATTTTTAATATTGCGGAACCAATTCAATATGGAGCTCCAATTATGTTTAATCCAATTTTAGGAATTCCATGGATTGCTTTTTACACAATCAATATGGGAATAATTTGGTGCTGTATGAATTTTGGCATTATGGGTAAAGCTGTAATTGCTGCTAGTTCTAATATTCCGATGCCGTTTTTCCAATACTTGTGTACTTTAGATTGGCGTGCGGTGCTTATCTTTGTTGTAATGTTCATTGTATCTGGCCTTATTTGGTATCCATTCATCAAAGTATACGATAAGAAATGTCTTGATGAAGAAAATAATTTGCAGGCTGAATAATGAAGCGGATATATATCTTTTGTGCACAGGGAGTTTCAACAAGTATTTTAGTTAATTGTATGAAAAGGTATATTAGTCAAGAGGGGTATAATTATGAGGTATATGCTTATCCAATCTTAAAAATTAATGAATTGGGGAAATATGCTGATTATATTTTTATTGCTCCTCAAATAAAACATGATTTGTATCGAGTTAAGGAATTATTGCCAGAAAAACCGATCGAAGTAATTGATCCATTCGTTTATGGTCAGATGAATGGTCAAGAATTAGTAGTTCAAATAGTTGAAAAACTTGGAAAATAATAAAGATGTCTGCTTTTTTATAATAAAGCAGGCATCTTTATTTTTAATCAAATGTCACATATTGGTTTTTTAATGGAGGGACTACATCGAGGTGCTCCACTGTTAATATAGGAACATTCATTTGATATTCCGGATCATAATCAACTGTAATTTTTCCTTCAACAACGATCCATTCTTCAGGAATCAATTTATTTGCTAGCTTACTAATACAGACAAGCCCAATCAATGAGGTATCTTCTTCACAGCATACCATAGCTTGACGCCCTAGGACAAAACCATCTTCAATGACACGATCTAGACCGATAAACTTACCTTTAATTTTGACTGTTTTACCATTATATTTATCAGGATGATCCATAGCGTCCATACAAAAGATTCCAAAATCATGATCTTGTATATCTAAATGTTCTTTATTAATATCAAATGGTAATTCTTCTTCAGGATTCATTGTATCTATAGTGCCGTTAGCTAATTCATAAATGATTTGAGCATTACTGTTAATCGCTTTAATATTATTTCTTAACATGGATTTTTTAATATTTGGATCGTAGCGATTAAAAATAACAAGATCACTAAAGACAACCTGACTATATACAAGAGAACGCATATTATTTAAATACATTGAAAAAGTAGTAGTATCAAAAGTTGTTAATACTTGGACCACTTTCCAGTTTTCAGGAATCGTTTCTTTTACAAAAATATTCAGGTCCATCATTCCATTAGCTTCAATCATGATTTGAGTAGGACGATATTCTAATTCTAAATGTTTTAGATCATAGGTGGTAAAATTTTCAAAATCTAATGTTACCAATGAAGTATTAGATTTTTTTAAATAAATATCATTATAGGCAACTTCACCTTCTTCAAAACTAATTAATAAGGTGTCTTCTTCACTATAAAAATCAGGATTCATTAAAGTATCATTAATAAATGAGGTTTTACCACTATCTAGAAAGCCTGCGAAAATATATACTCTTGTTTCCATTAAGCGACCTCATCGAATAATCTATCTAATTTTATTTTATCTAATTTTTCGCCAATGACACAAATTCGACCTGTAAAGTCAGGTTTTCCTATACGAATTTCATATTCTCCAGGGACTAAGTCAAAATACCACCAATCACCTTCAATACTATCGACATATCCTTTAGCTCTTAAAATATTTCCATAGGCGGAACTGTCACTTAGTTCTTTTAAGATTTTTTCTAATTGAGATTTAGAATATTTTTTAGGTGTCTGTTTACCCCAACTGGTGAAAACTTCATCAGCATGATGGTGCTCATGACCACACTCACAATTATGATCATGATGATGTTCGTGATTATGATGATGTTCATGATCGTGGTGATGATCATGATGATGGGCACATATAGGACAAATATCTAATTGTTCCAACAATTCATCACGAAGATTATCACTATTACTAAAGGCATTAATTAGTATTTCTTTGGTAAGCTGATCCCATGGGGTTGTAATGACATTAGCTTGATTATTATGTTCTTTAATAATTTTTAAACACTCATCTAGCTGAAATTCTGTTATATCTTGAGTTCGGCTTAAAATAATAAGTGAGGCGTACTCGATTTGATTATTAAAAAACTCTCCAAAATTCTTTGTGTATAATCGACATTTTTTAGCATCGATAACAGCAATATAATTATCAAGTTCTAATTCATGACTATGTACATCACTAACAGCTTTAATTACATCTGACAATTTTCCAACACCAGAAGGTTCGATGATAATTCGATCAGGATGATATGTTTCTAATACTTCTTTTAATGAAGCTTCAAAGTCACCAACTAGACTGCAACAAATACACCCTGAATTAATTTCAGTTACTTCAATTCCAGCATTATTCATAAAAGTTCCATCAATTCCAATTTCACCAAATTCATTTTCAATTAAGACAATTTGTTCTCCTGGATATACATCACTAATTAATTTTTTTATGAATGTAGTTTTACCAGCTCCAAGGAAACCAGATATAATATCTACTTTTGTCATATAGTTCATCTCCTTTTTGTCTTTATATTATAACATCATGTATTTTATGGTTCAAATATTGTAGCCTATAGAATTATGTCCTTTTTTTTCTTAATAAGACAAGAAACTATTTTAATTGGCAATTATCTAATAAAAATGATATTCTTTATAAAGAGAGTGAATGGAATCTTTTAGAGAAATAATTTTCAAATTATAAAGGGGGAAAAATAATGCCAACAGGAGTCATTATTAATAGTTTATCAATTGTATTAGGGGGAATATTTGGTGCATTATTAGGTCATAAATTAAGTCATAGACTTAAGACAGAAATAACCTTGATTTTTGGGATTTGTGCTATGGGAATCAATGCAATTGGATTAATGGAAAATATGCCGGCAGTAATCTTTTCAATAATTATTGGAACTATTGTGGGATTATCACTGCACTTTAGTGATTGGATCAATAAGGGAGCAATTTTAATGCAAAAGCCAATTGCCAAAATATTTAAAAATAATGGTAGTGATTTAAGTTCGGAAGAGTTTCAATCTACTTTAATTACTATTATTGTGTTATTTTGTGCTAGTGGAACAGGAATTTATGGCTCCTTAACTTCAGGAATGACGGGTGATAATGGAGTTTTGATTTCTAAATCAATTCTTGATTTTTTTACTGCTGCGATTTTTGCTTGTAATTTAGGGTATGTGGTATCTGTAATTGCCATTCCGCAGTTTGTAATCTTTTTTATTTTATTTTTATCAGCAAAGTTTATTTTTCCATTGACTACACCAGCAATGATCAATGATTTTAAAGCTTGTGGTGGCTTTTTAATGATTGCTACAGGATTTAGAATGATCAAGGTTAAAGAATTTCCAATTGCGGATATGATTCCTGCAATGGTTATTGTTATGCCAATTAGCTGGTTATGGGTCAATTATATTATGACGGTTATATAAAAGTATTGTGATTGTACTAAAAGTACAAAAATCACAGTATTTTTTTTATTTTCTTAGTACTTTGTTTCCAGAATATTATAAATATATTTAAATAATAAATAGTTATGTTATAACAAGGAAAAGGAGGCAAAATCAATGAATTTTGGAATTATTGGATTTGGGAATATTGCAAGAAAATTTGTTAAAAGTATTGAATACACTGACGAAGGAAAGATTTATGCAATTGCATCTCATTCCTTAACAAGTGATGATGAATATGTAAAGGCTCACCCAGAAGTTAAAATATATCAAGATTATGACGAATTATTACAGGATCGAGAACTTGATGCTGTATACATTGCCTTACCTCATAAATATCATAAGGAATGGATCTTAAAAGCACTTGATAATCATATTGCGGTATTATCAGAAAAACCAATGGTATTGACAGTTGCAGATATTGAGGAGATTAAAACAAAAGTATATACGGAAAAAGGATATTGCTTAGAAGCATTAAAGACTAAATTTAATATTGGTTTAGAACATTTAAAACAGGATTTATCATTGATTGGTAAAATCAAACAAATTGAAGCTAATTTTTGTTTTGATGCTACTGCTCACCAAACTACCTCATATTTATTTAACGTTGATCAAGGTGGGGCACTGAATGACGTAGGAAGTTATTTGCTTGGTTTTGTATTAGCTTTGGTGGATTCAGATATAAAGAATGTTAATTCACAGATTGATATTGTTGCTGGAGTTGAATGGTATTTTAAAGCAAAAATTAATTTTAATAATGAATGTACTGCGATTGTGGAAGGGGCAATTGATCGTAATAAAGAGCGTTTAGCAATTATCGAAGGTGAATTTGGAAAAATAGAGATTCCAATGTTTAATCGTATTATTGATTATAAAATCATAAAAAATGATGGTACTGTGGTTGAACGCAATTATCCAATTATTGGAGATGATATGACTATGGAGATTCAGTGCTTTATTGATGATGTACGAGCTCATAAAACTGAGAGTGCACTTCATAGTTTGGAAGATACAAAAAGGATATTGGAATTAACAGAAATAATTAGGGAGGCAAATTAAATGAAATTAGGTATTTTAGGAACAGGGATGATTGTTAAAGACTTATTAACAACTATAAATAAGTTAAAGATTGAATCAATTTCGATTTTAGGGACTGAACAAACTAAGAAAGAGACTACTATTCTCGCTAAGCAATATCATCTAGATCATTGTTATTATGACTATGATGAAATGTTGCGAAGTGAAATCGATACAGTGTATGTTGCCTTGCCAAATCATTTACATTTTAGTTTTGCTAAAAAAGCTTTATTAAAAGGTAAGCATGTAATAATGGAAAAACCTATTACTTCAAATGTTAAGGAATTGGAAGAATTAAAAGAAATTGCTCAAGAAAACGATCTAATTATTTTAGAAGCAGTTAATATCCATTATTTACCTGCTTTTAAAAAATTGAAAGAAGATATAAAGAGAATTGGAAATATTAAAATCATGAATTTTAATTATAGTCAATATTCTTCACGATATGATGCTTTTAAACAAGGAACAATTTTACCGGCATTTGATTATCATAAATCAGGTGGAGCTTTGATGGATATCAATGTTTATAATGTTAATGCAATAATAAGTTTATTTGGTCAACCAGTAAGTATTGGGTATATGGCAAATATTGAGAATCAAATTGATACAAGTGGTATTCTAATGTACGATTATGGTTCGTTTAAGGGGATAAGTATAGGGGCTAAAGATTGCAAAGCACCGATTATTTCAACGATTCAAGGTGATAAAGGGGTTATTAAAATTGATAAACCTGTTAATCAGATGACCGGATATCAAATTATTTTTAACGATGGCACTGAAGAAATTTATCGAGTTGATGATTGTGAACATCGCTTATATTATGAATTTATTGAATTTATTAGAATCATTGATAATAATGATTATGATTTTGCTAAAAAGATGCTGGAATTAAGTTTAATAGTAGCTAAAGTCATGAATGAGGCAAGAAATCAAGAAAAAATAGTATTTACAAATGATAATTAAAGGAGAAGACAAATGGAATTTAAAAGCTTGATGCATGTATCTTTTTTCACTGATCAAATGGATGTGATGAGAGACTTTTATGAAAATAAGTTAGGATTAAAAGTTAAAATTGTAACAAGGGCGGGACTTTATAAAGGACTAAATCGTGGTAAATATAGTGAAGTAGCTGAAGTTGATCCAAACAGAATTATCATTGTTTATATTGAAATTGCCCCTGGACAGTTTATTGAACTATTTCCAAAGGATGAAGGACAAGCGCCACATGATGAGTGGAACCAGAGGCTGGGGTATTCACACTTTGCGTTATTGGTTGAGGATATAGAAAAAACTTATCGAGAACTAGTTGAATGTGGAGTTGCAATAGATACACCTATTTCTAAAGGTCCATCACATACCTATCAAATGTGGGTGCATGATCCTGATGGTAATAAATTTGAAATTATGCAGTATACTGATAAGTCATTTCAAGTAGTGGGGCACATTGAAGAAGAGATATCTGAAGATTAATAGTAGGTATAGTTTGGTAACAAACTATACCTTGTTTTTATTTATGAAGAAATAATAATGAGAGAAGGAATTGATTAGTATTTTGCTTTAGTTATGTTATACTGTTGCTAGGTGATAAAATGAAATGTTTAATAGAGAAGAAATGTGGTAGCTGTAAATACATTAATACTGATTACCAGAGACAATTAAAGATTAAAACAGATTATTGTAAGAAGCTGTTAAAAGATAATAAATTAGACATGTATGAAGTCAAGGATACTATTGGAATGGGGCATCCTTATGAATACCGTAATAAAATAATTGTTGCTTTTAATCATAGATATGAATTTGGCTTTTATGAAGAGGATAGTCATAAGATTATTCCTTATGATCGTTGTCTTCTTCATGAAGAACTCAGTGATATGATTATTAAGAAGATTCAAAGCTTATTAAAACGATATCGAGTTAGTATTTATGATGAAAATCGTAATCGCGGATTATTGCGTCATGTATTAATTCGACGTGCTCTTGTTACTGATCAGACAATGGTAGTACTAGTTTGCAATGATAATGTATTTAAAGGATCCAAAAATTTTTGTAATGAGTTGATTAAAAATTTTCCAAGTATTAAGACGGTTGTATTAAATGTAAATAAACGTAAAACGAGTGTGGTTTTAGGTAATGAAGAAAAGATTCTTTATGGTAAGGGATTTATAGTTGATGAATTGTGTGGTTTGAAGTTTAAGATTTCGCCAAAATCATTTTATCAAATTAATCATCAACAGTGTGAATTACTGTATTCTAAAGCTCTAGATTTATTGAATTTAACAGGTCAAGAAAGAATTATAGATGCTTATTGTGGAATTGGGACAATTGGAATGATTGTAGCTAATAGAACTAAGGAAGTTACTGGTGTGGAATTAAATAAAGATGCAGTTAAAGATGCCATCAATAATGCTAAAATGAATAAGATTGAAAATATTAAATTTATTAATGATGATGCTTCTGCTTTTATGATTAAATTAGCTAAACAGAAGCAAAAAGTTGATTGTGTAATTATGGATCCCCCACGCAGTGGCAGTACGCAGGAATTTATGGATGCTGTAAAAATCTTGAATCCTAAACAAGTTGTTTATATTTCTTGTGATCCAAGTACTCAGGTAAGGGACATCAAGTATTTTGCAAAAATTGGCTATCGTGGTGAGGTAATGTATCCGGTTGACATGTTCCCTCATACTGAGCATATTGAAACGATTGTAGCTTTAAAACGACGGTAAATTAAGGGGTTTGAGTGATAAAAATCGATTAAATGTACCTCGTAAGTAACAAATAAGTAACAAAATCAAGGCTCATAAAACCTTGATTTTGTTTATTTCTTCATTTAATTTATTTACCATTACGTGGGTATAGACATCCTTTGTTAAATCCTGAAATTTGTGCCCCAATATTTTTTTTACCATATAGCTATCTAGTTTGTACAGTTCTGCGAGTGTTCCAAAAGTATGTCTGGTATCGTGTGGTAGGTGATTCATATCTAATCTTTTCATAGTAGGGTAAAAAATATCTCTTTTATATACCTCATATGGAACTTTTTGTGTGTATGGCATAAATATGTCATTATTTCCTAAAATCTCTTTTATGAAGGGCTTAATAACATTGTGAATAGGGATTATTCTATCCTGTCCTGCTGAAGTTTTTATACCTGCAATAACATAAGAGACTTTTTTTATTTCACCATCATCTTTGCAAATTTCATCGATATGGAATCTATCTTTGGAAAGATTTAAAAGTTCGCTAGGACGTGCTCCAGTAAAGATATAGATTAAAATTAATTTTGATTCAAACGTATTATCTTTATACAAGGTATTTATCTCGTCTATGGTAAATGGAGTATGTATTATTTTTGTTTTTTTATAATTGGTTGAAATGTTAATGTATTCAGTTAAATTTTCATCTTTTGTGATTGCACCTGTTATAATAGCTTGTTCAAATACTTTTTTTACTAATATTTTTGTATCAGACAGACTATCTTTAGATACTTTATCTTTGTGTTTATCAAATACACTCTGTAAAACAGTTAATGATAATCTATTGATCTTAAAATCATGTATTTCTTTAAGGCGCTTGTAACATGCTCTGTATCTTCTTTGTGAACTGTTCGAAAGTTTGATTATATAGTCTTCATATACTTTATTGTAAAGTTCACTAAACGTCGGCATATTCTTTTCACGTTGGTCAACAAGTTTTTGGAATGTATCAGGTGCTAATGCTTCAGCTTCTATATCAGTAATCTTATTTTTCTGACTAAGCCTATATAAAGTCAAAGCATCGTCAGCTTCATCCCATGTTTCAAAAGTTCCTAAAACTGATTGTATCTGTCTGCCTGTAATAATATCTTTTCCAGTGGTTATTTTTGCACACCACGGACGTCTTCGTTTACCTGATAATTTTATTACTGTCCCTGTGTTATTTGGTCTGCGCTTAAAAGTTTGCTTTCTAGCCATAATTAAAACACGTCCTTTCTTTAATTTGCCTTAGACGTGCTAATTTGTTATAATTAGGTACGTAAAAGGACTTGTACTTAGTTCATTTATTTGAAACGAGGTATTAGTGGTACCTCAAAAGTTCACTATTGTGGGTAGTGGACTTTTATTTTAAAAATTTTACGTAATACAAGAATTTTTTGCCATATTAGGATACACTATCATTAGGAGGTATTTAATTATGGCAGTAGTATTAATAGGTAAAGTTAGAAAAGAAAAAGGTGTAAGCCTTAATCAACTTGCAAAGCTAACTGGAATCTCAAGTTCGACTTTGAGAAATTATGAGAATCAAAAGCAAAGTCCAAGAATGGATAGATTAGAAAAAATAGCAATTGCGTTAGAAGTTGCAATTGAAGATTTATTTGAATCAGATTACAAATAAGTTTTAAACCTTAGCTAAGTAAATTTTAGTTAAGGTTTTTTTATTCTTTTACTGATTTTGCTAATTATAGCAAATATTTGTTATTTTAGGACACACTGTTATTAGGAGGTGTCCAATTATGGCAAAAGTAAATGTAAAAGAATATAGAGAAAAAAAGAATTATACACTGCGACAACTAGCAAGAATTTCAGGTGTGGCTAAATCTACAATAAGCAAAGTTGAAAACGGTAGATGTAGTCCAAGTATAAATACTTTAGAAAAAATTGCAATTGGATTAAATGTACGAATTACTGATCTTTTTGAATCTGATTATAAGTAAAATCACACATATATCATAAATTTAAAAATAAGTGTCCACTATAGTAGATTTTTCGTCCCATTCCCTTTTCTGATTATTCAAAAGTGCTATAATTTTTATAGGAGATATTTATAGATTATAGGAAGACAAGGCGGAAAGGGGAGAATCATGGGAGAAGCTGAGTTTAACGATTGTCAAAACATAGGTATAAAAGAAGAAATGACAAAAGTTATGAAAATTCTTTTGTACATTGAAAGCCTTGGCTACATACTGTCTGATTTTGACAAAGGATGTATTTTTGGAATTTTACAAAGAAATAAACAAGGTTAATAAAGTATTTCTTTTAATAAGCTACTGATTTTATGCAGTAGCTTATTTTTTATCTAAAGATCAAATAAATTAGTTTTATTATTTTCTATAGATAGAATCGCACACATAAAACCAAGGACAAAAGAAATAGATAATTCCAGTGTATTTAATATATTCTCAACATCATTAATATCTAATTTATGATGATTGTTTTCAAAGTTTAAATAATCATTTAAGTCTACATTAGCTAAATTAGCAACTTTTTTCTCGGTCCAATCCAATTGAACTCGTTTGTTCATGCATACTGTTGCTAAACTTTTATAAGATAATTCAGGATAACTATCAATTATCTTTTTTAATGTCTCTATTGTATATGGTTTGAATTCTTCTGCTTTTTTTTCTAAATCATTATCCCAACCCATTAGATAAGCAGGGGTTGTATCTAGTGCTTCGGCAAATTCTTTGATTTTTTCAATGTCAAGTGACATTATTTCACCTTTTTCATACCTGCTAATTGTACTTTCATGAAGATTAACAAGTTCTCCAAGTCTTTTCATTGACATTTTATTATTTTTTCTCAATTGATGAATTTTTAAACCTATTTTTTTATTTTGATCATTCTCCAATTTAACCACTCCTTTTATACGCTTAATATAACATTAATTTGTATGGTATGCAATATATTTTGTTTTGAATACAAAAAAACTTGCATGAGAGTATTGACTTTTAAAAAACAAAAGAGTATTATTTTGTTTGTAAACTTGCATGACGTGCAAGAGAAAGGGGTGAGGTTTAATGCCAACTAATGAAAGTAAGTTAAAAGCAAAACTTGTTGAAATGGGATTTAGTTATTCAGATTGTGCAGAGCAATTGGGTATTTCTACAAATACTTTTACAAGTAAGATGAAAGATGTGAAAAAGTTTAGTATCCCACAAGCAAATAAGTTATCAGAACTGTTAAAACTAACTGATGAAGAGAAAATCAATATTTTTTTAAGTTAAAACTTGCATGTAGTGCAAGATAAAAAGGAGCGTATATGAAAATATTTGGCACTGATTTAGGTATTAAGTATATTTTTGTGAAAGACCAAAATGGAAATGAATATGGCGTTCAATTTAGACATGGACCGTTTAAAGGTTATCACGATATCAGCTTATACAAAAAAGAAGGTAAGTATGGGAAATTTGTTTATACAAAGGATAGCGAATTTTACAAAGACAATGATGAATTTATTGAAGTTAAATTAGTTTATCCACCATTAATAAAGTTACCTATAGAAATATGGGGATTATTCAAGGTTAAGTATTGGAAGCTAAAAGTAAAAATAAAAAAGCGTATTAAACTGCGCTAACAGCTTAAACGCTTAATTGACTACATCAATGGTTCAGCAATGATGTAACCTAATGCTTTGGATATTACACGAATATATCCAAGTTCAATTAACTCTTGTATAGCTTTTTCTTCAGATTGTTTCACAGAATTGTCAGAAGAAAAACTATATTGACCGACATTTTTAATGTCATCAAGAATTTCAAAGGCTAAATCAGACATTATAATCACCACCTTTCATTGATGAATTATATCAAATATAAAGGGGTGAAAAAAGAAAGGAGAACTATATGGAAACACAAAACAAAGTTAAAAAAAGTGACTATGCACAAACGAAAGAAAGAATAAATAAAAATGCCCAACAAATGTTAGAAGTTTGTCGAGCAAATGGATGCACTGTACTTGAAGTACAAGCATCTGTTGATTTGTTGCTTAGTTATATCAAACAAACCAAAGTTTAAGAGAGAGGTTTATATGGAAGAAACGTTAAAAGAAATATTGATAGAACTTAAAACAATCAATAAAAAACTAGATGCAGTAACACCTTGTTTAACTATGAATAAAGTTGTGGATAGATTTATTGAGCTAGTTCAGAACGAATTATTAAATGAAAAAGAAATCGACAACTTGAAAGAAGTAGCCGAGAAAAAATCTATTGTTGCTTTTTCAAATCATATTCTTTCAGAACAGCAACAAAAGTTGAATAGATTATTATCGATTCGTAGAGAGCAGAAAAAAAGTGTTTTAGAAGTATGTAGGGATTTAGGTATAACTGAAACATCATTAAGAAAATATGAGGCTTGTTATCGAAATCCTAATGATCAATTAAAAATCAAATTGGCTGAGTATTATGGTGTAAGTATCCAGGAGTTGTTTTTTCCCGACTACGAAAAAAAATAAGGTGTGAACAGAAAGGAAGTGAAAAATATGGCAAGAGAATATTTAACTGATGAAGAAGTTGAGCTTGAAATTGAACGTTTAACCAATTCAAAAGAAGTCAAACTTGCAAGACTTGAGCAAAGATTGAAATATTTGCAAAGACAACGCTTATACAATCTAAGACATTTAGAAAAGCGTGGCAAGAAACTAATTGAACAGGGAATGACTGCTGAGTTGTTAAGGACACAAGCGGATTGTTTAGAAGAAATTTAAAGGAGTGGTCACATGAATGAAGTGCAAATTAAATATGAAAATAATCAAATGCTTGTAACCAGCTTACAAGTGGCACGTGATTTTAAAAAGCAACATAAACATGTTCTTGAAGCTATTAGAGAAATAAAGGGGGTAGCCGAAAATTGGGCAGACCTATTCCACGAAACAACGTACATCCATGAACAAAATAAACAAGAATATCCAATGTATTTAATGAATCGTGATGGATTCACATTATTAACAATGGGGTTCACTGGTAAAGAAGCACTTGAATGGAAACTTAAATATATTAATGCATTTAACAAGATGGAAGCAAAATTAAACAGTCCTGAATTCATTATGAACAGAGCATTGGAACTATCTAAACAAAGATGCGATGCGCTTCTTCTTGAAAATCAAGAGCTTAAGCCTAAAGCGTTATTTGCCGATGCAGTAGCAACAAGCAAAACTTCAATATTGGTAGGTGATTTAGCAAAGATTTTAAAACAAAATGGAATCAATATCGGTGCAAATAGACTATTCGCTGAACTGAGAGATAAAGGCTATTTAATTAAAAGAAAGGGTAGTGACTGGAATATGCCTACTCAAAAAAGTATGGATATGGAATTATTTGAAATCAAAGAACATACGCACATTGATGGTAACGGGTGCAATGTTACTACGAAAACACCTAAGGTAACAGGAAAAGGGCAGGTGTATTTTGTTAACAAGTTTTTAGGTGACAGATTATAGAAAGGGGGTGAGGAAAGTGGACGAATACAACATTAGTGTTGAGGAGGTAATGAAAATAACACACAAAGGACGTGACTGGATACTTAATGCAATCGAGAGAGGTTCGTTTCCTGGAAGTATTACTATAAGTCCTGGTGGTCGCAGAAGTGCTCATATCCCTCGTAAAGCATTCTGGGATTATATGGAAAATGACCATGTGTCAGTGGATGGCGAGTACCTGGAGGAAGCCTCCGGACGTATTGTAGAAAAAGCATTAAATGAATTTATGCTGTTAATTCAGAGTGTTATTCAGCAGGAAATAAAAAAAGCCGTTGCTGAGAACAACGACTAACAAAAATCAACCATCTTCATTATAGGAGATATTCAGGAGGAAGTCAAAGTGGAAGATAAGATTAAGGCTTTAGTGAAAGAATTATTTGATTCAGGCATGACTTTAGATGAAATCATTGAAACTGTGGCATCTATTGCGATGACTGAGGACTTTAAGAGGAGCGCCAACCATGAATCTAAATAATTTAAGACCTCGTGGAATTTTAACCATTGTTGCAGCAATATATTTTCTTGCTGAAATAGTGACATCAATTGTAGGTATGGTCCTATGAAAGATCGTACTTTTATCAAAATACTTATATTTGCTTTAGCAATGTTCATTGCGCTAAGTGTTTACCAGGTATTAGTAATTAGAAATTTAAAGTCCAGTCTCGAGACGGTAACAAAGGACCGTGACTGGGTGATTGAAAAATATAACCAAAAGGAGAAAGAAAAATGAAAAATGTAAGGTTGAAACAGATGAAGTTGAGAAACTTCAAGGGAATAAAAGAGCGTGATATTGATTTCAATTTGTTAGATACAAATATCTATGGAAAAAATGCAACAGGTAAAACGACATTAGTAGATGCTTTCACTTGGCTGTTCTTTAATAAGGATTCAAGTGGTGCAAGTGATTTTGATGTGAAAACTAAAACACCTAATGGCGAATATCTTCATAATTTAGAACATTTGGTTGAAGCAGTTGTTGAAGTAGATGGAACTGAGACTACATTTAAAAAGGTATTCAAAGAAAAATACACTAAACAGCGTGGAAGAACTACAGCATCATTTACTGGGCATACAACGGACTATTTCGTTGATGACGTGCCGCGCAAAAAGAAAGAATACGATGAAACAGTTAATGAACTGTTTGATAGTAATATCTTTTCGATGATTACTGATCCATTTTATTTCAACACAAGAATGAAATGGCAGGACCGAAGAAAAACTTTGATTGATATTTGCGGTGATGTATCTGATGAAGCTGTGATTGCTTCCAATAGCGATTTAGCACCTTTAAACGGTGTTCTAGCATCTAAATCAGTTGATGACTACAGACTTCAATTGAAGTCCAAAATGAAACCTATAAATGATGAATTGAAAGCAATCCCTATTAAAATCAATGAAGCAAATCTTGCTATTCCAACCGATATTGAAACGATTGATGAAGATAAATTAACTTACATCAACAATCGTATTAATGAAGCGGAAAGCAAAAAGCAAAGGATATTAAGTGGTGGGGTAATAGCTGAAAAAGAAAAAGAGATTATCCAATTCAATAATCAAAAAATAATGTTTAAAAATGAGCGCCCTGATATTAAATCGCTTCAGGATGAAGAATTTGCTTTGAGTATCAAAATCGATTCATTGGAGCGCAAAAAAGAACGTGCTGAAAATGAAATACGAGCAAAGAAATCACAACAGAAATCTAATGAATTAATGCGTGATGAATTAAGAAATAAATTTACTGAAGTAAACAATATGCAGTATGACGAATCAAAAAATATATGTCCTCACTGCGGGCAGGAGCTGCCGCAAGAAAAAATTGATGGCTTCATGGAAGAATTCAATATCAGCAAATCCAATCAGTTGGAAAATATCAACAAGGATGGAAAAAGACTTAAAGAACAGTTTGAATCTATAACTGAAGATATTCAGGTATTAGGAAAAGATATTCAAAACCATCAGATTCTAATCAACGATTATAAACTTAAATTGAAAGAACTTACTAAAAAAATCGCAAATATCAACGAAGACTTTGCAAAAGAACAAGAACCAAAAATCAATGCAATTGATGAAAAGATTGTTAATGCTGAACGTGAAATGGAATTCTTGAAATCTAATACAGGTGAAGAAGTTGCAAAGATTAATGAGGAAATCGGCATGTTAAAAGAGCAGCGTTCACATTATGAAGAAATAAAAGCAAAAGAACGTCTCGCTAAAACTCAAATAAACCGAATTGCCGAACTTGAAGCAAGAGAAAAAGAACTATCTAATCAGTACAACGATATGGATAAGATGCTTTATTTAACAGATTTATTCATCAAAACAAAAGTAGCCATGCTTACTGAAAAGATTAATAGTCACTTCAAGTTATGTAAATTTAATCTATTTGAAGAACAGATTAATGGCGGTTTGAACGAAGTTTGTGAAGTAACGGTTAATGGTGTTAATTACACTGATTTAAACAATGCAATGAAGATAAATGCGGGCTTGGATGTTATCAATACAATTTGTGATTATTCAAATACATATGCACCTATCTTTATTGATAATGCTGAATCAGTTAATGAAACAATTAAAACCAATTCACAACAAGTAAGATTATATGTAACTGAAAATGATGAAACATTAAGAATTGAAAATAAATAGAAAGAGAGAAGAGAAACATGGAAATAAAAAAAGAAACAAGTTTTAGCGGTTTAGAAAAAGAAGGTAACGAACTATTCAATATCAATCATTCATTTGAATTAGAAAAAGACGGAATTTCAACATTTCTAGGAATCGGTGTAAGCGATGTTGTTTGGGAAATTATGCGGACAATAAAAAAAGAAGATGAATTCAAAAAGTATTTGGAACAGGCATCAGAAATTATTAGCAAAATTGGAATTGAGTTAAATAATTTAACAGTTAAATTCATTAAAAGTAATTTAACAACTGAAGAAATATTAAAAAATGTGAAGCCTGAAGAACTGGCAGAAAAGATTTTAAAAAGAATGTTTGAAGATGGGGGAATGGAATAATGACACAAGTACAAACAAAAGAACCAAAACAAGAAATTGAATTATCTGTTCAACAGTTAGAAAAACAGGGATTGGTATTACCAAAAAATATTACCGATACGGTATTTAATACATTGTCAGTTTACCAACAGCAGGGAACGGTTTCATTCCCTCGGAATTACAGTGTAGGGAACGCTTTAAAAGCTGCATATCTTATCTATCAAAATGATTCAAAACTACAAAAATGTACAAATGCATCAGTTGCTAATGCTTTGCTTGATATGTGTATTGGCGGTTTGAACCCTTCTAAAAATCAATGCTATTTTGTACCGATGGGTGACCAATGTACGCTTATGACTTCTTACTTTGGGAAGCAAACAATGGTGAAACGTATTAAAGGTGTTATTGATGTAAGAAGCGATGTCATTTATAAAGACACATGCTACGAACTAACACTTGATGTATATGGTAATGACGATATTAAAATCACTGGTCCATGTCCACTTGATAAAAGAAAAAGCGAGAATATCATTGGTGCATGGGCAAGAATTATTCTCGATCATGAAGTATGGGGAGTTGAAACATACACAGCAATAATGACATTAGAAGATATTCAAAATGCATGGTCAATGGGCAGTGCTTATGGAAAATCTAAAGCACATCAAAAATTCATGGCTGAAATGGCTAAGAAATCAGCTATCAACAGATGTATCAAAAACTTTATAAATACACGTGATGATCAAGATATTTTAATTGATACTTTGAATCGTGTAACTTCAAATGAATACGAACCTGATGTTTATGATGATGTGCAATACCAAGTAAGAGAAGAACAGGCATCACAGGTCATTGATATTTCACAAGAACCACAGGAATCGCTAAAACAAGCGCATACAGAGCCGAAACCACAAACACAACCAAATGCACCTAAAGAAGAAAAACAAGCCACAGCGCAAGTGAAACAAGAGCAAATGGGAATTGACTGGTAATGGAAATTAAACCGATAGCAAGCAGCAGTAAAGGAAACGCTTATTTAATAAGCGATTTCCAAACTACTGTACTTATTGAATGTGGGATACCACTTAAAGAACTAAAAAGAAAAACAAACTTTATTGTTCCTAGTGTAATTGATGCTTGTTTGGTGAGCCACGTTCACCAAGATCATTCTAAATCGCTAAAAGATTTATTGAATGCAGGTGTTAGGTGCTACGCACTGAAGGAAGTATTTGAAGCTAAAGAGATTAATAATCATCACAGGGCGAAAAGGCTTAAACATTTAAAGCAAATTGATATAGGCACATTTAAAATAATTCCTTTGGAAATGAATCATGATGTTCCTTGTGTTGGTTTCCTTATTTATTCGGTTGTGACAAATGAAAAGCTGTTATTTGCAACCGATACATATATGATCAAGTATGCTTTCCACGGGCTTGATTACATAATGATAGAAGCCAATTATGATATTGAACTTGTTGAAGAAGATACACAAAGAAAAAGGCTTATCCAAAGCCATATGAGCATAGACACAACTATCCAATATTTAAAATCAATTGATTTAAATACTGTCAAAAAGATTTATTTGATGCATCTGTCAAGTAGACATTCAAATGAAGAAGATTTTAAAAGAAGGGTACAGGCAGCAACGGGAAAAGTTGTTGAAGTGTGCAGCGAGTAAAGGATTGATTAATTTGAATCATATAAAAATTCTTGAATTATTTGGTGGGATTGGTGCGCCAAGAAAGGCATTAGAAAATTTAGGAGTTGATATAAAATCAATTGATTATGTAGAAATATTGCCTTATGCAGTCCAAGCGTATAACAGCATTTTTGATAATGATTATAAGCCACAGGATATAAGAACATGGAATCTCAATGTTGATATTTTGATTCATGGTTCGCCCTGTCAAGACTTTTCAAAAGCGGGTTTAAACAACATAAACACAGGAAGATCAATCCTGTATGAACGTACACTTGAAATAATAGGTAACGAACTGTTGAGAAAGCCAAAGATAGTTATTTGGGAAAATGTGCCTAACTTGATTTCAAAAAGACATTATGAACACTTTGAACATTATATAAATACAATGAAGGGATATGGCTATACAAATACATTTAAAATCTTAAAAGCTAGTGATTATGGAATAGCACAAGCAAGAGATAGGCTATATACAGTAAGCATATATGGTGATGATGAATTCGATTTTCCCGATAAGTTTGAATCATGTAGCGATATAAGAAGCTATTTGGATTTCACAACAGACTTTGAGAAATATAGTCTTACAGATAATGAAAAATCATTATTCTTCTATCATGAAAACAATCTTTGCGTAAAAGAAGCAACGAAACTAGGATATAAGATTGTTGAAGAATATGACACAGTTAATGTTGAATTTCCAAACAGCAAGACAAGAAGAGGAAGAGTTGGAAAGAAGGTGTGTCCTACTTTGACAACAAGTCCAAGAATAGCTGTTTATTATGATTCAAAATTAAGAATGTTGACTTCACTAGAACATTGGAAATTGATGGGGTTTGATGATCATGATTACTTCAAAATGAAATCCGCAGGGTTGAATGACAAACAGATTTCATCGTTAGCAGGAAACAGTATATGTGTTCCTGTATTGGAAGCAATATTTAAAGAAGTGCTATCAAAGCACTTAAATATTGTTTTAAATTTATAAAAAATAATACCCCACAGGGTATAGAAAGAAAGAGGAAAGAGAAATGGAAAATACAATGTTAAGAGATTTAGGAGAATATATTGAACAATTAGTTAATGGTCAGGTTGTCCCTGAAATTGTTGAACATGAAGGTGTTGATTATATCAGAACATCACATGGATATGAACAATTAAACAAACCAAAAACACGCAAAATCGAAGCAAATAGCTTAGATGGCTTAATTAAATTAATCAAAAACAATAATAAAGATGCATCTGATGTGTTTGGAATTTATTCACCTTTGATTGTAAGAGTTGATTTTAATTGTATTGAAGTCATGAGTGCGTTAAATGCTGATAAAAGTAGAAATTATCTTTTTGAAGCTAACCCGATGATTCCATCATTAAGAATTGGTTATGATATGTCGGTTGAAGAAATGATCATCTTGTTATCAACTTCATTCATCATGACTGAAAATACAGAAAAGTTCATCAATTCATTATCTTCACTAAGAGTTGTTGAAGAAGTTGAATTTAATGATGATGGTGTTGGTCAAACAGTTACAGCTAAAAAAGGTGCATCAGTGAATGCGAAGTTCCAGGTGCAGCCTATCGTTAAGTTGAAACCTATTAGAACTTATGAAGAAATTGAACAAGTAGAATCTAAGTTCTTATTTAGAGTTAATAAAAATGGAACTGTATGCTTGCGTGAAGCTGATGGCGGACAATGGAAATATGAAGTTCAAAAAAGAATCGTTGCTTATTTAGAAGAATATTTAAAAGATTTGATTGAAGAAAATAAAGTTGTTGTAGTTGGTTAGAGGTAAGAAAAATGGATGAATTAGTTAAAGCAAAAGATGTTAAAAAAATTGGGATTCTAGGAATCCAAAACGGACAGATCATAAAAAATATTGATTATGAATTAGAAAAAATCATAAAAAATATTAATGATATCAACACTGATGATAAACCGCGTGAATTAAATGTAAAGATCAAGATTATTCCTATTAATAATAAAAAGAAACTGGTAATTGAATGTACACCAACCGCTAAACTAAGACCGCTTAATACGGTCCAATCAACATTATTTAATATCCAGGAAACAGATAAAGAAACTGGTGTTATTCTTAATAAATTACAAGAAATTCCTGATTATGCAGATGGTCAAATGAATATTGATGGTGAAATTATGGAAGCACCCGAACCGATTTATATTGGTGTGGATATGTAAGAGGTAATCGAGATGTTAGAACAGTTAAAAGAGTTATTAGAAATGCAGCGTGTTCTTGATGAAGTGATTTTAAAAGAACATGGCAATATATATGATGAAAAGATTGCAGATCAAATGAAAATTGCTTTATTTGTTGAATTAGGTGAGCTGATGAATGAAATGCCTACTAAATTCAAGCATTGGAAAAAGACAGCTAAAGACAACCGAGAAAAAGCCCTTGTTGAATACGTAGATGCATTACATTTTCAAATGTCGTTATTTAATTATTATGAATTAGGAATTCATGAAAGAAATCATGATTATAACAATATGCTAGTAAGAAGTACAGATATAATCATCTGCTTATCAAATTCAACAAATCATTGTGATAATATATTAGGTCTATCATATTTGTTTGATTTAGGCTACATTCTAGGCTTCACGTGGAGTGAAATATATGAAACATATAAAGCTAAGAACGCAGTTAATTATGAAAGGCTAAAAAATGGGTATTAATTATGATTTTATCAATTGATCCAGGGAATGAGTATTCAGCTTATTCCCTTCTAGATAAAAATTTAAAGCCTGTTAAATTTGGAAAAGTATTAAACCATGATTTATTAATAATCTTGGAAGAATTATTTTTAATCGAGTGTATAACTGATGTTGCGATTGAAATGATTGCATCATATGGCATGGCAGTAGGCAAAACAGTTTTTGATACTTGTGTTTGGATTGGCAGATTTTATCAGCTTATTAGTGAACGATCAAATATAAAACCTACATTCATATATCGTAAAGATGAAAAAATGTGTATTTGCGGAAATATGAAAGCGAAAGATTCTAACATTAGGCAAGCGCTAATAGATCGATTTGCAAATCATGATTTTAAGAATGGAAAAGGAAATAAAAAAAATCCTGATTGGTTTTATGGATTCAAAGCTGATGTTTGGGCTGCATATGCGGTTGGAGTAACATATCATGAACTAAAAAAAGAAACTTAAATTTTAGCTTGTAAGAGGTTTTTAATTAAATAGGTATAAATTATCGAAAGTTAAAAATCTCTTAACAAGCTTTAAATAAATGAAGAATAGAGGTGTTTAGATGGTTTTAATTGTGATACTGATTGCAATTATAGTTATTTTGCTGCTGGCGATAGATAAATTGATTAGTGATAGAAACTACTGGAAGCAAGTAGCTTATGAAAAGCAGCAAATAATGAATAAATGGTGGTATGAAGATAACTGAAAAAGATTTAGCAATGTATAAAGAAGCACAGGAAATTAAAACAGCCACGTGTAATATCACGCAGGCAAGGTTAAGACAAACAAAATACGGTTATTATCGCTGGAAGGCTTCAGGTCTTAGCATTTCAAAGTATCTTTACATTGCAGATAATGAAGATAAATTCTTCGGAAAGGAAAATGAGAATGTTAAATAAATTATGCTGTATTGGAAGGCTGACAAAAGACCCCGAATTGAGAAGAACACAACAAGGCACCGCAGTAGCATCATTCAATTTAGCTTGTAATCGAACATTTAAAAGTGCAGATGGACAGGAAGCGGATTTTATACCTTGTGTTATTTGGAATAAGGGGGCAGAAAATGTTGAAAGATATTGTTCCAAAGGATCGTTGATTGCAATTGAAGCTAGGATGCAGTCAAGAAGTTATGATAATTCACATGGACAAAAAGTATTTGTTCTTGAAGCAGTATGTGAAAGTGTTCAGTTTTTAGATAGTAGAAATAAAGAAAATAAAGCACCTGAGCAACAAAATAGTTTTAATGGTTCGAATAATAATTTTGATATATCAGAAGATGATATACAGTTTTAGAGGTGAGTATTGTGGCAAAGTCTGATAAAAAATACTACTGGTTAAGGCTGCAAAAGGACTTCTTCAAAAGGCACGATATAAGGATTGTTGAATCTATGCCAAATGGAAAGGATTATATACTGTTTTATTTGAAGGTTATATGTGAATCAGCAAATCATGGTGGAAATCTAAGATTTAGTGAAACAATACCATATAGTGAAGAAATGCTTGCAACTATTACTAACACAAATGTTGATGTTGTAAGAAATGCAATCAAGATATTTCAAGAGTTAAACATGATTGAAGTATTAGATAATGGAACGTACTTTATGCATGAAGTACAAAATATGGTTGGATATGAAACAGAGTGGGCAATAAAAAAGCGTGAATATAGAAAAAAAGTGAATGCCCAAAATGTATTGCAAAGTGAAAATAATGCAAGTAAGGCATTAAAAGGTGGACAATATGAGGACAATGTCCTAAACGTAAGGACAAATAAAGGACAATGTCCTAAAAAAGAGGACAATGTCCGACAAGAGAAAGAGATAGAGAAAGAGATAGAGATAGATATAAATAATAATATATATAATGCTCAGAGCGATAAAATCACTCATGAGCCAACACCTATCGAACCATCTATTATCACTATAACTTTAAATGACAAATCAGAATATCCGATCTATCAAAGTATGATTGATGAATGGAATGAACTATATCCAAATGTTGATGTACTTCAAGAGCTTAGAAAAATGAAAGGCTGGTCAAATGCTAATCCTGCAAAAAGAAAGACTAAAAAAGGAATTCAAAGATTTATTAATGCATGGCTCGCAAGAGAGCAGGACAAACCTAGAAAAATCCAACAACAAACTACAAAAGACTTGGCATCAAATTTAGATTTCAATGAGTTCTACTAATGACACCAAATGAATTTACTAAAGCTATGACATTTCTAGGTTTGAATTATAATAAAGGTTTTACAACCGAACATATACAAATGCTGTATCCGAGATTTGCTAGTTACAGTTATGAGCAAATCAAGGAAGCAATACGTAAATGTATCGATAATGAGAAGTACATAAACAATATAGCATATGACTTAGGGCAGTATTTGCCTTCTGTGGAGCAAAAAATGAATAAAGCGTTGGAATATGCCAATGACTTCAAAACGTGCCCTAGAACTAAAAAAATATGCCCACTTGATCCAGTATGGATATGGGCAGTAACTAACTTTGATTAAAAAGAAGGGGATAGGAATGCTGAATATAATATTAACCATATTGTTGGTAATGGCTTTATTTACATTAGGTTGTTTTATTATATTGAATTCTCTTGAAGAAAGATATAGGGAATTGGAGGATGAAGAGAATGCTAAAGATAGAAAAGATTAAAGACGAGATTAAAAATTTTTATGACGAAAATAATACCTTACGGTGTTATTTAGCTCGGATTGCAACAAATCAGAATTACAGTGTTAACTGTTATAGAATAGGTATAGATTGCTCAGAATGCTTGAGATTATCATTATTGGAATTATTAGAAGAATATAAAAAACCTGTTAAATTATCAAAATTTGAATATGAATATTTAAAAGCTGCTAAAGAGAATGGATACAACTTTATTGCAAGAGACATTAATAACAGATTGTATGGATTTGAAAAGCAACCTGAAAAGCAACCTGAAAAGCGTAATTCAATGTGGAGTAGTTGTGGTGATTATGTAGGCATGTTCAAGTCAACATTTAGTTTTGTTAAATGGGAAGATGAAGAACCCTATAACATCGATGAAATATTAAGCAATTGTGAGGTAGTGGAAGATGGGAATTTGGATTAGAAGTCAAGATAAAAAATCATTGTTGTTGTGCAAATCCTTTGATGTGGGTTGCGATAACAATAATTATAATATTTTAGTTAATTATGAATTAAGAAATAATGAAGAACATTACTCTCCCATGGGTTATTATTCGTCGGTAGAAAAAGCAGTTAAAGTTTTGGATATGATACAAACAGAAATAATTAAAAGTAACACTAAGTTTGTTAGTTGGGGAAATGGAATTGGTCAAAATATCCCGTGTGTCGGAGTACAACCGATTTTTGAAATGCCACAAGATGAGGATGTTTAAATAATGAGATTTTTAACAATGTTAGCAACAAAATGTAAAGTGTGTAAAAAACGAAGCACCTGTAATTATAAAAGAATGGTAGCTTGTGCATTAGCTGAATTACCACTACAACATCATGCGGATTATGCTATGGATATGAAAGCTGATTGTGTTGCACCAATGATTAGAAAAAGAGATTTAAGAGATATTTATATTAGTGAAAATGTAAAAGTAACTATTGATCTTGAAGATGTTAAAAAGGAAATTGCAAACCAATTTTATAACCCGTTAAGAGTTGGAAATACAAAATAATGAGGTGGCAGAAGTATGAGTGATTCAAAATATCAAGAAGCGTTAGATAGACTTTGTGAAAATAATTATTTCGATGAAAAAGGCAATTGTAACTGTGAATTAATTGTAATGGATCGTATTTTATTACAAGAATTGGTTGATAAAGCTGCACCTAAGAAACCATTTTATGAGGCAGATGGATATGATGAAAATGGTGAACTGATTTATGACACTTGGATTTGTCCTAACTGCAATCATTATTATGAGGTAGATTATGATGATTATGATTATTGCCCAAATTGTGGTCAACCAATAGATCGGAGTGATGAAAATGACCGCTAAAGAAATGTTTGAGGAATTAGGGTTTTATACAACAATATACAACGATGGTGAAATAATAAAATGGACGAACAGAGATATTGATTGCATGATTTCGTTTTATGAACACGATAAAGAATACGGTGTCTTTGGATATTGTTATATTAATTTAGAAATACATAATGCAATAACAATGCAATTAAAAGAACTGGGGTGGATTTGATGGAAAATAAATTAAGACTGCAAATTACAGAAAAATATAGAAGAAATGTATTTATAAATGTAGTTGTTCCAGAAGGCAGATTATATGAATTTGATTGTATTTTAGATAAATATGAAAATTCATACAATGATTACCAAACATTGATTGAAGAATTATCTGATGAAGGTTTTAAAGTATTATTTGTTGATGATAACAAAACATTTGAATTTGAAGAAACACATGATATTGACTACTCACTTATTAATGAAGAGGTGAAAGAAAATGTTGAATAAAGAAGAATGTAAAAGAGCATTAGAGAATATGCATAGTCAAGTTGATATAGAAACTCAGTGGTATAGTTATGATGTTTTAAAGGAGTTGATTGATGAACATTTTGACCCAAAAGAAAATACAGGAGAATATGAACATTTTAAGTTGCATAGCGATAGTACTTTAAAAAATCTAACGAAAGTTGAATTAATAGACTACATTAAGATGTTATATCATAATTGGGGCGTTACTGATGAGCAATTAAAAAACTGCATTGATAAAGCAAAAGAATTAAGTGATTCGAATGATGAACTAGAAAGAACAATTCATTCATTAGATTGTGAATTAAGCGATGTCTATAATCATAAACCATACAAATTCGAAGAGTTAAAGCCTAATATGTGGGTTTGGGATAATGTAGCAAAGGAATGTTTGTATGTTATTAAATTTTTTGCAGCTCCGTTCACTGGGGCTAAGTATTTCAGTTGTTTAGGAATTTATAAGAATTTAGAAGAAATAAAAAAATTAGATATAAAATTCGAAGAAAACCGTTTCTTTCCAGTACAATATGCTAATTTAATTAAAATGGAAGTAAAAAAATGATGATTGCTTATGCAATAAGGAATAAAAAAGATGGTAGATTTGTATTTGGATTTGATTATAGATCAAATGGCAATAAGCCTAAAATGATATATATAAATGAAGAAGATCAAGAATACAATACACCTAAATTATTTAGTGAATTTGAAGTTAAAGGAAAGTATAATGAGTTATTGTTAAAAAAAATTCCTAAATGTTGTGAAATCGTAAAAGTAGAGATAAAGGAAGTGAAAGATGATGGAACACAAAAAAGTGCTGATGATTAAATTATTGGATCTTTATGAGCAGAGACAGTTTGTAAAGCCTGTATGCTCAAAACTAATAATTGATGAATATATTAGAAAATTGGAAATTGAGTTGGGGGTACTGCTTAACAATGGTAAAAACGATTACTAAAAAAGAAGCTGAACAGCTTATCAATGATACTGTTTCAAAAACGGTCGAAGAACTGATGAAACAAAAGTTAATCAAGAAGAAGGATTTGAACACGTATCAAAAAACAGAACAGATCCTTTATAACTACAATAATTTTAAAAATGTTGTAAAGGATAAACAGGAAATGATAGAACAGATTAAACAAGTTGGAATATCTAAAACAAGCTGTTCTTTCATTCCTATGCCACAAGATACAGGTTATAAATATATTCCAAGTGAAGAAGAAAAAAAAGATAATGAAATAACTGTACTCGAAGCATCTATTGCAGTTACCAAGAACTATATTAGGATTATAGACAATGCGCTTAAAACAATAGCTGATGATCCTTATTACAAAGTGATTGAAGATTGCTATTTCAATGGCAAGAAGTATTCAACAGTTGCTAATGAATGGGCATTTCCAATTAGTGATGTTGCAATTGGTAAGAATAAAAACAGGTTAGTAAAGAAGTTATCAATCTACCTGTTCTCTGATGATGTAATTAAAGAATTGTATTCATAAAAAAGATGTCCATATTGGGCATCTTGTTTTGTTTTAAGATGATGTAATTCGTTTTCTTGACATAAGTTATTTTTAGGTTATTTTCTAGTAATTTACTTATTATATTTAGATGATATAATGATTATAGTGAATAAATATAGTTAAGGTATATGTGTTGTGAGGTGTTGCTCTTCACATATAAAACAGTATATAAGAACAATGGGTTATCAAATATTATGGTAGCCTTTTTTGTTTGCTGATTTGATACAACTATTAATTAATATTACAAATAATAATGCCAGCTATAAAACAATTATTCCCGTGTGAAGTGTTTTTTCATTTTAAAATTATTCTCCTGAATTTTATAAAATCTAAAATGATAGTTGTATCTAATGAGTGAATAAACGTGATTGAAAATTTAATAGAAAGGAAGTGGCATTATGAATTATAAATTGACACCCAAACAAAAATTATTCGCTGATGAGTATCTAATTGATCTTAATGCCACTAGAGCATATAAGGCAGCTTATAAGAGTTGTAAGAAGGATGAAACAGCAAATGTTAATGGTTCTAAACTACTAAGGAATACTAAGGTTGCCAAATACATAGAAGAACGTATGAATGAGCGTTCTAGACGTACAGAAATAACGCAGGACAATGTTTTAAAAGAATTAGCTACAATAGCATTCGCAAAAGTAACTGACTTTGTAACGATAGAAAACGGTGTTGTAATAGTAAAAGATACGAAAGATATACCAAAAGATTTGCTGCCTGCCATTGCTTCGATCAAAGAAGGTAAAAATGGTATTGAAGTAAGTTTTTATAACAAGGATAAGTCACTGGAACTGTTGGGTAGGCATCTAGGCATGTTTAATGACAAAATAGAAATTTCAGGCACTGTCAACAATCCAATGGAAGGATTGACAACAGAAGAACTGAGGAAACTGATAGAAGATGATTGATAAGGCGCTTATAAAGCTTCATGCAAAGATAGAACTTGCTAGACGTGAGTTCTTTTTTTATTGCAATTTAAAAGCGCCTGATTTCTATAAAAGTGATAGAAAGTATCTAGTTGAATTGTGCGATGATCTTCAGTCATTCTATGAATCTGATGAATATGATGCGCTTATCATCAATGAGCCACCTAGACATGGAAAATCAAGAACTGCCAGCTTGTTAGTTGAATGGATATTGGGAAAAAATCAAGATGAAAAGATTATGACTGGTTCATACAATGAAACATTATCAACTATGTTTTCTAAAAATGTTCGTAATGGAATCATGGAAACAAAAGCTGATCCAATGAAACCTGTATACAGTGATGTATTCCCAAATGTAAGAATCAAGCGTGGTGATGGTGCTATGAACTTATGGAGTTTAGAAGGTGGTTACAATAACTATCTTGCTACATCACCAGGCGGAACAGCAACGGGATTCGGTGCTTCTTTGCTGGTGGTTGATGATTTAATTAAATCTTATGAAGAAGCGTGTAACGAAGCTACAAAAGAAAAACACTGGGAATGGTTCACTAATACCATGCTTTCACGTTTGGAAGAAGGCGGTAAGATCATTATTATCATGACTAGATGGGCAAGTGATGATTTAGCAGGGAAGGCATTAGAAGAACTGCCTGAAAGTGGCTATAAAATTAAGCATATAAAAATGAAAGCGTTACAGGACGATGGAACTATGCTATGCGAAGAAGTCCTTTCACGTAAGAGTTTTGAAGCCAAAAAGAAAGTAATGGGTGAAGATGTTGTTAGCGCAAACTATCAGCAAGAACCTATTGACTTAAAAGGTCGTTTATATACGTCATTTAAAACATATGATGGTGAATTGCCGCAGTTTAAATATATCAAGAATTACACAGATACAGCCGATACAGGTAATGATTATCTTTGTTCGATTAATTATGGGGTTACATTCCAAAATGAAGCCTATATTCTTAATGTTTTATACACTAAGGAAGGTATGGAAGTAACAGAGCCAGCACAGGCTAAAATGATGTTTGAAGATGAAGTTAATATAGCTGATATAGAATCGAATAACGGTGGTAGAAGTTATTCAAGAAATGTTGAAAGAATTATGAAGGAAAAATACAGGACTAACAAAACAGTCTTTAGACCATTTCATCAAAGCAAAAACAAGGCTGCTAGAATCCTATCTAACAGCACTTGGGTTATGGAACACATATATTTCCCTCATAACTGGAAACATCGTTTTCCTGAATACTATGAAGCTATGACGAAATATCAAAAGGAAGGTAAGAACAAGCATGATGATGCGCCTGATGCTACAACTGGAATTGCAGAAAAGATAAATAAAGGTGAAATTTATTCATGGGATTAGAGAGGTGATTAAATGCTTAACGCAATAAGGAAGGGAGTGAGTTGGTTGGATGCTAAGTTAAATAATCCATTAGAAGAAACAGCAAATAATTTGAAGTGGCTTGAATTAGAATTGGATGCGTGGCTTAATTCTAAAGAACGTGCGGATCAAATAAAGGCGGATATGTATTATAGAGATATACAAGATATAGCTAAATACAAGCGTATGGCAATTGGTGAGGGTGGCGAACTTGAAGAAGTCAAGAACATGCCCAACAAAAGGACACTAGACAATCAGTATAAAAGACTTGTCAATCAGAAGGTTAATCATTTGGTTGGTAAACCTTTTGCTATCGACACAGAAGAAGCGTATTCTAAAGTATTGAGCAAATACTTTAAGAAGCGCTTTTTTAAATTGCTGAAGAGTGTTGCGAAAGATGCTAACAATGGTGGTATCTCTTATCTATACCCATACTATGATGATAATGGTGTTTTCAAGTTCAAACAATTCAAGTCATATGAAATAAAGGTGTTTTGGCGAGATGATGAACATACTGAAATAGATTTCTTTTGGCGCTATTATAAAAAGCCGGTTAGATTCTCAAATGGTCATGTTGAAGATATAGAACATCTTGAAGTGTACACAATAGAAGGTGTTAGATACTTTATCTATAAAGGTGGAAGATTGCTATATGATCAAGCAAAAGGTGAAAGAATATATAATTATCTTACTTTTGTCAAAAGCGTTGGTGGAGAAGTTGTTGAAGAACAGTCATTTCAGTTTGAAAGAATACCACTTATTCCGTTCAAACTGAATGATATAGAGCATCCATTGTTAAAGCGTGTCAAATCACTTCAAGATGGTATTAATACAATTACAACTGTATTCACAAACAATATGCTTGAAGATAGTCGTAACACCATTCTTATTATTATGAATTATGATGGTGAAAATTTAGGTGATTTCAGACATAACCTAAGCACTTATGGAGCTATTAAGGTTAGAAGCACCAATGAAGAAAAAGGTGGTGTTGATACACTTCAAATTGAAGTCAATGCAGAGAATTATAAAGCAATACTTGATATATTCAAAAGAGCAATCATTGAAAATGGTGGTGGTGCTGATGTCAAGAACTTGAACAGCGGAACACCAAATCAAATGAATATTCAAAGTGCTTATTATGATCTTGAACTAGATACTAATGACACGGAAACAGAGTTTCAGGATTCATTGGAACAATTGAAGTGGTTTATTGACTTTGACATCAACCAAAACGGTCAAGGTGATTTCTTTGATGTGGATGTAGATTTCATATTCAATCGTGATATGCCACAAGATGAAACTTCAATTATTGATAATTTGGTTAAATTAAAAGGTATTATTAGTGATGAAGATATTATCAAGCAGCTTCCTTTTGGTGATTCTCAAAAGTTAATTGATAATATGAAGAAACAAAAAGAAGAACAAAAGCATGAAGTATTAAAAGAGTATGCGAATGCTTTTGTAAATAATCCACGAATCAACAATGAAGGTGATGAATAATGCCTGGTAGTGATTATTGGAAAAAGAGATTTGAACTGCTTGAAGATGCCATGAATAACAAGGGTGCGCAATATATGAAGGATTCAGAAGCAATATATCGTAAAGCTATAAGTAACACTGAAAAAGAGATTTCGAGGTGGTATGCACGTTTTGCTGATAACGAAGGTATAAGCTATCAAAGGGCGGTTGAAATGCTCACTGGCGATGAATTAAAAGAGTTTCACATGGATGTGAAAGAGTACATTGAAAAAGGTAAAACACTAGGTGTCTCTGATCAATGGGCGAAAGAATTAGAACGTGCATCTACAAAGGTCCATATAAGCAAGCTAGAAGCCCTGAAACTGCAAATGCAGCAACAGGTTGAGGAATTGACAGGAAAGAAAGTTAAGGACATTACTAATCTTATGAGCGATATATATAGCGATACCTTTTATAAAACAGCTTTTGAAATTCAAAAAGGCTTTGGTGTAGCTACTAATTTTGCTAAGTTGGATAAGAAAGTTGTTGATAAAATCCTTGTTAAACCATGGGCATCTGACGGTTCAAACTTCTCAGAACGTATTTGGGGAAGTCATAGAGCGCAGCTGGTTAACAAACTGCACGAGGGATTAACACTGAATCTTATACAAGGGAAACCGCCTGATAACTTAATAAAGGAGATTGCAAATACATTTGAAGTTGATAGAAAACGTGCTGCCATATTGGTATTTACTGAAAAGGCATATTTTCAATCACTGGCACAACATGATTCGTTCAAAAATTTAGGCATTGAAGAATATGAAATTGTTGCTACATTGGATACTAAAACATCAGAGATATGTCGAGAAATGGATGGTAGGCATTTTAAATTAAGTGACTATCAGATAGGTTTAACTGCTCCGCCTTTTCATCCGAGATGCAGAACTGCAACCGCTCCGTTCTTTGATGATGAATTTGAAGATGAAGTTAAACGTGCTGCAAGGGATGAAAATGGTGACTATTACACTGTACCAGCAAACATGAAGTATGATGAATGGTATAGAGGGTTTGTTGAAGGGGATAAAAATACTCTTGATAAATATAATCATACTAAAAATATAGCCACAGTAAGTACGATAAAAAAAATAATGTCTTCCCAGTTAAATCAGTTAACAAAAAATGAAAGACTTGTTTTAACTAAAATGACAGGCGCTTTATCAAACAATATAAATTATAGAATTGGAAATGGTGGAAGGCTTGATAAGTTTGCTGATCAGATTGCATTGATTGATTCGGCACTTGATAAAGGTGTAGTTCCTGAAGAAATTAATCTTATTAGAAAAACAATTCCTGAATATTTGTTTCCTGGCATAGAGAAAATAGATTTAGCTTTTCTTCAATCGCAAATAGGTAGAAAAATTGAAAATCCAATATATTCATCAACCTCTTTTATAGATTTTAATTATCCGCTTAGAAATCTTGTGATTCATCTTAAAGTACCTAAAGGATATAGAGGCGCTTTATATATAAGGGACATTGCATATGACACTTACAAAAAACAAGATGAAGTATTGTTCAAACGTGGATTGAAGTATATCATTACTGATGTTAAAATTAAAGATGGGAAGTATGTAATGTACGCAGAGGTGATTGAATGATGAAACATGAAGATGATAATCTATTTTCAACGGAACATCCTGATATTGAAAAATATATTTATTGGACTGATGAAGAAAAGAAATTAATTGAAGAAGCAGAAAAGGATATTCTGCCTGGTTTACGTGATTATCCATCATATTCAAAAATAATTGACAGCAGTATGATGAATGAAAAAGAACGTAAACAAACAACTGAATTTAGAAAGCGACTTGTTAAAGAGGGTAAATTAACACAAGAACGCTTTGAAGAACTAGAAAATATGTAATAAAGCATTCACTAATAAATGGTGAGTGCTTTTTTTATCCGAAAATTTAGAAAGGGGTGAAAGAGTGGATATTAAACTTACACTGGAAAACAAACAATTATATCCAGCAGTTGTTAATTTAAGGCAATTTTCAAATAATACGGATATATTAAAATTTGAAATGTCTGATTATATGTATGAAACAACAGATTTATCAAAACTGTACTGCTATGCGGTTTGTGATATGGGTGGAGAAATTGACGAAGTTAAACTTGAAACAGAAGTTGTAGAAAGTAAGCTAAAGATAACTTGGAAAGTTACTGGCTATACTACACAACAGGATGGGCATATCAATTATCAAATTGTATTTAAAAACCTTGATGAAGAACAAACTGTTTTGTGGTTTTCATATCAGGGTATTGTTTTTGTTAACAGTTCAATTGATGCGGATGGATATATAGCAGCTAACTACCCATCTATCCTGCAGCAGTGGGAAAAGAGAATGAATGATGCAGATTTTAATTATAATCAAGTTCTCGAAGAAGCAAAAAGGCAAACCCAGCTTGCTGCTGAAGAAGTGAAAAAAGCTGAACAGGAAGTAACAAAAGCGAAAGAACAAGTTCGTATTGCAACAGAACAGGCTAAAAATGCTACTTCTGAAGCAAATAGGGCTTCTTCCAACGCTGATAAAGCTAAGAGTGAAGCTGATAGAGCAGAAACAATGAAAGATGCCATAAACAAACTTATTGGATATGAACCAGTAGATGCGATTGGCATGGAAGTAGCACAGGCGCGTGGTAAATATGATTTATTAGGTGAACGACTTGATGCAATGGATGAAAAAGTAATAATCCAAGAGAAAGATGGAAGTACCAAATCAGCAGCATTTAAATTTATTGTTACTGATGAAATAAAGGTACCTGCATCTAATGAAATAAAAGTAAGCCCGAATATGGGTATTAAATTAGAAGACTAGGAGGAAATAGAAGAATGTCTAAATTAAATAAAGTAAGAGTACAACTGTTAGATGAGGAAACAGGCTCAGTATTAGAAGAAGTAGATGTTATGACAAGTGCTGATGCGGTTAGTTTTGCTGACGGTCAAACATTTCAGCAAAAACTAGATGCTGGTTTATTAAAAGGTCAAAAGGGCGATACGGGTGCGATAGGACCTAAAGGTGATACTGGACCTCAAGGAGAAACAGGACCTAAAGGTGCGACAGGCGATGTTGGACCTAAAGGAGAAAAAGGAGATACGGGTGAAGGATTTAGTATCTTCAAAACATATGCTTCTGTTGCTGCAATGAATGCTGATAAAGCAAATGTGCAACAAGGGAAATTTGTATTAATCGCTTCAAATACAGAAGATGTTGACAACGCTAAACTATATGTAAAAGGTGCAACTGATTTTACATTCTTAACCGATTTGTCGGGGGCTCAAGGTATCAAAGGAGAAAAAGGTAATACTGGGGCAACAGGTCCACAAGGACCGCAAGGTCTTAAAGGAGATACTGGAGCAACAGGTCCACAAGGATCTCAGGGTCCAAAGGGAGATAAAGGAGATACAGGAGAAACGGTAAGAGTTGGTACAGATTATTCAACAGCAACTCAAGCAAAACTGTTTTTTAAATTAATTAATTAAAAGGAGGAAAAAGAATGGCAATTAAAAAGGGTCAAATGACCGATAATGAAACGGGAGATTTATTATACTTTCAAACATCTTATGATATGGTTACAGATAAGCCTACAAATTTTCCACCTTCAAGCCATAATCACGATGATCGTTATTACACAGAAGCCGAAATGAATACCAAGCTAACCGCAAAGCTTGATACAACTGGTAATGCAAGCAATGTGACTAATACTTTTACACAAGCCAGTACACTTGCAAATTTAACAACTGGTGAAAAATTAAGTGTTTCATTTGGTAAAATTATGAAAGCAATTGCTGATTTGATTTCTCATATTGGGAATAAGTCAAATCCTCATGGTGTTACCAAATCGCAAGTTGGACTTGGAAATGTAGACAATACAACAGACTTGAATAAACCAATTTCAACTGCAACACAAAAAGCACTAGATGGAAAAGCTAGCGCTTCACACACACATACTTCTAGTCAAGTAGGTTTAGGAAACGTAACGAATGATGCCCAAGTTAAAAGAAGTGAAATGGGTGTGTCTAGCGGTGTAGCAACACTTGATACAACTGGTAAAGTACCTAGTTCCCAATTGCCTAGTTATGTTGATGATGTGCTTGAATATACAAATAAAGCAGGTTTCCCTACAACTGGGGAAAGCGGGAAAATCTATATTGATAAAGCAACAAATATTACCTATAGATGGAGCGGTACCGCTTATGTAGAAATTAGTCCATCGTTGGCATTAGGTGAAACTTCAAGCACTGCATATCCAGGTAATAAAGGAAAAACAACAACAGACAATGTTAATGCGATTTTAGCAGGTACAAAAGTTGTACCTAAAGCAACAGATGCGAATACATTAGATGGTAAAGATTCAACCAATTTTGCCAGTGCAGCAGATTTAGCTAAGAAACTAGATAAATCAGGCGGTACTATGGAGGGTGTTTTTAATGTAGATACTCTTTATTTTAAAGTCAATACTGCTAGCGGATATAGACAAGCCTTTGGAACAATACGTGGTGGTTTATTAGCGTTGGGGTCTGACGAATTGCCTGCGGCTTTGTATGGTTATGATAAGAATCAAAAGCCGCAATGGGTATACAAAGAAGGTTCGAACTATGTGTTTAAAGATTTAGCACTTAAAGATGATATTTACCCTGTTGGCGCTATCTATATGAGCGTTAGCCCAACTTCGCCCGCGTCTTTATTTGGTGGTACATGGACACAGTGGGGAAGTGGAAGAGTGCCTATTGGTATTAATTCAAGCGATACTGATTTTAATACCGTTGAAAAAACGGGCGGAGAAAAAGAACATACATTGACTGTCGATGAAACGCCAAGTCATAAGCATGATATTTACGGTGGAAACACAACAACTACAAACATATTAACATCATCTAATAACAATGGATGGATAACTCTATTAGGAGGAATGGCTTATAAAAACGATGGTACAATGACTACTGTTGGAAATGATGAACCACATAACAACTTACAGCCATATATAACTTGCTATATGTGGAAACGTGTTTCTTAAAGGGGGATAGATATGAGAGTTTTTAATGAAGATAAAACACAGGAATTAAAAGAATATGATTTAAATAAAGGACATTTAGAACTGGATAAATTATTTGTGAAGCACCATGAAGCTGTAGAAGAAATTAAAGAGCAATGGCACTACGAAACTATTGTGGAATATCCAAACGGTGGTAAGGATGTTGAAAAAATAATTGACATTCCTTATCAAGCGCCTCAAGAAGAGTATGACGAATATGAAGATATTTATGTTTATATTCCTTATACTGATGAAGAACTTGAGGAGTTAAACAAACCAAGTGAATTAGAACTATTAAAACGAGAACAGGAAGTAACCGCACAAGCTGTTCAGGATTTAATTTTAACAATGATGGGTGGTGAGTAAAATGGCGAATTTTTTAGTTTACAGAATCTTAGATGAAAAATTAACGTATGACAAAGTACCTCAAGCATTAAAAGCAGAAGTCAAACGAATTTTAATTGAACTAGGACATGAAGAATTGATTAAATAATAAGGCACTCATTTGATATGGGTGCTTTTTTTGTGGAAAGAAAGAGGAAAGAAAAATGGGAACATATGAATTTGAAAAGATTGCAAAAAACGCAGTCATTAAGATTATGAAAGAGCAATATGGTATTGAACTAAATATCACTGAACTTGAATTTGTTTGGTTTGCTCATGAATTAGGATATAAGAAGTGTACTTTATGGGCACAGAAACTTGGTCATTATTATCCTGAAGTAACTTATAATCGTGATAAAGATGAATTGTATGTTGATGTTTACTTGAAACAATCTAATACACATATTGAAGCAAAAGACTTCGATAGAGAAGCACATATTTAACTATTGATAACTAAGACATACCTTTGTGGTGTGTCTTTTTTATATATCGGTCAAAACAAGACCTAAACATGAAAATTCATTGGTGGCAGTAACCACCTAAAAAAACTTAACAATGAAAGGATGAAATAAATATGAAAACAGCATTTTTAAAAGGATTGGGATTAGAAAAAGAAGTCATTGATGAAATCATGGCTGAAAACGGTAGGGATGTTGAAGCTGAAAAAACAAAAGCAAAGGATCTTCAAACACAACTTGATACTGCTAATAACACGATTAAAGAACGTGATAAGCAGTTAGAAACATTAAAAAACAGCCCTGATAACCCTGAAACATTAAAACAGCAGATTCAACAACTTCAAGATGATAACAAGGTTAAAGATGAAGCACATCAAAAAGAAATCAAAGAACTTAAAGTTAATAGTGCATTAGAAAAGGCTTTAACTAATGCTAAAGCGAAAAATGCTAAGGCAGTGCAGGCACTTCTTGATTTAGGTGATGATGTTGAACTTAATGAAGATGGAACTATCAAAGGACTTGATGAAAAGATTAAGGCTTTGAAGAAATCTGATGCTTATATGTTTGACGATGCAAAGCCATCAACAAGTGTTAAAGGTGCAAATCCATCTAGCACTAATCCAAGCAATCCAATTGATCCAGACTCTAAGAAACCACAGGAAAAATCCTATGAAGATTTTCTTGCTGAAGTAGAAGCAGAGCAAAACTAAATTAAAAAGAAAAGAGGTAAATATTAATGGGTAAACAATTTAATGCAAAAACGTTTAATGAAGAAGCATTTGGGCGCTATATGGAAGCAGTGCCTGATGTAAAAAGAAACAAACTATTAGAATCGGGAGCAGTAACAGGAAATGCAGAGTTGAAAAACCTGTTTGCTAATCAGACAGGTTCATTCTTTGGTACAATTCCTTTCTATGGTAACTTAGATCAATCAGAGCCTGATAACTATGATGGAGCAACTGATATTTCAGCTGATTCAACTGTTACTTATACACAAGGTGTATTTGTATACGGTAGAGCTAAAGGATGGACAGAAAAAGATTTCTCTTATGATATTACTGGTGGAGTAGATTTCATGGCTAATGTGCGTGAAAAATTGATTAAATACTGGTACAACGTTGATCAAGATACATTACTTGCAATCTTAAAAGGTATCTTCTCAATGACAGGTAAAGGGAATATTGATTTTGTTAATAACCATACAAACAACATTGCACAAATGATTGATGATGCAGCTGCAAAAGTCGGTCCAACATCTTTGAACACTACAATTCAAAAAGCATGTGGTGATAACAAAGGGGTGTTCAATCTTGCTATCATGCATTCTCAAGTATCTACTAACTTAGAAAACATGAACCTGATTGAAAGATTGAAATATACTGATGCTCAAGGTATTCAAAGAGATTTGGAACTTTACACATGGAATGGGCGCTTAGTTATAGTTGATGATTCTATGCCTACTGTTGTTGTTGATGCAAAATACATCAGATGTGACAAAACAGTTCAAGGCGCTAAACTTGTCAAGACATCAGGTGCTTCAGGTGAAGGTGAAGTAAATAAATCAGATGTAGTTGGTGATATATCTGATATTGATGCTGATGAATATGTTTACTTGTTACCACAACACACTGAATATACAACATATGTACTAGGTAATGGTTCAATCAACTTAGAGGATATCGGTGCTAAAGTTCCTTATGAAATGGCACGTGATCCAAAGAAAAACGGTGGTGAAGATACTCTTTACACTCGTAAACGTAAAGCAGTTGCAGTTCCTGGTTTCTCTTGGACAAATAAATCTATTTCTTCTTTATCACCAACTAAAGCTGAAATTGAAAACCCTGTGAACTGGGAATTAATCAATGATGGTGGCACAACTAAGAAATACTATGATCACAAAGCAATTGCTATTGCACGTATCATTTCACGTGGTTAATGCTTATGTTTGAAACAATCAAAGATGAAGTAATTAAAAGGCTTGATTCACTTAATTACAAGGTAAATGAAGAAAGAGATAGCTTTGTACTGAAGTTCATCATTGATAAGGTTGAACAGGATATTAAAAATAAGACAAATCAAAGTGAAGTTCCAAGTGGACTTCATTTTGTTTTTGTTGAACGTGTTTGTGGTGAGTTCCTAAATGGTATGCGCAGTTCAAATATGCTTTCTGATGAACAGATTGAAGCTACAGTGACTGCAATTAAAGAGGGTGATACACAAGTATCATTTGATAAAGATTCTTCACCACAAGCCGTTTTTGGTGCTTATTTGAAATATCTAATGAATTATGGTAGTGATGATTTTGCTAAGTATAGAAAGTTTATGTGGTGATTCATATGAATGCAGTTAGAAAAGCATTAGAAAGTATGTACAAAGATACTTGTACTATCTATGAAAATCAAAAAATTAAAGATCCTAATACTCATGTAACAAATTTTAAAGAAGTTGAAGTATTAAAAGATATAAAGTGCAGATTGTCATTTTCAAATGTGACAAGCGCTGAAAAGGGTGATGCGGTGACTATTGCGCAGGTTACAAAACTATTTATTGCGCCTGAAATAAATATCAAAGCAGGATCTAAACTGGTTATTACCCATGAAGGAGTTACTACTGAATACACAAGAAGCGGTGTTCCTGCTATACATTCAAATCACCAGGAAGTAGTTATTGAATTGTTTAAGGAATACGCATAATGGCTAAATGGGGAAACTGTGATTTTAAACAGCTTCAAAAATTACAAAAAAAAATGGAGAAGTTTGAAAAGGCTGATCTTGAACAGTTTTGTGAAATGTGTGCTAAACATTTAGCTGCAAGACTTTTAGCAAGAGTTATTAAAGCTACACCCGTTGATACTGGCACATTAAAACGTTCTTGGAGTGAAGAAAATAAGAATGTTTATGTTGAATATAAGGGTAATGAATTTATATGTGAAATTATCAATTCAACGGAATATGCAATTTATGTTGAGTATGGACATAGACTAAAAGGGCATAAAGGCTGGGTTCATGGTTATTTTATGTTGGAAAAATCAACACTTCAACTGGACTTACAAGCACCAAGAATTATTGAAAAATTACTAATGAAGAAATTGGGTGAGATATTCAATGATTAATGAAATTATGGATGCTATCGCTATTAAACTGCATGAAGTATATGGTGATGAATACGAAATACATCAAAATGATATTAAGCAAGGTTTGCAAGAGCCTTGTTTTTTAATTACTCTTATTGACAGTGAAAAAGAGAATCTATTAAATTTGCGTTCTAAGCGACTTTTACCGTTTGATATATTATTCTTCTCTAGCAGTGGAAAAAATCAATGTCATAGCGTTTCTGACACGCTTACAAATGAGTTAGATATGATCAAATGTATTGACGGTGATTTACTTCACGGTACAAAAATGAGAAGTGAAATCATTGACGATGTTCTTCATTTCTTTGTCAGCTTCAATTATATAGCAGTAGTTAAAGAGGAAGAAACTGGATCAATGGAAACATTGGAAGTTAGCAGTAATACAAAGGAGTGATTATATGGCTAACACTAAAACAAAAACGATTCAAAAAAAACAGGATGCATCTTTTTACAAGGATGCATTTTTAAATTCTAAAGTATTTAGAAATAAAAAGGATTTATTAAATGCCATTTTAGAAGATGGTAAAAAATATACAACTAAAGAAGTCAATGACTTGTTAAAAAAAGAATTGGAAAGAAAGGTGGAATGTTAAATGTTAGGTGGCGGAACTTTTACTGCACAAAATAAAAAATTGCCTGGTACTTATATCAATTTTGCAAGTGCATCTAGAGCATCTGCATCGCTGTCTGATCGTGGTATCGTTGCAATACCATTATTAATGGATTGGGGTGCAGCAGATGAGGTTTTTGAAGTATCAAACGAAAAGTTTGTAAATAATTCATTGAAAATTTTTGGATATGATTATTCACATGACAAAATGAAAGGATTAAGGGATTTATTTAAAAATACCAAAACATTATATGCATATCGTTTAAATGGAAAGGGTACAAAAGCAACTAACACATATGCGGAAGCAAAATATCCAGGTATTAGAGGTAATGACTTAAAAATCATTATTTCAAAGAATGTTGATGATGAAACTAAATTTGATGTTAAAACAGTTTTAGAGTTTAAAGAAATGGATGTTCAAACTGTTAAAAATTCTTCTGAACTGGTTGCCAATGACTGGGTAACTTTCAAAAGTGCAGAACTTCAAGAAACTGCTTCGACACCATTAGCAAGTGGTACAAATGGAACAGAGGTAACAACATCTGAATATCAAGCGTTTTTAAATGCGATTGAATCTTACAGTTTTAATGCTTTGGGATGTCCAGTTGAAGATGCGAAAATCAATGAATTATTTGTTACATTTACAAAAAGAATGCGTGATGAAGTCGGGGCTAAATTTCAAACGGTAGTTTATAGAAAACCTGCTGATTATGAAGGAGTTATCTCTGTAGAAAATGAAGTGACTGATGATGTTAATAAAGCAAGTGTGGTTTATTGGACAACTGGCGCACAAGCAGGTTGTGCAGTTAATAAATCATTAACTAATACTGCTTATGATGGTGAATTTAAAATTAAGGTAGATTATACACAATCACAATTAGCGGATGCATTAGAAAGTGGTAAATTCATTTTTCATAATGTAACAGGTGAAGTTAGGGTTCTTGAAGATATTAATACTTTTACATCAGTTACAGATGAAAAAAGCATTGATTTTTCAAATAACCAAACAATCAGGGTTATTGATCAAATCGCTAATGATGTTGCTGCTTTATTCAATACGAAATATCTTGGTAAAATTCCAAACAATGCATCAGGTAGAATTTCACTGCAATCGGATGTTGTTGCAATTCATAGAGCATTAGAAGATATTCAAGCAATTGAAAATTTTAGTGCAGATGATATTGTGGTGGCTCAAGGTGATACAAAGAAATCAGTAGTATTAACAGATAAAATCACAGTTATTAACGCAATGAGTCAACTTTATATGAGTTGTGTAATTAGCTAGAAAGGGGAACAGATAACATGGGTAAATTTACAATGAAGGCTAAGGATTCTATCAGTGGATCAATGGCTGAATTATATGTGACTATTGAGGGAAACAGATATAACTTTGCTCAGGCAATCACATTTGAAGCAAATTTTGAAAAAAGCAAAACTGAAGTGCCTGTTTTAGGTCGTACAGGTAAAGGAAATAAAGCAACGGGGTGGACTGGTTCAGGTTCAATGACTTTACACTACAATACTTCAGTAATGCGTGAATTAGCATATAGATATAAAGAAACTGGTGAAGATGTTTATTTCGATATGCAATGTACGAATGAAGATCCAACTTCAAGTGTTGGGAGACAAACCGTTACATTAATTGACTGCAACTTTGATAGTTTAGTGTTAGCTAAATTTGATGCTGATGCAGATTATCTTGATGAAGATGTCGACTTTACGTTTGATGATTTTGAAATTCCTGAGAAGTTTAATTTGTTACAAGGGATGATTTAGTTTAAAGGACCACATTGAAGTGAACCCCATATAATGTGGTCCTTTTTTATTTGATTAAATATAAGAAAGAGGTATGAGAAAAATGAGTTTATCAGCTTTTATGGCACAAAATGTTGTGCAGGAAGAAAATATTGAATATGTTGCATCAAAAAGATTTATCGATGAAAAAACAAAAAAACCTATTGCATGGGAATTAAGATGTTTGGATTCACAGCGTGATGAAGAATTAAGAAAATCTTGTACTAAAAGATTAGAAGTACCAGGAAGAAAGGGGCAATTTACAAAGGATACAGATTTTGATAAGTATGTTGGACTGTTAACAGTTGAATGTGTTGTGTTCCCTAATTTGAATGATGCAGAACTTCAAAATTCTTATGGAGTTATGGGTGCGGATGCATTATTAAAAAAGATGTTAAAACCAGGTGAATACGCTGATTTATTAGCAAAAGTTCAAGAAATCAATGGCTTTAATGAAAGTTTTGAAGATAAGGTAGAGCAAGCAAAAAACTAATTGAAGAAGGTGATTTTGAAGCTAATATTGCTTATTATTGCCTTCATAAATTGCATATGCTTCCATCACAGTTTCTTTCTCTACCGACAAATGAACAGGCATTTGTATATGCTGCAATTCAAATAAGGACTGAGAATGAAGAAAAGGAAGCTAAAAAAATAAAAGCAAAATCAAAATCTAAAGGTCGTAGGAGGTAGGTGAATATATGGCTTCTATTAAAACAGTTATAAGCGTTCAAGACAGAATGACACCAGCATTCACCTCTATGAACCGTGCTTTAAATATTGTTATAAGTTCATTTGAACAGTTACAAAGAGATTCAGGACGTGCAGTTGATACTTCTTCTATACGACAGGCGAGGGAAGAATTAGCACGTGCTGAAGTCACTATGAATGGTGTTGAACAGGAAATTAGACAGGCTGCAAATCAGCAGCAAAATTTTAATACCAAGATAAAGCAAGGACAATCGGCTTCTGATGGACTTCTTAAAAAGGTTATGGGATTTGTTGGTGCTTATGCTGGTATACAGACAATAGGAAATATTGTTGGTTTGTCAGATCAAATGTCACAGACAACTGCTAAATTAAATATGATTAATGATGGTTTACAGTCAACTGAAGAACTTCAAAACATGATATTTCAATCGGCACAGAATTCAAGAGCAGCATACGGTGATACAGCTAAAACAATTGCAAAATTAGGGCAAAATGCAAAAGATGCATTTAATTCAAATAAAGAACTTATTGCATTTGCTGAAACATTAAATAAAAAGTTTGTTATAGCAGGTGCTACACAAGAAGAAATATCAAGTGCTACATTGCAATTAACGCAAGCGTTAGGATCGGGTGTATTACGTGGTGAAGAATTAAATGCAGTATTTGAGTCAGCACCAAATGTTATTCAGTCTATTGCTGATTATTTAGATGTGCCAATTGGAAAAATTCGACAAATGGCAGCAGATGGTGAAATAACTGCTGATATTGTAAAAAATGCAATGCTTTCATCAATAGATGAAACGAATGCACAGTTTAAACAAATGCCTGTTACATGGTCACAAATATGGGTTAAGTTTAAAAATGAAGCATTGATGGCATTTCAGCCAATACTTGACAAAATCAATGAAGTTGCAAATAGTCAGGGTTTTAATGCAATGTTCAATGGTGCTGTAAATGCAATTCGAATGTTTGGTAATGTAGCAACTAAAGTGATCGATGTTATAGCTAACGGAGCATCATTTATAGCACAAAATTGGAGTATGATAGCACCTGTAATATATGCAGTAGCAGGGGCTATGGCTATTTATGGAGCGACAATTTTAGCTGTAAAGGCATATCAAACCGCTGCTTTGGCAGTATCATGGATGTACATTGCTGCATTAAGAATGAAAACATGGCTTACACAGGAAGGAATTATTGCAACAGCTACTCAAATAGGAGTGCAGATGGGGCTTAATGGTGCATTGGGTACTACAGTAGGTCTTATTTTTATGATAGTAGCAGCGGTTTTAGCTGTTATTGCTGTTGTATTTATAGTGACAGCAGTTTGGAATCATTTTACTGGTGAAAGTGTAAGTGGCTTAGGAATTATTGTTGGTGCGGTTTACTGGTGTGGCGCTCTTATTCAAAATATTTTTATTTTAGTAATTAATATTATTTTAGGAGCATTTCAGCTTCTGGTTAACAGTATTCAGCTAGGTGCAGCAGCTATCGCATTTGTATGGCAGTTAATTTGGAAAACAATAGCAAACATTGCCATAACTGTTGCTGAAATAATTGTAAACACATGGAATGAATTTGTATTAAGTCTTAAAAAAATTATTGCTTTATTTGGAAAATCGGGTGCACAGGCTTTTGTGGCTGTTGCGAAGACAGCAGGAAGTGCAGCAACTTCTATCGCAAATGCATTCGTTGCAGGTGCTAACGCAGCTATTAAGGCAATCAACTGGATCATAGATGCAATCAATTTAATTCCAGGTGTTGATATTGATAAGGTTGATAAAATTGGCAAAGTTGACTTATCGTTTGATACCAGTGGGTTAGATACATATATATCACAAATGGATGGTATATTAGGTGAAACAGCGGAAAAAGTTTCGTTTGATAGATTTGAGTATGATGCTTTTGAAATGCCTGATTTGTGGTCACCTGATTATGTTGACTTTGTTGATATGGGCGAAGCATTTGATAAAGGATATGCTCAAGGTGAAAAATGGCAAAATGATATAGGTGACTGGATGGGCGGACTTTTTGATAAAGGTGATAATCCGCTATCTGATCTTGAAAATAATTTTGGCGGTATCAAAGATGCAACTGATAAGGCAGCAGATTCAGGGAATAAGACCGCTGGAAACACTGCACAAATGGCTAAGACCATGAATGCATCAAGTGAGGATTTGAAATATTTAAGAGATATTGCAGAACGTGAAACAATAAATCGTTTTACAACTGCTGAAATAAAAATTGATATGAATAATAACAACACCATAAATAGTGATATGGATATTGATGGTGTCGTTGAAAAATTAACAGAAAGAGTTGAAGAAGAACTTCTTGCTACTGCTGAAGGGGTTCATAGTTAGAAAGGGGAGTTGTTTATGGCTAAAGGATATAGTTTCTTTTTAGGAAGTTTACAGCTTCCTGTTCCACCTGAATCAATGGAAATGGTTATTAATAATCAAAATACAACAATTAATTTGATAAATGATCAGGAAGTTAATATTTTAAGAAAAGCAGGACTTACCGAAATATCATTTGATGCACTTTTACCGCAAACAAAATATCCTTTTGCAGCTTATCCTAATGGATTTAAAAGTGCTTCATATTTTCTTGAAGAAATAGAAAAACTAAAAACAGGTTTAAAACCGTTTCAGTTGATTGTGACACGTGCAACACCTAATGGCAAGCTGTTGTTTGACACAAATATAAAAGTGTCTTTAGAGGATTACACAATAAAAGAAGAAGCAGGAAATGGTTTTGATGTTAAAGTATCTCTGTCTTTTAAACAGTATGTTGAATATTCAACTAAAACAGTAAAAATAAATATAGAAGATAATCGAAAGAAACCAGTAATTAATCCCCCATCAAGACCTGCTTCTTCCAATGCATCCAATGTACAGCCGACTATAGGATGCAATGTAATTGTAAACGGGAGACTGCATCGTGACAGTTATGGAAATGGACCAGGACAAACTCGAACCAATTATCAAGGTAAGATAAATTTTATTAAGACAGATGGAAGGTCGCATCCTTATCATGTCACAACACCTAGTGGCAGTTGGCTTGGCTGGGTTCTTCCAAGTGCGATAAGGGTGATTTAATGAAAGTTGAATTATTGATACAGTGGCTTGATACCTGTTATGAACCTGTAACACTTGATGGCATAACTTGGACATTAGAAAGAAAAGGAACACCAGGAAAACTAGAATTTACAGTGCTTAAAGATTCTAAACTGAGGTTTGAAGAAGGTGCTTCGGTTCGGTTAAAAGTAAATGATACTAATTTATTTTATGGCTTTGTATTTAAGAAAACATATGATAAAGATAAAAATATCAAAGTAACTGCGTATGATCAATTGAGGTATTTAAAGAATAAAGATACATATGTTTACAAGAATAAAACCGCTACTGAACTTGTTAAGATGATTGCAGCAGATTTTAACTTAAATATTGGGCAAATGGATGATACGTATTTTAAAATTGCTACTAAAGTTGAAGATAACAAAACGTTATTTGATATTATTCAGGATGCACTTGATGATACTTTAGACAACAGAAGTGAAATATATGTACTATATGATGATTTTGGCAAGCTGAGATTATCCTATATTGAATTCTTAAAAGTTGGATTGGTTGTTGATGCGGAAACCGCAGAATCATTTGATTATTCAAGTTCAATTGATGGTGAAACCTACAATAGAATCAAACTTGTTAGAGAGAATGAAAAGACTGGTAAACGTGATGTTTATATTGCACAAAGCGGTGACAATATGAATAAATGGGGTGTTCTTCAATACTTTGATACTGTTGATGAAAATGTCAATGCAGTTGCAAAAGCTAATGCACTTTTAAAGTTATACAATGAAAAAACCAAATCATTGAAAATAAATGGTGTATTAGGCGATACAAGAGTAAGAGCAGGCTCACAAATTATTGTGCAGTTAGAATTAGAAGATATGAAACTACAAAATTTTATGCTGGTTGAAAAAGTAACACATAAATTTGAGAACAATCATCACAGTATGGATTTGACACTGAAAGGAAACGGTATTTTTGATGGCTAATTTGGTTGAATTGATTAAACAGGCAGCAATTGAAGCGGTGAATGCTTCTGATCCTGCTGCTTTTTATTTTGGTACTGTAACTAGTGATAATCCTTTGTCCATCAACGTTGAACAAAAGATGGATTTAACAAGTGAATTTCTTATTCTAACTAATGCAGTGAAGGACCATGTTGTAGAAATGACAGTTGATCATACAACTGAAAATGTATCACTTAATGCTGATCATACGCATGAAGTTGAATCAAGCGGTGATATAACTGTTACATCTAAACTGAATCCTGAACAACCAGGAACAACGATTGAAAATGAGGTTCAGAATACATCGTCAACATCAATAAGCGCAGTTAAAATTGATTTAACACATAAACACAGTTATAAGGGTAGAAAGAAGTTTACAGTTCATAATGCACTAAAAAAAGGTGAAAAAGTTGTAATGATAAAATTGCAAGGCGGTCAAAAATTTGTTGTTTTAGATCGTGTATAAAAAAGGGGGAATGTTATGATTCCACAGAATGAATATGAATTAGAAAATGATGCTGCTTTAGATATTGAAGAAATACCGACACCAACACCTAGGATCATCATAGAAAAAAACAGGCTAATGGGTTCATGTGATGGGCTTGAAGCAATTAAACAGGCAGTATATTTAATCCTAAATGTTGAAAGGTACAGATATGTAATTTATTCATCGAATTATGGAGTTGAATTTGATGATCTGTTAGGTAAACCAGTTCCATATGTACTGCCTGAATTAAAAAGAAGAATTGAAGAAGCATTGACACAAGATGATCGCATTACAGGTGTTGATGGTTTTGAGTTTGAGACAAAAAAAGATACAGTGCATTGTACATTTACAGTACACAGTATTTTTGGGAATTTTGTAAGTGAAAGTGTGGTGAATATTTGATGTATGAAAATATTACTTTTGAAAAACTGATGGAAAGAGCAGTTGCGAGAATTGAAGAACAAAACTCTAATATTGACACAAGAGAAGGTTCTATTGTTTACAATGCTTTAGCACCAGCTATTTATGAAATTATGGGAATGTATATTGAGATTGACAGAATTATGAATGAAACATTTGCTGATACTGCATCAAGAGAATACCTTATCAAAAGAGCAGCAGAACGTGGTATTATTCCACAGCCTGCAACAAAGGCTATTTTAAAAGGGGTATTTACCCCATCTGCACTTGAAATTCCTATTGGTTCAAGATTTTCATTAGAAAAACTAAATTATACAGTTATAGAAAAAATTGGTGATGGTCAATATCAGTTGGAATGTGAAACTGCTGGTGAAGAAGGTAACCTTCATTTTGGACAGCTTATTCCAATTAACTATATTGATAAGTTGGAAACCGCTGAACTTGTTGAACTGCTTATTCCTGGTGAAGATGAAGAAGATACCGAATCAATAAGAAAAAGATATTATCAGTCGTTAGAAGCTGAAAGTTATGGTGGTAACAAAATTGACTATAAAATTAAGGTTGGGTTAATAAAAGGTGTTGGCGGTGTTAAAGTCTATTCAGGTCATGAATGGAACGGCGGTGGAACTGTCAAAATCGTTATAACTGATTCTGATTTTGAAAAGCCTACGGATACATTAGTGAAATCGGTTCAAAAAGAAGTTGATCCCGTTGCTACACCTGGTGAAGGTATTGGGATAGCCCCTATTGGACATATAGTAACTGTTGTAGGTGTTAATGAGGTTGAAATAGATATTAGTACCCAAATAATTTATCAGCCTGGATATTATTTTGAAGCTGTTAAAACAGATTTAGAAAAAGCAGTTGATGAATATTTACAAGGTTTGAATTCAGTTTGGGAAGATGAGAGTAACATTATTGTTCGTATATCGCAGCTTGAAACTAGAATTTTAGGTGTAAAAGGTGTTCTTGATGTCATGAATACAACAATCAATGGGGTATCAGAAAATTATACTGTTCACAAAGACAGTATTGTTAAAAGAGGTGAATTAACCGATGGAAACTAGACTTATTAGTTATCTTCCACCTATTTTACAGAATATCGAAGAATTTAAGGCGCTATATGGAACTGAAGATTATGAAATTGATGATCTGTACGCTGCACTTGAGATTCTTTTAAAGGATCAGTTTGTGCATGAAGCAACTGAAAATGGTATCAAAAGATGGGAGAAGATTTTAAAGATTATTCCTGGGGCTTCTGATACCTTAGATATGCGCAGATTTGAAATTTTAAATCGTTTGAATATCAAGATACCTTATACTATAACGATGCTTCGAAACAAAATACAAGCATTGTATGGGAGTGATTGTGATATTAAATATATTAATGATACTTATACATTGAAAATTTTTGTTCCTGCTATCGTAGATAAGGAACTTTTAAATTTACAAAAAATGTTAGATGTGATTATTCCAGCTAATTTAATTGTTAACATTATCATAAATGAATAGATAGAAAGGATGAGGAAATTATGAAATTTGAAAACAAAGTTTATGACACTTTAAAGTACGTGGCACAGGTGGTATTGCCATCAGTTGGAACGTTGTATTTTGCACTTGCAGGGATTTGGGGGTTACCATTTGGAGAAGAAATTGTTGGTACAATCACTGCGATTGATGCGTTTTTAGGTGCTTTATTAATGATTTCAACCAGCCAATATAAAAAAGCGAAAGAATAGTGGGTGTTCCAATGTCACAAGGTGAATTCTATGTATTATTATTTGGTGCAATTAGCGGATTAGCAGTTGTTGTTGCACCGATTTTAAAACTTAATTCTAATATAACGAAATTAAATTCCAATATGGAGTATTTGAATCGTAATGTCGTAGAGAGTGAAAAAAGAATCAATGATATAGCCCAACAACAAAATATGACGGATAAAGTTCTTTATGAACATAAATATATCCTTAAAAATCATGAAGATAGAATTGATAAATTAGAAAAATAAGAGTGATTGAATGATGCTCTTTTAAATTGGAGGAAAACAAGATGAATATTTTAATTTTAAATGGACATGGTGCTGGAGATAGTGGTGCATTAGGAAACGGGTATAAGGAAGCTGATTTAACAAGAGAATTAGCTGATTTAGTTGTTTCTAAGCTAAATACCTATGCAAAGGTATATCGTTACCCAAGAGAAAGAAACGCTTATAAAGACATAAAAAACGGGGTATTTACAAAGTATTTACCTATTGCATTTGATAAAATTGATTATGCTTTTGAAATTCATTTCAATGCTTTTGATGGAAATGCAAAAGGAACTGAAATTTATATCACTAAATTAGAAAAAGGATATTCAGTTGAACAAGCAATCGTTAATAATATTGCTAGTATTGGATTTAGTAATCGTGGAGTAAAAAGAAGTGATTTTTTAGTTATTAAAACATTAAAAAATAAAGGTGTATCAAGCGCATTATTAGAAACTTGTTTTATTGATAATGCTAATGATATGAAAACATATCAAGAACATAAGAATGATATTGCACAAGCTATTGTAAATGGCATTGTAGAAAGATTTGGATTAAACGGAACATCTAAACCAGTAGAACCTACCCCACCACAACCAGCTAGAAAAACAGTTGCTGAAATTGCTAGAGAGGTTATTAATGGAGCATGGGGAAATGGACAAGATAGAACTAATCGTTTAACAAACGCTGGATATAACCCTAGTGAGGTACAAGCCGAAGTCAATCGACAATTAGGAGCAAAGCCTACACCGCCAAGTAAACCATCTAACAATTCAAAACCATTAGGTACATATGAAGTTATTGCTAGTGATTTAAGTGTTAGAACTGGTCCTGGAGAAAATTATAGAAGAAAAACATACAATGAATTAACCGCTGATGCTAAAAAGCATGATTATGATAAAGACGGATGCATCAATAAAGGTACACGAGTTACCGTTAAGGAATGGAAAAATGGATTTGCTCGTATTCCTAGCGGATGGGTATCAGGTGACTATTTAAAGAAAGTATAAGGTACAATTATATGAAACGTATAGAAATATCAATTTCAGCTATTCTAGCGCTATTATCACTATTACTAGGAATTGCCCTGGTACAAGAGAAACAAGCCACTAGAAACCTAAAAATCAACGTAGAACTAACAAAGCAGGAACTTTATGATGCTAGAGGTGATAGGGATTACTACAAGGATCAATATAAAAAATATTTTGAACTATCCGAGGAACTCCAAAATCAGATGGGAATTTACGCACAGTGAGAATAATTCTAGTTAACAATGCTAAAGATTTAGATGGATTTCTTTTACCGTTATGCTTTTTTGGCGGGAATACCCGACTATTAGAGGAAAAAGAAAAGACCTGTATCATTCAATGCGATGATGAAATTGCTGAAGTATTAAAAGAGTACATAATAAAACCCTAGCCTTAATCGGTTAGGGTTGTTTTTTTATTGTTTATTTTTTACTGTGTTCATCCATCCATGCAGTTTCTGCATCAATATCACTAATAATAGTTTGTTCAGCAAAACTAAAGTGAACACATTTATCACCAGCAAATCTGAATTTATAGTAAGTATCTATATCATGGTTTTCAACATATCCAGTGAAATATTGAACTTGTGAATTTTCATCAACCCAATTTTTTGATTCAGTCCATTTAATATTAGGTGATTCACCAATCATAGTTGTTAGTGCTTCGACAACATAAGCAAAATTGTCAATATCTTCATAATTAAATATGTTTGTTTCTTCTTCTTTTTTTACTTCTTCTGTTTTGTTTGATTTAGCTGATGGATTACTATTGGAAACGTAGTAGATTGCATATCCAAAGCCACAAATTGCGACTAATGGAATAATTAAAAACATCTTTTTACTAAATTTTAGATTCAATTTCCCATTAAGTTTTAAAAATCCAAAACCAAATAATACAATCGCACCAACACCAGCAGTTATCATATCAGTTGATCCATTTCCCTGTGAAATTTGAATTGGTATCGTTATTGCACCACTTATACACATAAACAAACAAAACCACTTTAGAAATTTTTTCATTTATAAATCCCTCCCTTTTAGCTAATTATACATTAATAATTTTAACTGTTCAATTAATGAAATAAATAACCTTAATGTAATTTTTCGTTGCTTTTTTGGTACTAAAAAGTGTCTTGAGCAGTACCTCGTAAGTAACAAATAAGTAACAAATCGCTTGAAAACCTTATTCTAGCGTTGCTAAAGTTCCCTCATACTAGTCATGTTGAGACAATCGTACTGCTATCAAAAATATAAAAGTTTAGAGCGTAATTTAGTTGCGCTTTTTTTATTAAATAATGAAAATAAGTGAGAATATAAAAAATCTTTATTTTAATAGATATGAAGATTATTCTTTTATTAGGATTAATTATTAGATTAAGAAGGATTGTGATGATTTATAATATTGCAAATAAAATGATTAAATATGCTAATGGAAATAACTATAACATTAAACATTTCTTAAAAGTGCATGCTTATGCTAAAACATTGGTGAATTAGTAAAACTGAATCAGCAAGACTTAAAAGCTCTTGAAACAGCAGCAATTATTCCGTTGAAGATATAAGAAATTTTATGGAAAAAATATTTAAAACAAAAACGGGTATTGAATTATTAAAATCGATACATCAAGTATAAGCATAGTAATTACAAAAGAATAGAAGATAAAAATTTATGACGTCAGTAATACAACAAGCAATGGTATTTATTTTGATTATCTTTTTAGCATGTTTTATAAAATTAAGAGGATATATTAAAGAAAGTGATTCGTATGTTCTTGCTTTACTTATAACAAACATTACATGTCCATGGACATTGCTTGCGGGAACCGTGAGATTCGATTGACATAAAATATCATGCTTTTTATTATTCTAGAAATTTTAAATAATATAATTATGGCGGTTGTTAGCTATCATGTTAAATTAAGAGATTCCAAAATAATGAAAGGAGTCTCTATGTTAAATGCTTCTGTATATAACATTGGAAGGTTTGTTTTGCCGTTTATTCAAGCGATAATGCCATCTTTGACAGTAACTTATTTAAGTACTTTTAATATTGGAGCAATCTTTATGGTGCTGGTAGCATCTATGTGATAAGTGACTATGTTGTAAATGGAGAAAATCACTTTAGAATCAAATCTTTTTAAAACATTGTTTTCATCAATAGCTTTAGATATTTATTTGATTGACTTCATTCTAATGATTATGAGGATAGAAATTCCAAATTCAAAAAAGGAATATTTACTCTCACTGGTATTTTGATAATTAGATACATTGGAGCTGTTTTACTTAGTCTCTTTACCTATGTGTTTGTGCTTTTACTTTTAATAAGCAAAATATTGTAAATAGTTTTATTTTTTTGAAAGCCCTTGCAAAAAATAAATTATATGATAAAATATAAGTGTCAATTAAATATGGCTTGTTACCCGGGAAAAACAAGGGGCAATACCAAAAAAGAATTTAGCTTCTTTTTGGTATTGCCCTTTTTATATTGGCAAATTAGAGAGGAAGAGAGGTAAGAAAATGATCAGGTTTCCAAAAGATTTCTTATGGGGAGGTGCTACAGCCTGTTTTCAATATGAAGGTGGATATAAAGAAAAAGGAAGAGGCTTATCGAGTCATGATTTTGAAACTGCTGGTGACATAGATAAAGAAAGACAAATTACTTTAAAATTAAATAATGGAACGAGGGGGAGTATTGATTATCGAGACTCAATTCCCGATGGAGCTATACCGTATATTTATGATGATATATATTATCCGAGCCATCAAGCGACTGATTTCTATCATCATTGGAAAGAAGATATTGCTTTGTTTGCAGAAATGGGATTTAAAGTTTATCGTTTTTCTATTTCATGGAGTCGAATTTTTCCAAATGGTGATGAAGAAAAAGCAAATGAAGATGGTTTGAAATTTTATGAAATGATAATTGATGAACTTTTAAAATATAATATCGAACCAATGATTACAATTTGTCATGATGAAGTACCCTTTCATTTATGTGAATTATATGATGGTTGGGCGGGGCGAGAAACGATTGGATGCTATGTAAATTATGCAACAACACTATTTAACCGATTTAAAGATAAAGTAAGATATTGGATTACTTTTAATGAAATAAATAATTTAGGTGGGTACGCTCAAATGGGAACCCATAGACAAGATAGTCAGACGAGATATCAAGCAGTTCATCATATGTTTGTAGCAAGTGCTAAAGCAATTAGTCAGGGAAAGAAAATTATGGGAGACATAAAATTCGGAGCAATGTTTGCATTAAGCGAAATTTATCCAGCTACATGTAATCCTGAAGATGTTTTTGCCACTTATTGTAAGCGACGTGAAGCATTATTTTTCGTTGATGTAATGGCTCGCGGGTCATATCCAAATTATACAAAAGATATTTTTAATAAGAAAGATGTCAAATTGAAAGTAAGTGAGGAAGATCGAAACTTGATTAAAAAACATACTTTAGATTTTATTTCATTTAGTTATTATCGTTCTTCAATTGTTAGTGCTGGTTCTAAAGTTGATCATATGGGTGGGGAACCCAATCCGTATTTAAAAAAGACCCAATGGGGTGCAGGAATAGATCCATTAGGTATACGCTATTGTTTAAATGAAATTTATGATCGTTATCAAAAACCGTTATTTGTTATTGAAAATGGAATGGGAGCAGTAGATATTTTAGAAAATGGAAAAATTCATGATTATTACAGAATAAAATATGTGGCTGAACATTTAAAACAATTGAGAGATGCTATTGTCATTGATAAAGTACCATGTTTTGGATACACTATGTGGGGATGTACAGATCTAATATCTTTAGCTAGTGGACAAATGAAGAAACGCTATGGTTTTGTATATGTTGATATGAATGATTATGGACAAGGATCATTACAGCGTTATAGAAAAGATTCATTTTATTGGTATAAGAAGGTAATTAAAACAAACGGGTCTGATTTAACATTTTAATAAATGTAGAGGATTAGATATGAAAAATAAATACTATAG
>ENA-OWZH01000057-OWZH01000057.1-human-gut-metagenome-genome-assembly--contig:-NODE-57-length-69043-cov-33.1966_pt1 | contig 69043 bp, 90 predicted proteins | sample MGYA00249761_ERZ652108 | MGnify/ENA primary metagenome ERZ652108 (study PRJEB26925, sample SAMN05827255) | human gut metagenome | biome: ENVO:2100002; feature: ENVO:00000062; material: ENVO:00002003...
AATTAAAAATTACTCGATTAAATCAAGTAAATAATAGATTTTTATTAAAGTGTTTTATTTTTAGTACATCTTGTGGTAAAATTTGCTCCAAAGGGTTGTAATCAAGATTGTTTTTTTGTATAATTGTATGCAATATAAGAATAATGGGGGTATATCGTGATGGGTATGAATTTAGCATACAAAATTTTAAGTAGTAAACTTAAAGATGGAAATCTTGTTCCAGGAGAACAAATTGGAATTCAAATTGATCAAACACTAACACAAGATTCAACAGGGACAATGGCTTATCTTCAACTAGAAGCAATGAATATTAAACATGTTGCAGTAGAGAAAGCAGTGGCATATATTGATCACAACATGTTACAAACAGGATTTGAAAATATGGATGATCATGAATTTATCCGCAGTGTGGCTAAAAAGCATGGGATTGTTTTTTCAAAACCAGGTAATGGAGTTTGTCATCAATTACAATTAGAAAACTTCTCAAAACCAGGAAAGACTCTAGTTGGATCAGATTCACATACACCAACTTGTGGAGCAATGGGTATGATTGCTATTGGGGCAGGGGGATTAGATGTCGCAGTAGCGATGGCAACAGGTAAATATTACTTACAATGTCCTAGTGTTGTTAAAGTTAATTTGACTGGAAAAAAAGCACCATGGGTAAGTGCAAAAGACATTATTTTATATATTCTTCAGCAATTAACGGTTAAGGGTGGCGTTAATAAGATTATTGAATATACGGGAGATGGAGTTGCTTCATTATCATTGACTGATCGTGCTACGATTTGTAATATGGGGGCTGAATTGGGAGCCACTACATCAGTTTTCCCGACCGATGAAAGAACAAAAGAATATTTAGCACAACAAGGGCGAGTAGATGATTACATTGAAATGAAAGCTGATGAAGATGCTACATATGATCAAGAATTAGATGTTGATTTAAGTGCATTAGTGCCAATGACTGCTAAGCCTCATAGTCCAGATGCGGTAGTACCAGTAAAAGAACTTGAAGGAATGAAAGTAAATCAAGTTGTGATAGGAAGTTGTACTAACTCATCTTTTGCTGACATGATGAAGGCAGCTAAGATTTTAAAAGGACGCAAAGTTGCGGATCATGTTTCTTTAGTTATTGCGCCAGGATCAAGTTCAATTCTTGCGATGCTTTCACAAAATGGAGCATTAGCTGATATGGTTCAAGCTGGAGCAAGGATTCTTGAATGTGGTTGTGGACCATGTATTGGAATGGGTCAAGCACCGCTCTCAAAAGGGATTTCATTAAGAACGATTAATCGTAATTTCAAGGGACGTTCAGGAACAAATGATGCAAGCGTATACTTAGTATCACCGGAAATTGCGGCATTGAGCGCAATTAAAGGGTACATGTCAGAAGAATTTGAAGATGATATGTATTTAGAAGAGGTGCCAAATACCCCATTTATTAAAAATGGAAATTTCTTCATTGATGAATATGACGAAAATAATGAAGTATATATGGGACCTAATATTAAACCGGTTCCACGTGGAGAAAAAATTACAGATGAAATTAGTGGAAAAGTTGTTTTAAAAGTTGGTGATAATATTTCGACAGATCATATTGTTCCTTCAGATAGCAAATTATTGCCATATCGTTCAAATGTGCCACATTTAGCAAAATTTTCATTCAGTAAAGTAGATCCTGAATTCTATGATCGTGCAATTGCTAATAATGGGGGATTCATCGTTGGTGGTGATAATTATGGTCAAGGAAGTTCCCGTGAACATGCGGCTTTAGTACCAAACTATTTAAAGATTAAAGCAATCTTTGCAGTATCATTTGCGAGAATTCATCGTTCTAATTTAATTAATAATGGTATTTTACCTTTAGTTATTGAAGCTAAAGACCAAGATTTCTTCAATGACCAAGATAGTTATAAAATCGTTAATATCAAAGATGTTGTTGAACATAATGGTAAAGTAAAAGTAATTAATGAAACTACTAATGATTCAATCGAGGCTGAATTAACATTATCACCTCGTGAAAAAGTAATGATTAATTACGGTGGTTTATTAAATGCAATTAAAGAATTGGGAGGTGAATTTTAATGAAAGCTGTTTTAATCCCTGGTGATGGAATTGGAAAAGAAATATCAAAGAGTGTCGTTGATATCACTAAAGCGATGAAGCTTGACATTGAATGGGTGGAATATCAGGCTGGTGCTGAATATGCAGCTACAACGAAAGAAGTTTTTGAACCAGGACTTGTTGATGCTATTAAAGAATATAAATGGGCTTTAAAAGGTCCGACAGCAACGCCGATTGGAACGGGATTTAGAAGTGTCAATGTTGCCTTGCGACAACAGTTTGCAACTTATGCTAATGTTCGTCCAATCAAATCATTTAAAGGAATCAATTCTCGTTATGAAGACATTGATCTGGTTATGATTCGTGAAAATACCGAAGATTTATATAAAGGGATTGAGTATATGATCAATCCAAATATGGCAAATGGAATTAAATTAATTACTCGTGAAGCGAGTGAAAAGATTTGTCGTTATGCTTTTGAATATGCTAAGAACAATAGACGTAAAAAAGTAACAGCAGTTCATAAAGCGAATATTATGAAATATACAGATGGATTATTTTTAGAAGCGTTTAGAGATGTGGCTAAAGATTATCCAGATATTGAGCCACAAGAGGTTATTGTTGATAACATGTGTATGCAATTAGTAATTCGTCCAGAAACTTTTGATGTTTTAGTTGCACCAAATTTATATGGTGATATTGTTTCTGATTTATGTGCTGGATTAGTTGGCGGTCTAGGATTTGCACCAAGTGGGAATATTGGTGATGAATTTAGAATTTATGAAGCTGTTCATGGAAGTGCACCAGATATTGCTGGTAAGGGTATCGCTAATCCGAGTGCATTATTATTAGCATTTGCATTAATGTTAGAGGCATTAGGGAAATTAGATGATGCTAATAAATTGCGTGAGGCTTTAGCAGCTGTAGTTGAAGAAGGAACTACTGTAACACCTGATATTGGGGGTAGTGCTTCAACAGACGAGTTCACCGCAGCCATCATCAGAAAGTTAGGTTAAACAATGACAAAGAATTTATTAGAAAATACCGGACATGGGTCGCTTGGAAATAAAATTTTCACCGTTTTGCGTGATAAAATCTTAAATGAGGAATATACTCAAGGACAAAAATTAAATGAAGTTGCTTTGTCTAAAGAGTTGAATATTTCTAGAACTCCAATTCGTGAGGCTCTAAAACAGTTGGAATTAGAAGGTTTGGTTAAAAGTATTCCTAATAAAGGAGTTTATGTACTAGGGTTTTCTCATCGTGATATCGATGATATGTTGGAAATTCGTTATGCTTTAGAAGGGCTAGCAATCCAATTAGCAATTGAGCGAATTAATGATGAGGAACTTGAAAAGATAAAAGAAGTGTATGATTTAATGGAATTTTATGCTGAAAAAGGTGATCAAGAGAAGTTTAATGAAATTAATATTGCTTTTCATGAGGCTATTTATCGTTGTACCCAATCAAAGTATTTTGAGCAATTATTAACAGATATTAATTATTATATTCATGTAACTTCAAGGCATTCAATTCGTCAACCGGATCGTTTAATTTCAGCAGCACAGGAGCATCGAGAAATTTATGAGGCAATTTTAGCTCGTGATAAGGATTTAGCTAAAGAAAAAATTCAAAATCATATTCGTAAAACACAAGTGCTGGTAAGAAATTACTATGAAAAAAAGCAACAGGATAAGGCCTAAGGGCCTTTTTTAATTAGTCAAAAAAGGTTTTATCAAGTATAATAAATAAATGAGGTGTAAAGATGAAAATAGGTATACTAGATGATGAGCGGTCAATGCTACTTAGAATCAGAGGGTATGTAGAGGAGGCTAGAATTAAGGAACCATATACAGTTGAACTTTTTCAAGATGTTGAAGAGTTTTTTAATTGTGGTAAAAACTTTGATATTCTTTTATTAGATATCGATATGCCAACAATGAGTGGAATACAGGTAGCAAAAAAATTATTGAAACAAAATACGATCATAATATATATAACTAATTATGAAAATAAAATGCAGGAGGCGTTTGATATTAATGTAGCAGGATATTTACTTAAATCAGAATTAGAAACAAAGTTAACGCCAACCTTGCTTAAAGCGATAAATCGTAGACAACAAAATGATGATATCTGGATCAAGAAAAAGGGAGAGATTTTTCATTTTCGAAGTAGAAATATTATTTATATCGAATCAGTAAAAAGATACTTACATTTTTATACTAATGATAATAATTTCTATATTCCTTATATGACGCTTGAAGAAGTTAATCAGTATTTACCAGATAATTTTGTCCAAATAAATAAAAGTCAGATAATCAATATTAATATGGTTGTTTCGATGAATGGATATATTTTAAAATTAAAAGGTATTGATGAATCGCTAGAAATTAGTAGAAGAAGAAAAAAAGATGTATTTAATCTTTTAATGCAGGAGATCAAAGAGTGATGATTAATTTTTTTATTGAGTATTTATATACATTGATATATGTTGTTGCTTTAAGTTATGTTATTTCATTAACCTATCCATATATTCGTAAAGAAAACATGCTTAGAAATATTATGGTTATATTAAGTTATACGTTTGTTTTGAATATTGTTACGTATACTTCACCACATAATGGCTGGTTATATGTAATTGGTAATTTAATGTGTATTAGTTTGGATTTTATTTATTGTGGGGTATTGGTTAAGAGATTTAGGCTTAATAATTTGTTTATCACTACAATTTATTATTCAATTCAAATTATTGTCGGCTCAGTTATGATTGCAGTGGCGCTAGAAATTTTTGACAATACATATTTGGATATCGTATGGGGGAGTATGCGAGTTGTTTTTCCTTTAGGAAACTATATATCATCAGCATTGATATGCAAATATGCGGTTCAAAAACGTGATTTTGTGGAACATCAGTTACCTAAAAAATTTTTATATTCGTTTTGTTTGATCAATATTGTTGAAGTGATTATTGTACTGATTTTAAACGTATTATCAGTTGAACAGGGGGATATTTATATCTTTTTTATATTGATCTTAGCAGGTGTTCAAATGATTTTGGTAAATAATTATATCATCAATTCTTCCCGTATGTATTTACGTAATAAGGAGTTAGAGTTAGCAAATTATTCATATGCTACAACTCGCCGTCATATTAGTGAATTAGAAAAAGAACAAGAACGTCTTTATAAGTTTAAGCATGACATTAATAATCATTTACAAGTCCTAGAAGAAGTAGTCGAAACAGAATCAGTCGCTAACCAATATTTAAAAGCAATTAAAGAAGATTTAAATGCTCCAGTTAAATTGATACGTACGGGAAATATTTTTGTAGATGCTTGTTTAAATGCGAAGATTCGCAATAATGATGAAGTTAATTATGTTGTAGATGCAGTGATTGATCGCAATGTTAATATTGCTCAAGACAAATTATGTTCTCTATTATTTAATCTGATAGATAATGCTACTGAAGCTGCTTTAAAAACAGCGGAGAAGATAGTTGAAATCAAAATTTTTAGTAAAGGCAATATGCTTTTGATCAGCATAATAAATTCGACTAATAGACCTCTTAATTATGAAAGTAAAAAAGGAAGAGATCATGGAAAAGGATTAATAATCATTAAAGAGGTTGTAGAAACCTATCATGGAACAATGGAATATTTCTATGAAAATAACAAGGTGCATTGCGATATTTTACTGAATGTTGATAATTAAAAAGCCGTTTATGTCATAATATTGACCGTTAGTGTAGAAAAAAAGGATAAAACCGCAAGCTGTTAAGTTGTGTAGTATAATAGATTATGGGAGAGATGTAATAATAATAAAATAAAAAGTATTGTCTTTCTATACATAATCTCCAAGTTATAATATTACTACATGGCCGCAAGTAATATTTATAGCTATTTCTCACAAACGTCTATTGGATAGAAGTTTGAATTAATAATCTAATCTCTTTTTTTAAAGCTTTGTGCTATTGTCCGGCACAAAGTTTTAATTTTTTTAGAAGTATTTAATAACAAAATAGGACCGGTTAGTACATTGAAAATATTTTTAGGAAGATTTAATAGTATAATGGACATGGAGGATAGATATGAAACGTTTTTGTGAAAAAATAAGCATATTTTTATTAGATGTTGATAATGTGACTGAGGATGAAATTGATGAAGTAAGATTTGGTATTGAACTCATTTTGACTCAAATGATTTTATTTTTTTTGTTGTTAGCAATCGGCATTTTTAGAAATATGGTACTAGAAACAATAATATTTATTATTGCATTAGTTGGATTACGGACATTTGTAGACGGTTATCATGCTGATAGTTTTTATCGCTGTATGTTTTTAACGACTTTGTTATATCTTGGTACGCTCTATTTTGCGGATTTTGAAAATAGCTATCTTCTAATTATGGCAATACTTATTGCTGCTAAAGCATTTATGTGGCAAGAAAATCATGAAGCACGGAATGTGAAAATAAGTAAATTAATTTTTTGGGGATGTCTGGCTGTGATTGGATTAATTTATCCTATAGAACCACGACTAAGCATGATAATTGGTTTTACTTTATTTTTTACAGGTGTAAGTATGGAGGTGAAAAAACATGGCTATAAAGAAAAAAGTAGTTTCATTAGTGAAAAAAGTATCTAAAAAATATGCAGATAATTATTCACCGGGTGGGATGTACAAACCAACAAGAAATAAGAAATAACAAAATAAAAGATGCTTTTCCATTTGGTAAAGCATCTTTTATTATACCATTGCGTAATTTAATGAATTATTGGTAGGATATTGTGCTGGATTTTCAGTACCATTTAGAGCTTCTAAACGTACTTTCATTGGTACCTTATTATTAAATCTTTCGTTATTGTAGAAGTCAATATGAGTTTCAATTGCTTTTTTTAATTCATTGAAAGAATTAAATTTGTTAAGATAATACATCTCACTTTTAATAATTCTCCAAAATCTTTTAGCAGAACCGTTATCGATACATTTTCCAACTCTTGACATACTTTGAGTAATATTAGCTTCCTTCAACTTTTTTAAGATAATATTTTTTTCTTTAAGTTCAGATTGGTGTTTTAAACGTTCGTTTTCATATTGTAATTTTTCTAACTCATTTAATTGTGATTCCTCTTTGCGCTTACCTCTACTGTCTTTTAGACCTTCTTCACCTAATTCTAAATATTTCTTTACCCATTGATATACTTGTGAGTAAGAAACCTCAAAAAGTTCAGCTGCTGATTTATATTCTTTCTCATAATCTAAATAATATTATACAATTTTAATTATTTCTTCTAATGTTGCTTTTTTTGATTTGGTCATGTAGACATCTCCTTTAGGATCATAATCTGTTAATTTTTAGTGACTATTATAACTGGTAGCCCAACTTCATAAAGATGAAGAAGAATGAGTATTGTATTTATTGCTTAAATCTCTCAAAGAATCTTTACTATTTAAATGCTCTTGAATTATTATTTGTTTTATTTCTTTAATTCTGTTCTTATACTCTAAAACTGCTTGTATCTTTTTTTATTGTATATTACGTGCCATAAGAAAAGATCCCTCTTTTCATGGACAACTTTATTTAAGTTGTCTATTTTAGAGAGATCATATCAAATTCACGAATTTTTTATTTAGTCTAAATCTCTAGCGATTTCATCTTTTACTGTAACACCAGCTGCTTCTAATTCAGCGATCTTATCAGCAAATTGTGGTAAGTGTTTTTTATGAGCAATTAATAATTCATCTAAAACACGTTTAGCATTTTCACCAGAAGGAATTTGTGGATTTAAGATAAATGCTTGTAAAGCTAATCCATAATCACCAGTTACAGCAGCTTCTTCAACACATAATTCCATATTTTTCATGCATTGTAACCAACCACGTTGAGCAGGTTCTAATGGTCCAAAAGCGATAGCTAAAGCTCCAGCTGAACCGATATGAGCAGATACTTCTACAGCACAGTCAGCAGGAAGATCAGGTACAGCACCATTGTTTTTAGTAGTTACAACAAGGTGAGTATTTTTATTAGCATAGATTGATGCGATAGTTTCACATGCAGCATCTGAATAGTGAGTACCACCACGTTTAGTTAATTGTTCAGGTTTGTAATTTAAATTTGGATCTTTATATAATTCAAATAATTCTGCTTCAGTTTGTTTTACTTGTTGTCCACGAGTTCCAATTCCATTATATTCTTCAAGCCCATGAGCTAACATTTCTTGTTGACGATAGTAATATCTATGATATCCACAAGGAATTAAATTCATTTGTTTTAATTGTTCTTTAAAGAATGGGATATCATGAATATTTGCAGGAATACCAGAATCTTTACCTTCATACATTGCATCAATGATTTTTCCAGTTACATCTGTACCGTCTAAATCAAAAACGCGGTGCCAGTGGAAATGGTTTAATCCAGCAAATTTATAAATTAATTTATCTAAAGTTGTTCCGATTGTTTCTGGTTCAGCCATCATAGCCCCAACTGGTACGTTACATAAACCAATTACACGATCCCATTTACCATATTTCATAACTGCCTCAGTAACCATACCACTAGGATTTGTGAAGTTTACTAACCATGCATTTGGACATAATTCTTTCATGTCTTCAACAATGCTAAGGATTACAGGAATTGTTCTAAATGCCTTGAAGATTCCTCCAGCTCCATTTGTTTCTTGTCCTAACATACCATAAGAGAATGGAATTCTTTCATCTTTAATACGAGCGTTTAATAAACCAACTCTGAATTGAGTAGTAACGAAATCAGCATCTTTTAAAGCTTCACGACGATCTAAAGTTAAATGTACTTTAACATCGTAAGGAGAAGCGTCCCACATACGTTGTGCCATAGCACCAACGATTTCTAGTTTTTCTTTACCAGCTTCAATATCTACTAACCAAATTTCTTTGATTGGAAGTTCATCATATCTTTTAATAAATCCTTCCATTAATTCAGGAGTATAACTACTACCTCCACCAATTGTTACAATTTTTACAGGTTTCTTTTCCATCTTATTTCCTCCGTATATTTATTTTACACATAAAGCATACACGTTTATTCAAATAAATGTTTTGTTTTTTCAAGACTTGAAAATATCTATCCATCTTATTGACGATAAATCAAGGGTTTCAAGCGATTAGAAGCAGTTAAATGTACCTCGTAAGTAACAAATAAGTAACAAAAAATCAAGGCTTAGGCACCTTGATTTTGTTGATTTCTTTATATAATGTTTCAATTACGGTAGATGTATAAGTATCAAAGGTTATATCTTTCATTTTGTGACCAAGAATACGTTTTCTTATAAACAGATCAACGTTGTTAGACTGACATAATGTTGCAAATGTATCCCTAGTATCATGTATTGTATGCTTCATATTATGATCAGTTAAAAAAGAGGAGAACATAGATGAAAACTGATAGTAGGTACAGTCAATTATTCTTTTCTTTCTCTTCATCAACAGCTGTTTAACAAAAGGTTCGATAAAAGTATGAATGGGAATTACTCGATTTTTACCTGCATCAGTTTTTGATCCAGATACTAAATAGGGGAATTCTGTGTTTAAACAAATATTTTTACGCGGGATATTCAGCAGTTCATTTGCTCTTAAACCGGTGAATATATAAATAAGTATTATTTTAGCCGTATCGCTGTTATCGCTCATCAATGCTCTTATTTCGTCATTTGAGAAAGCATAATGTTTAGTGCTTTCTTTTGCTTTGCCACATTTTATATATTCAGTGTAATCATCGTCACGATTTATATATTTGTGAATAACTGCATATTCAAATATTTTGCTAACTAAAACTTTCATATGTACTTTTGTACCGTAACCAGCTTTATCACGATCAAATATTTCCTGCAGATCGGCCAGACTTATTTGACTGATCTTGTGGTGGTATATACTGTTAAAATGTTTAATCCACGATCTATAACCTTGAGCAGCACTTTTAGATAATGTGCACAATTCTTCCTGGTATATAATATCAAAGATTTCTTTAAAGGTAGGCATATTCTTTTCACGCTGATCAACAAGTTTTTGAAATGTATCAGGTGCCAATGCTTCAGCTTCCGTATCAGTAATCTTATTTTTTTGACCAAGCCTGTATAAAGTCAAAGCATCGTCGGCTTCATCCCAAGTTTCAAAAGTTCCTAAAACTGTTTGTATCTGCCTACCGGTAATAATATCTTTTCCAGTAGTTATTTTAGCGCACCAGGGCCTTCTACGTTTACCTGATAGTTTTATTACTGTTCCTGCTTTGTTCGGCCTGCGCTTAAAAGTCTGCTTTCTAGGCATAATGAAAACACGTCCTTTCTTTAATTTGCCTTAGACGTGTTTAAATGATATAATTAAGCACGTAAAAGGACTTTTGAGAGAGTCTTTTATAACTATGAAGTATTGGTAGTACTTCATTCAAACTTCACTGTTGGTAGCAGTGGAGTTTTAAATTATTCTGTGGATCCTAAGTTACCGTATGGGCTTAGGTTTTTTATTTTTTTAAATTTGTTTTATATTTTTTATCACATGTATTTAATCCGTCAATATGTTCAAATAAATCAGGCTTAATAGGTGCCCCTAGGGGATCCAAAATAAAGTCTATGCCTTCGCGTCTTGCTAATTTTGCTGCTGATACAAAATCACTGTCTCCAGAAATAAGGATAATTTGATTTACTTGATGTTTATATGCTAGCGATGCGATATCTAATCCGATTTTCATATCAACACCTTTCTGTTCAACATTTAATATACAATCCTTTTCTTCTATATTTTCAAATTTTAATGTACCATTGCATAGTCTGCGAAAAGCTTTTTCTGTCAAGTTATAATGAGCTTGACCATCTGCGAGTTTACCATATCTTAATGCAAATTTTCTTTTCTTCTTTAAGCAGTCATAAAATTCATTTGACCAGTTGTATGTAGGGGATTTACTCAGATCCACCTGTTTTTTTGTTAAGGGATTATATACTTTTTTTTCTATTGGCAAACAATCATAATAAAATACTCTGTATAATTGATGCCGATATCCCTTTCTTTCAGTTAAATGTCTTTTGCAATATTCTTCCAGTTCATCTGCTCTTTCCTGAGGAGATTTATCCCCAAAGCAGCTGTACGATCTTCTTCTATAAAATCCACCGTCTACAAGTATAGCTGTTATAGTGTCATCATTTTTAGCCATTTTTTCCTCCTAAAATTAAAAGCCTTAGGCTCACCGAATCCCTTATAACGGGCGGTTACTACTAAGGCTTTGTTAACATTTATACACCCATAAATCTTGGATGTACTTATATAATATGCCTTAGTTTTTAATTTGTAAACCCTTTTTTTGAAATTACTATAAAAATAATTTGTTTAAAGCATTTTTTTATGAAAATCATAAATTTTATATTTTGTTATTTACTAACTACGTCTAAGCGCATTTTACTGCATATTTATAGAATTGATTTTTATGATTTTCCGATTTTCATATTATTGAAAAAATATTGCATATTTGCGACAGATATGTATAATATAAGTGAAAGTTGAATATAATTAATTAGAAATTCAGTGCTGAATTTCTTTTTCACAGCTCATCTACCTAGGGCAGAAGGAGATTCTGAAGACGTCATCTTATGATGGCGTTTTCTGCTTTTTTTGCCCTTTCATAGTACTCAAGTTGATCATGCATTGCGTGTGAATAGGTAAGAGGATAAGCGGAAATTAAATTAAAATAATTTGCTCTTTCTTCTAATATAACTATATATTTTTCACTTTTCAGCAATAATGAATATCTATATTTGTTTTTATATCTTTTTTTCCAAATTATAAAGTCACTGCAGTTTTGTTTACAGATGCAATTTGAATTTTCAATAAAGGCCCTTGGCCATTCAATTCTTTCACATCTACGTAAATCAGGGGATCTTTCATCGGTTTCTTTTGTATGTCCGCAAGTGATATGGAAGTAACTTTCATATTTACCATTATACATTGGATTTCTTCGAGGTATGACTTTTTTTTCCATGAAGTAGGGATTGGAGTTTAGAAAATGTTGTGAGAATATAGCATAAAGTTTATCTTCATATTCACTCCAATTCCCATTGAATGTTATTAATTCTGGAAGCCAATTGCAATTACTTGACATAGTAGTTTGCCTCCCAGACTAAAAGGTTAATCTTTTTTTCCCGAGCAAGTGTATTTCTTGTTAATGAATAGCCACTTAATTCTTTTATATATTTTAATAATTCAAATTTTGCAGCACTTCGTTTTTCATCTTGTGGAAATTTTCTATTTACATAGGCCATTGCGCCAACTAATATATCAACAAGTTGCATGATTTGTACTTCGTGAGATCGAATGGGCTGTATTTTTTTTATAATTCTAGAATTAAAATCATCTTTTGCATTTCTGATTACATTTAGTAATTCTTGTGATTTATCAAAAGAATTTGTATCTTTAATATCAATGTATATATTATGACTATCGCGCGGTGATAATATTATTTTTAACATAGTGTAATACATTTTATAATACCACTCATCATGAGTTTGATTAAATTTTTTATGATCTAATGATTGCTTATCTTTGATAATAATGCATCTAAACGAAAGATCGTCATCGTGGAAAAAGTAGTCTATTAAATCAATATATAGTCTCATGTTTGCTGGACTTATTTTTGTCCACTTTACCTCGGATGTTTTTGATATTCCATTTTTTTCTTTTATACGAATTATATTTTCATTAATTTCCTTAATTTTATCTTTAGGACAATAAATTGCTCCTATAGACATTGAATTACTTTTATCATGCTCAAGATGACAACTCTCATCACAGTATATATTGTATTCCATTTTATTCTCTCCATATAACTTATATTATTCATTTAAAAACTTAGTAAACTTGTAACTTGCCTCTTCTAAAGAATGAATCATTTTATCAAGGTTTCCGTTTGTTGGCTCAGTGAAGCCAAAGGACATTGCTTCACTATAATTTCTTAAAAATCTATTATATATAGTTGGACTTACATTTATTGGCTTTCCAACTCTTTTTATTTGTTGCAATCTATTTTTACAACTGTTTTTAAGAGTTTTATATTTATTTTTTAATTCACAAGAAGGTGATTGGCGTTCGAAGATCATATTCATTAGCTTATCACATTCTTCAGCAGTACTCCTTAATTCATCATATAGTTGCTTTTCATTTTGATTCATAATCTTAGTTCTCCCTTCGTATTTTATTTATATAAACACTATGAAGTGTGTTTACCGTATTTGGTTATGACTAGATTTGATTTAAATATTGTGTTAAAATTATTTTGTCAGCGATAGTAGCTTTACGGGGCCTATTGCTAATTACCATCCCATTGCAGTGGGGTGGTTTTTTTATTTTAATTTTCTAGAACTTCTGCTAAATTGTCTCTTGCTTCTTGAACAGAGGATTCGCTAATATAAAGTGAAGATGTTATTTGTTTTGCTCTTTCTCTAACTTTGATATCCCCAACTCCATCTCCTTCAAACCCATCCATAGTAGAGCGAATAGAATCGGCTGCTTCATCTTTATCGATTTTATCATCAAGATATTTATCAGCGATTTCTAAAACCTCTTTAGCAGCATTGTATGATTCATCAGTCATATCATCTGGTTTAGAACTTCCTCCACATCCTGCTAATCCAAAGCAAAGCCCTAGAACTAATAATAAACTTAATACTTTCTTCATAATTTAATTCTCCCTTCAATTTTTTATTTTATATAAACACTAAGAAGTGTGTTTACTGTGGTTTTTTTGGAATTGTAGTAAGACTTCCACCTTTTAAAGGAATCTCTTTAACCTTATCTTTTGAATTAAATTTAACAGTTGATAAAAGTTCACCATATCCTTCGCAATAAGTAAATCCTGATTCATTAAAAAATATATTGGTTTTATATTCAAAATTTGTTTTGTTCCTATAGCCATAAATATCAGTATAATTAATACTGAATACTATAGTAAATTCTGTATTATCAAATGGAATCCTATCTATATTTATAAATTTAAATCTTATTTCCATTTCTTGGTTAATGTCAAGTGAGCCAATAGTTGGTCCTGAAACGTCCAGCTGTGTTTCAATTGGCAGAGTATTTGAAAATTTAATATAAGCCTCGGAGTAAGATAAATTAAAAGCTTTTCCAGAACCGCTATTTTTTAATTTGAAGCAAATAGGAAGTACTGTTTTTTCTTCTTCATAGTTGCGATTAAAATCTCGGTAAGGATTATTTCTGTATGTATCGCCTATTTCAGGAATTGTAAGTGTAATAATTGGTTTGAAAGGTATTGATAAATCTTCACGTCTTTTATCTTCTTGATTTTTAATAGTCCACCAGACTCCACCTAATGTAAGTGCACCACCAGCAAGTGCTGAAAAAGCTGTTATCCATTCACCAACAGTGCCCGGAAAATCGATTGGCAAAAGATAGCATACCCAACAAAAAAGTAAAATGGTAATCGCTATTATAACGGTTGCTATAGTCAATAAAAGAATAAATTTAACAGTTTCTTTTTTTGACATCATTAATCCTCCCACTCGAAGTCTTTAATGACTTTTTTTAATTTACCCAAACATCTGAAATGACTGTTTAATGGGTCAATGAATTTGGGATCATACTCATTGTTCATCGGCATAAGTATGATCATTCCATCCTGTTCTTTGTATTTTTTACACATTGCTTTATTCAAATCTATACAAAAACATCCGATCACTCCATTGTCGACCTTATCAACTCTTTCAAACACTAGCAAATCGCCATCACCTATTCCTGCATCTTTCATTGATTCACCGTCAGCAATTTGAGCAAAGTATTCTAAGTTAGGATTAAGCCCCTTACTTGGCACTGCTACCATTTCAATTATATTATCCTCATTAAATCCACCGTCCCCACAGCATAGAGTTGAATATAAGGGGATACGAATGAAATCAATATTTAATTTAGAATAGATCATGGCATCTTTACTTAAATCACCTTTTATTAAGTAATCAGTTGAAACACCAAAATAATCTGCTAGTAGTTGAACGATACCCATTTTAGGTTCAGTTCTATTAATTTCCCAAGATGATATTGTTTTGTCGCTTACACCAAGAACATTTCCTAATTCTTCTTGGCTTATATTTTTATTTTCTCTAAGCATTTTTATAGTAGTGCCTATTCCGCTTTTCATTTTAACACCTCATTTATATCTATATTGTAGACTATAATGTCTAAAAAATAAAGCAATTTGTTGCAAAAATTCTACAAAATGCATATTTATATTGACACTCTACAAAATGTAGGATGTGATTGTTTCAGGAGGTGAGTTGTATGTCAGAAAGATTGGAACTTGTTGAAGCAAGAAGATTGCGAGGCTTTTCTCAAGAATATATGGCTGAAAAGCTTGGTATACATAGAAATACATATGCTTCAATAGAAAAAAATCCAGAGGAATGTTCTATTAAGCTTGCAAAAGAGATATGCTCAGTATTAAAGATGGAAGCAGATTCAATTAATTTTTTTAATCTTTTATCTACAAAATGTAGATAAGTAAAGAAAGGCCAATTAGAATGAAAATATTTTTATGTATGCTTTTTGTAATTGGATTTGCATTATCAAGCGGAGTAGGTGTGTTTTTGCTATTAGGCATAGCTATTATGGAAGACTATAAATCATTGATAAAACCAACTTTGTTTGCTTTTGGGTTAAGTGCAGTATTAGTGATTATGTCTTTTATCTTAATACTGTCGACTAACTAAATCATAACAGTTTTAAAAATTATGTGATTTGATAAATCGTTGTTGAAAGTATTGAAAGCGGAGTTAAAGAAATTATTTAAAACAGATTAGGAGGAGTGGCAGGGATGATACATCATTATATAACGAAGTATATAGAGAACAGTGAATTATATGTTGAATCATGGATTCAAGTTAATATTTTTTCACTGGTATGGTGTTTTTCTAAGAGGAAGATAAAAATCCCAAAGCAGTAGAGTGCTAAGGGATGGTAGATTATATTTTTTTCCATTTTCTACCTTTTTCTTGGGTTGGTGGTAATCTATCGCCAGGATCTATTGAAACAACTCTAGGCTTAGGTACTTCACCACCACGGGGACCGACTTCTTTATATTTTCCTTTTGGTTCATTATCGGTACCGGGTTTTACTAATTTAGTCATTATATTTTACCTCCTTTCAAGCTAATTATAGCACGAAAGGGGCAGAAGAAAAAAAGGAGGAAGTTATGGAAGATCAAATTATTTATGAATGTGAAAGAATTCTAGAAGCACTTAAGCAAAAGAAAAAGTACATTCTCAATGATGATTATCCTAAGGAACTTACGAAGGAAAACGTAATTGATGAGGAAATTCATCAGATTGAAAATGTACTTATACCGTCTATAAAGAACGCCAGTTTTTAAAATACTGAGATTTTTCAGATATATTGAAGCGGCAGTTTAGCTCTTTATCAATATCGTCTGACCTGAATCCAGCTTTAAGCATAGCTCCCTTAAATTGACCGTTAGTTACATAAAACCCAACTAGTCTGTCGAGAGGCTGTTTAAGTCCGTAGGAAGTATGCTTGGTGTTCATAGACTTAATAGGCATGAAATTTGATTTTAAATAATCTACAAGAATTTTTTGCTGATCTTTAGACAAATTATCAAAATCTTCTGGCCTATCAATTGGTTTAAGTGACATAGCAATAAATTTCCTTTCATTAGATTTCAGCATGGCAGTGCTGATAAGGACATTATATCAAATGTATTTATATTGTAACGCAAAATACACGTTTGTTAGGGAGTTAAATCAAAGGAGGTGAGAAAGATGGATGAACACAACATTAGTGTTGAGGAGGTTATGAAAATAACACATAAAGGGCGTGAATGGATACTTAACGCAATCGAAAGGGGATCGTTTCCTGGGAGCATTACTATAAGTCCTGGCGGCCGCAGAAGTGCACATATCCCTCGTAAGGCTTTCAAGGATTACATGGAACACGATCATGTGTTAGTGGATGGTAGTTACATCGAGGAAGCAGCGAAGCGGGTTGCAGAAAAGGCATTAAATGAATTTATGCCTTTGTTTATACATGAAATAAAAAAAGCCGTTGCTGAGAACAACGACTAACAAAAATTAACCACCTTTATTATAAAGGTAAATCAGGAGGAAGTCAAAGTGGAAGATAAAATTAAGGCTTTAGTGAAAGAACTATTTGATTCAGAAATGTCCCTTGATGAGATCATAGAAACAGTTTCATCTGTTGCGATTACGGAAGATTTTAAAAGAGGTACAAAAAATGAATCTAAATAATCTAAGCGGTCGCGGAATATTAACGATCGTATTGGGGTTGTATGTAATCGCTGAATTTGTAGCGGGTATCGTAGGTAAGGCCTTATGAAAGATAAAGCATTTATTAGAGTGCTGATAATCGTTTTAGCGCTATTTATCGTGCTAAGTGTTTATCAGCTTTGTATAATTAGAAATTTAGAATCTAATCTCGAAGAAGTTAGCGCTGATCGGGACCGTGTAATTGAGAAATATAACAATCAGGAGAAATAAGATGGAAAATAAAATCGAGAAATTAATTGAAAATTTAGTAAAAGAGGCAAAAGAAGCTGGTGCAGAGGTAGAGGTACATACATTAAAAGTTGGCAAACAGAAAGAGCCTGAAAAAGGTTATATCCATTTCGATTTCGAAGACAATGAAATGTCATGTGAAATTAAAAATGTTGATTTTATAAAGGTTTCAGTTGCAGTTAATCACGTTGTAAAAATTATTGCAGAAAAGTGTTCTGTAGCACCTGATCTAATTTTTGAAATGTTTAAGGGGGTCTCAGAAAATGTATGAAGCGTATTGTGAGGAAGTAGAGATTGATGAAAATGTCAGTTGAAGAATTAAGTGATTTGGCTAGATTTGAAGATGCCGACAGATACATGCAGCGATGTGATGACTGCGGTAATGAATGTGATGATTTAATCGAAACTGAAATCGGATATCTGTGTCCGAACTGTTTTGATGAATTTATAAAATAAAATTGGAGGAAGAATTAATGGAAGTAAAAGTTGAATTAGGCTTATCAAAAGGTCTAGAAGGCCTTTTGAATCGTTTTATTAATGCAATTGAAGGGGTGGGTACTTCAAGTAACGTGCCTGAAGTCTGTCATGCGAAACCGGTAGATGCAGCAGTTCAGGAAACCGCAGAAGCAGAACCGGTGACAAAAGTTGAAGCAGTTAGCGATGTTGAAATGGTCAAGCCGGTAGAAGAACCAAATGAAGAAGATAATGATGAGGACATTAATTATCCCGCATTAAGAAAAGAAATTAAAAAACTTGGCATTAAATTAGTACAGGCTAAGAAACAAAGCGAAGTTAAGGCACTGACAGCTAAGTACGGGTATACAAAAATGGACGAGCTGCCTGATGATAAATTAGCAGTTTATTTGGAAGATCTAAAGGAGATTCAAAATGGATAAGACTGTAGATCATTTCCAACGGGACCACGCACTTCTTAGTGCCAGCGGTGCATCAAGGTGGCTTAAATGTCCGCCTTCCGCACGTCTGGAAGATGAACTTCCGGACACAACAAGCGAATTTGCCAAAGAGGGGACTGTTGCTCATGAAGTATGCGAAATACTTCTTAGAAAGCATCTGGGACTTATTGCAAAGGCTACTGCTACTAAGAACATTAACAAACTAAAAAAGGATAAGCTTTTCAGTGCTGAAATGATTGATCATGCAAATGATTATATTGATTACATAACTGAAAAGGTCAAGAGTGATGATGCTGTAGTTCTTGTTGAAGAACAGCTTGATTTCAGTCAATACGTACCTGAAGGGTTTGGTACTGGTGACTGTATCATCATTCAGGACGGAGTACTGACTATTATAGATTTCAAATACGGCAAAGGCGTATCGGTCAGTGCTGAAGATAATCCACAGATGAAACTCTATGCATTGGGTGCAGTTGAAATGTTTGGTTTCATCTACGAGTTTGCCAAAGTGGAAATGTGTATATTTCAGCCGCGTATCAACAATATCAGTGAATCAGTTGAGACCGTTGAAGAATTAATCAGATGGGGTAATGGAGTGATTATTCCTGCTGCAAAGCTTGCATTTGAAGGTAAAGGTCAGTTCTGCGCAGGTGATCACTGCAGATTCTGTAAGCTGAGAAACAAATGTAAATGTCTTGCCGACTACTGTTTAGAAACAGTAAAGGATGAATTTGAGGACCTTGACGGCAAGCTTGACAAATCATTATTAGCTCCTGAAGATATTGCAATGATCCTCGGGCGAATGAAAACCGTTCAGAACTGGTTAAAAGATGTTGAAAGCTATGCAATCAATGGTGTACTGGACGGTACTCTTGAAGTACCAGGCTACAAAGTTGTAGAAGGCAGAAGCAATCGAGCCTATACAGATCAGGGGAAAGTGGTGACCGCTTTGACGGCTAATGGATATCCTGAGTCAGTACTTTTTGAAAAGAAATTATTATCAATAACCGCAATGGAAAAAGTCGTTGGTAAAAAGAACTTTAATACCCTTTTGGCAGATCTAATTGAAAAGCCAAAAGGAAAACCGACAATTGTACCATTAAGCGATAAACGTGAACCGTACAGTATCGCAAATGAATTTGAAATAGAAGAAAATTAAGAAAAGAGGATAAATGGATATGAGTAAAAGAATTAAATTAAACAACGTAAGATTAAGCTATGCAAATGTGTTTACAGCACGTGCAATGGAGGAGGGGCAGGAGCCTAAATATTCAACTCAGGTTATCGTTCCCAAAGATCATCCACAAATCAAAGAATTTAAAAAAGCTATCTTGGAAGTTGCAAAGGATAAATTTCCTAAGCTGGTTAAGGATAATAAAATGCCAGCCAAATTAAAAACCCCTTTGCGTGATGGTGATGAAGAGCGCGATGATGAACCTGAAGTATACGGCGGGATGTATTTCTTTAATGCAAACAATAAGAAACGTCCTACTGTTGTGGATCGTGACAGAACTCAGCTTACTGAAGATGACAATGTAATTTACAGCGGTTGCTATGCAAATGTTATTGTTGATCTGTTTGGCTATGACACTGCAGGCAATAAGGGGGTATCAGCTGCGTTATGCGGTGTGCAGTTCAAAAAAGACGGTGAAGCTCTTGGTGGCAAAGGTGTAACGGCTGACGACTTCGATGAGGAAGAAGCTGATGAAGATGACTACGACATCTAAGATTCTCCACGTTGATATAGAAACATTTTGTGAATTAGATCTAAGCAAGACGGGTGTGTATGCCTACGCATCGCATCCGTCTTTTGAAATTCTTTTGTTTGCATATGCATGGGATGATGGACCCGTAAAATGCATCGACATGGTCAATGATGAATTTCCGTATGAACTTTTAGATGCACTTGAGGATCCTGATGTAGTCAAAGCGGCTCATAACGCAAACTTTGAAATGACATGTATTGGTGAATACTTCATGATCGACGTTGACCCAAGGCAGTGGATATGTACGATGGTGCTTGCAATGCAAAATGGTTTACCAGGTTCATTAAATAATCTGGGAGGTGCATTAAATTTTGAAGAACAGAAAATGGCGGTAGGAACAACTTTAATTAACTACTTTTCCAAGCCCTGCAAGCCAAGCAAGGCCAATGGTCAGAGAACAAGAAATCTGCCAAGACATGATCTGGATAAATGGGAAACCTTTATTGAATACTGTATCCGTGATGTCGAGGTAGAACAGAAAGCCTATAACTATCTTAAGGGTTTCAAACAGCCTGAATGGGAACGTGATATTTATATTCTTGATCAGGAAATAAATCGAAGAGGTATCATGATTGACCAGCGGTTTGTAAAAAATGCGGTGGATATGGATATCGGCATTACTGAAACTTATATCAATGAATTGAAGGAGATTACAGGATTATCCAATCCAAACAGTACCGCACAGTTTAAGCAGTATCTCGCTAAAGCGGGTATCGAGTGCAAATCGTTTACTAAGAAGACAGGTCCTGAACTTCTGGAATCTGTTGAAGATTCAGCTATCAAAAGGGCTATACAGTTAAAACTTTTACTGGGCAAGACCAGTACTGCTAAATATGAGGCAATGCTAAGAGCTGATAACGGCGATCATCGAATACGCGGTTTATTTCAGTATTACGGTGCCAACCGTACAGGAAGATGGGCGGGTCGCTTAGTGCAGCTGCAGAATCTTCCGCAAAATCATATTGAGGAACTAGATATGGTTCGTGAGCTTGTAAAAGACGATGATATCGCTACACTCGACCTTTTGTATGAAAGTGTCCCTGATACACTGTCTCAGCTTATCAGGACAGCATTTATAGCTAAGGAGGGGTGCAAGTTCATAGTGGCCGATTACAGCGCTATAGAGGCACGTGTAATCACATGGCTTGCCAATGAGAAGTGGCGTCAGGACGTATTTAAAAATAATGGCGATATCTATTGTGCCTCGGCAAGTGCCATGTTTAAGGTCCCAGTGGTAAAGCATGGTGTCAATGGACATTTACGACAAAAAGGGAAGATTGCGGAGCTTGCATTAGGTTATGGCGGGGGTCCTGCTGCCTTAAAATCAATGGGCGCTCTTGAAATGGGTATTGATGAGGATGAACTTCCTAAACTGGTAAAAATGTGGCGCAATTCCAATAAAAGAATAGCTACTTTATGGAAAAAAGTAGGTAATGAAGCAATCGACGCTATTTATCAACAGACGATTAGAAGAGGTGTTGATAAGGTGCTGTTTGAATTTAAGCGTGGCAATCTCATTATTAAGCTTCCTTCAGGGCGTAAACTGTGTTATCAGGGGGCAAAGATCGTTGATACTGAAAAAGGTCCTAAGATATCGTACAAAGGCATAAATCAGGTATCAAGAAAGTGGGAACTTACTGATACATGGGGCGGCAAGCTTGTCGAAAATATTGTTCAGGCAATTGCGCGTGACTGTCTCGCCCAAGCGATGCTGAGGCTTCGTGATGCGGGCTATGAAATAGTAGCTCATGTACATGATGAAGTCATTATCGAAGCTCCGATAGACGCTTCACTTGAGGATGTGTGCCGTATCATGGGCGAACCGTTAGATTGGGCGCCGGGACTTATTTTAAACGCAGAGGGTTATGTGACCCCATATTATAGGAAAGATTAAGAAAAGGGGTACGGATAATGAATCACGATATTGAACTTGATATAGCTGTGGGAACCAGTCGAAAACAGAAAAAATGGAAAAATACCAAAATGTACTGGTCTGAGCTAGTTGATAAGCTCTCAACCACTGTACGTACTCCTGAAACTATCGGTGACTACAAGAAGATGCCGAAGTCAAAGCAGGACGATATCAAGGATGTCGGCGGTTTTGTCGGCGGTTATCTTGAAAAGGGAAGTCGTTCTAATGTTAAACATCGTCAAGTCATTGCATTAGATATTGATTTTGGCGATATAAGTATATGGGACAGCTGGGAACTGCTCTACGGCAATGCCAGCTGCATCTATTCCACGCATAAGCATGAACCGGCTAATCAAAGACTGCGGCTCATAATTCCGCTTGATAGAAAGGTCAATGTTGAGGAATATCAGGCGATAGCTAGAAAGATAGCGTATAACCTAGGCATAGATGCTTTTGACGATACTACTTATCAGCCTCAGAGGCTAATGTACTGGCCAAGCGCTTCAAGCAATGGCGATTATGTATTCAGGTTTATTGATTCAGAATTCATAAGTGCTGATGATATTCTTAATGAATATGAAGACTGGAAAGATATTACATCATGGCCGACAAGCAGCCGTTCCGGCGATGTAATGAAAAAGGAAATCCGTAAACAGAAGGATCCTTTAGAGAAACCGGGAGTAATAGGTGCATACTGCCGTGCCTATGACATCCACGAGGCAATTGAAAAATTTATAGAGGATTATGATCGGTGTGCAGTGGACAACCGTTATACGTATACAAAAGGGAGTACTGCTGCGGGTATTATTACATATGAGGACAAGTTCAGCTATTCGCATCACGGTACCGATCCTGCAAGCGGGGTATTATGCAATGCCTTTGACCTGGTAAGGCTGCATAAATTTAAGGAACTCGATGAAGAAGCTAAGATTGATACACCATCAAATAGACTCCCAAGTTTCAAGGCCATGGAAGAATTTGCAACTAAGGATAAGAGAGTAATAAAGGAAATAATACAAGCTAAGAACACTATTATCGAAGAGTTTGACGATGAATCAGACTGGGAAGAGAAACTGCAGGTTACCAAGAGTGGAGTTGTTATTTCAAATTATTTCAATATTGAACTGATACTTAACAATGACCCGCATTTTAAAGATAAATTAGGATATAACGAACTTTCCAAGCGCTTCTATGCTCTATGTGATTTGCCGTGGCGTAAGGTGCATAAGTGGGATGCTGAGTTGACTGATAATGACGATGTCTACATCCGTTCCTACTTAGACCGGAAATATGGTATCACGGGTAAAGATAAGATATTTGATGCAACTGTCAAGGCCTGTCAAAAACACTCATTTCACCCTATAAAAGAGTACTTGGAGGGTCTTGAGTGGGACGGCAAGAAAAGAATAGATACTTTATTAATTGATTACTTTGGAGCTCGCGACTGTGAATATGTTAGGGCGGTAACGCGTAAAACCCTGTTAGCTGCAGTTACAAGGGTGTACAAGCCAGGGTACAAGTTTGATACTATGCTTACGCTGATGGGCGCACAGGGCTGCGGAAAATCAACATTCGTAAGAAAACTGGCTGTTAACTGGTATACCGATTCGATTAAAGATATTAAAAATAAGGATGCTTTAGAGGGACTTCAGGGTATCTGGTTTGTTGAGTTCAGCGAGCTTACTGCAATGAAAAAGAGCGATGCCGAAACGATTAAATCCTTTTTATCAGGGACTACGGACAGGTTTAGAAAGGCGTATGGCCGCAGGACCGAGAATTATCCTAGGCAGTGTATTTTCATCGCTACAACAAACGAAAGTGAGTTTCTAAGAGATAAGACAGGCAACCGCCGCTTCTGGATTGTCAGCGGCAGCGCTAAAGGTAAATCAAGAAAAAGTGTGTTTGATGATCTAACTGAAGAAGAAGTTAACCAGATATGGGCAGAAGCCAAGTATCTTTATGATAATTCTAATGAACCGTTATTTTTAGATGAGGAGCTGGAAAAAGCAGCTAAAGAGGAACAGGAGTTCTTCATGGTTGAGGATCCTAATGAACTAGTTGTAAAGGACTATCTGGACAGGCTGTTACCTGATAACTGGGATGACATGGACCTGTATGATCGTCAGGATTTCATTAATTCTGATAAGGTAGGGACCGTACAAAGGACAAAAGTATGTTCAGCGGAGATATGGTGTGAAGCACTCGGGTATGATGACACTAAGAAATTAAATGCTTATGAAATATCGAACATCAATAAAATAATTGAGAATATAGGTACATGGGAAAAACAGAGAAGCCCAATGAGGTTTAAAATTTATGGTCCTAAACGGGGGTATAAACGTATACAAGAGCTGTAACAGCTGTGTAATCGGGATGTTTATTCGTTTACCATCATTGTAAACGAGTAAACACCAAACCCATTAGTGTGTACAACGGTGTGTACGTGTCTAAGTCCTTACGTGATAAGGGGTTTAGAAGATTGGTAAACAGGTAAACACTAAATATATATACAGTATTAAATATTAATATAAATTATAAAAAATGCCCGCCTAAACGCAATATGGGTGTATTACATATACATGACGCATGTGCGCGTAACATAAATAAAACCAAAAGTCAAGGGAGGTTTAAAATTAAATGGCATGGAACAGCAGAACCAATAACAAGCCGGAAAAAGAAATAGAAGAATACTTAGTTGAACGAATAAAAGACCTCGGTGGTATGTGTCCGAAGTGGAACAGCCCCGGAACCAAGGGGGTGCCGGACAGAATAGTATTGATGCCAAATTCAATGATATGTTTTGTAGAGACAAAAAGAGAAAAGGGCGGAAGAATATCGCCGATGCAGGAGTGGAGAGCCAAGCAGCTTAAGCAGTACGGTTTTATAACTTTTTTCATCAACACAAAACCGCAGGTAGATAAGCTGGTAGCGAGCCTGATGAAAGGTGAGATTCCTGATGCAGTTTAAGCCATATGCGTATCAGGAAAAATCCATCAACTGGATCCTGAACCACAAAAGATGCGGACTTCTGTTAGATATGGGGCTGGGCAAAACGATATGCACGTTGGTTGCAATCGAAGATTTAATCTACAACCGAATGGATATTCAAAAAGTTTTGATTGTAGCACCGATACGGGTGGCGCAGAGTACATGGTCAGGTGAAATTGAAAAGTGGCAGAATATATCGCACCTGAGATATTCGATTGCGGTTGGAAGTCCTAAGCAACGTATTGAAGCATTGAATCGTGATGCAGATATATACATAATCAATCGTGAAAATGTTGTGTGGCTGATTGAAAACCACAAATGGGACTTTGATATGTGTGTCATAGACGAGCTCTCAAGCTTCAAGAATAATCAGGCAAAACGGTTCAAGGCACTTAGAAAATATATTGGGAGATGTAGAAGAGTTGTAGGACTTACTGGAACACCGGCCCCCAATGGCTTGATGGATCTTTGGCCGCAAATATATCTTCTTGATCAGGGGGAACGTCTCGGAAAGACTATATCACAGTACCGACAGCGGTATTTCAAACCGGGAAGGTCAAATGGATATGTCGTTTATGATTATGTGCCGTTACCAGATGCTGATAAAGAAATCTATGACAGGATAGAAGATATCTGTATCTCGATGAAGAAAGAAGATTATCTGGATATGCCTGACAAGATATTCAATAATGTTGAAGTAGAACTTGATACAAGAGCATTTGAATACTATAAACGTCTTGAAAAAGACGCAGTAATTGAGCTGGGTACAAGTGATGCAGTACTTGCCTCTAATGCTGCAGGTGCGTGTAACAAGCTTCAGCAGATTGCAAACGGTGCGGTTTATACTGAAGAACATTCGGTGGTAAAAGTCCATGATTCAAAACTGGATGTTCTTGAGGACCTTATCGAAAGTGCAAACGGTCAGCCGGTAATTGTGTTTTATCAGTTCAAGCATGACCAGGCAAGAATTCAGGAGCGTTTTGAAACCAGGGAACTAAAGAATGATCAGGACGTAAAAGACTGGAATGATGGAAATATTCCTATCCTTCTGGCTCATCCGGCCAGTATCGGTCATGGTCTTAATCTTCAGCACGGAGGACATATCATAATCTGGTTTGGCCTTACATGGTCGCTTGAGCTTTATATGCAGGCAAATGACCGTTTGTACCGCCAGGGGCAGGATAAGGCGGTACTGATCTATCACATCATTGCAAAAGGGACTGTGGATCAGCGGATAGTCAAAGCACTTGAAAATAAAGAACGTGGTCAGGAGGCGCTTATGGATTATGTTAAAGCAAAAATTGAAGAGTATGGAGTACGTTAATAAAAGTTAAGATTGTACGTATAGGAGGAATAGCGTATGGAAAATAAAGAAGAGTTATCGAAAGCAGTTAATGATTTAGAAATGACTAAACAAGAACTCATGAAGGAGCTGTTGGATCGTTACCTGCAGCTTGATTCGCTTGAAGGATGCAAAAGTGCTAAGGACACAGTCGTATTGTATATACGCAAGCTGGAAGTTAAACTTAAAGAAATGCTGTAGGAGGAGAATGAATGGACTACAACGAAAAGGTACAGTATTTAAAATCCTATAGGGATAAGTGTGATAGACTGGAATTTATAGAAAATCAAATAAAAGGCGTACAAGCGATAAAGTATACTCCGAGTATAAATGGTCCTAAAAAATCATTAAATGCCTACATCGAAGAAAAAATGCTACTCTCGAGCGAGATAGAACAAATCGAAGAATGCATAAATAAAATTTGTGATTTGAAAGCAAGGAATGTTCTTGCTTATAAGTATCTGCGATTTAAAAAAGATAGAGAGATTGCTGAAATAATTAACTACAGTATTTCGCAGGTACGCAGATATAAAAGAATTGGTATAAAGCTGATTGAAATATAAAAAAACTCCTACTCTTCGTCGGAGTGGGAGTTAAAATAATATATTAAAAATCATCTATATCGTTATATTTTAGTTTTTCACTATCATATCGATGTATTATCGATTCCATTACTGAGTTGTAAGTGTCCTCATCTATGGTTTTATCATCATATATGTCTTTAATTTTTCGCCATCTATTTATAAAATCATTTACAATTCCGTTTTCAGGGATAAGATATTGTTGATCGGCATTGAAATCATCATAATAAATAGAACTATCTATTTTTATTACAAATTCCACGGCTTTACACAAGTTTACAATAGTTCTAAAAACATCGCTATATGAATCTAATTTTTCTATGTTTTTGAATTTTGTTCTACCGCATAGCCAATCAATTGATACATTACATGTTTCTGCAATGTTATAAAGTGTTTCGATATTTGGTGATTTAGAGCCATTCTCATAAGAAGATAATGTGGTTTGAGCTACATTGATTAAATCACCAAATTCTTTTTGTGTCATATTTTTAAATTCTCTTAATTCTTTAATCTTTTGTGAAATAATTTGATTGTTCATAATTATTCCTCCTCGTTAATATTATATACCAAAAAACACTAAAATTATATATCTCAGCATAAAAAGAGTTAAATATTATTTACAGGTTATAATTATTGTAGTATAGTTATAAATATAAATAGAAAGGAGTGAGTAATATGAGTAGACAAACAAGTATCACACTTGATGAAGATTTGATGATGAAAGCAAAGATTTATTGCTTGAAATCAAAAAAGACTTTTAGTAAATATGTTGAAGATCTCATCAAAAAAGATTTAGAAACAAAAAAAGATATTCGTTAATCCGACCAAAGACACACGAATATCTACCATCAGGCACTTGTATTATACTATAAACGAGGTATATTGTATACCTTTTATTTAGTGAATATGGTGCCTCTGGAAAACTAACAAATTTAGGAAAGATAGAGGAAAATTTAATATGGAACAAAAAATTAGTAATATTTTATTTGAAGACCTTAGAACTTTGGAATATATTTCAAATGCACTTACTGTGTTAGAAACAGCAATGTCACCAGATAATCAAGCTGGTATCCTTAATCCTGATATTGTTCATAATCAACTTTGGCATCTTTCGGATGTTATGAGAAATACGACAAAAAGTATTAATTCAAAGGTAGGTGCTTATCATGGATAATGGATTAATCATCAAGGATAGTATTAAAACAATCGACAGCAGAGAAGTTGCTGAAATGATTGAAATGAGACATACCGATTTATTAAGAAAAGTCGCTAAATATGAGGATATTTTAACCAACGCAAAATTGCGTTCGTTAGATTTCTTTATTTCAAATGAGTATCAGGATTCTAAAGGTGAAACTAGAAAATGTTACCTCTTAACTAAAAAGGGTTGTGATATGGTTGCTAACAAATTGACAGGTGAAAAAGGAGTTATTTTCACTGCTAAGTATGTTAATAGATTTGAAGAAATGGAAAAGGAGCTGGCAGTTCCAAAGATTCCTACAACCGATAGAGAAATACTGTTCTTATCAGTTAAAGTAGGCGAAGAAACAGCACAACGAGTTGATAAACTTGAAACTGATGTAAAAGACATTAAAGAGAACCAGGCTATCACACCAGGTGAGTATAACTATATTAACAAGAAAGTGAAGAATAGAATTCGGTATGTCAAGGATGCTAGAAATCTTAATCTAACTAAGGAACAAAATTCTAAGCTATATAGTGCTTTAGGTAGAGATTTGGCATCATTCACTGGGGTAAGAACAAGAAGTCAAATTAGATCTAAAGATTTTGAAAAAGCGGTACAGTTTATTAATGACTGGGAGCCTTCATATACAGATTTAAAAATTATAAGTCAAATGGCATTGGATATTTAGAGTGGTTGAAAAACTACTCTTTTTTAAAAGATGAACACTTTTGAACACCAATGAACACTTTATATGTGATATAGTGTATATGTGGTCTTTTGGTTAAGACACACAGATGATTAATTTCTTTTTGGTTGATTCGTGTTTCTTATACTTCCCCTTGATTATACAAATATGAAAAAGCTCATTCTCCCAGAGCTTTTTTTGTCTCCAGATAAAGCGGCATCACCTGGTGCTGATACGCCATTCATTTAATGCCTCCTTTCATTAATATTCGTGGTGTCGCTTTATGTGGGATGACATGATATAATTGAGATATTATAGGAGGTACTTGAATGAAAATAATCGAAACAATCAAAACAAAGAGAAATTTGTATATGTGTAAACATAATATTGAAAATGAGTATATAAATGAGTTAAATAAATATGCTAAAGAAAAAAATAAAGGAACAACTCAAGAGGTGATATCGTCGTATTTAGATGAAAACCATCCTGAAAATTCGAAAATGGTTATTTGTGATGTATTATCGTTCATTGCTGCAGAAGAAAAGTATCTAAAATTTGTGTTGTCATGTACTTGTTTTTTTATTGGAATTGGTGGTCTTAATTGGCTGCTTGATATTTTTGACTGGGAGGGTATATGGTTGGCACTTGTATTGATTTTACTAATTGTTGCACTGATTATTACACATACCATAAAAGAATATGAATATATAAAAAGAAACTTATTATATATAGAAAACAATAAATAAATTTATGCAAACTAATGGCACTTACGTAGTGCCTTTTATTATGGCAGGATATAGCAAGTAGCAGCTTACCAGGGTCCTTTCCTGGAGTTGGTGGTGTTTTATATTAAATAATTTGATATAATAAAATTCTGGAGGTGGTATAAAATGACTGGAAATGATTGGTTGAGTATAATATGTAGTATATACGGTTTATTAGGTACAGTTATTTCAGTACTAAGCATAATAAAGATGTCAATTAAGGATGTTTTAAAAACAAACACAATAGGCTATTTAAAAGATCTTCCTATGCCTACCTTAGATCAAGTATATCAAGCAAGGCATGGGATAAGTTTGATGACTGTAGGATTTTTATTAGAAATGATTAATATATTTTTTAAAAATCTTACCACAAAGCAATTTATTTATATTTTTGCTTTTTCTTTGATAATAGAGATTATCATAGCAATATACTTAGTAATAAGATACAAAAAGCAGAAGAAAGAAATAATGCGAGATTAGAGAAGAAAATAATAGACTTAGTCATGAAAGGGGCACTTGAATAGCGCCTTTTATTATACTCAAAACGGAGGTGGTGATATGACTTGAAAGAGAAATACGAGTTAGCTTACGATGATTATATATCGGGTATGAAGTACAAAGACATAGCGGCTAAATATGATGTGTCAGTTAGTGCGGTCAAGTCATGGAAAAGCCGATACTGGAAAGATAAAAAGTTGCAACCAAAAAAAGCAAAGGTTGCAACCAAAAAGGTCGCAAGAGAAATTGCTAAAAATATAGCTGATGATTATGGAGAGCTGGATGAAGATAAACAGCTCTTTTGTATTTACTGCTTAAAATATCACAACCATGTAAAGGCATACCAAAAAGTCAAACCGAAAGTTACATACGGCAGTGCAGCTGTCATGGCTAGTCGTTGGTATAAACTGCCTGAGGTCCAGGAAGAAATTAAAAGGCTAAAAGCAGAAATGTACGCAGATGCACTTCTTGATCCGCAGGACATTGTACAAAAATATATCGATATTGCATTTGCAGATCTAAATGATTATCTAGAGTATGGTCGAGAGTTAGTACCTGTTATGGGACCGTTTGGACCTGTTACTGTAAAAGATGAGCTGACAGGTGAAACAGTTGAACTAAAAAAAGAGATAAATGTCGTGAAACTCAAAGACAGTGCTTTTGCTGACGGGACTATTCTCAGTGAAGTCAAACAGGGACGCGATGGCGCTAGCATAAAACTGAGTGATCGTATGAAGGCCTTGGACTGGCTAGGCAGGCACATGAACCTTGTTACTGAAGAACAAAGAGCCAAGATTGATTTGATTAAAGCACAGACCCAGAATATTACTGGTGGCAATGATGAAGAAATTGAAGATGCAGATGATGGATTTATCGAAGCTTTATCGGGTACTGCAATTTCTGATTGGAACGAGGGTCAACAGAATGGCTAAAATAAAGCAGGTCATTTTTAAATTTAAACCATTTAGTAAAAAGCAACGTATGATTTTAAACTGGTGGACTAAGGATAGTCCGGTAAAAGATAATGATGGAATTATTGCAGATGGTGCTATCCGTTCAGGAAAAACCATTGTAATGTCCTTGTCATATGTTTTATGGGCAATGACTACTTTTAGTGGTCAAAACTTTGGAATGGCAGGTAAAACAATAGGATCTTTTAGACGTAATGTTTTATTTTGGCTTAAACTTATGCTTAAAGCTAGAGGATACAAAGTAAATGATCACCGTGCCGATAATCTTGTTATCGTTAGAAAGAAGAATATCGAAAACTATTTTTACATTTTTGGTGGTAAGGATGAACGATCACAAGATTTAATTCAAGGTATCACATTGGCAGGAATGTTTTTTGATGAAGTTGCATTAATGCCCGAAAGCTTTGTTAATCAAGCAACTGCACGTTGTAGTGTTAAAGGATCTAAATGGTGGTTTAACTGTAACCCGCAAGGTCCGTTTCACTGGTTTAAAGTTAATTGGATAGACAAATCAATTGGTTATTTAAATGCAGAACAAATAAAAGAATTAGAACGTAAAAAAGAAACTGTAAAAAATATATTGTATGTTCATTTTACAATGGACGACAATTTGTCTTTAAATAAAGAAGTCAAAAGAAGATACGCTTCAGCGTATAATGGAGTTTTCTATGATAGATATATCCGTGGTTTATGGGCTGTCGCTGAAGGTGTTATTTATGACATGTTTAATAGAGACAAGCATATTGTCAATAAACGTCCTAAAATTGATGAAAACGAAAAAAAATATATTAGTTGTGACTATGGAACCCAGAATCCCATGGTCTTTTTACTTTGGGAAAAAGGGGTTAATGAAACGTGGTATGCAACAAAAGAATATTATTATTCTGGTCGTGAAGAAAGAAAACAAAAAACTGATAGCCAGTACGCTGATGATTTAATTGAATTTATTGGTAGCTTGAATATTGAATATATTATAGTCGATCCAAGTGCAGCATCGTTTATAACTGAGTTGAAAAGCAGAGGATTGAGCGTCAAACGTGCTAGAAATGATGTCTCAAATGGTATTCGTTCAGTCGGAACAATGCTTAATCTAGGAAGAATTGGTTTCCTTGATACTTGCAAAATGGCGTTAAAAGAGTTCTCTATTTATGTATGGGATTCAAAAGCAACTAGCAGAGGAATTGATGCACCGATAAAAGAAAATGATCACTGTATGGATGCAATAAGATATTTTGTTAACACAATTTTAATTAATAAAAATAAATTAAACACTGATTTGAAAGGGGGAATTTAATGGAAATTTTTAGATTGCCAAAAGATACGGTTATGACACCTGATTTATTAGCCGAATATATTAGTAAACATAAGATGCTTGTAAATGGTCATTATCAAAAACTGCATGATGCTTATGAAAATAATTATGACATATACAATCAGCCAGACAAAGAAAAATGGAAACCTGACAATCGCATATCTGTAAACTTCGCCAAATATATCGTTGATACATTCAACGGTTTTTTTATTGGAAACCCAATAAAAATAAATAGTAAAGATAAGGGTACAAATGATTATATTGCTTTTCTAGATTCTTATAATGATCAAGATGATAACAATGCTGAACTATCAAAGATTTGTTCAATTTATGGACACGGCTACGAAATGTATTATCTCGATGATAATATGCAACAGTGTATTACATATCTTTCTCCGCTAGAGGCATTTATTATTTATGATGACAGTATTATTGAAAGGCCTTTATTTTTCATAAGATACTATAAAGATTATAAAAATGTTGAACGTGGGTCATGGTCTGATGATACAGTTATTCAATATTTTCATCAAAACGGATCGTATGTTTTCGATGACGATGAACATCTTCATGGTTTTGATGGTGTGCCGGTAACTGAGTATGTTGAGAATGCTGAACGCACCGGTATTTTTGAGTCAGCTATGCCGATGATCAACGCCTATAACAAGGCTATAAGTGAAAAAGCTAATGATGTTGATTATTTTGCAGATGCCTATTTAAAAGTTCTAGGTGCTAAACTTGATACAAATGGTGTTAAACAGATACGTGATAACCGTATCGTTAATTTTGAAGGTGATCCACAAGTTAATATGGTTGTTGAATTTATGGATAAACCAAATTCAGATGGAACACAGGAAAACTTAATTGAACGTCTTGAAAGATTGATATTTCAGATTTCTATGGTTGCGAATATTAGTGATGAAAATTTCGGTACAAGTTCCGGAATAGCATTAAAATACAAACTTCTATCAATGACGAATCTAGCAAAGGCTAAGGAACGTAAATTTACAAGTGGAATGAACAGGCGTTACAAACTCCTTTTTTCACATCCGCTTTCTAAAGTAAAAAGTGATGCCTGGGTTGGTCTTGAATACAAATTCACTTTTAATATTCCTGCTAATATCACCGATGAGGCGCAAGTTGCAAGTTCGCTTGAAGGTATAATCTCAAAGGAAACACAATTAAAAGTTCTTTCGATCGTTGACGATGTTCAAAGTGAAATCGACCGTTTAAAAAATGAAGAACAGGATGCTGAAAATGATATTGTTGCTAAAACAATGTTTGAAAATGGCACTGACTTGGATTATAAGGATGATGCTGTTACTGAGGTTCAAGGAAAAACTTTAAATGGTGCTCAAACACAGTCGTTATTAGCTATAATGGCTCAATTCACCTCTGGTACTATAACTGAGGGTCAGGCTGTGAAATTAATTTCTACTGCAATCGGTATTGATACAAATGAAGCTAAAAAAATATTAAGTGGTGAATTGTAATGGGCAGTTATGATTACTGGCGCAATCGGGAAAATGAGCAACATAAGCACAATATCACTGAAGAAAAGAAATATAATCAGGAATTAAATAAAATTTACAAAGACATGATGGATGAGTGCAAGAGGTCCATTAATAATTTCTATGCTAAATATGCTAGTGAAAATGGTATAACCATGGCTGAGGCTAAGAAAAGAGCTTCTAAGTTAGATATAGAAGAATATGCGCGCAAAGCTGCTAAATATGTAAAAACAAAAGATTTCACCAAAGAAGCTAATGACGCAATGAAAATCTATAACTTGACAATGAAAGTAAATAGATTGGAGCTGTTAAAAGCTGATTTAGGTCTTGAACTTGCCAAAGGTCACAGTAAGATTTATCAGCTGTTTTATAAAGCGTTAAAAAAACGCTCTATAGATGAATTCAAGCGACAATCAGGTATTTTAGGCAAAACAGTACAAAATAACACTAAATTGGCTAATTCAATCGTTAATGCGTCGTTTCACAATGCTACTTTTAGCGATCGTATCTGGATGCATCAGGATTTATTAAAAAGTGATTTAAATAAATTATTACAAATTGGCCTTATTCAAGGTAAGAATCCAAAAACACTTGCAACTGAGCTTAGAAAGCGTTTTAACGTAAAACAGTCGGATGCTGAACGATTAATGCAGACTGAGTTAGCAAGAGTTCAAACAGATGCACAAAAAAAGTCCTATATTGAAAATGGGTTTGATGAATACGAGTATATTGCTTGCGGTAGCAGTGATGTATGTGATACGTGTAAATTAATGGATGGCAAAGTGTTTAAAGTTAAAGATATGATGCCTGGACTAAATGCTCCACCGATGCACCCAAGGTGTCATTGTTCAACCGCTCCTCATATTGATAGAGCAGAATATGAGTCATGGCTTGATTTCCTTGAAAAAGGTGGTACTACCGAGGAATGGGAAGCTCAAAAAAGATTCAAGTCTAATATGAACAAACAACTTAATAAACTATCTGAAAGTGAAAAGAGTATCTTAAATCGTTATACTGGGATTTTCGCTTTTCAACTTAATAGTAGTTTAAATCATGGTAAATATGATAAATATCAAAATGAAATTAATATATTAGATAATGCATTGAGCAAAGGGGTAATTCTTGAAGATATTACATTGAGAAGAAAAGTTGATCTAGGTTTTTTTGTTGAAAAAAGCAAATATAACATAGAGGATTTAAAAAAATTAATCGGTATTAAAATTATTGAAAAAGGATACTCCTCAACTTCGTTAAATTTATTTGATGATATCGATTTGAAAGGCCGCAATGGTTTTATAGAATTTGATGTCCCGAAAGGATATAAAGGCGCGCAATATATAAAAGATCTAGCATATCCAAAATTTAAAAATCAAGAAGAAGTATTATTTAATAGAGGACTGTGTTATATTATAAATGAAGTAAGAGAAGAAAATGGAATTTATTATATAAAAGCAGAGGTGCTAAAAAATGATTGATCCTAAAGATTATCCATTTCATGTCAAAGAACTTGGCGGTGAAGAAGAATTTAAGGAGTACATACAACTATGGAAAAAGGATGCTCCCTGGTCTGACGATGAACATATTAAAAATATACTTAACGGTGAAGAAGAAGCCAAAGTAAGTATATCAATGTGGTGTAATCCTTGGATGTAGGAATATATTAAAGTCGATAATTAATCGGCTTTTTTATTTTTAAAAATGGAGGTATAAGTGTGGCGCGAATAGAAAGCGGTGTAACTGGTGTTGTTAGTAAAATAGACATTAATAGTTTAGAAATAGATGAAATTAAAGAAAAACTCGATACACATATTAAAGAATTCAATGGTTGTGTTGAACATATAGATACCGGAATCAACTATTTAAAAGAGGATATTGAATATCTTCGAAAAGAAAACAAGACAAATAAGTTAGAGATGATGATACTTAAAGATAGCTTGAAAAAATTATCGTATTGGTTATGTTGTGTAATTGTAATTAATTTTATTTTGCTAATTGCTATAATGCTATTTTTTTAGAGAGAGGATAATGCAAAATGAGTATAAAAGTAAATTCGATTATAATTTCAAACTTAATTGTTTATTTTATTCTTTTTTACCATTTGCTATCAAGGTGAAATTTATGATTAAAATAGATGTTAAGAGATCACGTGATCATATTGCGGTTTCTTGTGTTGGTCATGCAAATTACAATACTGTTGGGCAGGATATCGTTTGTGCGGCAATTTCTAGTTTATTACAGACACTTTGTTATTCTTTAGAGGAGTTAACACAAGATAATGTAAATGTTTGTTTAAAAAGCGGAAATTCTTTAATAGCAATATACAAACCTACATCAAAGAGTCAATTGCTGGTTGATTCTTTTTTTATAGGATGTAGAGAGATTGCTAACGTATATAGTGATTATGTTGAAATATCTAAAAATTAAATATATTAATTAGCGTTCATTTGTATGAACGCTTTTTATACGTCCAGGCGTGAATGACATTAAACTTTACGGATTGTTGGAGGCGTGGAAACCAATAAAAAAACTACGGATAGGTTAGGCGTGAAAACTTTAAATTACGGAGGAAAAGAAAATGAAAGATTTAGAAAAATTATTAAAATTACCATTATTAAAAAATAAGTTCGATTTACAGCTTTTTGCTGAAGATAGTGACAATGGAGAAGATGGTGAGGATCCGGACAACGAACCAAACACCTCACTTAAAGATGGTGAAGGTGAAAATCCTAGTGACAAAAAATACAGTGATGAAGATGTAGATAAACTTATTTCTAAAAAATTTGCTGAATGGGAAAAGAAACGTCAAAAAGAGGAAGCAAAATTCAAAGAGGCTCAAAAATTAAAAAATATGACTGAGCAAGAAAAAAAGGATCTTGAATTCAAACAACTGCAAGAAAAAATTGCGAAGTATGAGAAGCAGGCTACATTAGGTGAAATGTCTAAGGTAGCCCGGTCAATTTTAGCAGATGAAGAAATTAGTGTTAATGACGAACTTTTAGCTAATCTAGTATCAGAAGATGCTGATACAACTAAAGCTAATGTTGAAAACTTTGCAAAGATTTTTAAAGCAGCAGTTCAAAAGGAAGTTGCAGCTAAATTACGTCACGAACCACCTAAAAAGGGTTCTAAGACGAAAATGACCAAAGAAGAGATTTTTAAAGTTGAAAACACAGCTGAAAGACAAAAATTAATTAGTGAAAACATGGAATTATTCCAATAAAAAGGAGAGATAAACAATGAAAAACAAAAATAAGTTTAATTTACAATTACATGCAGCAGAAACAAATTTGACTGCTGGTAAAGATTTAGAACCAGCTATTTCGATTGATTACACAAGCCGTTTAAACAAAAATATTAATGAGCTGCAACGTTTATTAGGAGTTACTGAAATGATTCCAATGAGCGCTGGAACAACTATTAAAATTTATAAAATGGAACAAGTAAATACACCTGATCAGGTTGGAGAGGGCGAAACTATTCCTTTAACTGAAATTAATAGAAAATTAGCTAGAACTGTTGAATTAAAGTTAAATAAATATAGAAAAAGTACATCAGCAGAAGCTATTCAACGTTCAGGACGTTCATTAGCAGTAAATCAAACAGATGAAAAATTAATTTCTGGTGTCCAAACTTCAATCAAAAAATCATTTTACACTTTAATTAAGACTGGAACTGGTACAGCAAAAGGAACAAATTTACAATCAGCATTAAGTGCTGCATGGGGAGCGTTACAAAAGTTCTATGTTGATATGACTGTAACACCTATTTATTTTGTATCAAGTGAAGATTTAGCTGATTATTTGGGAAATGCTCAAATTACATTGCAAACTGCTTTTGGTATGTCTTATATTGAAAATTTCTTAGGTTTAGGAACAGTGATTGTTTCACCTGAGTTAGAAAAAGGAAAAGTTATTGCTTCGGCTAAAGAAAATATTAATGGTGCTTATGTTCCTGCAAACAGCGGTGACGTGGCTCAAACATTCAACTTAACAAGTGATGCTACTGGGCTTATTGGTATGACACATAATATTGATGGGAAAACAGCAACATTTGAAACTTTATTGTTTAGCGGTGTCATCTTTTTCCCTGAATTTTTGGATGGAGTAATTGTAAGTTCTATTCAAGCATCTGAAGTATCAGTTGGAGCATAATTAGGGAGGAAAATAAAATGTATAAAGTTATTAAATATTTTACTGATTTACAAGATAATGAACATCCATACAATGCGGGGGATACATTCCCTCGTGATGGATTGACAGTATCTAGAGAACGTATTATTGAACTGGCTACTGCCAGTAATAAACAAAGTACGCCGTTAATTACATTTATTGAAGATAAAAGTAATCAAGCTCAAGACGAAAATGAAGCAGTTGAACCCGAAAAGCAAAAAAAGGACGAAACAAAAAAATCCGAACCTAAAAACTCAGCTTCAAAGAAATAATGGTGTTGCCTATGACAATACTTGAAAATGTCAAAGAATTACTAGGTAACCCCAAAAATATTGACGATAAACTAAACGTGATTATTGAGCTTACTCAAAAACGTTTAGGAAATTTGTTAAGTGTTAAAGAAGTTCCTGAAGAACTTGAATATATTGTTATTGAAGTATCGGTAATTAGATTTAATCGTATTGGTAGCGAGGGTGTATCTTCTCATTCAGTCGAGGGTGAAAGTATGTCTTTCAACGACGATGATTTTGATAGCTATGATAAAGATATCAGGTCATGGTTAAATAATCAGAGTGATCTAAAAAAAGGAAGTGTACGTTTTTTATGAGATATGACACTCCTGTTTATTTTCAAACTGTTAAAAGTGGCCAGTATGATCAAAATACAGGTAATTATGGAGATGATACTATCGCCGAAAAAGAATTAATGGCCAGTGTGATGGATACCAGTACTAAAACAATGCAATTAATTTATGGAACTATTAAGCAAGGGAGTTTAACTATTCATATTCAAAATCATTGGAATGAAGTATTTAATTTTATTCGCATTGATAAGAAACAATACAAAGTTGACTATAGTAGAAAGCTTAGAACAAAACATATTTTTGTGCTTTCGGAGGTGACTTAATGGCTAAAGTTTTTTATTTAGAGGGTTTAGAAAAATTAAGTAATAAACTTAAGAAAAATATCAAGATGGCTGATGTAAAAAGAGTTGTTAGTACTAACGGAGCTGAGTTAACAAATAAAATGACTCGTAATGCTAATTTCGTTAAGGGATATCAAACTGGTACAACTAAAAGGAGTATACAGTTATCGAAAGAAGATAGCGGTTTTACTGCTATTGTTGAACCAGGTACTGAATACAGCCCGTATCTAGAATATGGTACCCGAAAAATGGAGGCTCAGCCCTTTGTTGGTCCTGCGTTTAATGAACAAAAAGAAATATTTAAAAAAGATATGAAAAAACTAGTTGAGTGAGGTGTATAAAAATGGATCCACAACAAGAACTGTTTAGTTATCTGTTAGTAGAACTAAAAAAGTTATATCCAGACAATGTCTATGATACTTTTTTACCACCAGATAATACCCCTTACCCGTTTATATATGTTGGCAATAGTCAATTAATTGATGATGCTAATAAAAGTGCTGTATTTGGGAATGTCTATCAAATTATCCATGTATTTCACAATAATCCTAAGCAGCGTGGGACAATCTCAAAGATGCTTCTTGATATAAAGAAAGTATCTAGAAAATTAAATCATACAACTAATTTTGCGTGGTCGTTAAAAAATGTTAGTCAAGACATTATGCCAGATACATCAACAAGCATTCCACTTTTACACGGGGTGCTTTCTTTAGAGTTTAAATTTAATTAGGAGGATGTAACATATGAGAAGATTTGATTTACAGCTTTGTGCAGCGCCTGAAGCGGTACAAGGTAAAAAAATTGTTTATTTATATAGAATTTTAAGTAGTGCAACTACAAAAGATGGAGCAACACTTGCTTTTACAACTGAGAACGGTCGTACAAAGAGCAAGGATGCTGATTCCACAGCAACTAAGGATGGATCAATTCGTACACCCGGGGTTGCTGAGGTAGAAATTACTGCTACAAGTATTTTAGCGGTTGGTGATACTTTAATCGATGAGTTAGAAAAAGCCTTAGATAATGATGAGCTTGTTGAAATTTGGGAAGTAAATTTAGCCGAAAAAGGCACAGAAGATAATGTTGGAAAATTTAAAGCAAAATATTTCCAAGGATACCTTACAGAGTGTGAAATAACTTCTAATGCTGAAGATATGGTTGAAGTTTCTCTTACATTTGGGATTAATGGCAGTGGAGTAGATGGTTATGCCACAGTATCTCAAGAACAACAAGAAATGGCAAATTATGTGTTTGCTGACACAAAGAAAACTGGAGCGTAGAAATACGCTCTCTTTTAAATTGAAGAAAGAAGAGGAAAAATTATATGGAATTAACAATTAATGGAATTGTATATAAATTCAAAGCATCTATCGGATTTGTAAGAAAAGTAAATAAAAATGTAACGCAAAAAGATGAATTAGGTGTAGAAAAGCAAGTTGGTTTAACTTATTTGGTAGCTGGCTTAGTAGATGGCGAAATTGAAGAATTGATTAATGCTCTAGATTATTTAAATGATGGCATGACGCCTAGAGTTACTCGTGAGCAAATTGAAGAATATATCGATAACGAAACGACAGATGTTGAAAAATTATTTGAGGTTGTAATTGATTTTTTATCGAGTGCGAATGCATCGAAAGTCGCGATCAAGAAACTGTTCGAGAGAGTGGAAGAAGCGAAGAAACGGGAAAAAGAACAACATTAGAAGATATTCGATCATTCAATGAAACTTATAAAGAGATAGCATTAAATTGTTTTAGATATTTAGATTTTAAGAATTTTGATCAAGTTGATTTATTATCCTTTGCGGAATATGAACTATTAATGAAAGCAGTAGAGCTAAAGGAACTTGATTTGAATTATCACATTCATTTGCTAGCGTTTAATAATTTTAAAGTCAAAGCAAAAAAGAAAGCAGGTAAAAATAAAACTCGACCAGTTTTCGATACTTTCAAGAAGTTCTTTGACTATGAATATGAACTTAATAAAGTTCTTGGAAAAAAAGAAGATAAATTTTCTAAAGTTAAAGAATTCATGAGAAAAAGAGGTGAGAAAAATGGCAGAGAGTTTTAGTGTAAAAGCTATATTATCGGCTGCTGATAAAGGATTTACTTCCACAATGGAAAAAGCCGATTCCAAATTGTCGAGCTTAGGCAGTAAAATTAAAAGTGGACTTGGTTTTGGTATTCTTACTGGAATTGGGCAACAAGCTTTTTCAAGTATCACAAGTGGCATTTCGGGTGTTATAAGTGAATTAGGAGCTTCAAGTGCAGCTTGGAAAACCTTTAATGGTAACATGGAAATGCTTGGAAAAAGTTCTAATGAAATAATTTCTACAAAAAAAGAACTACAAAAATTTGCAACACAAACAATCTATAGTGCTAGTGATATGGCTACTACTTACAGTCAGCTGGCAGCAGTTGGAACAAAGAATTGTACACAGTTAGTAAAAGGTTTTGGTGGTCTTGCTGCGGCAGCTGAAAACCCAACGCAAGCAATGAAAACTTTAAGTACACAAGCTACACAAATGGCCGCTAAGCCGAAAGTTGCTTGGCAGGATTTTAAACTAATGCTTGAGCAAACCCCGGCTGGAGTTGCAGCGGTAGCGAAAGAAATGGGTATGAGTACTTCTAAATTAGTTAGTAAAGTTCAGGATGGAACTGTTAAAACCGAAGATTTTTTCAATGCTATTGCTAAAGTTGGAACAAATGACGCTTTCACAAAATTGGCTACAGAATATAAAACTGTAGACCAAGCAATGGATGGTTTGACTGAAACTCTGGGAGTTAAATTAGCTCCGGCATTCGACTATGTTTCAAAAATTGGGATTGATGCAATTTCTGGTCTTGTTGATAAATTAGATGGTTTTAACGCTGACAGCTTAGTTAATACAATTTCGGGGGCAATAACAACAATTCAACCCTATTGGGATGCTTTTAGTAAAGCTGCTGGAAAGGTAGCAGGAGCACTATTTGATGTCGGAGGTGTGATTGTTGATGTAGGTGCCTCAATAGCAACAAATGAAACGGTTATTAAAACGTTTAGTGATGTTATGTCTTCAGCCGGTGATGTGATTGCATTTGTTGGGAATATAATTGCAGATAATAGTGACATAATTGTTGCAGCTACACCGTGGGTAGCAGGTTTCTTTTTAGCATGGAAAGGCTATAAGAAAATTAGTTCAGCTGTTACCGCATTACAAAAATTTGGTGATAAGTTAATGGGAATTACGCAGACTGCATCATCAGGTTTAACTGAAAAATTAGATGGAATTGCAGGTAGCCAAACTAAAGTCGGTAAATCATCTAAAAAAAGTGCAAAAAATATGCTAGCATCTGCTAAATCTTTTATGATGATGGGAGCAGGTATTTTGATGGTGAGTGCAGGTTTTGCATTATTAGCTTATTCCGCTATACAGTTAGCTAATGCAGGACCTTTAGCAATTGGTGTGATGGCTGGTCTTGTGGTTGCTTTGGCAGCTATGGGAGCTGGTATGACTTTGATGTTGAACTCTATTAAGCCTGGGGCTGCAAAATTAAACGCTATTTCACTTGCAATGTTAGCTATGGGAACGGCATTAGTTCTAGTTTCAGCTGGATTTGCAATCTTAACGGCTAGTGCTATTAATTTGGCAAATGCTGGACCACTTGCAATTGGGGTTATGGTCGGAATGATAGCGACTATTGCATTATTAGCGACAGGAGCAGCTATATTAGGGCCTGCATTAACAGCGGGAGCAGTTGGGTTTATAGCTTTTGGTGCTGCTATTGTTTTGGTTGGAGTAGGAGCTTTATTAGCAGCTACTGCCTTAACGTTAGTGGCTGGTGTACTTCCTACTGTCTGTGAATACGGATTATTAGGAGCAGGAAATATAGCTTTATTAGGAGCGAGTATGATTGCTTTTGGAGCAGGTGCTGTAGTAGCTGGAGCAGGTGCTTTAATTTTAGCTGCTGGTTTAATTGCGGTAGGAGTTGGTGCATTAGGTGCAGCAGTTGGTGTATTAGCTTTGGCTGTTGCATCAGTTGCTTTGGGAGCAGGAATTAATTTGTGTGCTCTAGGCGCAGTTATTTTAGGACCGGCATTATTAACTTTATCAGCAGGGGCGCTCGCTGCTGGAGCTTCTTTGCTAGTTTTAACTGCCGGGGTATTAGCGTTTACAGCAAGTGGCGTTGCCTCTCTGGCAGGAACAATTTCATTAACTGCTGGGTTCGTAGCTTTTGGTGCTTCTTTATTGGTTGTAACCGCCGGTATGATTGCTTTAGCTGCTGGGTTATTAGGTGTGTTGGGTAGTATGAAATCAATTGCATCTAGTGCAAAAACTACTGAAAAATCATTGAAAGCAATGAAGTCTTCAATTAGTTTTGTTAACAGTGCACTTGAAGGACTGGGAAGTTTAGCAAAATCTGCAATTAAATCACTTATTAGTTCTTTTAGTAATGCTGAGGGTAAAGCTAAAACCGCAGGGCAAAATATTGGAAACAATATTTCTAGTGGTGTTCAGACCGGAGCTACTAAAATGGTATTAATAGCATCATTAACAACAATGCAAACTATCGGAGTGTTCCAAAATGGTCAGGCAGGAGCCTACGGGGCAGGTGTTTACATTGGTCAAGGGTTAGGTAATGGTATGAGCTCACAACTCGGCTATGTAAGAAGTGTTGCTTCTCAACTTGCAAGTGCTGCGGAAAAGGCTATCCGTGCTAAAGCGCAGATTCATTCACCTTCAAGGGTTAGTACTAAACTAGGTAATTTCTGGGGTAAGGGATTGGGCAATGGTATTGTAGAAATGAAAAATTTTGTAAAAAAAGCAGCAGATAAATTATTTTCAATACCAGTTTTAAACAATCCTAAAATTGCTTTTGCAGGTGACTTTGATAGTAATCTTTCAGAAGATTACGAATATTATCAAAATACTAAATACACTATTAATGTACCTGTAATTATGGACGGCAAAGAGGTTGCTCGTGTAACTGCGCCGTTTACGCAGGAGGAAATAGAAAAAAATGAAAAATTAAAAAATATGATCAAGGGGGTGAAATAGTAGATGTATGAATTCGTAGATACTGATGAGATGTATACTAAAACAATACTTCCCGCTGAAGCAATGTCCTACAATGGCGTTTTTATTGAAAATGAAATACCGGGGTATCGGACATTATATGTAAGCGGTCGTGAGCTGATGGAAAGTGAAGTACAAGATGAAACGATCAATTTATTGGATGGAACCAATTATTTAGGTAAACGGTATCCATCAAGGACTATTACTGTTACATATCAATTAATTGCATCTACTTGCCTCGAATTTCGTGATTCATTTAATAAATTAAATCGTCTTTTAAAAGATGAACAGGTTAAAATTATTTTTAATGATGAGCCAGATAAATATTTTATTGGTACAAAAATTGGAAACAGTATCCCTGGTCCTGGATCAAATAGTATAACTGGAAATATTGAAATATATTGCAGCGATCCGTTTAAATATTCAGACGTATTAAAAGAATTTATTGCTGAACCAAATGATAATGGGGTTCTTGAAGTGACAGTGATTAATGATGGTTCTGTTTCTGTTCCTATTGATTATGAAATAACTCACAACGCTGAAAGTGGTTTTATTGGTGTTGTGAGTGATAAAGGAACGATGCAGTTTGGAAAAATTGATGAAGCTGATAAAGAGCCTTATGAACAAAATGAAAGGCTGGGGACACTATGGGATTTTATAAATTTACCAAACGATACTAACGGTACTGATTATATGCATCCTTCGCATAGTGTAAAAGGAACGCTAGGTACTAGTACTTGGTTTGATCAGACCTTTTTAACTCTTGGTGTTTCCGGTCCTATCTCCTCGAGTTCTAACGGTGGATTACGTACTCTTATACTTCCCAGCGATTCTGAAGGAAGAAAAGGTGCTAAAAATTTTTATTCATACTTCCACCTTATTTTTTATGCTGGTTTGATGGGACAAACGGGTGAAATGTGCATAAATTGGCTTACCGAAGACAACAAACTTATCGCCGGGGTATGTTGGTACAAAACCGATACAACTGGTAATACGGGAAATTATGAATTATGGGCCAATGGGAAAGTATTACACACCTACTCATATACTACAAGTCACCTTGGAAATCAAAATCCATGGTATTGGGACTGGGGTCATTGCGATCTAAGAAAAGAGGGTAACAAGCTAACCTTTTACTACTGGGGCGGATACCCGTCTTATATTATTCCTGAAGTAGAAAATATGGAATGTGCAAAAATACAAATTGCTATAAAACAATATGGTAATCGTGGTGGCTCAAGTTTTATGACCTACATGGGCGTAAATGATTTTGTATTTGATAAAATGAATGTTGAAAAATGGAAAGATATACCTAATCGTTATCAGCCAAATGATGTATGTGTCATTGATGGTGAAAGCTCAAAATTTTATGTTAATGGTATGTATCGGCCAAACGATGAAATATTGGGGAGTCAATATTTTAAGGCTGATTCTGGTGAAACAAAAATTCAATTTGTTGTTAGTGAATGGACTAAAACAAAACCGACAGTGAAAGTACGTGTAAGAGAGGCGTGGATATAATGGACAATGTCAGAATTGCTGTATTAGATGCATACGATAACGTATGTATTTTTTTAGATAATACAATTGATGAGGCAATGCACTATTATAAAGATGAACTGCACACCTATTTGTCGGGATCAGCTTATACATACTCATTCAAAACATTATCAAATCACGATGATTCTAAGTTCCTTACTGTTGGTAATAAACTTTCTTTTGTATATAAAAACAAAGGTTATTACTGCAATATTGTAAATAATGAGCGTAATGAAAAATATACTAAAGTTACCGCTTACGGTCTTTCATTGGAATTATCTAATGAAGAAACCGGGCCTTATAAAGCAAGTAATGCTTTAAGTTTTGATGAATACATTAGAGCGTTTAACTTTGAAAATCAAGTGTTTGAAATTGGGATAAATGAGGTAAGTGACAAAAGAATAACTCATGAATGGGAAGGGACTGAGACTATTTTAGCTCGGCTTTTTTCGCTGGCAAATGTTTTTGATGCTGAAATTGAGTTTATAACCGAACTGAACAGCGATTATTCATTAGGAGGTATTGTTTTAAACGTTTATAAAAAACATGATACAAATGTTCAAGGAATGGGAACTGATCGTAGAAGTGAAATTATCCGTTATGGAATAAATATTAGAGGCATTTCTAAAATATCTGATATAACAGAACTTTATACTGCAATTCGACCAACTGGGACAGATGGGTTAACATTAGCCGGTATTGATAAAAAAGAATACGATTCAAATGGTAATTTAGAATATTATTCACCAAGTGGAACAATTGAAATTTTAGCACCTCAGGCAAGGGATAGATTTCCTTCTACCTTGACAACAAGTGAAAATGATCGTTATATCGCTAAGGTGTGGAGTTATGAAACAAGCAATGTTAATACACTTTACGGCCAAGCACTTGCACAATTAAAAAAGAACTGTATTCCTCAAGCTAGCTATGATGTAGATGGTTTTATTGATGCAAATATAGGTGATACGTTCACAATCGAGGATAAAGAGTATAAACCAACGCTTTACTTAGAAGCACGTATTACAGAGCAGATAATCAGTTTTACAGATCAAACTACATGCAAAACTACCTTTGATAATTTTGTTGAAAGGCAGTCGCAGATTGATGAATCCCTTATTAAACAAATGAATGATCTTATTGAAGCAAATAAGAGCTATAGTGCAAATATTATTTCTAGTAATGGGATTATATTCAAAAAGGATGACGAAAAAACAATCTTAGAAGCACTTGTAAGTGATGGAATAAATGATATTACAGAAAAATTTACTATAAAGTGGTATAAAGACAGTTTTTTTCTTATAGATTCAAAAACAACAGAAGTTTCAGCAACGGATTTAGAAAATGATAGATCCGTTTTTCGTTTTGAAGCGTTAACTGATAATGGTGTTATAAAAGCAAGTGCGGAAGTAACTGTATTGAAACTTGTGGACGGAAAATCAGCTATAGTATTAAAAATTGACAGTGTTAACGGCTTTTCATTCAAAAATACTGGGGTTAATACAACTATGACAGTTCAAATTTTTGTTGACGATAAAATTATCGATACATCTCAAAAAATGTATGATGTTTTTGGCGAACAAGCAAAAATTATATGGGAAATAAAAAATATTGGTGAAACAGAATATACACCAATAAATCAAAATGATAAACGTTTGTCTGATAATGGTTTCATTTTTACATTAACCGACAAAGACATAAACAACAAAGCAACATTTAGATGCTTTTTAGACTTTTAAAGGAGGATAATATATGGCAATAAAAGCAAGTGCTCAGGTTGATTTAATCGATTTAACTGATGGTTATTCAGTAAACTTGAGTAACGATAATCATACGTTTCAAGGGACTACAAGCGCGGTCAACGGGACGCAATCTATTACATCGAAAATCACAGTAATGTGCGGTAGCGAAATCGTAGCTTGTACATTAGGTGCAATTAGTACACCCTCTGGCTTGAGTGTAGTTAGTGATAATAAAACTCCCGAACCAACAATCACAATTACAGCAACAAGCGCTTTAACTACGAGTGGAAGCTTTACAATTCCAGTAATTATAGGCGATATCACAATCGGAAAGGTATTCAGCTATGCTATTGCGTTTAAAGGAACAAATGGGTCCAATGGTACAAGTGTCACAGTAAAAGATACCAGTGTTACATATCAGGTTGGTAGTTCAGGTACAACTGTTCCAACCGGTTCATGGGTAGCCTCGCCTCCAAGTACATCGGCTGGTCAATATTTATGGACAAAAACGGTAGTAACCTACAGTGATGGTAAATCTACGACTGCGTACAGTGTCTCTAGAAATGGTACTAATGGATCAAATGGTTCAAGCGTTACGGTAACATCTTCTGCCGTATCTTATCAAGCCTCTTCAAATGGTACAACACCACCTACAGGAACGTGGTCTACTACACCAGTAACTGGAAGTGCGGGACAGTATGTATGGACTAGAACTGTAGTCACGTATTCAGATGGTAAGACTACTACATCTTATTCAGTATCAAGAAATGGTACTAACGGAGCTAATGGGGCTGATGCCTTTAATATTGCAATCATCTCATCTAATGGGACAATTTTTAAAAACACCGAAATCGCTACTACACTTACTGCTAAAGTATTCAAAGGTGCAACAGAATTAACCGGAAGTGCATTAACCAGCGCAGGTACAATAAAGTGGTATAAAGATGGTTCATCTACGGCTACTGCCACTGGCAGTACACTTACTATTGCAGCTGGAGATATCACAAATCGCGGAAGTTATGTCGCACAGTTAGAGGGATAAAAAATGGCGGTTAAGGCAAGAAATGAAATAACTTTGGTAAAGGTTGTTGACGGTACAGATGGAGACAGTGGGATTATAGTTTCATCCACTGCCCCATCAAAACCAACAGTAGGTCAACTATGGCAAACTGCAACGGGGCAGCCTATTAAAAGATGGACCGGAAATTCGTGGGTGATTCACTATATTAGTGTAGATAATTTAAATGTAGATACCTTAAGTGCTATTGCTGCTAATCTGGGAAATATTACTGGTGGCAGTCTAAATATAAATGGAAAGTTTATTGTAGACACTACTGGTAAAATCACATCCCTGACAGGAAGTATAGGTGGTGTAAATATTTCTGATGGAGGATTGTCATCTTCTAAAAGTAATCAAAATGGATTAACAACCAGCTATAATATTAAACCGGATGGCACTATTTCGTCAGAACAGACCGGTGGAGAAATGGATTATCTTTTGAATATGGATTATGGAATGATAGATTTATCTGCCACTCCAAACGACAGTACATCTGGCTCGTGGTCAAGACATAAAGGAATAAATATAAGCGGAGGTATTATAAATTTTTATAGTGGTTCTGCTGAAACTGTAGGAAGCATAGAAGTTGATACGTCCGATAATTGTATAAGAATAACTAATGCTGGTCATGAACAACCAATATTTGAGATGGTTGGAACTGTTAATGTAGAGATATAGGAGGGACGAAAAATGTTGATAAAATCAATTAAATCTCGAAAATTCGGGGGGGGGGGTATTTTTAGAAATTTATTTAAAAATTCTTCTAATTGTATCTTATACCCTAAGAAAAATGGGAGTACGGTATGCTAAAAATATTCGGACTAAAAAACGGTACAAGATTACAGCGTAAAGATACGTTTTTCCAATATTCAACTGAGGAACAATTTACTGGTGAGTATTGGCTTGATGGCAAAAAGATTTATCAAAAATCTTACAATTTAGGGACTATTAATGCTTTTAGAAAAATAGAAAATATCGCTAATTTTGATAGAAATATAAGATATGAATTTTCAATGAGAGCTAACGATAAAATAAGCGGTGTAAATGGTATAGTAAACACTGACTTATTTGTCACTACAGGTGGAGATGTTTACATCAACACTAATGGAAACACTAGATACGATGTAGTATTGACATTATGGTACACGAAAAATTAGAAGAACAAATTTCTAAAAGTCATAACTTATATGGCAAGAACAAGTAAAAATATAGAATTTATAAAAGATAAAGTTGGAAAGTTGTTTATTAAAGCAAATTCAATCGTAACAAATGATAATGTATCTATAGAAGATAAAATTAAAGTTAGAGAAATTATAGTTTCTGGGAATACGGGCAGTGGTGCAGCTTTTGCGACAGAAATAGATGCTACAAAATACGTGGTACTATGCTGTTATCCTACAAATGATATAACATACAGTGTTACTCCATTTGTTATGAACAACAGATATTATTTTAGTGTTTCCATAGCAACTTTTATTGTAAATGATAAATATGGAATGTTGGGTGTTTTTAATACTAATGTTGAGATTAAAGTATTTTATATAAACAAATAACGAAGGTGAGGAAAATGAAAAAAATGAATGTTTTAAACAATATGAATTACATGGACACATACAATGCGATTACTGGTGCGGTAGTCGCTTTTTTAAGCTTTATTTTTGGAAAACATTGGTTTTTGTTTGCAGCGTTTCTTGTTCTTAATATAATTGACTGGTTTACTGGTTGGATGAAATCAAGAATAGCTCAAAAAACTAATAGTGCAGCTGGATGGAAAGGTGTTCTTAAAAAAATTGGATATTGGATCATGGTTCTAGTTGCATTTATGACTAGTGCTCTTTTTATTGAAATTGGTAAATCTATTAATATCGATTTAGGAGTTACAACTTATTTAGGATGGTTTGTATTGGCCTCACTATTAGTAAATGAAATTAGATCGATTTTAGAGAACTTTGTAGAAGCAGGTTATAACGTACCAGCGGTTTTAACAAAAGGATTAGAAGTAGCAGACAAATTAATTAACAAAGAAAGTGAGGAACAGTAATATGAACGAAAAAGAATTCATTGAATTATGTAAGAAAGAGATTGTTGAGTATACGAATGAACATCTTGATAAAACGGATAAAAAGCAAATTACAGAAGTTGATGTGTTTGTGGTATGGAGTTGTAAAACATTGCAAAATAACAAAGCTTTATTGTCTACAACTGTTAGTGATGGAATGTACTATGAATTAACATATAACGGTGATAAAAATGAAGTGTATTTCGATGCTTACAAAAAATGGGAAAACAAATGCATTAAATTGGAGGATAAATAAAATGACAACAGTAAAACAATTATTAGACTTAGCAAGAGCGTGGATTGGATGTAGAGAAAGCGATGGGTCTCATATGGAAATTGTTAATGTATATAATGCTTATACACCATTACCACGCAATTATAAAGTTAAATCGAATGATAGCTGGTGTATGGTATTTATTTCAGCTTTGTTTATTAAGGTAGGGCTTGCAAATTTATGCCCGCTTGAATGTTCTTGCGGTAAAGCAATTGAAAAAGCTAAAGAAATGGGTATCTGGGAAGAAAACGGCGCTATTACTCCTAACGTAGGAGACTTAATTATGTATGACTGGGATAAAAAGGATGGATGGCCAGAACACGTCGGTATCGTAGAAAGCGTTAATGGTAATACATTTACAGTTATCGAAGGTAATAAAAATGATGCAGTAGGACGTAGAACTGTAACTGTGGGAAGTGCAAGCATTCGTGGATTCGTTAAGCCTATGTACGATGGTGCTACACCTAATGTTAGTGATATTCCACAAGCTGAAAATAATGCTGGTGTAACTGTAAACTATAAAGTTAAAGTCGATACGCCAAGCGGTGTAAACTGTAGAAAAGAGCCAAGTATAAACGGGGCTAAGGTGACTGCTTATGCCAACGGTACGAAATTGACTATTACGCAAGAATCAAATGGTTGGGGATTTACTGGCGAAGGATGGGTGTCTTTGCAATATTGCACTAAAATTCAAGATAGTGTAGCACAAAATTTAGGGACTTATGAAGTAACTGCCAGTGATTTAAGTGTTCGTACTGGCCCTGGGGCAAATTATCCACGTAAGACATATGCAGAGCTTAGTACAGATGCAAAAAAACATGATTATGATAAAGATGGATGTCTAAACAAGGGTACGCGTGTTACTGTAAAGGAATGGAAAAACGGATTTGCTCGTATTCCTAGCGGATGGGTAAGTGGCGATTATCTAAAAAAGGTGTAAAACTATGAAACGCTTAGAAACATCAATTTTAGCCATTCTAGTGCTGTTATCACTATTACTAGGAATTGCCCTGGTACAAGAGAAACAAACCACTAGAAACCTAAAAACCAATCTAGAGTTAACAAAGCAGGAACTCTATGATGCTAGAGGTGATAGAGATTATTATCAAGGACAGTATAAAAAATATTACGAACTGTCCGAAGAACTTCAAAATCAAATGGGAGTTTATGCTTATGAATAAAGTTTATCTAAAACACGATGCTGAAGATATTCAGGGCAACCAGTTAAACACAAGAATGGAATACACCATAATTGCAACGGGGCAGACACATAGCGTTATCAACAATGGGTATCGTGATATACATGTAAATAATAAATACATAAAATTCAAGCCTAACTCGAAATGAGTTAGGTTTTTTTTGTATTTTTTGGGTAAAATAGAAGTATTAAAAAAATATTACATATATATATATTAATAGTTGAAAATAAAAAGAAGGGGTGAAAATTGGTGTTTAAAGAGAGTATATTGCTTATTTTTTTAACATTTGTTGCAATTTTAATCAAAAAATGTTACAAGTATGCTATTATAAAGATGAAAAATGATTATAAATTAACTTTTTCACAAGTGGAGGAGAGAAGTATGGGTGATCTTGAAGCGATAGATATAGCAGTAAATGCTGAAATAGAAGATGTAGCAGACTGGTTTTTACTTAAGGAAAACATGTCAAATAAAAAAGTTCAAAAATTATGCTATTATGCTCAGGCATGGAGTCTAGTTCTTTTAGATAAAGATATTTCAAAAAATGCTAATTTTGAAGCTTGGGTACACGGTCCAGTGAACAGAACTTTATATAGTACATTCAAAGGTTTTGGATGGCAAAAAGTTAAAATTACGAACCGGGAAGAAACAATTAAGCGAATCAAATTGATTTTCACACCAGAACAGATTGATGTTTTGGAATCAGTATGGGATACTTATGGTGAGTATGGTGCGGATCAACTTGAAGCACTGACTCATTCTGAAAAGCCATGGTTAGAACAACGTAAAGGGTTAGGTAAGTTTGAAGGCAGCAATAATTTGATTTCACGTAACACAATGAAAGAATTTTATCAAAGTTTATTAGCGGAATAATGAGTAAGAAAAAATTATATAATGTTAATATACCTAAAGAAAAAGAAACGGGTTTATATAACAAAGATAATAATAAAAAAAGAGTAAATCATCCTGAAATCAGTTTTAAATATCTATATAAGTGTAATGTTTTTTGTTTGAAAGAATTAAGCAAGTATGACAAAAATCATAAAAATGAAAATGTTTTTAATGAGTTGCAAAGATTTTTATATGAGATAGATCAATATGATAGTTTGGATGAAGTCATAAAGCAGTATACATCTAAAAATGGCAGTAAAATAGAAAAAAATAATCCAACTGTTAAAAAAATTAAAAACAGATTTATGGAAGCTTATCCTAAAGAAGAAGGACTATTAGAAGCTAATATATTGCATATTCATCTAAAAAGAGGTGGAAAAGAAAAATTTGTTATTTTTGGTGTTAACTATGATAGCGTTTTTTATGTTTTGGCTTTTGATCCTAATCACGAGTTCAATAAACGATAAGCCTAGGTCACACACATTGATCTAGGCTTTTTTGTATAAAGAAAAACACAGTGACATGGGAATGAACACTGTGTTTTTAGCATAATTTTGGGATGCGTACTATGCATATTAAAAGTATATAATAATATCTTATTTTATACAATATTTTTACAAAAAGAGCACAAGCCAAAAACGGGAGAGGTGAACTTGTACTCTTTGTATACTTTCGAATATTGTTAATGGGAGAGGAACAATATTCTATTGTACAAAAATAATATTTGTACGCAATCTATTCTACTACATTATACAAAATATGCAAATGTATTAAACTTTTAAATAAAAGAGCACAAGGCTCTACCGAGGAGATATCTTTTTTGTGCTCTTGGTTGGGTATGGCTAAGGGGAAAGGAGGACCATACCCTATTATACAACTATTGGAATTATAGTGGGGATCAATAATTGTACAATATCAATTATAGTTATTTGTCATTTTTTATCAACTCATATACTTAATACTCAATATTTGATTGAATAAGTAATACTTTTTAGTATGGAAAAACATATTGTAAAATATAGTTATTTATTATATAGTAAACACATAAAGGAGGATTTACAATGGCTAAAATTACAGTAAATGAATCTTGTATTGGGTGTGGAACTTGTGTAGGTGTTGCACCAGATGTTTTTGAAATGAATGATGAGGGGTTATCATCTGTTATTGGTGATGATGTTGATTCAGCTAAAGAAGCTGCTGAATCTTGCCCTGTAGAAGCAATCGAAGTGGAAGATTAATCAAAAAAATAGAGAGTTATAGTGATAAAGGAGTGTTCGATTAGAGCGCTCCTTTAAGCATTGTAGCTATTAGTAACTTACATATTTATTCTAGATAACTTGTGGTATGGCTTATAATTCTTTTTTGTTTTTCAATATCATGCTTGCAATTAATGATCATTTCATCTTTATTTGGTATGTCAGATATTTCTAAAAGTTTCAGTTTTTCTTCTAATGCTGTTAATTTTATTTTCGCTTCTTGTAATTTTCTTTCTTTTAAGTTCGCATTTAACACCTCATTCTTATTATAAATATTTTGTGTATAAAAGTCATTTATGATGTAATCCAAAACCTAATTATTGATTAAATGTTTAATTTTTATTTTTTTGTGCTATTATCGATATTAGGGGATGGATTTGTCATAAATATACGTATACACAAACCGTTAACACTAAGCTTTTTAATCCTCCCTTAATGTCTGGAACTCCCTAAACTCCAGACATTTTATTACATGATAGAGAGGTGTTTGGAGAATAATTTTTAGCCTGAAGAAACAATATAAAATGTACTAAATAAGTAACAAATAAGTAACAAATCGCCTGAAACCCGCATTCTAGCGTGTGTTTTTTTTCAAGACTTGAAATTTTTTCATGGTTTATTAAAAATAATGAGCTTTACGATTAGTCCGTTAATCGGTTAAATGACTAGTATTTATTAGGATTTGTATTATTTTTATAGATTTTGTAAATATCATTAGAACTTAGATAATATAAAGATTATTTAAAATAAAAAAATATTTTTATGATATAATAGCTTGTGGAGGAGAGGATAATGCAACAATTAAAGAAATTTATTTGTTTATTACTATTTCTTTTTATAATGACAGCCTGTCAAGAAAAAATAGCATATGATAAGGAATGGGCGGCAAATTTTGCACAGCAGCAAGTTAAGGCTATGGATGGATATCGTCTGGAGGGAGTATATTTTTATCAAGGAAATCATATTAGGGTAAATGATCAAAAGGTTGGTAAGGCAGTTGTCGTGAAAGCAGTAGTTAGATACTATGATGTTTTTAAGGATCCAAACAAATATGAGCTTGTTTCTGTTTTTGATGAATCAAACATTGATTTAGCAGGACAAGGATATATTTACGGTGAAGATGGAGATAGGTTATTAGGGGTCGATCAAATAGATGTTTATGATTCCAATCAACCAATTAAGTATCTTCGGGCTATGGATGATAAAGACATTAGTGAAGTTAATCGAAAATTAAATACTGTGCAAATAAAATAAAAAAGCATCTTTAAATTGTTCCCTATAGAGTAAACACGATAAATGTGTTTTCTATAGGGTCAGTTTAGTATGATGCTTTTAGTTTACCAATTTTTTATAATGCCTTTTACTAAAGTAACTAGGTCTTTTTCTGCTTTATTAGCCGCTTCTACAACTTCTTGGTGATTTAATTCTTGGTTTGAAAGTCCTGCGGCTTTATTAGTGATCAACGAAATTCCCAGAGTTTTCATATCACAGTGACGAGCAACAATGGCTTCTGGTACAGTGGACATTCCCACTGCATCAGCACCTAAGGCTCTATATGCTAATATTTCTGCTGGTGTTTCATACATTGGGCCTTTAAAAAAAGCATAGACACCATCTTTTAAACTAATATTATTGTCATCGGCAACTTGATGAGCAAGTTTTCCTAATTTTCGATTATAGACTTCACTCATATCTTTAAAACGAGGGCCGAATTCATCGAGATTAGGACCACGTAGTGGGCTTGGGGCAAATAAACCAATATGATCTTTAATCAGCATAATTTGTCCAGGATTTAAATCTTCACGGATTCCTCCGCAAGCATTAGTTAAAATTAAATTATCAATTCCCAGTCTTTTAAATACACGAATTGGCAGTGTAACAATATCCATGTCATTGCCTTCATAATAATGAAAACGTCCTTTCATGGCAATTACTGTTTTATTTTCTAATGTACCGATAATTAACTTGCCGGCATGTCCAATGAGATTAGAAATCGGGAAATGGGGGATATCGCGATAATCTAATTCGATAGGATTTTCAATTTCATCTGCAAGTGGGCCTAGACCTGAACCGAGAATGATTGCTAAATCAATTTTTCCATGATATTGGGTCTTAATATAGTTTGTTGCTTCATTGATTTTAATGTACATATGTCATACCTCCTAGACTCAATTATAGCATAAACTTTTAAGATGTATTATAATGAAAATAGAAAAAGTGGTGAGAACGTGGAACGAAAATTAAAGACTCGACATTTATATCGACATTTCAAAGGCAAACTATATTATGTTATGAATATTGGGTTAGATAGTGAAACATTGGAGGAAGTTGTTATTTATCAAGCTATGTATGATGATAAAAAATATTTATTCGTTCTTTAGAAATGTTTTTATCAAAAGTTGATATAAAGAAGTACCCAAATGTAGAATAAACATATCGTTTTGAGGAGTACGAGGAGGAAGACTGATGAATCAAGCGGCATATCGATTAGAACAGACGAAATTAACAGATAGTAAGGTTTTTCGTGATGCAGTACATAATTATATTCATGTAGATCAACCATTGATATTAGATTTAATCAATAGTCATGAAATGCAGCGACTTCGGAGAATCAAGCAATTAGGCGGGACGCATCAGGTCTATCAAAGTGCGGAACATTCGCGTTTTTGTCATTCTTTAGGGGTTTACTTTATTGCTCGAAAAATGATTTTTAATAGTGCAATCGGAGCCTATTTAAATGATTATGATAAGTTAACAGTAATGTGTGCAGCTTTACTCCATGATATTGGTCATGGTCCATTTTCGCATTGTTTTGAAGATGCCTTTGATTTAAACCACGAAGCATATACAATTAAAATTATTAACGGAAAGACCGAAGTACATGATCTTTTAGAAAAATTTGATCATGGTTTTTCACATAGAGTAAGTAGTGTTATTGAAAAAACACATCCTAATAAAATTTTAGTACAGATGGTTTCGAGTCAACTTGATGCTGATCGGATGGATTATTTACTTAGAGATTCTTATTTTAGTGGTACTACTTATGGGCAATTCGATTTATCCCGAATTTTACGAGTGATGGCTGTTTGTGATGGAAAGATCGTTTTTAAGAATTCTGGTGTACAAGCAATCGAGAATTATATTTTAGCCAGATATCATATGTATTGGCAAGTTTATTATCACCCCACAGCCCGGAGTTATGAACAGGTATTAATTAGTATTTTTAGGAGAATGAAAGATCTTTATGCAGCTGGTTATGATTTTGGAGATATTCGTTATTTAAAGCCGTTTCTTGATGGACATGTCGATGAAAATGATTATACTAAATTAGATGAGGGGATCGTTTTTTATTATTTTACAGTCTTAAAAGAAGGCAATGACGAGATTTTGAAAGATTTATGTACACGCTTTTTAGATCGACGATTGTTTATTTATCATGATCTGCTCGATCAACATGAAAAACAATTAGCTGAATCATTTTATGAAAAAAAAGGCTATGATCCTCGTTATTATGTTGTAAGTGATGATCAAAGCCAAGTTCCCTATCGTTATTATGGAAATACTGAAGAACTCAGTGAAATTGAAATATTAATTGATGAAGAACTCCGGTTTTTACCAGAAGTATCAGAAATTGTTGGGGCAATTGTAAATTCTAAGAAAAATAAAAATGATCATAAGATTTTCTATCCCGAAGTGTAAACTTCGGGATTAGTCTTTTTTAAACCAATAGACTGTACCATTTTCATCAAAATCACCGGTTAGTGGATTGATTGCAATTTGCTGTAGGTCTTCGGTTGGCTGATACCATGTAACATCTTTGTTTTCATTGGTATAGTTTAAAACATCGATAACGGTTTTTTTAGCAACAGTTTTGTCATCAGCTGTTTCCATTTTACGATTGTCATCGTAGCCGACCCAGCTGGCAACCAGGACTTGTGGATTATAAGCTACAGCCAGGTTATCAACATCGGTACTACCAGTTTTACAGGCGTTGATATTATCAAGTTGATAAGAAGCCATTGTTGCTTGAAGATAGGTACTAAATGTACTATTAAATGTAGATGTTAATAGCTGTGATAATTCTAAACAACTATCTTGCTCCAGCAATTGTTTATCTTCTTGTTCGTGCTGGTAAAGGACTTTACCAGCATCATTAGTAATTTTTTCAATTGTATAGAGATGATTGTATTTTCCTTCACTAGCGAGACAATTATACATATTGGCAAGATTATATATGTTTGTATTTAAAGTCCCAAGTGCCAGTGAGGCATTTGCTTTGACGTCCTTGATTCCAAATTTTTTGATTAATGAAGCTAAGTTATCAGTTCCTAAAAATAGATGTGTTTTAACGGCGAAAATATTATCAGATACAGCAATAGCTTGAGCTAACGTAACATCTTTATATGCATATTTATCGTTAAAATTACTAGGACTGTAAGTGCTGTTATCGTCAAGTTTAAAGGTAGTAGGTTCACATAAAAATGTGGTTGCCGGAGTGAAACCGTTTTCTAGCGCCAGGTAGTATAACAAAGGTTTGATTGTACTGCCGATTTGTCGATTAGCTTGAGTGGCACGATTGAATTGTGAGCTGGCATAGTCTTTACCGCCGATAATAGCAAGGATTTTACTGGTATATGGTTCAACAACGATACTCGAGGTTTCGACTTTACTATCCTTAGTATACTCACTAGCACTTTTTTCCACTACTTTTTGGTAATCTTGATTAAAACTTGTATACACATTTAAACCTTGATTCAAATATGTATTGTTGTAGTAACCAAGTTCTTCGAGTTCATCAATAACGGTATCTTTATAGTAATTATTAGCCATATTATCATCTACTTTATGCGTTTCAGCAAGATTAAGATCACTATCAAGAACCTGCTGTTTTTGAGTTACGGTAATTTCCTTACAGTCGATTAGAGCGTTTAAAACGATTGACTGTCGTTTTCGAGCTGCTTTAGCATCATTTAAGGGTGAGTAATAGGTTGGGCCATTAACTACTCCAGCCAACATACTGCTTTCATTTAAATCTAGTTCTTTAGCACTTTTACCATAAAAATATTGTGCAGCATTTTCAATACCATAAATTCCATGACCAAAATAAACGTTATTAATATATCCCTCGAGAATTTCATCTTTTGATAAACGTGTTTCTAACTGCATTGTCAAAAAAGCTTCTTTAATTTTTCGCGACCAGGATTTTTCGTTAGTTAAGTACAATAAGCGTGCATATTGCTGAGTTATCGTACTCGCTCCTTGAGATTTTTTTTGATTTGTGAAGTTTACTTTGAGGGCTCTCATGATTCCAATTGGATCAAAACCCCGATGGTCATAAAAGCGTTGATCTTCAATAGCTACAATACTTTCTTTAAAATAATTACTAACATTATTTAAAGTTACATAATGACCGGTATAGTCGTTGATCGACTGATAATAAATTTCTTGATTATCATCGTATAATTTTAAATAACGATTCTTGTTTAGATCCGGTTCCCCCATGCAATATGCAATAACATATAGTGATAGAAGTATGCCGGCTAAACTTGCTAAAATAGTTACAAATATTTTTACTAATTTTTTCATCATATCACCAAAAGTATTCTTGACGGATTTGTGTTATAATATGCACGGTGATAGAATGAAAAAAATAATTAAAGTAAATTATCGAAGTATTTTTAAATATGAAGAACATCAAGAAACTGTTAAATATGATGGTTCTGGTCATCTGGAGATAGGTGATGATAAAATTGTAGTCAGTTATCAAGATGAAAATAAAATAAAAATTGAATTAAGTGAAAATGAAGTTAAACTTCATAATGGGGCTAGTGTTTTGCATTTAGTAAGAGATCGTGATATTTTAAATCAATATGAAACTCCATATGGAGCAATTGCTTTAAAAACTAGATTAATTAGTTATGATAACGGGGATAATGTGAAAATAAAGTATGAATTATATGATGGAACTAATTTGATTAGTCAAGTATATGTCATGCTCAATTATTTAATATTGGAGAACTAAGATGAAAATACTAAAGTTTTTATCAAACCGGATCGTTGTATCGATTATTTTAATATGTGTTCAGATATTATGGCTAGCTTTATTTATGCGCTATATTTTTACTGATGCGACCTTATTAAAAGGAGTTTTTATTTTTTTAAGTGTGATCGTAACTTTATATATTATCAACAATGACGATGATGACCCCAGTTATAAGATTATTTGGTTAATTCCCATCTTATCTTTTCCGGTTTTTGGTGGTTTGTTGTATGTTGTTTTTGGTAATAAAAAGCCAGCTAAAAAGCTTCAAGAAGCCTTTGCTAATCAAGAAGAAGCTATTAGACCATTTATTTATCCAAATAAGATGGTTGAACAAATTGAGGATTTGATTGCAAAAGGACAAGCTAATTATTTAGTTCAAGAAAATTTTCCTATTTATAATAATAGTGAGATTAAATATTACCCTTTAGGTGATGATACATATCCAGATTTGTTGAAAGAATTAGCTAAAGCAAAACATTTTATTTTTATGGAATATTTTATTGTTGAAGAAGGTGAGATGTTTAATACAGTCTTAACGATATTAAAGCAAAAAGTTAAAGAGGGTGTGGAAGTACGGTTTATGTATGATGATATGGGCTCTTTGACAATGCTGCCATTTCGTTATTATCAAAAATTGGAAAGTTATGGAATCAAGTGTATAGCATTTAATCATTTTGTTCCATTTATTTCGGCAGTAATGAATACCCGTGATCATCGTAAAATTACGGTGATTGATGGAAATGTTGGTTTTAGTGGTGGTTTTAATCTGGCTGATGAGTATATTAATGCTAAAGTGAAATATGGACATTGGAAAGATACGGGGGTAATGATCAAGGGTGAGGCTGTATGGAATTTAACACTGATGTTCCTAACAACGTGGAATGCATCATTAAATACATTTGAAGATTATGATAAATATCATCCTCGTCATTATATATGTCCCGAAATAAGTCCAAATGGGTATATTTTACCATACGGCGATTCACCATTGGATAATAAGCCGGTGGGGAAAAACGTTTATTTAAATATGATTAATCAAGCACAAAAATATATTTATATTGATACGCCCTATTTAATCATTAATGATGAAATTAAAAATGCTTTGTGTTTAGCTGTTCGCCGGGGAGTAGATGTAAGGATCATCACACCTGGAATTCCAGACAAAAAAATGGTCTTTAAAGTAACACGCTCTTACTATGAACCACTTGTAAATGGCGGAGTACGAATTTACGAGTATACTCCTGGGTTTATTCATGCTAAGAACTTTGTTTGTGATGATAAAATTGCTACTGTTGGAACAATTAATTTGGATTATCGCAGTCTTTATCTGCACTTTGAATGTGGAGTCTATATGTATGATGTTCCAGCAATTAAAGATATTAAAGAGGACTTCTTGAAAACGATCGCTGTGAGTAAGGAAATGACCCCTGAAGATGTCGTTAAAGGGCGCTTTAGAGGGTGGCTAGAAGCAATCTTAAGATTATTTGCACCATTGTTATAAAAACATTGACTTCATGAGGGTTTAATGGTAATTTAATTAAGATATAGTGATTAGAAGATAGGAGGGCAATGATGGCAATTAATAAAATTGAAGCGACTTTAAAAGGGGCGCTTAAACAAGCAATAATAGCGTGTGGATTTGTTGAAGAATATGATCAAGAAAGTATTACAATTGAAATTCCTAAAGATAAATCACATGGGGATTATTCAACTAATCTAGCAATGCAGCTAACAAAATTATTAAAGAGAAATCCTCGCCAAATTGCTGAGGCAATTATTGAGGCTTTAGATAAAGAAAATGCCAATATTGAAAAAGTAGAGATTGCGGGACCGGGATTTATTAACTTATTCTTGGCAAAAGATGCAATGACATCAATCATTAAAGAAGTTTTAGAAGAAAAAGAAGCATATGGTACCACAACATATGGTCAAGGAACTAAATATAATGTTGAATTTGTTTCAGCTAATCCAACTGGCGATTTACATCTAGGACATGCTAAAGGGGCAGCAGTGGGTGATAGTATCTGCCGAATTATGAGTGCTGCTGGCTATGATGTGACTCGTGAATATTATATTAATGATGCAGGGAATCAAATTCATAATTTAGCGTTATCTCTATACGCTCGTTATAAACAAGCATTTGGACAAGATGTTACAATGCCTGAAGATGGTTATCATGGTAAAGATATTATTGATATTGCAACAAAGATCAAAGAGATCGATGGTGATAAATATCTTGAAATGGATGAAGGTAAAGCAATTGCTTTCTTTAGAAATAAAGGAACAGAATATGAATTACAAAAGATTAAAGATATTTTAAATGAATTTAGAGTGTCGTTTGATGTTTGGTTTTCTGAAACATCATTATATGAAAATGATCGGGTCGTACCAACAATTGAAAAATTAAAAGCTGCTGGTTATACATATGAAGAAGAAGGGGCTTTATGGTTCAAATCAACTGAATTTGGTGATGATAAAGACCGGGTCTTAATTAAAAGTGATGGATCGTATACATATTTGACGCCTGATATTGCTTATCATCTAAATAAATTAGATCGTGGATACGAATATTTAGTTGATTTATTAGGGGCTGATCATCATGGTTATATTAATCGAATGAAAGCAGCTATTCAAGCTTTAGGTTATAATGCTGACCAGTTAAATATTGATATTATTCAAATGGTTAGAATGATGAATAATGGTGAACCAGTAAAAATGTCAAAACGAACTGGAAATGCTGTTACTATTAAAGACTTAATCGAAGAAATTGGTGTTGATGCTACGCGTTATTTCTTTGTTTCTAAAGCTGCTAATACACCATTTGATTTTGATATTGGACTTGCTAAATCAAAGTCTAATGAAAATCCAGTTTATTATGCTCAATACGCTCATGCTAGAATGTGTTCGATTAAAGCACAGGCTGCTAAAGCAAACATTGATTATAGTGATAAGTATGATTTATTAGTTAATCCTAAAGAAATTGAATTAGTAAAGCATATTAATGAGTTTAGAAACGTAATTATTGATAGTGCGATCAATCGTACGCCTCACAAAATTACAAATTATGTTCAAAGACTTGCACAATTATTCCATAGTTTTTATAATGAATGTTATGTAATCGATGAAGATAATCTTGAATTAAGTGGACAAAGATTAGCTTTAGTTGAAGCTACAAGAATTACAATGGCTAATGCTTTAAATTTAATCGGTGTTAGTGCCCCAGAAAAGATGTAGGAGGATAATCAAGAATGGATAGTATGGATAAATATTATAATATGTCTATGGTTGATGTAGCATATGAATTAATGTCTAAAAAGAAATCAGCAGTTAATTTTTTCAAATTATGGGAAGAAGTATGTCAAATGAAGAAATTTGATGACGAACAAAAAGAAGATAAAGAATCTTTGTTTTATACTAATATTACCTTAGACGGACGTTTTATCACGGTTGGTGAAAATGCCTGGGATTTAAGAAGTCGTCATAAATTTAGTGATGTTCATATTGATATGAATGATATTTATGCTGATGAAGAAGAAACAGAAGAATTAGAAGAGGATGTCGATTCTACGATTGAAGATGATTATAATTAAGCAAAACGAAAGTTTTGCTTTTTGTTTAGAATTTTTTAAGAATTATTGTTAGTTTAGTTTTAGGATAGTCTTTTATTATTTAAGTATAGAAAGGCGGAACGACTTATGCTTAAATCAATAAAAAAGACAAATTTGCTCATGATGTCATCAATTATTTTGTTCATGGCATTTATTACAATATATTTATTTAGAAACTGCGATTTTAATGATGTTATTTATGAGATTGAAACACTGCCATATTTTACTAAAGTTTCAGCAATGATTGCTTTAATTGCTCTGCAGATCTTTTTAGCATTTTTACCTGGAGAACCTTTGGAGCTGGCTAGTGGATATATTTTTGGTTCATTTCAAGGAACAATCGTTTGTTTGATCGGGTCAATGATTGGAACGATTATTGTTTACTATTTAGCACGAATCTTTCAACACTCAATTATTGATAAAATGTTTGATCAAAGTAAAGTTGCAGAAGTGAAAAAATTATTTTCTTCTAAAAAAAGTAAGTTTTGGCTATTTATTATTTTTTTGATTCCTGGAAGTCCTAAAGATATTATGACTTATTTAGTTAGCTTAACAGATATTGATATAAAACAATGGCTATTGCTTACAACGATTGGAAGAATTCCAAGTATTGTGACATCTACATATTTAACGGGAGCATTAAGAGACGGCAATATTGTATTGGCTGTTTCAATTTTTGCGGTAACTGTTATACTAGTAATTACCGGTGCCGTTTATTATAAAAAAATAGTTAATTCTAATTAGAAAAAGGGAGAAAATTATGGAACATACAATTTTAATTGTTGAAGATGAAAAAGGAATCAGAGAAACAGTAACAGTTTTTTTGAAGAATCAAGGATATAATGTTTTACAAGCTAGTAATGGTGAAGAAGGGTTAGCATTAATCGAAGCAAATGAAATACATTTAGCAGTGGTTGATATTATGATGCCAATTATGGATGGAATTACAATGGTACTAAAATTACGAGAAAACTATGATTTTCCAGTTATTTTCTTAAGTGCAAAGTCTGAAGATATTGATAAAATAACCGGGCTTAATATTGGTGGTGATGATTATATTACTAAGCCGTTTGAGGCGATGGAATTGATAGCTCGAGTTAATTCGAATCTTCGAAGATATAATCAAATTTTAGCTTTAAAAGAAAATCGTAATCTTAATAATAATCAACAGCGCTTAGTCGTGGGTGGATTAGAGCTGGATAAGTTTACTAAAGAAGTGTTTGTTAATGATCGAGGTGTTCGTTTAACGGCTAAAGAATTTCAAATACTTGAATTATTAATGTCTTATCCGGGAAGAGTCTATTCAGCTGAGGAGATTTATGAAGCTGTTTGGAAAGAAGAAGCCATAAATACTGAGACAATTATGGTGCATGTGCGAAAATTGCGTGAGAAAATAGAAGCTAATCCTAAAAAACCAGAATATTTAAAAGTAGTTTGGGGAATAGGATATAAAATTGAAAAAGGAGTGTAAAAAATGACAAAAGCTAAAAGAATTTTTGGTGTGATTTTTGCATCAATATTACTATTAATGTCCGTTGTTGTTATATCCTTATATGATAATGTTAGAGAAAATACCCCTCGTGATGATAATTTAACGGGAATTTTAGAAGATGATCTACAGCTTTTTACTATTGCGATGGCTAAGACCCTTGATTCTAATTATGAAGCAGTAAGCTTTGATGATAGTGTTGATGAACAGACAAGACAAATATTTTTAGATGTTTTTGACGATTATTTAAAGGGAATAACATCATTGTTTAATAATGATGGAGATTTTATTTATAAAGCTGTTAATACTAATACCAATCAAATGATTTCGCAACATAGTGAAAAAATTACAACTAATGATGATCAAAGTAAATATAGTTTCTATACTGAGGCGAGCTATGATCAAAATGGTCTAGTTTCATGTAATGGGGATTTAAGTAGTGATAAACTATCATATTTTAATATTGCTAACCTTTTAAGCTCATTTGCACATTATGATGGTGAAAATACTATATATATTGACAACTGGATGTTTGATACAAATGCAATCAAGATTAATGTTCCTAAGAATCTTCAAATTACATATATTATTCCAGAAACACCAGCCAGTCATGGATATGCTTCACAATATGTTAATTCCTGGGAAAACTATAATTATTTTTCAGCTATTGCGTTATTAAGTTGTTCAGCTATATTAGTCTTATTTATTTTATTTTATCCAATTAAAATTGTAGAAGATGTTAATCCGTTTTTGTCAGTAAAGAGATGGAAAGCAGAAATAAATCTAGCTGTTTTAACGCTTATGATTACTTTTGGCGTTATGGGCTGTATGATCGTGACGGGTTATACACTTAATAATTCACTTTTAGAATTATTAAAAAGATATGACATCATGTATGTAGATTACATCGTTATAGTTATTAATTTTGTGATTTGGATACTGACGCTTTTAGTTATTTCATTAGGAATCTTCCAATTAAAGTACATTTTTGCTCGAGGATTCTGGCGTTATTTAAAAGAAGATACGTTAATTGGTAGTGGAGTACGCAGTATCAAAAATAAACTTAATCAAATTGCCGATATTGATCTATCAAAGTCGTTAAATCAAACAATCATGAAATATATTTTGATTAATACAGCAATCATTATGATCATGATTACTTTTTGGGGTTTTGGATATTTCCTAGCTATTATTTATGCATTTTTAGTATTTTTTTGGGTCAAAGATAAAGTGCTGAAGGTGCAAGATGACTATGATAAATTATTGACTGCAACAAAAGAATTAAGCAAAGGTAATTTTGATGTAGAGATAGATGGTGATTTAGGTATTTTTAATGCTTTAAATGATGAATTTAAAAATATTCGAATTGGTTTTGAAACTGCTGTTAAAGAGGAAACTAAGTCTCAGAATATGAAAAATGAATTAGTAAGTAATGTTTCTCATGACTTAAAAACACCATTGACATGTATTAAAAATTATATTGTTTTATTGCAAGATGATAATTTACCAATAGAGACAAGACATGAATATTTAGATAATTTAAATCAGTATTCTAATCGTTTAACGAATTTAATTGAAGATTTATTTGAAGTTAGTAAAGTTAATAGTGGTAATATCAAGTTAAATTTAATGGAACTTAATATTGTTGCATTAATTGAGCAGGCGCATGCTGAATGTAGTGAAATATTAGATGCGCATCAATTAACTGTTATTACTAATTATCCACATAATGATATAATCCTCAAATTAGATGGTGATAAGACGTATCGTATTTTTGAGAATCTATTCACTAATATTTCTAAATATGCTCTATTTAATAGCCGTGTATATGTTGATTTAACGGAGGAAACTGAGGATATTACTATTATTTTTAAAAATATTTCACAAGAGCAGATGAATTTTAGTCCTCAAGAAATTACAGAAAGATTTGTTCGTGGTGATAAATCGCGTCATGAAAGTGGCAGTGGTTTAGGATTAGCAATAGCTAAAAGTTTTGTTGAAGCACAGGGGGGGACTTTTAATATTGCAATCGATGGGGATCTATTTAAAGCAATAATTACTTTTAAAAAGATTGCTAAGTAGTCGTAATTGAAGCTATACTAAAGGAGTAGTCCTTTGAAAGTAGGTGGAATTAGGATGAAAATATTATTTGTTGGGAATTCGCATACGTATATGAATGATATGCCAGAAATGGTGCGAATCAATAGTAGTGAAAAGTTAGAAGTGACAATGTTGGCCCGTCCTGCAATTACCTTTCACGACCATTTAGAGTCAATGGAATTACAGTTCGCTTTAAAACAAGGATATGATTTTGTTATTTTTCAACAGGCAGCACATGAGCCTTGTCCAAGTAAAGAAGCAACATTGCATGATGCTAAAGCATTGATTGAATTGGCACGTAGCTGTGGTGTTATGCCATACATTATGATTCCTTGGAGCCAACGGAATTATGATGATGATTTTAAAACAACCAAAGATATTTATCATCAAGTAATGATGGATAATTTAGTTGATGGAATACCAGTGGGTTATGTCATTAATCGTTTAAGCCATCAAAATCCCGAATTAGAATTGTTCCAAAGTGACAATCAGCATTTAACTTCATTAGGTAGTTATCTTGAAAGCATTACGATTTTAAATACAATTTTCTTTGAAACAAAGTTTCCTGGTAAACTCATTTATCCTAACCAAAGTAGTTTTGAAGAACATCAATTGGATGAAAGACTTATTGATTTTTTAACTAAAGAAGTAGTTCATACTGTAGAACGATTTAAGAGTAATTATTGTGTTTGTGGAAAGCGAGAGATTTTAGATGATTAGAAGTGTCACTAAAAATGACTATGAAGAGATTGCTAAACTGATGGTTGAAGCATTTAAAAATCCTCCTTGGAATGAGGTATGGAGTTATGAAAGATCATACCAGCGAATTGAACAGTTAGACGACGGAAAATATACAAGGTGTTTTGTGTATATGTTAGATAACAAAATAGCTGGTGTTGTTTGTGGGAAATTAATAACATATGTTAATGATCTTGATTTTATGATTGAAGATTTTTATATTGATCCTCATTGTCAAAGAAGGGGATTAGGAAAGAAAATGATGAAGGCATTAGAGGAATGTTTACCTGAAGTTGATAATTTAACTTTGTTGACAGGACGAGAATTTTACAGTGCTGATTTTTATCAGAAAAATGGTTTTAAGATTAATGATGACATGGTATTTATGGTAAAAAAATTAAAGTCTTAATAAATCTAAATTATGCCGAATTATGTTGACAATATGTGATTATCTCCTTATATTATATGTAGATTGATAAAGGGGATATAAGATGCTGAATAAGTTTAAGGGATTAAAATTAAAGTGGTATCATTTTGTAGTATTTTGGCTACCAGGTGGAATGCTATTATTAACAGGTTTATTAGCATATCAATATCGTAATTCAAAAATAGTATGATTATTTAGCTTGTACAAATTATTAAATGAAAATAGATTTTAAAGACAATAGTTTGATTTAGAAGGGAAACATGTTTCCCTTCTTTTTATATTTTAGGATAGCTGATTTTTATATATTTGGTTGATCTAGACAGTTATATATTAAAAAATGACTAACTGATAATAAAATGAACCTCCATTATTTGTGATGCGTACCCTCTTTACTGGGCAAACCAGTAAGGAGGGTTTTTATATGAAATA